>JAANMV010001843.1_pt1 | contig 22215 bp, 19 predicted proteins | sample 7279661 | NCBI WGS metagenome assembly JAANMV01 (sample SAMN14094540, study PRJNA606508) | bioreactor metagenome | isolation source: A lab-scale SPAN reactor treating ammonium-rich wastewater day 121 | place: Ireland: Galway | collected 2017-05-16
GCCGCGGATCCAGCCCGAGAACAGCGTGTCGTGTCCGTTGGCGAGCGCGACGTGGTGGCGCGCGTGGACGAGCTCGTGCTCGATGTAGTCGGACACGCGTCCCGACGCCACCTCCTGCGCGGAGATCAGGATGCGGTGCGCGTCCTCGTCGTAGAGCGCGCCCGCGTCCTCGCCCTTGAGCAGCGCCGGATCGAACACGACGGCGAGCCCCGCGATCTCGCGATCCGCGCGCCACGCGAGCTCGTTGAGCGGCGCGCCGTTGCGCACCGGCGCGACGACGCGCACCTCGGGCGCCGACGCCGCCCCGTGCCAGGCCACCCCCAGCGCGGTCAGCAGGCGTCCGGCCAGCTCGGCGACGCGGCCGGCGCCACGGTCCGGCCCGGCGCCCTCGAACGCGCTCCACGCCGCCAGGAATTCCGCGCGCAGCGTCGCGGTCGCCTGCGTGGAGGCGACGACGCCGGCCGTCGGGGGGGTGCGCCCTGCCTCCGCGGAGGCGGCGCCCGCGACGAGCAGCGCGGAAACGAGGAGGAGCAGCGGTGGCATGGCGGCGGACGCAGCGGCGGTATCCGGCGATGATCGCCCGCGCGCCGCGCGGCGCCATCGGACATCCGGCAGGCCGCCGTCGGCCGCGGCGCCGCGGATGCGATCGCGAAGTCGTCCGAAGCGGTACCCGCGAACTCTGCGGGGGCTGAGAGCTTCCGGCGCGGAACAGTAGAATGCCGGTGCAAGCGCCACCGCCCTTCCCCTTGCCCGCCCCCCGCACCGTCCGCTGCCCGACCTGCGGCGCTCCCGTCGAGTGGACGGCCGCGTCCCGGTGGCGGCCGTTCTGCTCGGAGCGCTGCCGCACCGTCGACCTCGGCGCGTGGGCGAGCGAGCGCTACCGTGTTCCCGTGGTCGAGCGCGACGACGACGAGGATGCGGCGACCGGCGGCGGCGATCCGCCGTCGCGGCCCGGCTGATCGGCGGTCAGGCGGGGGGCCACGCCCCGCGCAGCATCGCCACGCCGTGCGCCCCGGCGTCGATCGCGGCCGCGAGGTCGGTCGCGCGCAGCCCGCCGAGCGCGTACACGGGCACGCGCGTACGCTCGACGGCACGCGCGAAGCCCTCCCAGCCCAGCGTCGGCGCGCCCGGATGCGACGGCGTGGGCAGGACCGGGCCCAGCGCCGCGAAGTCGCACCCGAGCGCGCCGGCGCGGTCGAGCTCGCGCGCGTCGTGGCAGGACGCGCCGACCATGAGGTCGTCGGGCCGCGACGTCGCCACGGCGAGCCGGGCCGCGGTCCAGTGCACGCCGTCGAAGCCGAGGCGCCGCGCGTCCCCCTCGTCGCCGTTCAGCAGCACGCGCGCCCCGTGCTCGCGGGCGAGCGCGAGCAACCGCGGCGCGAACCGCGCCATCCGCGCGTGCGCCCAGCCCTTCTCGCGCAGCTGCACCAGCCGCAGCCCGCGGGCGAACGCGCGCTCCGCGCGCGCGAGGAAGGCTTCCTCGCCGAGCGCGGCCGCGTCGCTGATGCCGTAGATCGCGGGCAGCGCGAGCGCGCGCAACACGCGCGTGTTCGCGGGGAGCAGCGGTGCGACGTCGAACGCGCCGGGCACCTGCCAGGCGAGCGCCTGCCCGTCGCGGCCGTGCGGTTCGCCGTCGAAGGCGAACACGCGGAAGAAGTCGAGCTCGACGTGCGCGTGCGGGTAGACGAACTCCTGCGTGAGCCACGGCGCGGCGCGGCGCACGTCGATGCCCAGTTCCTCGTGCAGCTCGCGCGCCAGCGCGTGCGCGGGCGCCTCGCCGCGCTCGAGCTTGCCGCCGGGGAACTCCCAGTAGCCTTCGTAGGGCTTGCCGGGAGGACGCTGCGCCAGCAGCACGCGCCCGTCCGGGCGCAGGATCACGGCCGCGGCGACGCGCACCAGGCTCATCGCGGCGGTCGGGGGCCTTCGCCCGCGGCGATCACGCGGCGCCGGCCCCCCGGCGCTTCGCGCGGTGCGGCTTCGCGAGCGCCTGCGCACCGGCGTAGCCCTTCGCGAACTGCCACGCGACCCGGCCCGACCGCGAGCCGCGCTGCAGCGCGTACTGGATCGCTTCCCGGTGCAGCGCCTCGCGCTCGCGCGCGGCGGCGGGCAGGCGAACGCCGAACGACGCGAGCCAGCCATGGACGGCGGCGAGGTAGTCCTCCTGCGAGAACGGGTAGAACGAGATCCACAGGCCGAAGCGCTCGGAAAGCGAGATCTTCTCCTCGACCGACTCGCCGGGGTGCACTTCGTCGCCGACGTGCCGCGTCTGCAGGTTCTCGCTCATGTACTCGGGCAGCAGGTGGCGCCGGTTCGACGTCGCGTAGATCACGACGTTGCCCGCGGTGCCGGCGATGGAGCCGTCCAGCGCCACCTTGAGCGCCTTGTAGCCGGGCTCGCCGGCATCGAACGTGAGGTCGTCGCAGAACACGACGAAGCGCTCGCGCCGCGCCTCAACGCGCTCGACGATGTCGGGCAGGTCGACGAGATCCCCCTTGTCCACTTCGATCAGCCGCAGGCCGCGGCCGGCGTGCGCCGCGAGCATCGCCTTCACCAGCGAGGACTTCCCGGTGCCGCGCGAGCCGGTGAGCAGCACGTTGTTCGCGGGCAGCCCGGCGACGAACTGGCGGGTGTTGCGGTCGATCGCCTGCTTCTGCGCGTCGATGGCCACCAGCGCGTCCAGCGGTATCGCGTGCGGGTGCGCCACCGGCTGCAGGACGCCGCCGGTGCCCCGCTTGCGCCAGCGCGCCGCGACCACCGCGGACCAGTCCGGGTCGGGCCGCGCCGGCGGCAGCAGCCGCTCCACGCGTGCGAGGCCGTCCTCCACGCGGCCGAGCAGCCCGTCGACGCGGTCGACCAGGCCGTCGAGGCGCTTCGCGAAGTCGCGCAGGTCGGGAATCATGTCGGTCGGGAGTCGGCCGCCCGCGGCGTCGCGCGGCCGGCGCTACGACCGGTAGTCGGCGTTGATCGACACGTAGTCGTGCGAGAAGTCGCACGTCCACACCGTGGCGCGCGCCGCCGCGTCCCCCGCGGCCCGCCCGAGGTCGACGCGCACCGTGATCTCGTCGCGCTGCATGACGCGCTGGCCGTCCTCCTCGCGGTACGCGGGCGAGCGCCCGCCGCGGTCCACGACGAGGACGTCGTCGAGCCAGAAGGACACCTTGCCGGGGTCGAGGTCGTGCGGCGCGGCGTTGCCGATGGCGCAGACGATGCGCCCCAGGTTGGGGTCGGAGGCGAAGAACGCGGTCTTGACGAGCGGCGAGTGCGCGATGCCGAGCGCGACCTTGCGGCACTCGTCGACCGAGCGCCCGCCTTCGACGCGGATCGCGATGAACTTCGTCGCGCCCTCGCCGTCGCGCACGATCGCCTGCGCGAGCTCCACGGCGACCTGCTCGATCGCCTCGCGCACGATCCTCGCGCGCGGGTCGGACGCCGCGCGGATCGGCACGATCGGCGCGCGCGCGGTGGCGGCGACGACGAAGCTGTCGTTGGTCGACGTGTCGCCGTCGACGGTCGCCCGGTTGAACGAGACGTCCGCGGCATCGCGTGCGATGGCGGCGAGGAGCGCGCGGTCGACCGGCGCGTCGGTCGCGACGAACGCGAGCATCGTCGCCATGTCCGGGTGGATCATCCCCGAGCCCTTCGCGATGCCCGTCACGGTGACCGGCACGCCGTCGATCGTCACGCGGCGCGACGCGCCCTTCGGCACGGTGTCGGTCGTCATGATCGCGCGTGCGGCGTCGAACCAGCCGTCCTCGCGCAGCGCGCCGCGCGCCGCGGGCAGCGCCGCGACGATCTTCCCGGCGGGCAGCGGCTCCATGATCACGCCGGTCGAGAACACGAGCACTTCCTGCATCGGGCAGCCGAGCATCGACGCGGCCGCGGCGGCGGTCGTGCGTGCGTCGGCAATCCCGCGTTCGCCGGTGCCGGCGTTCGCGTTGCCCGCGTTCACGACCAGCGCGCGCATCCGGCCGCTCTCCGAGAGGTGGCGCCGGCACACGATCACCGGCGCGGCGCAGAAGCGGTTCTGCGTGAACACGCCCGCCGCCGCGGTGCCCGGTTCGCAGACGACGAGGAGCACGTCGTCGCGGTCCCAGTTCTTGATGCGTGCGGCGACGGCGCCGAGTGCCACGCCCGGCACCGGCAGCAGCGAATCCGGCGTCGGCGGAGTGTAGTTGACGGGCATTTCAGTTGACAGTTGTCAGTTGACAGTTGACAGAGGCGGCGGAGTCTCCGGGGCGGCGCATCGAGCGCCGGCGAAACGTCTCGAATGATAAGGCAACCCCGCCGAGCGAGGCGAGGCGGGCCCCCGGCGAGCCCGCCGGGACGAAGCGACGGGCGCGTCGCGCCCGGGCCGCGTTGAACGGCGCCGCAGGTGTCCGTTCGAACGCGCGACGGACGCGCGGACGCCGCGTCCTCGCCCGGTCGCCGTCGCGACGCGCGTGAACACGCGCGTCCGCGTTCAGCAGGCCGCCAGAATCGACTGCGACGCCGCCGCGGACGCTACGCGAGCCGGCCGTGGCACAGCTTGTACTTCTTGCCGCTGCCGCAGGGGCAGGGATCGTTGCGCCCGATCTTCTCGCCGGCGCGCACGAACGGCTGCGCCGCGACCGCGGTCGCGGTCGCGGTGTCCGCGCCGTCGTCCGCCGTCGCGGTCGGCGCCGGGGCGAGCGCGTCCTCGACCTCGGCGTGCTGGTAGCGCACGTTCACGGGCACCGGCTCCTCGACCGCCTCGACGTCCTGCTGGCTCTTCACCTGCACGGTCAGGACGACCTTGACGACGTCCTGCTTCACGCGGTCGAGCATGTCCGAGAACAGCTCGAACGCCTCGCGCTTGTACTCCTGCTTCGGATTCTTCTGCGCGTAGCCGCGCAGGTGGATGCCCTGCCTCAGGTGGTCGAGATTCGCGAGGTGGTCGCGCCAGTGGTGGTCGAGCGTCTGGAGCATGAGGCTGCGCTCGAAACTCCGCATGACCTCCGCCCCCGCCGCCTGCTCGCGCACCTGCCACGCCGCGTACGCGGCCTCGACCACGCGTCCCCGTATCGTCTCGTCGTTGGTCTCGGCGTCCTCGAGCCACGGCTGCGCCACGACCTCGAGCTGGTACTCGCCGGCGAGCGCGGCCTGCATTCCGGGCAGGTCCCACTGCTCCTCGACCGATTCGGCCGGGACGTAGCGGCGCACGAGCGTGTCCATCTCGCCGCGGATCATGCCGCGCACCGAGTCGGCGATGTCCGCGCTGTCGACCAGTTCGTTGCGCTGCTGGTAGATGACGCGCCGCTGGTCGTTCGCGACGTCGTCGTACTCGAGCAGCGCCTTGCGGATGTCGAAGTTGCGCGACTCGACGCGGTTCTGGGCCTTGGCGATCGAGCGGTTGACGATCGTGTGCTCGATCGGCTCGCCCTCGGGCATCTTGAGCTTCTGCATGATGACGCCCAGCCGCTCGCCGCCGAAGATGCGCAGCAGCGGATCTTCGAGCGACAGGAAGAATCGCGAGCTTCCGGGGTCGCCCTGGCGTCCCGACCGGCCCCGCAACTGATTGTCGATGCGGCGCGACTCGTGGCGCTCGGTGCCGACGATGTGGAGCCCGCCGGACGCGACGACCTCGTCGTGCCGCAGCTTCCACTCCTCGCGCATCTTCGCGATCTCCGCGTCCCGGGCCTCGGGCGTGAGCGACGGGTCGTCGCGCAGCTCGAGGATCGCGGGCTCGATCGCCCCGCCCAGCACGATGTCGGTGCCGCGGCCCGCCATGTTGGTGGCGATCGTGATCGCGCCGGGGCGGCCCGCCTGCGCGACGATCTCGGCTTCGCGCGCGTGCTGCTTCGCGTTCAGGACCTCGTGCTCGAGGCCATGCTTCTGCAGGTAGCCGGACAGGAGTTCGGAGTTCTCGATCGACGTCGTGCCGACCAGCACCGGCTGTTTCCGGTCGTTGCACGCACGCACGTCGGCGATGATCGCGTCGACCTTCTCCTGGAAGGTGCGGAAGACGAGGTCGTTCTCGTCCTTGCGGACCATCGGGAGGTTGGTCGGGATCACCACCGTCTCGAGGTGGTAGATCTGCTGGAACTCGAAGGCTTCGGTGTCCGCGGTGCCGGTCATGCCCGCGAGCTTGCCGTACATGCGGAAGTAGTTCTGGAAGGTGATCGACGCGAGCGTCTGGTTCTCGCGCTGGATCGCGACCCCCTCCTTGGCCTCGACCGCCTGGTGCAGGCCCTCCGACCAGCGCCGGCCGGTCATCAGGCGCCCGGTGAACTCGTCGACGATCACGACCTCGCCGTTCTGCACGACGTAGTGCTGGTCGCGGTGGTAGAGCGAATGGGCGCGGAGCGCGGCATACAGGTGGTGCATCAACGAGATGTTGTGCGCGTCGTACAGGCTCGACCCGGCGGCGAGCAGGCCCGCGTCGGCGAGCACCGCCTCGGCGTGCTCGTGCCCCTGCTCGGAGAGCACGACCTGGCGCCCCTTCTCGTCGACCCAGAAGTCGCCCGGTCCGGTCTCGGTCTCCTGGCGGGTGAGGCGGGGCGCGAGATCGTTCAAGCGGTAATACAGCTCGATGTTGTCGTCCGCCTGCCCGGAGATGATGAGCGGGGTGCGCGCCTCGTCGATCAGGATCGAGTCGACCTCGTCGACGATCGCGTAGGCGAGGCCGCGCTGCACGCGCTCCGCGGGCGCGTACACCATGTTGTCGCGCAGGTAGTCGAAGCCGAACTCGTTGTTCGTCCCGTAGGTGATGTCCGCGGCGTAGGCCTGCTGCTTCGCCTCGTGCGGCATCTGCGACAGGTTGACGCCGACTTCGAGGCCGAGGAAACGGTGTATGCGCCCCATCCAGTCGGCGTCGCGCTGCGCGAGGTAGTCGTTGACGGTGACGATGTGCACGCCCTTGCCGCCGAGCGCGTTCAGGTACGACGGAAGCGTGGCGACCAGCGTCTTGCCCTCGCCGGTCCGCATCTCGGCGATCTTGCCGTGGTGGAGCGCCATCCCACCGATCAACTGCACGTCGAAGTGCCGCATGCCGAGGGTACGCTTGCCGGCCTCGCGGACGACGGCGAACGCCTCGGGCAGCACGTCGTCGAGGCTCGTCCCGGCGGCGACCCTGGAGCGGAACTCAGCGGTTTTCGCGCGCAGGGCGTCGTCGCCGAGCGCGGCGATCGACGGCTCGAGCGCGTTGATCCGGCGGACGACCGACGCGTACTGCTTGAGGAGCCGCTCGTTGCGGCTGCCGAAAACGCGGGTGAGGATGTTGGAGATCATCGGTTCGAGGCGTCGCGCGCCGGGGAGGGGTCGGTCCGGCGCGCTGGCGCGGGGCGCGCCGCACGGAGCGCCGGAGGATGGACCGGCGCTCGCGCGGTCGGGTCCGGGACTAGTGTTGCAGGAAGCGCGCCGGATTCTGCGGCGCGCCGTTCAGCCGCACCTCGAAGTGCAGGTGGGGGCCGGTCGAGCGGCCGGTCGTGCCGACCTGGCCGATCCGCTGGCCGCGCACCACGAGGTCGCCTTCGTGAACGTCGATCGACGACGCGTGCGCGTAGCGGGACACGAGGCCGTTGCCGTGATCGATGTCGACCATCCTGCCGTACTCGCCATGCCATTCGGCGTTGATCACCTTTCCGCTGGCCGCCGCGAGGATGGGCGTTCCGGTCGGCGCGGGAAAATCGATGCCCTCGTGATAGGACTTCTGCCCGGAGATCGGATCGATCCGGTAGCCGAAGTTCGACGAGTACCAGCCGTCCGGGATCGGCGGCTCGCTCGGCAGGAACTTGAGGGTGGCCGACGACTGGATCAAGAGCGACTCGAGCACCGAGAGTTGGTCGGTCCGCTGGTCGACCTGCCGCGTGAGCCGTTCGAGCAGCGTCGCGAACTCGTCGACCGACAGGTCGCGCGAGGGCATCGACGCCGATTCCGCGCCGCCGCGCCCCGGCACCGACTTGCCGTCGAGGATCGAATCCTGCGGCGCTGCGGAGCCCGGGGCCTCGCGCTCGCCCGGGCGTCCCTTCGACGGCAGCTCCTGCGGCTTCAGCCCGGCGACGCCGGCGAGGCGGTCGCCGAGCGCGTCGAGCCGCATCACCTGCGCCTCGAGATCGCCCAGTTTCAGTGCCATCGTGTTCAAGTGCCCCTGCACCTTTTCCTGCGCGCGCTGGGCTTCCGCGCGCTGGTCGGCGAGCGCGATCGCACGCAGCCACGGGTGGTTGACGGCCGCCGCCCACTTGAGCGTGACGTAGTTGAACAGCAGCGAGAACAGGACGAGCGTGACCGCGACCGCCAGCGCGAGACCCGCGCCATGGCGCCAGTCGAGCGAGAACGTCCGCGCGCGCGCCTTTGCCCCGCTGACCAGTATGATGTCCAAAGCCGCCAATCTCCGATGAAGCCCCAGCCCGGAACGCCCCCGGCGCCCACCCGACCGATCGCCCGCGTTCTGGCGGAAGATCCGCTCGTCAGCGCATGGACCCGCCGCCGCCTCGACGAAACGAGAGCGACGAAGGTCGTGCGCGCGGTCTTGCCGCCCCCGCTCGCCGCCCAGGTCGCCGCGTGGCTGCCGTCGCCGTTTCGACTCGAACTGACGGCTCCCACGGGAACCGTCGCAGCGGCCCTCCGGTTGCGATTGCCGGCCGTCCGCGCGGTTCTCGAACGCGAGGGCTGGGATTTTAGGGACATTCGGGTTCGAGTGCAACCCACCGTCCCGGCCGCTCGACGGACAAATGTCGTTGTGCGTCAATGGGATAGGGCTCAGGAACCCGCGTTGCGACAACTCGCGGCGTCGCTGACCGACGGGCCTCTCAAGGCCGCGGTTTCCGGGTGGCTCAGGCGCTCCGGGCGCGCCGCCCGCTAGCGGAGACCGCGGCCAGCAACCGTTGGCCCCCTCGAACCGGGGCCCGGAGGGTGCCGCCGGCGTTCGCGCCGCGGTCGGCCGGCGCTATCGGCGCAGATGGTCGACCACGACCCACGCGAGCGCGGCGACGAGCGCGACCACGAGCAGGAGGCCCACCCGTGCGACGAACGCGAGGTAGCGACGGTCGCGGGTGACGGCGTAGAGGACGAGCGCGACGCCGACGAGCGCGATGCCGAGGATCGCCAGCAGGCGGACGATGGCCATCGAGGGGGTCGCGTTCCCGGATGCGGGCGAGCCGCGCCGCTCCGGCCGGACCTTCAGACCGTCGCGGGACGCCAGTCGTGGAACGCGCTCGGGACCTCGTCGGCGACGGCGAAGGTCACGAGGCGCGCGGCGTCGGGCCTCGCCTCGAGCGCGCGCGCGAGCGCGTTGTTGAGCGCGTGCCCGGACTTGTGCGCGGCGTACTGGCCGATCAGCGGGTGGCCGAGCAGGTAGAGATCCCCGATCGCGTCGAGGACCTTGTGGCGCACGAACTCGTTGTCGTAGCGCAGGCCCTCGCTGTTCAGCACGCGGACCTCGTCCAGCACGATCGCGTTCTGCAGGCTGCCGCCGAGTCCGAGTCCGGCCGCGCGCATCGCCTCGACGTCCTGCATGAACCCGAAGGTGCGCGCGCGCGACACCTCCTTCACGTACGAGTGCTCGGCGAAGTCGATGGCGACGTGCCGGTTCTCCGACCCGAACACCGGATGCGGAAAGTCGATCGTGAAGTCCAGCCGGAAACCGTCGTGCGGCTCGAAGCGCGCCCACTTGTCGCCGTCGCGGACCTCGACCGGCGCGACGATGCGGAGGTAACGCTTGGGCGCGTCCTGCTCGACGATGCCGGCGCCCTGCAGCAGGAACACGAACGGGCCGGCGCTCCCGTCCATGATCGGGATCTCCGGGCCGGCGACGTCGACGTGCAGGTTGTCGATGCCGAGTCCCGCGAGCGCGCTCATCAGGTGCTCGACCGTCGACACCGAGACCGTGCCCTCGCGCAGCGTCGACGACAGCCGCGTGTCGCCGACGAGCGAGGCCCGCGCCGCGATCGACACCGCGGGCGCGAGGTCGGTCCGGTGGAACACGATGCCGGTGTCCGGCTGCGCGGGTCGCAGCACCAGTTCGACGCGCGCGCCGGTGTGCAGTCCGACACCGGTCGTTCGCGCTGCGGTCTTGAGCGTGCGTTGACGGAGCATGGCCTGGGCGTGGACTCCCGTGCAGGGGTGTCGGTTCCGTCGCGGTTCCCGGCGCCCCGGCGGGAAACCCGGGGAATCTAGCACAGCCGGGGCCCCGCGACGGCGTCAGTCGTTCTGCTTGCGCAGGAACGCGGGAATGTCGAGATCCGCCGCGCCCGCCGCCGGCCCGGGCGCCGGACGTCGGCGGACCACCGCCGGCTGGTCGAGCTTGTCGTAGTCGATCGTCTCGACCGACATCCCGACGTTGTCGGTCCCGGTCCGCGCCACCACGGCCGGCCGTTCGAGCACCTGCAGCGCCGGACGCTTCGCCTGCGCGGCCGCGCCGCCCAGCCCGGTCGCGATCATCGTGACGCGCAGTTCGCCGTCCATCGCGTCGTCGATCACGGTGCCCACGATCACCATCGCGTCCTCGGCCGTGAACCCCTTGATGGTGTTCATGACGTCGTGGTACTCCTTCATGCGCAGGTTCGACGCCGCGGTGATGTTGACGAGCACGCCGCGCGCGCCCGCCAGGTTCACGTCCTCGAGCAGCGGGCTCTTGACCGCGGCTTCCGCGGCCGCGCGCGCGCGCTCGGCGCCGCTCGCGCTCGCCGACCCCATCATCGCCATGCCGACCTCGCTCATGACGGTCCGGACGTCGGCGAAGTCGACGTTCACGAGACCGGGGTTGTTGATCACCTCGGCGATGCCGGCGACCGCTCCGTGCAGCACGTCGTTGGCGGCGGCGTAGGCGTCGAGGACCGAGACGTCCTCGCCCAGCACCGCCATCAGCTTGTCGTTCGGGATGATGATGAGCGAATCGACCTTCTTCTGGAGCTCGTCGATCCCGGCCTGGGCCACGCTGCCGCGGCGCCCTTCGAAGGCGAACGGCCGCGTCACCACGGCGACGGTCAGCACGCCGAGCTGCTTCGCGATCTCCGCGACGACCGGCGCTGCGCCCGTGCCCGTGCCGCCGCCCATGCCGGCCGTGATGAACAGCATGTCGGCGCCTTCGATCAGCGCGGCGATGCGGTCGCGGTCCTCCATCGCGGCGTCGCGGCCGATCTCCGGCCGCGCGCCCGCGCCCAGCCCGCGCGTGAGCGCGGAGCCGAGCTGGAGCTGGGTGCGCGCCGACGACCGCTTGAGCGCCTGCGCGTCGGTGTTGGCGCAGACGAAGTCCACGCCGGCGAGACCTTTCGCGATCATGTGCTCGACCGCGTTGCCGCCGCAGCCGCCGACGCCGACGACCTTGATGATCGCTCCGTCCTGCGGAGTCTGGTCGATGATTTCGAACATGGGATTAACCTTCCTTTCGGGGTCGGGATGAAACGTGGGTGGGCCTGTTCGCCTCGTGGGGATCCGGGTTCCGCCGCGGACGGCCGGCGGTCGTGCCTTGGTCTCGATGTCTTCGATGCGTGTCGATGTCGTGCCGGTGCTCCGTCGCCGCGCCGCCGTTCATGGCCGCGCGCTCAGAAATTCGCCTTGAACCACAGCTTCATGCGCTCGGCGACGCCGCCGATGCCCTTCACCTGCGCGCGCGCCGCGTGCGCGCGCTGCCACTGATCGCGTCCGTGCAGGAGCAGGCCGACGGCGGTCGAGTAGCGCGGGCTCCGCACGACGTCGGCGAGCGAGCCCAGGTACTGCGGCGTGCCGACGCGGCAGGGCAGGTGGAACACTTCCTCCGCGAGCTCGGCCATCCCCTGCAGCAGCGACGTGCCGCCGGTGATGACGATTCCCGACGACAGGAGCTCCTCGAATCCGGAGCGGCGCAGCTCGGCCTGCACCAGCGTGTAGAGCTCCTCGATGCGCGGCTCGATCACCTCGGAGAGCATCGGGCGCGAGAGCTTGCGCGGCGCGCGTTCGCCCACGCCCGGCACCTCGACGACGTCGTTCGGATCGGCGAGCTGGCGCAGCGCGCAGCCGTGGCGCACCTTGAGTTCCTCGGCCTCCTTGGTCGGGGTGCGCAGCGTCATCGCGATGTCGTTGGTGACCTGGTCGCCGGCGATCGGGATGACCGCCGTGTGGCGGATCGCCCCGCCGGTGAACACCGCGAGGTCGGTCGTCCCGCCGCCGATGTCCATCAGGCAGACGCCGAGGTCCTTCTCGTCGTCGTTCAGCACCGCGGCCGCGGACGCGAGCGGCTGCAGCACGATGTCGGAGAGCTCGATGCCGCAGCGGCGCACGCACTTCGCGATGTTCTCGACCGCGGACACCGCGCCGGTGACGATGTGCACCTTGACCTCGAGGCGCACGCCGCTCATCCCGAGCGGCTCGCGCACGCCGTCCTGCCCGTCGATGATGAATTCCTGCGGCAGGATGTGCAGGATCTGCTGGTCGTTGGGGATCGCGATCGCCTTCGCGGTCTCGATCACGCGGTCGATGTCGGCCTGCGCGACCTCGCCCTCCTTGATCGCGACCATGCCGCTCGAGTTGAGGCTGCGGATGTGGCTGCCGGCGATCCCGGTGGTCACGGCCGAGATCCGGCAGTCGGCCATCAGCTCGGCCTCCTCGAGCACGCGCTGGATCGACCCCATCGTCGCGTCGATGTTGACGACGACGCCGCGCTTCAACCCGCGCGAAGGCTGCGTCCCCAGCCCGATCACGTTGATCGCGCCCTCGGGGTCGATCTCGGCGACGATCGCGACGATCTTCGAGGTGCCGACGTCGAGTCCGACGACGAGATTCTTGGCGTCCTTGACCATGCGTCCTTCCGTCCTATCCCGGCTCCGGGCGCGCGTGCTTCTCGCGAAAGCCCGGCACCCGCGCGGCGAAACCGTTGCGATAGCGCAGGTCGACGCCTTCCGCCCGCGTTCCGGCGCGCGCGAGCGCTCCGACGGTGCGGCCGTACACGGCGACGAACCGGGCGAGCCGCGCGTCGATGTCGTCGCGTCCGAGTTCGACCGCGAGCGGCGATCCGGACGCGACGGTCGCGAGTCGCCAGCCACCGCGCGCCGACAGAGAAACCGCGCGCAGTTCGAGTCCGAGCGGCGCGAGGAGCGCGCCCCACTCGCGGTAGCGCGACGCGACCTCCGCCGCCCGCGCGTCCGGGCCGTCGAGCCGCGGCAGATCGCCGTCGTACTCCGCCGCGAAGATCTCGCCGCGCGGGTTGACGAGCGCGCCCTCGCCCCAGCGCGCGTAGGGCTCCTGCTCCTCGAGCGCGACTTCGAGCCGTCCCGGCCACTGGCGGCGCAGCGTCGCGCTTCGCACCCACGGCAGCGTCGCGAGCGCGGCGCGCGCGCGGTCGAGGTCGAGCGTGAAGAAGGTGCCGGCGAAGTCCTCGCGGATCGTCGCCTCGAGTCGGGCCGGATCGGCACGCAGCGGCGGCGCGGCGAGCACGACTTCGCGGAAGGCGAACGCGTCGTTCCGCGCGAGCCGGGCGATCGCGCCGGCGGCGAGGAGCGTGAGCGCGATCGACGCGAGCGTCGCGGCGAACGCGTTCAGCGCCTTCGGGTCATCCCACATGGGCCCCCCGCAGGATCTCGACGCACAGGTCGGGGAACGCGATGCCCGCGGCACGGGCGGCCATCGGCACGAGGCTGTGCCCGGTCATCCCGGGCGACGTGTTGAGTTCGAGGAACGACCAGGAACCGTCGCGCCGCAGGATCAGGTCGAGCCGGCCCCAGCCGCTCGCCCCGAGGATCGAGAACGCCTCGAGCGCCTCGCGACGGATCGCCTGCTCGACCGTGTCGGGCAGGCCCGCCGGGCAGTGGTACTTGGTCTCGTCGCTGAAGTACTTGTGCTCGTAGTCGTAGTTGCCGCCCGGCGCCTCGATGCGGATCAGCGGCAGCGCGCGGTCGCCCAGGATCGACGCCGTGAGTTCGCGACCCTCGACGAACTCCTCGGCGAGCACGAGGCGGTCGTGCTTCGCCGCCGCATCGATCGCGACGGCGACCTCGTCGTGGTCGACGGTCGAGACCTTGCTGATCCCGATCGTCGAGCCTTCGCGCGCGGGCTTCACGATCAGCGGCAGCCCGAGTTCGGCCACGAGCCGCATCGGGTCGGTCGATTCGTCGACGACGCGGAAGCGCGGCGTCGGGATGCCCGCGGCGATCCACACGAGCTTGGTGCGCCACTTGTCCATCGCGAGCGCGGAGGCCATCACGCCGCTTCCGGTGTAGGGGATGCCGAGCGTCTCGAGCGCACCCTGCACCGTTCCGTCCTCGCCGTAGCGGCCGTGCAGCGCGATGAACGCGCGCGCGAACCCGTCGCGCCGCAGTTCCCACAGGTCGCGTTCCGCCGGGTCGAAGGCGTGCGCGTCGACGCCGCGATCGCGCAGCGCTCCGAGGACGCCCCGGCCCGACATCAGCGAGATCTCGCGCTCCGCGGAGGGCCCGCCCATCAGCACGGCGACCTTGCCCATCGACGAAGCGCTCATCGCGCGCCTCCGGCCGCCGGCTCGCCGACGATCCGGACCTCGGGTTCGAGGTCGACGCCGAAGCGCTCCCGCACCGTCGCGCGCACGTGCGCGATCAGCGCCTCGATGTCGGAGGCGCGCGCGCGGCCCCCCGGGTTCACGATGAAGTTCGCGTGGAGTTCCGAGACCCGCGCTCCGCCGATCGCGTGGCCCTTGAGCCCGGCCGCCTCGATCAACCGCGCGGCGTGGTCGCCGGGCGGATTGCGGAACACGCTGCCCGCGTTGGGGAGCGACAGCGGCTGCGACGCGATGCGCTTCGCGAGGAGCTCGCGGATGCGCGCGCGTGCCCTCGTCGCGTCGCCGGGCGCGAACCGGAGCCACGCCGCCGTGAAGATCCCGTCGGGCGGCGTCCCGTCCGCGCGCCGCACGCTGCGGTAGCCGATCGCGTAGTCCGCCGGCGTGCGAACCTCGAAGCGCCCGTCGCGCCCGAGCACCTCGACGCGCACGACATGGTTCCAGGTCTCGCCGCCGTAGCAGCCCGCGTTCATCGCGAGCGCGCCGCCGAGCGTGCCCGGCACGCCGGCGAGGAACGCGGCGTCCTCGCAGCCGAGCCGGGCGGCGAGCCGCGCGACCTTCGGGCTCGCGACCCCGGCCTCGGCGTAGATCAGCCCGTCGGCGACCGCGAGCGCGGCGCCCGGGTCGTGCATGACGATCACCGCGCCGCGCACGCCACCGTCGCGCACCAGCGTGTTGCTGCCGAGCCCGAGCACGTGGATCGGCGTCGACGCCGGCAGTGTCCGCACGAACTGCGCGAGATCGTCGCGGTCGGCCGGGTGGAACAGGAGGTCCGCCCGCCCGCCTGCCCGCCAGCTCGTCGCGCGCGCGAGCGGCGCCTGGCGCTCGAGCGTGCCGCGCAGGGTGGTCGGATCGCGCCGGTCGCCCATGTCCATCGTCATCCCGCGCGCGCCGCGAGCTGCGACGCCACCTGCCCGATCGAGCCCGCACCCATCGTGAGCACCACGTCGCCGTCGCGCGCCACCGCGCGCACCGCGTCGGCCACGCCGGCGACGTCATCGACGAACAGAGGCTCGACCCGGCCCCCGATGCGGATCGCGCGCGCGAGCGCGCGCCCGTCGGCCGCCACGATCGGCGGCTCGCCGGCCGGATACACGTCGGTCAGCACCAGCGCGTCCACGGTCGAGAGCACCGCGGCGAAGTCCTCGAACAGGTCGCGCGTACGCGTGTAGCGGTGCGGCTGGAACGCGAGCACGAGGCGCCGGCCCGGAAAGCCTCCGCGCGCCGCGTCCAGCGCCGCGGCGATCTCCGCCGGGTGGTGACCGTAGTCGTCGACGAGTTCGAAGCGCCCGCCGGAGGCGAGCGCGACCGGACCGTAGCGCTGGAACCTCCGCCCCACGCCCTTGAAGGCGGCGAGCGCCCGCGCGATGGCCGCGTCGGGCACGCCGACCTCGCGCCCGACCGCGATCGCCGCGAGCGCGTTGCGCACGTTGTGCACTCCCGGCAGCGCGAGGTCGATCGTGAGGTCGGAGCGGCCCGCGCCGCGCGCCACGAAGCGCATCCGGCCCGCGGCGTGCGCGACGTCCACCGCGCGCAGACGCGCATCGTTCGCGAGACCGTAGGTCACCACCGATCGGGTGACCGACGGCAGCAGCGCGCGCACCGACGCGTCGTCGGCGCACAGGACCGCCACGCCCCAGAACGGGAGGCGCTGCACGAAGTCCACGAACGCGCGCTCGAGCCGCGCGACGTCGTGACCGTAGGTCTCCATGTGGTCCTGGTCGATGTTCGTGACCACCGCGATCGTCGGCGTCAGGTGCAGGAACGAAGCGTCCGACTCGTCGGCTTCCGCGACGAGGTAGTCGCCGGTGCCGAGCCGCGCGTTGGCGCCGGCCGCGAGGAGCCGCCCCCCGATCACGAACGTCGGATCGAGCCCGCCTTCCGCCAGCACCGAGGCGACGAGGCTCGTCGTCGTCGTCTTGCCGTGCGTGCCCGCGACCGCGATGCCCTGCTTGAAGCGCATCAGTTCGGCCAGCATCTGCGCGCGCGGGACGACCGGCACGCCCTGCTCGCGCGCCGCGACCACCTCGGGATTGTCGGGAGCGACCGCGGAGGACACGACGACCGCGTCCGCGCGTTCGACGTTGGCCGCGGCATGCCCGGCGACCACGCGGATCCCGAGCGAGGCGAGCCGGCGCGTCACGGCGTTCTCCGCGAGGTCGGAGCCCGACACCTGATAGCCCTGCGTCGCGAGCACCTCGGCGATGCCGCTCATGCCGACGCCGCCGATGCCCACGAAGTGCACGCGCCGCACCTTGTGCTTCATGCGCGCGCTCCCGCGAGTTCGAGGCAGACCTCCGCCACGCGCTCGGCCGCGCCGGTCCGGCCCGCGCCGTGCGCGGCCTCGGCCATCGCGAGGGCCTTCGGCCGGTCGAGCGCGGCGACGACCGCCGCGAGCCGCTCGGGCGTGAGCTCCGCCTGCGCGATGCTGGTGGCGCCTCCCGCGCGCACGAGCAGTTCCGCGTTGGCCGACTGCTCGTCCGCGATCGCGCCGGGCAACGGGACGATCAGCGCGCCCAGTCCCGCCGCGGCGAGTTCGGACACGGTGAGCGCGCCGCCGCGCGCGATCGCGAAGTCGGCCCAGGCGTAGCGTGACGCCATGTCGTCGACGAACGCGACGCACTCGGCTTCGACGCCCGCGTCGCGGTAGGCGGCGCGCAAGGCGTCGAGATGCTTCGCGCCCGCCTGGTGCAGCACCTGCGGTCGCCGTTCCGCCGGCAGGCGCGCGAGCGCGGCGGGCACGCGCTCGTTCAGGCCCTGCGCGCCGAGGCTTCCTCCGAGCACGACGATGCGGAGCGGTCCGTCCCGCCCGGCGAAGCGCGCGGCCGGCGGAGGCAACGCGCCGATCGCATCGCGCAACGGATTGCCGGTCCACTCGACGATCTTCGCGTGCGCGCCCCGCATCGCGTCGGGAAAGCCGAGCAGCACGCGGTCCGCGCCGAAGGCGAGCACGCGGTTCGCGAGGCCCGCGACCGCGTTCGCGTCGTGCACGACGAGGCTGCGCCCGGTGGCGACCCCCATCAGCGCACCGGGAAACGACGCGAAGCCGCCGAAGCCCAGGACGACGTCGGGCCGGCGCCGGCGCAGGACCGACAGCGCTTCGAAGCACGCGGCGACGAGCGCGAACGGTCCGAGGACGAGCGTCTTCAGCCCCTTGCCGCGCACGCCGCGGAACGAGACCGACTCGAACGCGACGCCGTGCTTCGGGACGAGTTCGGCCTCCATGCCCTCGCGCGTGCCGAGCCAGAACACCTCCGCGCCGCGCGCGGCGAGCTTCGCGGCGACCGCGAGCCCCGGGAACACGTGCCCGCCCGTTCCGCCGGTGGTGATCATGATGGTCGGCAAGACGCCACCCCCGGACCAGGGAAGATCGGCGTCACCGAGGTGCCCGCCGCCGGTCGCGGCAGGCCTTCGAGCGGGCGTGCCACGCACGTCGTCCTCATGCGGGATAACCGGACAGGAGCCGCCGGTTCTCGTAGTCGATGCGCAGCAGGATCGCGATCGCCACCGCGTTCGCGACGATGCCGGAGCCGCCGAACGACAGCAGCGGCAGCGTGAGGCCTTTCGTGGGCAGCACGCCCATGTTGACGCCGATGTTGATGAACGCCTGGAATCCGATCCACAGGCCGATGCCCTGGGCGGTCAGCGCGGCGAACGGCCGCTCGAGCCGCACCGCCTGTCGCCCGATCGCCCACGACCGGAACAGGATCCAGGCGAAGAGCGCGAGCACGACCGCGACGCCGGCGAACCCCAGTTCCTCCGCGATGACCGCGAGCAGGAAATCGGTGTGCGCCTCGGGCAGGTACAGGAGCTTCTCCACGCTCGCACCGAGCCCCACGCCGGTCATCTCGCCGCGGCCGAACGCGATGAGCGAGTGCGAGAGCTGGTAGCCCTTGCCGAGCGGATCCGACCAGGGATCGAGAAACGTCGTGAGCCGCTGCAGCCGGTAGGGCGCGGCGATGAGGATCGCTCCGAGCGCGAACGGCAGCAGGGCGGAGAGTCCGACGAACAGGCGCCAGTCGAGCCCCCCGAGGAACAGGATGCCGAAGCCGATCGCGAGGATCACCACGAATGCGCCGAAGTCCGGCTCGAGGAGCAGCAGACCCCCGATCGCCACCATCGTCGCGAACAGCGGCGCGAAGCCGCGCATGATCGTCTGGCGCAGCGGTTGGCGCGCGTGCAGGAACGCCGCCTTGCGCACCGCGTAGCTCGCCGCGTAGAGCACGACCGCGAGCTTCATGAACTCGGAGGGCTGGACGTTGACGACGGCGAGCGAGAGCCACCGGCGCGATCCGTTCACGCTGCGGCCGATGCCGGGCACGAGCACGAGGACGAGCAGCGCGATGCCGCCGACGAAGAGCCAGGGCGCGAGCGCCTGCCATGCCCTGACCGGCACCTGGTACGCCAGCAGCGCGACGAGAAGTCCGATCGCGACGAAGGCTCCGTGCCGCGCGAGGTAATACCACGAACGGTGCCCGGTCTGCGCGGAAGCCTCCGCCATCGCGATCGACGCCGAGTACACCATCACGAGGCCGATCGCGGCGAGGACGAGCGCGGCCCACGCGAGCGAGGCGTCGTATGCGAGCATCGTGCGCGGTTTCACCTGCGGGCCGGTGAAACCGAACAGCGAACGCGCCGCCGCGAGGGTTCCGGCCGACGGCCGCGCGCGGACGGTGCGCGCGGGCGCACCGGCGCCGGCCAGCGCGCGCGGTACCGTGTGCCCGTCGAGCCTACGCACGCCACGCCCCCTTCGCCCGCGCGCGCACCAGTGCGCCGAAGCGCTCACCGCGCTCCTCGTAGTTCGCGAACTGGTCGAGGCTCGCGCAGGCCGGCGACAGCAGCACGACGTCGCCCGGGCGCGCGAGCGCGAAGGCGCGTTCGACCGCGGCGTCGAGCGTGCCGACGGTCGCGACCGGCGGGCGTGCGCCGGCGAGTCCGTGCGCCACGTCCCGTGCGTCGCGTCCGATCAGGAGCACCGCGCGGCAGTGCGCGTCGACCGCGTCCTTCAGCGCCGAGAAGCCCTGACCCTTGCCTTCGCCTCCGGCGATCAGCACGACCGGCGCGTCGATGCCGCGAAGCGCGACCTGCGTCGCCGCGACGGTCGTCGCCTTGGAATCGTTGACGAACACGACGCCGTTCGCCTCGCCGACCCGCTCGGTCCGGTGCGGCAGGCCGCGGAACGCGCGCAGGGCATCGGTCACCGGCTTCAGGATCCGCGCGACCGACGACACGAGCGCGAGCGAGGCCAGCGCGTTCTGCGCGTTGTGGCGGCCGGGCAGCGAGAGCGAGGCCGCCGGGACGATCAGTTCGCCGCCGCGCGCGAGCCACGCCCCGTCGGCGCGCTCGACCATCCCCCACTCCTCCTCGGACTGCGGCACCGAGGCGCCGAACGTCTGCACGGTGGCGCCGGGGCGGCGCATCAGGCGCACGATCGGGTCGTCGCGGTTGATGAGCTGCACGCGCGCACCGTTGAAGATGCGCGCCTTCGCGGCCGCGTAGTCCGCGATCCCGGCGTAGCGGTCGAGGTGGTTCGCCGTGACGTTCAGCACCGTCGCCACCGACGGCGCGAGGCTCGTGACCGTCTCGAGCTGGTAGCTCGACAGCTCGAGCACGAAGAGTTCCGGCCAGGGCGCGCCGGCCTCGATCGAGGCGAGCACGTCGAGCACCGCCTCGCCGATGTTGCCCGCCACGCTCGTCGCGAGGCCGGCCGCGCGCGCGAGTTCGCCGGTGAGCGCGGTCGTGGTCGTCTTGCCGTTGGTGCCGGTGATCGCGACGAGTTTCTGCCCGGGCGGCAGTTCGCGCGCGAAGAGTTCGACGTCGCCCGCGAGGTCGGCGCCGCCGGCGACGGCCTCCTCGATCGCGGGCTGGTCCTTCGGCACTCCGGGACTGATCGCGACGAGGTTCGCGCCCGCGAGCGTCGTCGGGGTGACCGGACCGGTTTCCAGCGCGACGCCGGGCAGCTCAGCCGCGAGGCGATCGGCCTGCGGCGGGTGCGCGCGCGTGTCGGCGACGCGCACTTCCGCCCCGCGCCGCGCGAGCCAGCGCGCCATCGACAGACCGGAGGTGCCGAGTCCGAGCACGACCGCCCTCTGCCCGCGGTAGTCGGTCATCGGGCCGCCTCCCGCCGTTCCGCGCCGATGCCGGCGTCGCACCCTCCCGCGACGGCGCGGGCGGGTGCGCAGCGGTCCGGTCGGGCGGCGCTCATCTCAACTTCAGCGTCGAGAGGCCGAACAGCACGAGCAGCATCGTCACGATCCAGAACCGGACGACGACCTGGTTCTCCTTCCAGCCCTTGAGTTCGTAGTGGTGGTGGATCGGTGCCATGCGGAAGACACGCCTGCCGGTCAGCTTGAACGACGCCACCTGCACGATCACCGACAGCGTCTCGACGACGAACACGCCGCCCATGACGAACAGCACGATCTCCTGGCGGACGATGACCGCGATCGCGCCGAGCGCCGCGCCGAGCGAGAGCGCGCCGACGTCGCCCATGAACACCTCGGCCGGGTACGCGTTGAACCACAGGAAGCCGAGTCCGGCGCCCGCGATCGCGCCGCAGATCACCGCGAGTTCGCCCGCGCCGGCGATCAGCGGGAACTGCAGGTAGCGCGCGAAGATGGCGTTGCCCGATACGTAGGCGAAGACGCCGAGGGCGGCGCCGATCATCACCGTCGGCATGATCGCGAGGCCGTCGAGGCCGTCGGTGAGGTTCACCGCATTGCTCGTGCCGACGATCACGAACCAGGTCAGAACGATGAAGCCCCACACGCCGAGCGGGTAGCTCACCGACTTGAAGAACGGCACGATCAGGTCCGCCTTCGGCGAGAGTTCGCCGGCGAAACCGCTCTTCGCCCAGCCCGCGAGCTGGGTCCAGGTCTGCGCGGTGTCGGGCGCCGACACCGCGAAAGCGAGGTAGACCGCCGCGACGAGCCCGATCGCCGCCTGCCAGAGGAGTTTCGCGCGCGCGGAGAGGCCCTTCGGATTGCGGTGGACCACCTTGCGATAGTCGTCGACCCAGCCGATCGCGCCGAACCCGACGATCACCAGCAGCACGACCCACACGAACCGGTTGCCGAGGTCGCCCCACAGGAGCGTGGTGATCGCGATCGAAACGATGATGAGCGCGCCGCCCATCGTCGGCGTGCCGGCCTTCGTGAGGTGGGTCCGGGGACCGTCGTCGCGCACCGACTGGCCGATCTTCATGCGCTGGAGCCACGCGATCATGCGCGGCCCCACGACGAACGAGATCACGAGCGCCGTCATGCACGCGAGCACGGCGCGCAGCGTCAGGTACCCGAACACGTTGAACGCCCGGACGTCCTTCGCGATCAGTTCGGTGAGCCACAGCAGCATCAGTGGACTCCCGCGGCGACCGTCTCGCCCAGTACCGCGGCGACGACGCGTTCCATCCGCATGAATCGCGACCCCTTGACGAGGATCGTCGTCTGCCCGCTCGCGGCGGAAACCACCGCGGCGCAGAGCGCGTCGACGTCCGCGTGCCAGCGCGCGCCCGTGCCGAAGGCCTCGACGGAGAGCCTCGCCTGCGGTCCCATGGCCTCGAGCCGATCGATGCCCCGCTCGCGCGCGTACGCGCCGACTTCGCGGTGGAACGCCGGGCCCTCCACGCCGACCTCGCCCATGTCGCCCAGCACGAGCCAGCTGCATCCCAGCCTTTGTTGCCGGCCTTTGCGCCGGCACGTTCCAACGCCTGCTGAAGGTTATCTGTTGTCAAGACGCCGAATGATATTGGAACACCC
>JAANMV010001849.1_pt1 | contig 22155 bp, 25 predicted proteins | sample 7279661 | NCBI WGS metagenome assembly JAANMV01 (sample SAMN14094540, study PRJNA606508) | bioreactor metagenome | isolation source: A lab-scale SPAN reactor treating ammonium-rich wastewater day 121 | place: Ireland: Galway | collected 2017-05-16
CTGGGAAATGGACGTGATGTCTCCTGCCACCCGGAAACCTCGCTGGCCGCGCACCCTTGTCCGGCCCACTCGCGTTGCCCCCGTACGGAAGGGATGGCTATAGTAGCCCGCAGTCTGCCATGCTCATCGACCTCCACAGCCACACCTGGCCTCGCTCCCACGATAGCGTCCTGAACCCGGACGACCTCATCGTGCGCGCCAAAGCCGCTGGCCTCGACGCGATCGTCTTTACCGAACACGATACCGTCTGGGACTACAAGTCGATCGAGGAACTCCGCGCCAAGCACAACTTCCTCGTCCTCGCCGGCGTCGAGATCAGCACCGATGACGGCCATATCCTCACCTTCGGCATCGACAAGTACGTCTTCGGCATGCACCGCTCGAAGGAACTCGCCAGCTACGTCGAAAAGGTCGATGGCGCCATGGTCGCGGCCCACCCCTACCGCCGCCAGATGCCCTGGTTCAGCCGCAACGACGACGAGTACAAGGCCGCGCTCGAAAAGGCCTCCCGTAACCCCGCCTACCAGTACGTCCGGGGGCTCGAAGAACTGAATGGCCGCGGCAGCGACAAGGAGAACGAGTTCTCCCGCCGCCTCGCCGATATGATGCAGCTCCCGGGGACCGGGGGCACCGACTCCCACGCCATCAGCGACGTCGGCAAGTGCGCCACCTACTTCGAAGCCGACATCCGGGACGAACGCGAGCTCATCGAGGCCATCAAGTCAGGGCGCTTCTACGCCGTCGACATGCGCTCCGGGAAGCCCGTGCCGGCCCGCGCTCTGCCCAGCGAAGCCTAGCTGTCATCCGCCTCATCCCCGGCTCTCGCTTCGCTTCACACACACCCCCGCCGATAGTAATATGCGAAGGCCCCGTGGCTTGAACGCAGCACCCGGCGAGAGAGGAGCCATTCTCGTATGACCTACGTCATTACTAGCCCTTGTATCGATGTCCAGGACCAGGCCTGTGTTGAGGTTTGCCCTGTTGACTGCATCCATTTCGACGAAGGCGACGACGTCATGCTGTACATCAACCCCGATGAATGCATTGACTGCGGCGCTTGCGAACCGGCCTGCCCGGTGACCGCGATCTTCGCCGAGGACGATGTCCCCGGCGACCAGGCCCCCTTCACGGAGATCAACGTCCTCTGGTACAGCGACAAGGCTGCCGCACGGGCCAAGGTCGCCGCACTCAAGGGCTGATCCGTCTCGCGACGGCCTGACCTCGCTTATTGCCGGAGCCGCTCCAAAAGGGCGGCTTTCGGTTGGCCCGGCCGGTGCCTGAGCTTGACCGTGGCGGCCTTCCCGCTAGATTGGAAATGTTGCGCTACGTATTGAGCGTGGCGCGGAGGAACTTTCCCAATGGCTGAACGAGTAATCATCAAGGCGGCGCCGCGCACCGTCCTCGGCAAAAAAGTCCAACAGTTGCGCCGCCAGGGCCGGCTGCCCGGGAACGTCTACGGCCGCGGCCTTCAGTCTCGTGCTATCGACATCGATGCCCGCGAATTCGCCCGCACCATCAAGTCCGCCGGCCTTCGCGCCATGATTGAGCTGACCATCGAAGGCGAAAAGGACCCCCGCTACGTCATCCTGCGCGGTATGTCCCGCTCCGGCGGCACCGGCGAGCCCATCCACATCGACTTCTTCCAGGTCGACCCCAACGTCCCCATCCAGGCGAACGTGCCGATCCGGCTCGTCGGCGAAGCCCCGGCCGTCCGCGACCTCGCCGGCACACTTCTTCCCGCCCTCGAGGTCGTTGCGGTCCGCTGCCTCCCGCTCGCAATCCCGGACTCCCTGCCGGTGGATATCTCGGGCCTGAAAAGCTTCGACCTGACGCTCACCGTCGGCGATGTCGTACCAGTCGACGGTGTCGAGATCCTCACCGACCCCGCCATCGTGGTCGCCATCGTGAACCCGCCGCGCATCCGCGTGGCCGATGTCGAAGCCGAAGCCGAATGACCCACACCCCGGCGTCGTGACCGAATACAGCTACCCGGCCGACCCTGCCGAGGCCGCCCTGCGCCTGTTCCTTGGTTGGTTCGGTCCCCACTATGCCCGTTCGGTGGCCGTCAGCTCCGCAAACTCCGATGGCGCCACCCTCACTGCTGATGTCTCAGTCGGCCGGAAGTGGTCCCTCGCCGTCACCGTCCTCAACACCCTCGCGGCCGATGCCAACCTCGAGTGGGAGGCGGCTCGCGCTGCCGTCGAGCAGCGCCTTGATACCGAGGGCCGCCCGGTCGCCCTCTGGGCCCCGCGCGGTGCCCGGCTTCCTGCGAGCGAACCCGGGCTGAGCGAGCTGGTCCTCGCCCTTTCGGAGGCGAACACCATCGATGGTGGACGTCTCGAAGTCCGGCGCCCCGTGAAGTTGTATTTCCGCCGCGCTGACACCACCGGCTCTGTGGTCACCGCCGTCGGTGGCCTTGCCGCTCACTGGGCGCAGTTCACGAACCGCGTGCCCGGCAGCTTTCAGCTGAACTCGGCGGAACTCCTCCGCCTGCCCGCCTCGAAAGAGGAGCGCGATGAACTCGCCGAGCGCATCGTCCTCGCGGCACAGCAGCCCGATATCGATGAGACCCACGTCATTCCTGCCGAGGACGTCTGGACAGCCAATGAGCTCGGCGCGGGGCAGGCGTGCGTCCTCGGCACCCCTGCGCCCGAAAACGACGAGTGGAGTTCCTCCTTGCGCCGCAACCTCCGTCGCCTCCTCAAGGAAGCCGTTCCGGGCCTCTCCCGCCCCGCAGATTCGCGGGCGCTCGTTGTGCTCGGCGCTGCAACCTACGCAGACGAAGAGAAGCTCTCCTGGGCACTGCGCGGCATGGATCCCACGCTCTACGGCGGATATGACATCCTTGCTGTGATCGCCGATGGGCTGCTCAAGCCCATTCTCCAGCCGTACCGCCAGACCCTCCCATGGGACGCGCCGCTCGGCTGACCAACCGGAGGCAACCATGGCCATCAAGCGCGTCGGATTCGTTGGACTCGGCATCATGGGCGCCCCCATGGCAGCCAACCTCCTCAAGGCCGGCTTCTCCCTCACCGTCTGGAACCGCACACCATCCCGGATGGAGCCGCTCGTCGAACTTGGCGCCCTCGCGGCGGACTCCCCCGCTGACGTGGCCTCTGCGAGCGAGGTCACCCTCTCCTGCGTCACCAATTCGCCGGACGTCGAGGCTATCGCCCTCGGACCACGCGGCGTCGGAGAAGGCGCGGCCCCCGGCTCCGTCTATATCGATTGCTCCACCATCGCCCCTGAGACCGCGCGCCGCGTTGCTGCCGAGCTCTCCCTCCGTCGCGTTGCCATGCTCGATGCCCCCGTGAGTGGTGGCGACGTCGGTGCGAAGGCCGGCACCCTTGCGATCATGGCCGGCGGCGAGGCCGAGGTCTTCGTGCGTTGTCTTCCCGTCCTCGAAGCCATCGGCAAGACCATCGTCCACGTCGGCCCGGCTGGTTCAGGACAGGTCGTCAAACTCTGCAACCAGGTCGCCGGGGGCCTGAACCTCCTGGCTATGGCAGAAGCCATCTCGCTCGCGCGGGGCGCCGGGGTTGACCCCGCGAAGATGCTCGAGGTGGTCAGCGCTGGCGCCGCCGGGTCGTGGATGCTCGCCAACCTCGCTCCCCGCGCCATCCGCGGCGACTACGCCCCCGGGTTCATGGTCGACCTCATGCAAAAGGATTTGCACCTCGTGCTCGACGAGGCCGCCCGCGGGCACACGCCGCTTCCGGGCACCGCTCTCGTGTCTCAGCTCTTCCAGGTCATCCAGGCTCGGGGCCGTGGCTCCGATGGCACCCAGTCCATCGTCGATGCTGTCGCGCGGCTCGCCGCGAGCGAGGACCGCTGACGCGGGCCTTCAGGCGACCGATGGGCCGTTCGGCTCTTCGGGGCTCCGGAAGAGGCTCAACACGGGCCGGAAGGTCTTGTGGTCGGCGAGTTGCTGGTCCGCTGCCGCAAACAGTTCGCCGGGGTCGCAGCTCGCGCCGGTCGCCATCCCGAACGTCACAGTCACGGGCAGCTGGTCCGCCCATTCGCCGCCGTTAAGCCGCTCGAGTTCGTGGGCAATCCGGCGGGCAATCAGCCGCCCCAGAGCCAGGTCCCCGTCCGGGAGGATCACGCCGAAGTCATCACCTCCGATGCGGGCCGCGAAGTCCGATCCGCGGATGCAGCGGGAGATACCTGCCGCCGTCCGCCGGATCATGTCGTCACCCACATCGTGGCCATGCACCTCGTTCACAATCCGCGTGCCCGCGATGTCCACGAGGACGAGCGTCACCGGCCGCCGGGCGGCCCGCGCCTTCTCGCACACCTCCCACAGCCGCTCATCGAAGGCGTGCCGGTTGTGCAACCCCGTGAGGTGGTCGGTCCGGGCCTCCCGCTCCAGCCAGCGGACCATCGTGTCCCGCCGCCGCAGGTTCCGGTTCTCCTCGAACGCGCCCACGATCCGCAACACCAATTGCTGCCCATCTTCCAGGTGGGCCTTGTTGAGAAAGTCGTGCGCGCCGAGCTTGATCGCCGGCAGCGCCTCGCGCTCGTTCTCGCCGCTTGTCAGCAGCACGACGGCCACGTCGTTCCGGTGCTCCCGCAGGTACTGGACCAGCACCGCCGCGGGGTCGCTCCAGAGCGCCGAATCGATCAGCGCGACATCGAACGACCCGTCGTGCAGCAACGCCTGCGCTTCCTCGATCGTCCGCGCCGCGTGCGTCACGAAATCGCCGGTGCGATGCAGCAACTCCCGAACGCGCCGCACATCCTCGATGGAGTCGTCGACGATCAGCACGCGAAGGACGCGCGGTTTTTCGGCTGGCGGTGCGCTGCGGGCGATCACGGCGATGCTCTTCTCCCACTGTCACTATCGGCAAGCACCAGGCACAAGCGGAGGGCATGGGAGCAATCTGTGGAAATATTCCGTGGATCGTCGGTAACGGTTAGTCGAAAAGCGGTCCCCCGGGGTCCAGCACCGTGCCGTCGAGCGCGATAACTGCTGGCCGCTCTTCGCAGTACCCCTCGTTCTCGCACTTGTCGAATACAAACGCCCCGCGCTTCTTGTCGAACTGGATCTTCCACGTCCCCATGGCCGGGCTCGAAGGACCCCTCTCCTTCTCGGCGGTCAGGATGGCAATGAGCGCGGCGATCTCTTCTCTTCCCAATGGGAACTCCCGGGTGGATGGTACCTAGAGCTTATTCTGCCCCGGCCACCGTGGCGACCTGCACCGGCTCGTTCGCCTCGCGCCGCCCCAATGCCAGCGCAAATACCCACGTCACCAGCGTCACCAGGACCACGCCCGAGCCCATTGCCAGGAGCGTTTCGCGCTCGCCGATCCGGTCCGCCAGTGTGCCGAATGGATACGCCACCAGGCTGTTCGCTCCCCACGCCAGCATCGTCACCGACATCACCCGGCCGTGGTACGCGGGGTCCGCCTCTTTCATTACCAGTGCGTTGTTGATCAGCTGAAAGGCGCTCGATCCCGCCCCCATCAGGAACATGGCCCCGAGCGCCGCCGTGAACGTCGGTGCAATCGCCAGCAGCCAGAGGGATCCACCGAGCACAACCCCCCCGGCCATCATCAGCGTCCACGCATGCTTCGAACCCGCGAACCCCGCGAGGAAAATCGTCACCGCAAACCCCGAAATGGCGCTGATCCCGAGGAGGAACGCCATATCCTCCGTCTTCCGCCCGAGCTGGTTCTCGAGGAATCCCGGAAGGATCACGAAGTACGAGAACCCCGCCATGATCACGCCGATGAACGACAGCGCCAGCAGCATCAGCCGCGGCCGGTCGCGCATGTGCGTCACGCCCATTGCCATATCCGCGAAGAAGGAGCGGTTCCCTGGCGCCACAGGCTTCGACGACGGCAGCAACGTAAGCGTGAACACGACGATTGCGAACAGCCCACCCATGAACAGGTACGTCCCGCCCGTCCCCACAAAGCTCAGCGCGATCAGCCCCCCTGCGATGAACGGCCCGAAGATCCGCGTCGCCGTCATCCCGACCTGCTGCAGCGCAATCCCGTTCGGCAGGTCGTGCTGCGGCACCAGTTCGCCCACCCACGCCTGCCTCGCCGGCCCGATGAAGGAGAACACCGTGCCCAGCACCAGGGTCGAGCCCGCGAGCGCCAGGATCGTGATCCGGTCGGTCAGGATGAGCACGCCCACGAGCGCGAAGTTCAACCCGATGATCGTCTGGCCGAAGAACAACATCCGCCGCTTCGAGAACCGGTCTGCAACCACCCCTCCGAAGGGCGATACCAGGATCGTCGCGATCCCCATCCCCAGCGAGACGAATCCCACCGCGCCGTTCTTCCCCGTCAGGTCGAAGGCCACCACCGCCTGGACCACCGACGACATCATGAACGCCAGGAACGAGAAGCACGTACCAATCCAGAGGACGCGGTACTCCCGGTATTTCAGCGATTTAAACGTGTTGTGGGCCCAGGCAGAGATCATTCATCCCATCCTAACTGGGTCATTGGACGTGCCGCTATCCCGTGTGTCCGGCCTAAACGAAGCCGCGCAACAAAATCGCCCGGCCGACCCTCTCTACGCCGATATCGAACGCTGCCTGCCGCGGCAGTGTGCCATCCTGGGCGGCCCGCGCCATCAACTCGTGGAACGCCGCCACCATGCGTTTCTCCAGTTCCGAGTTCACCATCTCCAGCGACCAGCGGAACTGCTGGATGTTCTGCGTCCATTCGAAGTACGACACCGTAACACCCCCGGCGTTCACCAGGATGTCCGGTAGCACCGGGATATTCCGTGCGGCGAGGACCTCGTCACCCGGGGGCGTCACCGGGTGGTTCGCCGCCTCAATCACCGCCCGCGCCCGGACCCGCGGCGCATTCTCCTCCGTGATGACCTCGCCCAGCGCCGCCGGCACAAGGTAGTCGCACTCGAGCTCCAGGAGGTGCTCGTTCGTCACCGGCTCCCCCCCCTCGAATCCGGCCACGCTGCCGGCGACCGCGAACCAGGCGTCGAGTGACGCGATGTCGAGCCCATCCGGGTTGGCGATGCCACCCTTAACGTCGCTCACGCCGACGATCCGGAACCCCATCTCGCTGGCGATCCGCGCCGTCCACGACCCCACATTGCCGTATCCCTGGATGACTACCTTGAGGTCCCGGGGGTCCGCCCGCTCCATAATCGCGTACTGGCGCATGCACACCGCCACGCCCCGGCCGGTCGCCTGGTCGCGCCCGTAGCTGCCCCCAAGCTCCACCGGCTTGCCTGTCACGATCCCCGGCGTGTGCCCGTACTTCTGTCCGTAGGCATCCATCATCCAGGCCATCGTTTGTGCGTTCGTGCCCATGTCCGGCGCCGGGATATCCCGGCTGACCCCAAGCACCATCCCGATGTGCTGCGTGTACGTCCGCGTCAGCCGGTTGAGCTCGGTGTCGCTCATCCGCGTGGGGTCGCACATCACGCCGCCCTTCGCTCCGCCGAACGGCAGCTCCATCAGTGCGCACTTGTAGGTCATCAGCATCGCCAGTGCCCGCACTTCGTCCAGGTCTGCCTGGGGATGAAAGCGCACGCCACCTTTGTACGGCCCGCGAGCACCGTTGTGCTGCACGCGGTACCCCTCAAAAATCCGCAACTTCCGGTCATCCATCCGTACCGGCAGCTGTGCCTGCACTTCCCGCCACGATGTCCGCAGCAGGTCCACTACTTCTGGGCTCAGCTGCAGCCGCTCGGCCGATTGGTACACCGAATTGAGAACGGACTCGCTCGGCGAAAGGTGGGCGTGTGGCGCTGGTGCCTCGGTCGTCATGCGTCCTGCTCTCCCGCGTGGTATCTACCCGACACCTTACAACGGCCGCTGGAACCTGCGAGTAGGGAACCCCAGAATTTCCCCATGGGACACGTTTTCATCTCGCGCGCCGTTCCCGGGCGAGCCCTCGATCTACTCACCGCCGCCGGCCATTCCGTCGAGACCTGGTCCGGCGATCTGCCGCCCCCACCCGAGACTCTCGGCGCCAAGCTCGCCGCCGCCCATGCCGCCTTCACCACCGTCGTCGACTTCGTCTCCACCGGCATGCTCGCCGCGGCCCCACGCCTCAAGATCGTCGCCAACATGGCGGTCGGCTACGACAACGTCGATCCCGTAGCGGCGGCCGGGATGGGCATCTGGGTCACCAACACCCCCGGCGTGCTTGCCGAGACCACCGCCGACATGGCCTGGGCCCTGCTCATGGCGGCCGCGCGCAACGTCGTCGCCGGCGATCGGGATACCCGCGCTGGCGGCTGGCAGACCTGGTCGCCAACCGGCTTCCTCGGTGTCGACGTCTTCGGCGCCACACTCGGCATCGTCGGCCTCGGCGAAATCGGCGAGGCCGTTGCCCGGCGCGCCACCGGCTTCAAGATGCGCGTCCTCTACCACTCCCGAACCCACAAGCCCGCCCTCGAGGCGGACCTGGGGCTCGAACACCGCCCCCTCTCCGAGCTCCTCGCTGAGTCCGACTTCGTCTCGCTCCACACGCCCCTCACCGCCGAGACGCGCCACCTGATGAGCACCGGGCAGTTCGCCGCGATGAAGCCATCCGCCATCCTCGTCAACACCTCGCGCGGTGGCGTGGTAGACCAGGACGCGCTCATCGAGGCCCTGCGCTCGGGCGCCATCGCGGGCGCCGCACTCGATGTCACCACCCCTGAGCCCCTCCCCCTCGATAGCCCGCTCTACGGCTTTCCGAACGTCGTCATCACGCCCCACATCGCCAGCGCCAGCCTTGCCACACGTTCCCGCATGGCCGAAATGGCGGCCGAAAACATCATCGCTGTCCTCAAAGGCACGCCCCCCATCCACCCCGTCAACCATCCCGCGAACCCGCGTCAGACTTGACACATAACGAGGTAAATCGGACAAAGGACGGTACGCGCAGTCCGCCGCACTAGCAGCCGAGATGGACAGCCCCGGAGAATCATTTGAGCAAGTCAACCAGGCCGGTCGGAAATCTCTGGCTCGCCGAAGAACTGTGGAAACTCGACGCCATCGAGTTTGGTGATTTCACCCTCGGGCGCACTGCCGTCCACTCCCCCATCTACATCAACTTCCGCCGGCTCATCAGTAATCCGAAGGCCCTCGCCCGCTGCGCCAAGATCATCAAGGAAGAGCTCGAAGCCCTGATGTCCATGCGCAACCCGCATGTCCACCCCTTCACGCTTGTGGCCGGCGTCCCCTTCGGCGGTTTGCATGTCGCGACCGCCTTCTCGCTCAGCGTGAATACCCCCATGATCTACATCCATCCTCCGGCCACCGATAAGGCCGACGTCATCGAAGGCATCTACGTCCGCGGCCAGAGCTGCCTCATCATCGACGACCTCATCACCGGCGGCGGCAGCATCCTCCAGACCGCTGCTACCCTCAGCGCGGCAGGCCTCGTCGTCCGTGACGCTGTCGCCATCATCGACCGCCTGGAAGGCGGCCGGGCCGCCCTCAAGGCCGCCGGCCTCAACCTCGTCTCCATCCTCACGCTCGAACAGATCGCCAACTACCTCATGTCCGCCGGCCACATCACCGAAGACCAGTACCGCCCCACCATGGCCTACCTCGAATCCCGCAACGGCGGCTAAATCCGGGCACCCGGCGGGGCCCCGGCCGCGCTTCGGTCTCGGCGGTCCTCGGCCACCCACGGCACACCGGCGATTGACCTCCTGTTTCCCCCGCGGTCGAAGGTAAAGACGCGTCACCTTTTGCAGTGGCCGCGCCATCTCTAGAGTGAATCTCGCTGTGCGCGATACTGAGGTGCTTTCCGATGCCCCGCTGGAGCCTGGCCCCGCTGATGCCGACGCGGAAGCAATCGCCGCGCGCGCCGTTTCGCGCGACCCGGCCGCGTGGGAGTTCATCTTTGAGCAGCACTACCGCTCCGTCTTCTCCTACGTCCGCTACCGCCTTCGCGCGCTCGATGAAGCCGAGGACATCGCATCCCAGGTCTTCGAAGTGGCCTACGCCCGCGCCGACCGCTTTGACTACCGCGGCGTCCCCATCGAGGGCTGGCTTATCGGCATCGCCCGTAACCTCGTACGCGACCACGTCAAGAAACTTAGCCGCCGCGGCTTCGATGCCGAACTCGATGAATCCGTCGAACTCTCCGAACCTGACCGTGCCGACGCCGTCGATCTACGCGGTGACCTCCTCGCGGCCATGGGCGCACTCACCGGGGACCAGCAGGAAGTGCTCCGGCTGCGCTTCCTCCTCGACCGTTCTGTTGCCGAGACGGCGGCCCTGATGGACCGCTCTGAAGACGCCGTCAAGAACCTCCAGCGGCGCGCCCTTGCTGCCATGAACAAGGCGCTCGCCACTGCGGACTACCCCATGGATGGCATGAGATGACCCCCGACCGCCTCGACCAGCTTCTCGACGAGACGCTCGCCGCCGGCGCGATCCCGCCCGAGGCGACGCCGGACGAGCGCGCCCATCTCGAGGAGATGCTCGCAGGCGTGGCAGCCCTCCGCCGGGCCGCCGAGGCCGTCCACGTCGAAGCCGACGCCGCAATGCCGGTGGCCCGTGCCCGCTTCCAGCGTCACATCGCCGCGTCCGGCAGTTCCGCGCACCCGCCCGCTTCCACTCGACCGGCAAAGTCCCGGACGGGCTTCCTGGGCGGCCTCTTCGGATCGGTGGGTGCGCTCAGGCTCTCCGCCTCCGTCGCGGCCATCGGGCTAATCGCCATCGCCGCCATCCTCATCGCCCAGCCCTTCTCGGGCGTCGAGACTGCCTCCGCCCTGAGTGTCGATGACTACGTCCAGGTGCAGGGCGTCGTCTCCGAGACCGCGGACAACTACGTCACCGTCCAGTCCTCCGAGTTCGGGAAGCTTCGCATCGGGCTCTCCGCTGGCACCTCGATTGTTGACAACGACACCGTGCGCGACCGCTCCGCTCTCCGCCCCGGAGACACGGTCCTCGTCAGCGGCGTCGTCCGCGATGCCCGCAAGAAGGACATCCGCATCGACGCCAACACGCTCGCTCTGGCGTCCAACGGCCCCGATGCAATGCCCACAACCGTGCCACTGAAGGAACTGCGCGACTTCGAGGAAGGCATCGAAGGCACGGTGACCGTCCTCGCCATCGCGCCCGATGGCCGCGGCGCCCGCATCCTCATCGATGCCGGCCGGGGTGCCCAGCTGGTCGTCAACGTCGACCGCGCCTCCGCCGAGAACTTCGTCGGCGGCGCCGGGAGTCCGCTCGGCAGCCGGGTCCGCATCATCCGTGACGACTCGCTCCCGCGCGGCGTCTTCCGGTTCGAAACCATCGCCGGCTCGCCCCCGGCTGGCGGCGGCCCGCCTCCTCCGGGGAGCGGCCCCGGCATGGATGGCCACGGCGAGCACCCGTCGCTCGTCCGCATCGAAGGCGTCATCACTGCCCGCGAAAAGGACCGGGTGACCGTGGAGACCGGCCGAGGGCCTGTCACCGTCCTCCTGCGCTCCCACACACGCATCTTGGCGGGCCGGAGCGGCCTCACGCTGGAGAATCTCCGCGCCGGCGAGACGGCCGTGGGCCACAACGTGACCATCCGCGGCGGCTTCGATGAGCGCCAGGACGCCGTCATTGCCGACCTCATCGTGCTCGGGCCCCTCGCCAATCAGTAGGCCCCCGGCTTGAGTCCTGCGGTAACCCGGGCGACGCTGTGCACGAAGTCATCGCACACACAGGCTGAACGATCATATGGCTCAACCGAACGCTCCCCGCTGGCTTGTAACCGGCGGCACCGGATTCCTCGGCTCGCACATCGCCCGCCGGCTCCTCGAAGAGGGCATCCACCCGGTGCTCTTCGATACCGCCGCCCTGCCCCCCGACGACGACGACATCCGCAACAGCGTGACCGTCATCGATGGGGACGTGCAAGACCGCGAAGCGATCCGTGCAGCCCTTCAGGGCGCCGAGGTGGTCATCCACACCGCCGCCGCTCTCCCCATCCAGGTCTCGAAGAAGAAGATCTACGCCGTCAACGTGCGCGGAACCCGCTATGTCCTCCACGAGGCCCTGAAAGCCGGCATCAAGCGCGTCGTCTTCATCTCCAGCACCGCCGTCTACGGCGTCCCGAAGGTCCACCCCATCGACGAGGACTCCCCGCTCATCCCCCTCGGCCACTACGGCTCCTCCAAGGTCGTCGGCGAGGACATCTGCCACCAGTACCAGCAGCGCGGCCTCGAGGTGAACGTCATCCGCCCCAAGACTTTCCTGGGGACCGGCCGCCTCGGCGTCTTCGAAATCCTCTTCGAGTGGATCGCCGAAGGCCGCAAGATCCCCCTCCTCGGCAACGGCAAGAACCACTACCAGCTCCTCGAAGTCACCGACCTGGTCGACGCCATCTACCGCGCCGCCATCAAGCCGGACGTGGTCAACGAAACCATGAACGTCGGCGCCGACCGCTACGACACGCTCAACGAAGACATGCAGGCCCTCTTCGACCGCGCCGGCTCAGGCTCGCGCCTCTGGCACCTGCCCGCCCGCCCCGGCGAATGGGCCCTGCGCCTGCTCGAACTCCTGCACCTCTCGCCCCTGGCCGCCTGGCACTACGGCACCATGTGGCGCGACTCCTACGTCGAAGTCGACAAGGCGAAGCGCCTGCTCGGCTGGCAGCCGAAATACTCGAACGCCGAAGCCCTCATCCGCGCCTGGGACTGGTACCTCGAAAACAAGGGACGCTACGACACAGGCGTCACCCACCGGGTCGCCTGGCAAAAGGGCGCCCTCGCCATCATGCGCCGCATCAGCTAACGGCATCCCCACCCCCAGGGGGCCCGAGGCGCGCCAGTCATGGCGCGCTGCGCTGTAACTCGCCCGAACCTCGGCAGACTTCCCACCCCCCGAGCGAGGCCCGACTGTCAAGGAGGGTGCGATCCCCGTGGCCCGAACGCCGCCCCACGCGGCAACCCCAGCCGCTCACCCCAGGCCCCCTCCCCCACCCGCAACGAAAACGGGGCACCCACCGGGCGCCCCTTCGTTCTGCTGACCTCCCTGCCTACCCCCGCCCCGGTATCTGCAGGTCATCCGCCGGCGGCGCGGGATTCACCACCCCTGCCATCAACTGCTGGGGCACCAGCATGCGCAGCTCATCGAGCGTCCACTTGCCTTGCTTGTAGATGTTCTTGAACGGCGGGTACATGTCCTGGAGCAACCCGACGTGCCCGCCAGCCACCTGGAAGATGCGCCCGTTGATGTTCCACGCCTCGTCCAGCAACAGGTACACGGTCATTGGCGCCACCATGTCCGGGCCACGCATCGCGGCTGCTTCCTGCGCGGCCGTGTTGGTCGCCGGGGCAGGTGCCGCGCCGCCCGCGCCCGCGATGCCCCGCGCCGCCCGCAACTCGCGCGAGGCCTGCGGCACCGTCGCGGTCAGCCGGGTCGAGGCCCCCGGGGCGATGCAGTTCACGGTCACGCCGTAGCGCCCCAGGTCTCGTGCGGCCACGCGGGTCAGGCCCGCGACGCCGGCCTTTGCCGCGCCGTAGTTCGCCTGCCCCGAGTTGCCCTGCAGCCCCGAGACCGAGCTGTAGTTCACGATGCGCCCGTAGCGCTGCTGCCGCATCAATACCGAGGCTGGCTTGATCGTCGTGAAGTGGCCCTTCAGGTCCACCCGGATCACGTCGTCCCATTCGTCCTCGTTCAGGTTGAAGACCATCCGGTCGCGCAGGATCGCTGCCAGGTTGATCAGCCCATCGAGCTTGCCGTAAGTGTCGAGCGCCGACCGGATGACGCTTTCGCCACCGTCCATCGTCGAGACGTCGGCGAAGTTGGCGACCGCTTCGCCGCCGGCCTTCTTTATCTCCTCGACGACCTGGGCGGCCGGACCATTGTCGGTGCCCGAGCCGTCCGGGTTCACGCCGGGGTCGTTCACCACCACCCGCGCGCCCTCCGATGCCGCCAGCAACGCGCATTCGCGCCCGATGCCGCGGCCCGCGCCCGTCATCGCGATGACTTTGCCTTCGAGCAGATTGCCCACGGTCTCTCCTAACTATCGATGCGGACGGTCGCCGATCCCGGCGTCGTCTTCTTGCCCTGCGGGTTTTCCGTCCACACTTCGAGGTCGACCAGCTTCTCGCCGCCCTCTTCGTACTTCCGCGTCACCACGCCCTTGCAGATGATGTCCTCGTTCGGGTAGTCCATGCCGCGGTAGCTGCACCCGTACTTCTTGATCCGCCCGTTGTTGCCGATCCAGTCGTGCACCAGCTGCCCGAGGAACGCGTTCTTCAGCGCCCCATGGACGATCAGCCCGGGGAGCCCGGTGCCCACCGCGAAGTCCTTGTCGTAATGAATCTGATAGAAGTCGCCCGAACCAGCTGCCCACAGCACCAGCTGCTGGGTGCTGCAGTTCTTCTTCAGCTCCGGGATCTGCATCCCTTCCGAAACCTCACTCCACTTGACAGCCATCATGTGCCTCCTAGTAGCGAATGCCGGTGCCGGTCGAAATCGCCACGACCTTGCCGTCCTGGTTCTTATAGACCGTCTTGCTCGTCGTGATGAGCATTTCGCCAAGGCTTCCCTTGGTCTCTTCGTAGTTCGCCACATGCGTGGTGGCGGTCAGGACATCGCCCGCGCAGATGTCGTTCAGGTATTCGATCTCCGTCCCACCGTTCAGGATGCGGCGGAGTGGCCGGCTCGGTTCGGGGCCGCCGAACATGCCGCCGCCGCCACGGCGGGACGCCGCGTCCGGGTTGAAGACTGGTGTCCCCAGGTAGCCGGGAGGGGCCACCAGACCACGGTATCCAGCAGCCTTCGCGGCCGCTTCGTCATAGTAGATTGGGTCGGTGTGGCCCACGGAGCGGGCGAACATCCGAATGGCCGTCTTGTCGACCTCCATGGTCGTCGGCGCGGATTCCTTGCCGATCTGCGCGCGCATCTCATCGGTAATCAGGGGCGGGAGTTCATCTGCCACATGTCTCTCCATAAAGGCGGAATTATGCGTTCGAAACGATACGCGAACCCCATCAGGCCGTAAACCATGCCTCCCGCCACCACCGTCCCCGCTCCGTACGCAAAGATCAGGGTTTTGTCGCCGCCCTACCCGGAGGCTCCGCCGTGAGATCGGGGACTCCCCAATGCGCCCCCGAAATGCGCGTCGCTAGAGTCCTGAACACCGGGCGTGACCGCCCGCGATTCGCTGGAGGCGTACATGGGACAGGGCACCCCGCTCGCACCGCTCATCGAACGATGGAACGAGCTGCCGCGGACGCGGCAGATCATGCTCGGCGCCATCGGCGCGGCCACGCTCTTCGTCCTCTACTTCGTCTTCCTCGCCTCGTCCCAGCCCAACATGGTCGTCGCCTTCAGCGGCCTCGCTCCGGAAGATAGCGGCGCCATCGCCGACCAACTCGAAAGCGATGGCGTGAAGTACGAGCTTGGCGGTGGCGGCTCCACCGTCTCGGTGCCCGCCAACAAGGTGGCCGAAGTCCGCATCAGCCTCGCCCAGGCAGGCCTCCCCAAGGGCGGCTCCATCGGCCTCGAAATCTTCGACCATACCAACTTCGGCGCAACCGACTTCGTCCAGCAAGTCAACTTCCGCCGCGGCCTCGAAGGCGAGCTCGCCCGCTCCATCAATACGCTCAGCGGCGTCCGCGCCAGCCGCGTCCACATCTCCATGCCAAAGGAAGCCATCTTCAAGGAAGACCAGGCCGAGGCCACCGCCAGCGTCCTCCTCCAGCTCCAGTCCGGCGCCCGCCTCAACGACGAGCAAGTCCGCGGCATCACCAACCTCGTCACCAACTCCGTCGAGGGCCTCGACCACAGCGGCGTTACCATCATCGATGACTCCGGCCGCGTCCTCTTCGACGGCGCAACCTTTTCCCAGGCGTTCTCCACCGGCGCGACTTCCAGCCAGATGGAGCTCCAGCGCCAGTACGAACTCTCCCTCCAGCGCGACGTCACCGAAACGCTCGCAAAAGTCGTAGGGCCCGGCCGCAGCGCCGTTACCGTGCGCGCAGCGCTTAACTTCGACAAAGTAAGCTCGGTCTCCGACGAGTTCGGCGCCGCCGACCAGGCCATACCGCGCAGCTCCACCACCGTCACCGAGACCTTCACCGGCAGCAACATCAATGTCGGCAATGTCCCCGGCACGGGCGCGAACGGCGGTACGGGGGGCGGCACCGACACCACCGCCAACGGGAACAGCCAGTACTCCCGCACCGAAGCCACCACCAACAACGAGATCAACCGCGTCACCTCCACAACCGAGCGCGCACCCGGCTCGGTCGAGCGGCTCAGTGTCTCTGTCGTCCTGGATGAAAGTGTTTCGGCCGCTCAGGAAGCCAGCCTCACGAGTGCCGTCGCTGCCGCCGTCGGGCTGGACCAAACCCGCGGCGACACCCTCAGCGTGACCCGCCTCCCGTTTGACGCCAGTGTCCGGGAAGACCTGGTCATCGCTGCCGGCGATGGACTGGGCACCTACCTCCAGTACCTCAAGCTGGTGCTTCCCATGCTCGCGGTCATCCTGGCCTTCATCCTGGTCATGCTCCTGCTGCGGTCGCTGGGCAGGCGTCAGCTCGCCCTGCCCGGCGTGCCCCAGCCCCAGATGCTTTCCGCCGCCGCGGGGGCTCCTGCTCTCGCCCCGGGTTCGATGGCGGCCCTCGCCCGCGCGCCCAACCTCCCCGCCATCGAGACCGCACCAGACCCCCACGAAGAGCGCGTCATCAAGCTCGCCGAGGCCAACCCGCGCGCCGTCGCCGATGTCGTCCAGACCTGGATGAGGGAAGAAGGGTAACCGCCTGTGGTCACGCGCGAGGAGAAGCTCAAGGGACGCAAGAAGGCCGCCGCCCTGCTCATTACCCTGGGCAAGGAGCGCTCCGCCGAAGTCCTGCGCCACCTGAGTGATGAGGATATCGAGCGCCTCACCTGGGAAATCTCCGCCATGGGCGAACTCCAGCCCGATCAGCGCAAGGAAGTCGTCGAGGAGTTCGAAAGCTCCGCTGTCGCGCGCAACGTCATCTCCCTCGGCGGCCTCGAATACGCCGAAGATCTTCTCCGCCTCGCTCTCGGCGAAGAGAAGGCGACTGAACTCATCGACCGCCTCTCCGCTACCTCCCCTACCGTCCCCTTTGGCTTCCTCCGTCACCTCAACGTCCAGCAACTCGTGAACTTCCTCAGCAACGAACACCCCCAGACCATCGCCCTCCTCACGTCGTTCCTCCAGTCCGACAAGGCGGCCCAGGTGCTCGCCGGTCTCGAACCGGAAATGGCTGCGGACGTCGCCCAGCGCATCGCCCTCATGGACCGTGCCAACCCTGAAATCGTCAACGAGGTGGAAGCAGTCCTCCGCCGCAAGCTCAGTGCCGTCCTTCAGCCCACCCGCCAGACCCAGACCGTCGGCGGCCTCGAGGTCCTGGTCCAGCTCCTCAAGCAATCCAGCCGCATGACGGAGAAGACCATCATCGAGGCCCTCGAGGACAACGAGCCGGAGCTTGCCGACCAGATCAAGAAGCGCATGTTCGTCTTCGAAAATATCGCCACCCTCGACGACCGCTCCATCCAGCGCATCCTCCGCGAAGTCGAAGTGCGCGACCTCTCGCTCGCACTCAAAGCCACTCCCGAAGGCGTGAAGGAGTGCATCCTCCGGAACATGTCGACCCGTGCCGCCCAGATGATGCAGGAGGACATGGCGGCGTCTGGTCCCGTCCGCCTCCGCCAGGTAGAGGAGGCCCAGCAGCGCGTCGTCGAGGTCATCCGCAGGCTCGATGAAGCCGAGGAAATCGTGATCGCCCGGGGTGGGGACGATGAACTCGTTGGCTAGGCCCTCACGCGTCATCCGCGCGGCGCCCTCCGAGGATGAGGTGTTCGTCCTCGGCGAATCCACCCGGCGTACCCTCCCGGTCACCGGCCCCATGGCCACCGCGGACGAAATCATTGGCGGCGCACACCGCCAGGCCGCCGCGATCCTCGCCGAGGCCCACCAGCAGGCGGCAGCCATTGCTGCGCAGGCCGCCTCCATCCACGAAGCCGGCCGTGCGGCCGGGCAGGCTGAAGGCCATGCCGCCGCCCTGGCCGAGGCAGACCAGCTCATCGGGCTCCTCCGCGCGGCCGCCTCCGCCGGGTCCGCGATCCGCGACCAGCTCGCCGGCGAAGCTTCCGGGGTCATCACCCGCGCCGTCCTCCTTGCCGTCCGCCGGATCATCGGGGAGCACTACGCGGGCGACCCGGCGCGCACAACTGCTGCCGTCGCCGACGCGGTCCGGGCCGCCTCCGGCCAGGAAATCCTCTCCATCCGCGTCCACCCGGAAGCCGAAGCGCCCGTCACCGCCGCCCTCGTCGATCTGGCTGGCTACGTCCGGCCCGATGAGTCGGTGGATGTTGGCGGATGCGTCATCGACCTTCGGAACGGGACCATCGACGCCACCCTCGATACGCGGCTCTCCCTGATGGAGCTCGCCATTGGCGCTTCCAGCGGAGCAGAGTCGCCATGATCACCGCACGTCTCGAAGCGCTGGCCGAAGCGGCCGCGACGGCCAACGTGCATCGCCGGTCCGGCACCGTGCTGCACGCGTCTGGCGAAATGGCTACGGCCACCGGCATCAACCTCGAGCCGCGCGAGATGGTCTTCGTCGAAGACCCGGCGGGCCGCCCGCTGGCCGCGGAGTGCTCGGGCGCCAGCGGTGCACACAGCTACCTCGCGGTCCTCGATCGGGGCGCCATCGTTGCCGGGGCGAAGGTCCACGCCTCTGGCCGGCCGCCATCCGCGCCGGTTGGGCGCGCCTTGCTCGGCCGCGTGCTCGATGGCCTTGGCCGCCCTATGGATGGCGGCCCGGATCCGGCCGGCGTCCGCTGGGTCTCCGGTTACGCCGAGCCCCCTCACCCGCTGGATCGCGCCCCCATCGTCACCAGCCTCCCCTGCGGCGTCCGCGCCATCGATGGATTCCTTACCCTCGGGCGTGGCCAAAGAGTCGGCGTCTTCGCCGGCTCCGGCGTCGGCAAGAGCACCCTCCTCGGGATGCTCGCGCGCGGTACAGCGGCTGACATTACCGTGATCGCCCTCATCGGCGAGCGCGGCCGCGAAGTCCGTGACTTCATCGAACACGACCTCGGCGCCGAAGCGTTACAGCGTTGTGTTGTCGTTGCATCCACCGGCGATAACCCCGCTGCCATGCGGCTCTGCGCGGCCCGTACCGCCACCGCCATAGCTGAGGCTTTTCGCGCCGAGGGACACAACGTCCTCCTCCTCTTCGATAGCCTCACACGCGTCGCCATGGCCCAGCGCGAAGTCGGCCTCGCGGCTGGCGAACCCCCCACCACCAAGGGCTACCCTCCATCGGTCTTCAGCCTCCTCCCCCACCTCATGGAGCGCGCGGGTCCCGCCGCCACCGGCAGCATCACCGCCATCTACACCGTGCTCGTCGATGGTGAAGACATGGATGAACCGATCGCCGACCTCGCCCGCGCCACCCTCGATGGCCACATCGTCCTTCGCCGCACCCTTGCCAGCGCCGGCCACTACCCGCCAATCGATGTGCTCGGCAGCGTCTCCCGCCTCATGGAACGGGTGGCCTCGCCCGCCCACAGAGAAGCCGCCCAGCGCCTGCGCCAGCTCCTCGCCGCCCACGCCGATGCCCGCGATCTCATCTCCATTGGCGCCTACGTCCGCGGCAGCGACCCCCTGGTCGACCGCGCCATCGACCTCGTCCCCGAGGTCAACGCCTTCCTCCGCCAGTCCGCTTCGGAGGTGACGCCGTTCGGGGAGGCCGTTGCGGCGCTCCGTGCGATCGATCCGGTCCAGACCTTCTTCGCCGAGGACGCCGATGACACTGACACCACAGAGACTGAGACGCCTGGTGAAACACCGTGAACGCCTCGAACGCCTCCAGGAGCAGGAGCTGGCCGAAGCCCTTCGCCTCCACCGCCGCCGCGAGGACGCCCTCGTCGAGTCGCTCGGCAACCGCGAAGCCCTGCTCGATATCGGCCGCTCCGGCTCGGGCGCGATCGATGTCGCCAGCCCCCACGCTGAACTCGCCTACCTTCGGCGCGTCGACCGCGAAATCCTCGCCCGCCGTGCCGCGCTCCAGCACTCCGCGAACGATGTCGAGGAGGAGCGCACCGAACTGCTCGGCCGCCGGCGCGACCGCAAGGCCATCGAGACCCTGCTCGACCGGCGCCTCGAAGAAGAGCGCATCGGACGTAACCGGGCCGAGCTCCGGCTCATCGACGAACTGGCGACCACTCGCTGGCGCCGCACGGAACACCGCCAGTAACGGAGGAACCCCATGAACCCCATCGGCGACCGTGGCATCGAGACCCTGACCGGATGGCTGCGCGGCCTCTCCCGCCGCCAGGGGGCCATCTCGAACAACATCGCCAACATCGATACCCCCGGCTACGCCCGCCAGGACGTCAACTTCGAGACCGAGCTCCAGCGCCAGTTTGGCGCCGGCTCCAGCGCGATGGCCGCCACCGATCCGCGCCACTTCACCGCTGGCAGCAACCTCCGCGGCCAGGTCGGTATCGACCCGCAACAGCTGCTGACCTCGTCCCGCCTCGACGGCAACTCCGTCGATATCGACCAGGAGATGGTGCTCCTCGCCGAGACCCAGATGCGCTACCAGGCAGCCTCGCGCGCGCTCAGCACCAAGCTCAACAACATCCGCACCGTCATTCAAGGCTAAAGGAGTTCCGCCATGGGACTGATCAGGGCACTCGCATCCTCCGCCTCCGGCCTCGCGGCCCAGCGCGTCCGCATGGACGTCGTGAGCTCCAACGTGGCCAACATCGAAACCACGAGCACCCCCGAAGGCGGTCCCTACCAGCGCAAGGTCGTCCGCTTCGCATCGGGCGATCCCGCCATGCCGTTCTCGAACATGATCCGCCGCTTCACCGGTGGCGCCGATACCGGCGTCGTCCTCACGCAGGTTGGCGTCGACGAGGAGTCCCAGGGCCGCTCCGTCTACGACCCGGCCCACCCCGACGCCGATGGCGAGGGCTTCGTCGCGATGCCCAATGTCGACATGGTCCAGGAAATGACCGACCTCACGTCGGCCAACCGCTCCTACCAGGCCAACGTCACCGTGCTCAACGCGGTTAAGCAGATGGCGCTGCGCGCCCTCGATATCTCCAGCAGATAGACGTTTAGGGGTTTCGCTCGTAGCGCCCTACAGGCGATGAGGAGGTAGTCATGGAGATCGGACGGATTCAGGGACCGGGCCTCGCTGGCCAGACTGGTGCTGCGGCTGCAAAGCCGGTTGGCGGCGGCTTCGCCGACCTCCTGGGAAAGGCCATCGGCCAGCTCCAGTCCGTCAGCGACACCGCCGACCAGAAAGTCAACGCCCTCGCCACCGGCCAGGACGTTGAACTCCACGACGTGATGCTCGCGCTCGAAACCGAGAGCATCGCAATCAGCCTGGCCACCCAGGTACGCAACAAGGCCGTCGAGGCCTACCAGGAAGTCTTCAGGATGCAGATGTAATGGGACTCGCCGTTCAGGCGCCTGCCGACCCGCTCCTGGCCATCTTCGCCGAACCCGCCGCCGGGGAGGGCGCCTCGGGCGCCCCACCACTGGACGAAGGGATGTTCGCCACACTCCTGGCCGGCATCCTCGAGGGCCAGCTCCCCGCACCCGCGGAGGAAGCTGCCCCCGGACCTCCACCACCGGTGGCAGCCGAAGATGAGGGAGACCAGACACCGGACGACCCGGCACTGGCGCTGCTCGCAAGCCTCGCCACGCCCCAGGCCGTCCCCCAGCCCGCTCCGGCCATGCCGGTCACGCCGCCCGCCGCCAGCCAGGATGCTCCAGCCGGGACCATCGAGGCGGCGTCCGTAGCAGGCGCGGACCTCGAGCCGGCACTGCCTGCCGCGAACCGCGCCCCAACCGCGTGGGTCCCGCCTTCAGAGGGTGATGCCGGTCCGGCCACAGTGGCGCCACCTCCTCCCGGGGACCAGCCGCCGCTTCAAGCGTCCGGGTCGGCAGCACCGGTCGAAGCACCGGCGGCTGAAGCCCTCATCGAGCCTCCCGGGATCGTTGTCCAGCCCCCGGAACCGCCCGCCGAGTCCGCCCGGCCTGCGCCGGCAGAAGCCGCCGAGCCCCCGGCCGGCGATACCGCCCCGGCAACTGAAGGTGTGGTCCGCTCCGTCGGGAACGCCAGCGAATCCGCCCCCGGACAGGGAGACAGCCAGCCCGGCCAAAAGCCGGACGACGCCCGCCCCCGCGCATCCGCCAGCGGCATCGCCCACGCCGCGCCGAACTCCGCCGTCGGCGAACTCCGCCA
>JAANMV010001851.1_pt1 | contig 22131 bp, 20 predicted proteins | sample 7279661 | NCBI WGS metagenome assembly JAANMV01 (sample SAMN14094540, study PRJNA606508) | bioreactor metagenome | isolation source: A lab-scale SPAN reactor treating ammonium-rich wastewater day 121 | place: Ireland: Galway | collected 2017-05-16
CCCTGGTGCAGCACCAGCACGCGCTCGACGTAGCGCATCAGCGTGGTCACCGCGTGCTCGATCCAGATCACGGTGAGCCCGAAGTCGTCGCGCAGCCCGCGGATCAGCCGCGCCATGTCCTCGACTTCGCTTTCGGTGAGGCCCGCGGCCACCTCGTCGAGCAGCAGCAGCTTCGGGCGGGTCGCCAGCGCCATGCCGATCTCCAGCAGCCGCTGCTGCGACGGCGTGATCGCCGCAGCCGGCAACCCGGCCTGTCCGGCGAGCCCGATCACCCGCAGGATCGCCGCCGAGTCGCGCAGCAGGGGCGGCGCCTCGCGCTTGCGCCCGGCGAACTGCAGCCCGAAGGCGACGTTGTCGGCCACCGACAGGCCGGCGAACACGCGCGGCGTCTGGAAAGTGCGCGCGACGCCGCGGCGCGCGAAGCGGTCGGGCCGCGCGCCGGTCATCCTCGCGCCTTCGACCAGCAGGTCGCCGGAAGTGGGCGGCGTGACGCCCGACAGTGCATTGAAGAAAGTGGTCTTGCCGGCCCCGTTGGGGCCGATGATCCCGACCAGTTCGCCAGCACCAAAGCGTGCGCTGACTTCATCGACCGCAGTCAATCCGCCGAAGCGCACGGTGACCGCACGCGCTTCGAGCAGCGCCGTGCCTGCGGGCTGGCGCTCATGCATCGCGGACCCCACCCGCTCGCTCGCGCCGCGCCTGCCGCCGCGCGGCGAGGTCACGGCGCCAGCGGGCGAAAGTGGCCGGACGCAGCGACGCCAGGCCGTCGGGCAGGTACAGCACCGACAGGATCAGCAGCAGGCCCAGCGTCATCATGTAGATCTGCGGCAGCTGCAGCCGCAGCGCCTCGGCGAGCAGGCTGAACACGATCGCGGCGACCACCGGCCCCCACAGCGTGGCTGCACCGCCGATCAGCGCGATCAGCACCGTCTGGAAGCCGATGAACGGGTTGAACACCGTCATCGGATCGATGTAGGTCCAGCGCACGCTCATCGCGGCGCCGGTGGCGCCGGCAAAGGCGGCAGTGATCGCGAAGCCGATCACCTTGGCCATCCGCGTGTCCACGCCCAGCGTCTGCGCGCGCTGCTCGTCGCCGCCGATGCCAGCCAGCGCCAGGCCGAGGCGGCTGCCCCGCACCACGATCGCGGTGGCCACCGCCAGCAGCGCGAGCGCGAGCATCGTCAGGTAGACGGTGCCCGGTTCCGGAACGACCACCAGCACGCGGCCCACCGTGCCCGCGTATTCCTTCTCGACGTAAGTGATCGCCAGGCGGATCAGTTCGGTCATGCCGAACGTGAGCACCGCGAAGTAGGTGCCGCGAAGGTGCAGGACTGCACTGCCCATCGCCACCGCCACCAGCACCGCGATCGCCGCGCCGAGCGCGACCGCGCCCGCCCAGGGCAACTGGTCGAGCGTGAGCGCGCCCACGTAGGCGCCCACGCCGAAGAACGCCGAGGCGGCCAGCGACATGTAGCGGGTCGGGCCGCAGAACAGCGCCCAGCTCGAGGACAGGGTCACGTACATCAGGCAGCTGAGCGCCATCGACACCACGAAGTCGCTCGACCAGGCGGGCAGCGAAGCCGCGAAACCGCCGAGCGCCAGCAGGACCAGCAGGTCGCGACCCGCGACGCGCACCGCTCTCATCGCTTGAACAGCCCGCTGGGCTTCCACAGCAGCACCCCGATGAAGATCGCGTACGAGAGCAGCGACTTCAGCGACGGACTGGTGAAGTGCATGCCGAGCGCCTCGATGACTCCGAGCGCCAGTCCCGCGACCAGGCTTCCGGTCATGCTGCCGAAGCCGCCGAGCGTGATGACGATCAGCGCAGTGACCGTGTACGGCTCGCCGATCGACGGCGAGATCGCATAGGCCATCGACAGCAGGCTGCCGGCCAGTCCCGCCAGCCCCAACCCGATGCCGAACATCATCGGGTGCAGCCGCTCGGTGTCGATGCCCACCAGTTGCGCGCCGGTGGGCGACTGCATCAGTGCGCGCACCCCCTTGCCCAGCAGCGTGCGTCGCAGCAGCACGATCAGCACGACGCTCGCGGCCAGCGCCACCGCGAGCAGCACCAGCTTGTTGCCGGCGAAGCGCGTGCCCGCGACCGCGACCGGATCGGTCAGGTAGTCATAGCCGCGCAACTCGCCGCCCCAGACCAGCGACGCGAAGTTCTGCACCAGGAACATCAGGCCGAAGGCGGCCATCAGTCCGCGCGCCTCGAACACGTCGATGTCGGCGGAAGTGGCGGCCAGCCGCCTGAAGACCAGCCGGTGGATGACCAGCCCCAGCCCCATCATGATCGCGAACGCGACCGGCGCCATCACCAGCGGCGGGATTCCGAGCCGGGTGTAGGCGAACCAGGTCGCGAACCCGCCCAGCATCAGGAACTCGCCGTGGGCGATGTTGAGCACCCGCATCAGCCCGTACTGCAGGTTCAGCCCGAGCGCGATCAGCGCGTAGACGCCTCCGGTGATCAGGCCGGAGGCGATCAGTTCGAACCACGCGGTCGCCGACATCGCGCGGGCTGCGCGCCTACCAGGCCGGCTTCGGAACGACCAGTTGCGCGGTAGCGACGTTGCGCGGCCAGACCACCTCGAACTCGCCCTTCTGCCACTGCCCGACAGTGCCCGGCGTGGAGATGTTCTCGCTGCCCTCGAAGCGGATCGGCCCGACGATCGTCCTGTGCTCGTTGCGCGCCACGTAGTCGCGGATCGCCTTGCGGTCGAGGCCGACTTTCGCCACCGACTGCGTCAGGATCTCGAGCGCCGCCCAGCAGTGACCGCTGGCCCAGCGGTCGGGCTCCTTGCCGCCGAACTTGGCGGTGTGCGCCTCGAAATACGCCTTCGCCCCCGGCGAGGTCTTCGCGTTCCACGAGCCCATGCCGGTCACGCCCTCGGCCGAGGCGGCGATCACGTTGCGATAGAGCTGGTACGCGGTGCCCACCGAGGCATAGAAGATCTTCGGGTTGAAGCCGATCTCCTTCGCCTGCTTGCTGGCGAGAATCGTGTCGGGCGGATAGGTGATGCCGATGAAGGCGTCGGGATTCTGGTCCTTGATCGTGCGCAGCACCGGGGAGAGATCCTTCACGCCCAGCGGATAGCCCTTGCGCTCGACCACCTGGATGTTCGTCTTCTTCAGCGCCCCGTTGATCGCCGCGAAGTTCTCCAGCCCGAAAAGGTCGTCCATGTACAGGATCGCGATCGTCTTCACGCCGTTGGCGACCAGCATGTCGACCAGCGCACCCATCATGCGGTCGGGCTGCTGCAGCAGCGAGAAGAAGTACGGCAGCCGCATGTCGATCAGCTTGCGCGACAGCGCGGTGGGCGCGAGCATCGGATAGCCGAAGCGGTTGGCCAGCGGCGCCAGCGCGAAGTTCGCGTTCGATCCCCACGGCGGCAGGATCAGGTCGACCTTGTCGCTGCCCATCAGTTTCTCGTAGGTGCGGATGCAGGTCTCGGTCTCGCTGCGGTCGTCGTAGCCGATCAGCTCGATCCTGCGCCGCACGCCCTTCACGTCGAGGCCGCCGGCCGCATTCTGCTGCTCGGCCCACATCAGGAAGTTGGGCTCCTGGCTCACCTGCGCGCCGCCGGCCCACGGACCGGTGCGCGCGATCGCGTAGCCGATGCGCACCGGCGCCGACTGCGCCCGCGTCACCGCGGGCATGGCAAGCGCCGCCGCGCCGGCGCCGATGGCCTGCACGGTGGTACGACGGGTGACGGACTCGGGAGTGCTCATCGTGTGTCTCCTTCTGGCTCTCGTTGGCCTGGCGGACAGCCGGGTGGCTGCATCGTGCGCCGATCATACGGAGGGACGGCGCGTGGCGCTTCTCCGGCCGTGCAGGCGGGCTTGACGATTCGTGCAAACCCACCCCCGTGTTTACCCTAGTATCGACCTTCGTGCCGGGCGGCCCGCCCCGCGAGACCGGAACGATCCGGATAATCGTGCCCATCGTCTCTGCTTCCGGAGAGCCGCATGCCCAGCTTCACGCCGACGATGAGTACCGACCTGGTGGCGCCGCGCGAGCGCGTGCGCTACTGGTCGGACTGGATCGACCGCGTGTTCTGCGGCCTGCAGTCCGACGTCTACGGCGAGACCGACTTCGACGGCCACATGGCGACCGAGCAGGCGGGCGACGTCGTGCTCACCCGGCTCGAGGCCGATCGCCACCGGGTGCTGAAGAACGACCGCCAGGTGCGCGGCAGCGACGTCGGCTACCTGAAGATCGTGGCGCCGTATCGCGGCACTGCGGGCGTCGAGCAGTGGGGGCGGCAGGCCTGGGTGACGCCGGGCGAGTGGTGCATCTACGACACCACCGACAGCTATCGGGTGGCGAATCCGGTGCGCGTCGAGCACCTGATCGTGATGGTGCCCAAGGCACCGCTGGTCGAGCGCGGGCTGCCGCTCGAAAAGCTGATGGCGCAGCGTCTCGGCAGCCAGGGCGGCATCTCGCGGCTGGCGCTGCAGGCGATGCGCGGCGCCTGGCAGGAGCTGCCTTCGATCGCGCCCTCGGCCGCGCGCGGCGTCGGCGAAACGATCATGCACCTGGTGCAGCTGTCGCTGCTCGAACTGGCAGGGCGCGACAGCGCGCCGACCCAGCGCGAGGCGCTGCGCGAGAGCATCAAGCAGCTGGTGGCGCGCCGCCTGGGCGACGCGCGGCTCTCGGTGGACGCGATCGCGGTCGAGCTCAATTGCAGCCGGCGCCAGCTGTACAACGCGTTCGGCGACGAACCCGACGGCGTGGCCGGCTTCATTCTCGCGCAACGGCTCGAAGCCTGCCGTCGCGACTTCGAAGACCGCCACCAGGACGCGATCTCGATCACCGAAATCGCGTTGCGCCGCGGCTTCAACCACCCGGCGCACTTCAGCCGCGCGTTCAAGGCGCGCTTCGGTGTCACGCCGAGCGAGTGGCGGCAACGCGCCGTGCTCGGCGCGCGGGCGTAGGCCAGGGCCGCCCTTACGGGCCCCGCTCCGGTTCGAGCAGGCCGGGCGGCACGCGCACCGGCATCGAGAGAAGCATCTGCGCCATGCCCTTGCCGAGCGGGTCGTTGCGCAGCGAAGCCATGCCGCCGCCGCCGAGCGCACGCTCGCAGACGAAATTCAGCGCCAGGATGCCGGGCACCTCGTAACGGGTGACCGGGCCCTGCACCAGGTGGGCGAGGAACGCGGCGACGCGTTCGGCAGTCACCTGCTCGCGCAGCACCGGCAGCAGCTCGGCGCGGCGCGCGATCACGCCGATGTTCGAAGTGTCGCCCTTGTCGCCGCTGCGCGCGCACGCGATGCGGATCAGCGGCACCTCGATGCGCTCGTCACCGGGATGCGGGCTGCCGGCCGCCGGCGTACCGGTCTGCGGCGCCCGCGCGTGACTCGCAGCCGCGCCGGGCGCTGCCGCCCCCGGGCGCGCCGGCACCTCGATCCGCTGCCCGCCCATCACGACCGCCGGCGCCACGCGCGCCTTGTCGAGCAGGAACGCGAACTGCCGGATCGACGGCGACACCGACGGCCTGCCGGCAGCGCCGGTGGTTCCCGGCGCCCACGAAGTGCCTGCGGGCGCGATCTCGCGCGCGAACAGTTCGAGCGCCTCGCGCACCGGGTGCGTCGCGCTCACGCGCAGCACTGCCTCGCGCGTGGCGAGCGCCCCGTCGCGCGCGTGCGGCCCGTAGCAGCTCTCGGCACCGAGCACTTCGACCAGCGTCGCGCCGTAGTCGGGCAAGCCGAGCCGCGCGAACATCGACCGGGTACGCGCCAGGATCGCCTCGCCGGTGCGCCGCGCCTTGGCCACTGCGTCGAAGCCGACGATCGTCAACTGCCCGCTGCAGCGAAAGCCCTCGGCATAGGTGGCGCTGACCTTGAAGTCCGGGCCGGGTGCGCGACCGCGCGCGCCGCGCACCTGCACGCGGTCGTCGCCGAGCACGCCGATCGTCACCGAGGTGAAGTCGCAGCTCACGTCGGGCAGCAGGTAGGCGCCCGGATCGCCGATCTCGTAGAGCATCTGCTCGGCCACCACCATGGGGCTCACCTTGCCGCCGGTGCCCGCCGGCTTGGTCACCACGAAGCTGCCGTCGGCCTCGCATTCGACGATCGGGTAGCCGATGCCGGGCCAGTCGGGCACCGTGTCCCAGTCGGTGTGCAGCCCGCCGGTGGCCTGGCAGCCGCACTCGATGATGTGGCCGGCGAGGCTGCCGCCCGCGAGCCGGTCGTAGTCGTCGTCGGCCCAGCCGAACTCGTGCATCAGCACGCCCAGCGTCACCGCCGAGTCGACGCAGCGCCCGGTGATCACCACCTGCGCGCCGGCGTCGAGCGCGGCGCGAATCGGCGCCGCTCCGAGATAGGCATTGGCGCTCAGCACTTTCTGCGGCAGCGCCGCCCCGCCGTGCATCTCGCGCACGCCCTGCGCACGCAACTGCGGCAGCAGCGCCATCACGTCGTCGCCTTCGACCACCGCGATCCGCAGCTCGACGCCCTGTGCCGCCGCCAGCTCGGCGAGCGCGCGCGCACAGCCGTGCGGATTGACGCCGCCGGCGTTGCTCACCACGCGGATGCCGCGCCCGGCGACCTCGCGCAGCACCGACTTCATCGCGACGTCGACGAAGTCGGTGGCGAAGCCGGCCTCGGGTTTTTTCAGGCGCGCACCGGCGAGGATCGACATCGTGAGTTCGGCCAGATAGTCGAACACCAGGTAGTCGATCGCGCCGCTGGCGACCAGCTGCGGCGCGGCCACCGCGCTGTCGCCCCAGAAGCCGGACGCGCCGCCGATCCTGACCGGTCCGTGCGCGCGCCGCGCTCGTTGGCGATTGTCCATCTGCTCTGCGGGCTTCGCGTGCTGGTGCATTCGCCGCACGTTACCCGATCCGCGACGCCGCGGGGAGTCGTGGACGCCCCGGCGCGAGGCCATCCGCAGCGTGGACGAACCCTACCCTGCGGCCACCGGCTCGCCGCGCCGCGCACCGATCTGCTGGCCGGCGCCGCGCGGCACCGGGCAGTCGATCGCGGCGGCCACTGCGCGAACGAAGGCATCGTAGTTCGGGTCGCCGGGCGTGCGCGCCAGCGTGAACAGCACCTTGAGCAGAAGCGGCTTGTCCAGCGGCGCGAGGCCCAGCAGGGTGTCGAGCGCCAGCGCGAGTTCGGTAGTGCCCACTTCGTCGGGCGTGGACGCCGGCGGCGGAATCTCCAGCATCGCGGCCGCGTCCGCCAGTGCATCGCGCGTGGCGCGCGCCGATGCCTCGCCGACCGCAGCGGCCATCGCGAAGAGCGCCGCCAGCGCGCGGCTCTGCGCCTGCCTGGTGCTCGGTGCCCTGCGCTGGCGCGCGCCGATCGACGCGTTCGGCGAGAGCCGGTGACGCGCGAGCGTGTAGTAGACCCATTCGGCCGAGTGCACGTGGCCGTCTGCCTCGACTGCGCGACGGCAGCGATCGAGCAGTTCGCGGCGACGGCCGCTGCTCCACCGGCGCACCCGCGCGAGCAGCAGTTCGAGCAGCGGGACGCGCAGCGATGCGCCCGCGGGCGAGACCAGCCAGTCGAGTGAGGCGCGTAGCGCCGCGTCGGGCTCGCCGGACGTCTGTCCGGCCACCAGTGCGACCAGCCAGCGTCCGGCGGTTTCGAAACCGAGCGACGCCGAGCGGATCTGCGTGATCAGTGCGGCCGCGGCGATCGAGGCCGCGCCGTCGCGCCCGGTGCCTGGCTGCGGCGCCGTTGCCGATCCGGCCCGCCCGTCCGGCGCCGCCGACGCAGGCGCAGACGCGGTTGCCTCCGGCAGCGCCTGTCTGACGAACGGAATCGTGTCTGCCGCGAACGAGCCGCCGGCTGCTTCGGCCGCTTCGGGGCCGTGCACATGCTTCGTCTGTGCAGCCTGCGTCGCCGGGGCGGGCGCGTCGGTTGCGGCCACGGGCACGATCGGTGCCATCCGCCGCCCGTACAGGCGCGCGATGCGTTCGGCCAGCGGGGGATGCGTGTCGAACCAGTCGCGCAGGCCGGCGGGCCGTGCCAGCAGGAAGTGGCTGACCAACCCGGCGTAGTCAGAGCGCAATGGCGCCACCGTCTCGCCCGCGATGCGACGCAGCGCGCAGCCCAGTCCGTCACGATCGCGGGTGATCTGCACCGCCAGCGCGTCGGCGAGGAACTCCCGCTGCCGACTGATGCCGGCCTTCAACACCTGGGCCGCCAGCACGCCGAGGGCGCCGACCCCGGACAGCACGAGGCCGGCCACGAACGCGACCACCCGCGGCGCTCCGAAGCGCGCGAGCGGGCCCGACTCGCGCTTCAGTGCGAACCCGAGCAGCCCGAGCCCCGCGAGCCGCAGCGAGCACAGGCCGTACAGCGCGGCGGTGAGCCGGGTGTTCAGTTCCGCGTCGCCGCTCACGATGTGCCCGACCTCGTGGGCGATCACACCCTGCAATTCGGCGCGCTGCAGGCGCTCGAGCGCGCCACGCGTCACGATCACTGCCGCAAGGCCGGGACGCTCGCCGGCCGCGAGCGCGTTGATCGAACCCTCGTCGAGCACGTGCAGCGAGGGCACCGGGGCGCCTGCGCCGATCGAGACCTCCTCGGCAACGTCGCGCAGGCGCCGGTGAAGCGGCAGCGACTCGTCGATGGGCCGCGCGCCCAGTCGCTCGGCCAGCGCCGCGCCGCCGCCGCGAAGGCGCTGCCACTCGACCCAGGCGCCGCCGAAGACGATCAGCAGCGTGACCATCGCGTTCGTTGCGAAGAAGTACGGCGGCCAGCGCGTGCCGCCACCGAGCAGCATCCAGCCGAGCGCCGCCGCGCCATTGACCGCCGCGACCACCACGATCAGCGACAGGACGAACAACGCGGTCAGCCTGCGCGAGGCCGCCCGCGCCCTCTCCTGATGGGCGTAGAAATCCATCGACGGGGTTGCGCCGGTCAGAGGGCGACCGCAACCGGCTGGCGTTCCTGCGCCGACCCGGTCGGGCGCAGCATGTTCGCGCGCCGGAATCCGCACAGGGTTCCCACCAGCGACGCGGGAAACGACTCGAGCTCGATGTTGTAGCCCGTCACCTGGTCGTTGAATGCCTGCCGGGCGAACGCGATGCGGTTCTCGGTGGTTTCCAGCTCCTCGACCAGCCGGTGCACCGTGTCGTTGGCCTTCAGCGCGGGATACTGTTCGACGAGCGCTACCAGGCGTGCGAGCGGCGTCGCCAGCGCCGTCTCCGCAGCCTCGAGCGCCACCAGTGCGTGGCCGTCGTGCGGGCGTCTCCTGGCGACCTGGCTCGCATCACGGGCGCGCTGGCGCGCTGCGATCACCGCTTCGAGTGTCTGGCGTTCGTGCGCGAGGGCGGCCCGCGTCGCCGCGACCAGGTTCGGGATCAGGTCGTAGCGCCGCTTCAACTGCACGTCGATCTGCGCGTAAGCGTTCTGGTACCGGTTGCGCAGCGCGATGAAGCGGTTGAACACGAGCGCGCCCCAGGCGAACACCGCAAGGGGCACGATCATCGGCAGGAACAGTGCGCTCGACATGAGTCTCACCGGTGCGCGCGAGGCGCGGGAAACGATGAGAAATTGTCCGTCGAAACCGTCGGCGCAGAGGCCTGGTTGCGCACCGCTCGTCGGACAGTCGGCGCCCGTCCGTCGGGCATGCAGGCACGCGGTCGACGCGCGGTCGACGCGTGCCGATGTTCGCGCCGCGCGCTTCGAGCGCGCAAGCGTCGCGCCGACGCTTACTGCGGCGGCGGCGCAGGTGTGCGCCGTGCTTCTTCTTCGGTGATGTATTCGAAGACGGTGACCACGCGCTGCACGCCGGCCACGCGGCTGGTGACTTGCGCGGCCCGGTCGGCTTCGCGGCGCGACACCAGGCCCATCAGGTAGACGGTGCCCGACTCGGTGACCACCTTGATCACGTTCGCGTGCAGGTCTTGCGCATCGAGCAGCGCCTTCTTCACGCGAGCGGTGATCGCGGTGTCGGCAGCACTGGTGGCGAGCGAGGGCCGGCCCAGCACCTGCAACTCGTTGTGCACCGAACGCACGTTCGGCAATGCGGCCACCGCGGCCTCGGCGCTGCGCTTGTCGTCTTCGCTGGCCACCTGCCCGGTGAGCAACACCTTGCGGTTGAAGCTGGTGACGCTCACGCCGCCTGGCTGCTTCAGCGCCTCGCGCATCCGGTTCATCGCCTTGATTTCGATCTCCTGGTCTTCGGTCTGCGCGCCCAGCGTGCGCCGATCGAGGGCGGCGAGCGTGCCGACCGCGGCGCCGGTGGCAACCAGCGGCACGCAGCCAGGGGCGGCCAGCACCGACGCGAGCAGTGCGGCAACGAAGGTCAGGCGCGCGTGTGTCTTCATCGTTTCTCCCGGGTTTACAGGGTCAGTCGCCGAGCAGCGACACGTCGATGCCGTCGCACAGGCAGTGGATGATCAGCAGGTGCAGTTCCTGGATGCGTGCGGTCCGGTCGTGCGGCACGCACAGGTGAATGTCCGGCCCTCGCAGCGCGGCGCCGATCCGGCCGCCGCCGCGGCCGGTGAGCGCGAGCACCGCGAGGCCGCGCTCGTGCGCCGCATGCACCGCCTCGAGCACGTTGGCGGACTCGCCGCTGGTGGAGATCGCCACCAGCACGTCGCCCTCGCGGCCGAGCGCGCGCACCTGTTTCGCGAACACCTGCTCGAAGCCGTAATCGTTGGCCATGGCGGTGAGCGCCGAGGTGTCGGTGGACAGCGCGATCGCCGCGAGTTCGGGGCGCTCGCGCTCGAAGCGGCCGACCAGTTCGGCCGCCATGTGCTGGCTGTCGGCCGCCGAGCCGCCGTTGCCGCAGATGAGCAGCTTGCGATCGGCGGCCAGTGCGGCGGTGAGCATCTCGGCTGCCTGCGCGATCGGGCCGGCCAGTTGCGCAGCAGCGGCGCGCTTGAGTTCGGCACTGTCTTCGAAGTGCTGGCAGATGCGATCGACGAGGCTCATGAGCGAACCGCCATGTCGGCGACGCCCGCGGCGCGGGCGATCCCGGGCGTCCGTTGTGGGCATCCCTTGTGGACGTCCCTTGTGGCGCTGCGCGCCGATTATACCGGCGGCCGCGATGCACCCCCGCGCGCGGTCAGAATGCGTCGCGGATCCAGTCGATCGTGGAGCCATCGAGCGCGCAGACGTCGAACCGGCATGCGGGCCAGCGATCGCCGTAACTCGCGACGAGGTAGCGCTGCGCCTCGCGCCGCAGGCGGCGCTGCTTGGCCGGCCCGACCGATGCGGCGGCGCCGCCGAAGCTGCGGCTGGCGCGGCTGCGCACCTCGACGAAGACCAGCGTGTCGCCATCGCGCATGACGAGGTCGATCTCGCCGAGCCGGCTGGCGACGTTGCGCGCGACCAGGCGCAGGCCGCGCCCGCACAGGAACGCGAGCGCCTGCGCCTCGGCGGCATCTCCGCTCGCCTGCGTCGGCGAACGGCGGATCATTGCAGCGCCAGCGGCACGAGCACGCCGGCGCGGTATTCGGCAAGCACGCCGGTGCGCTCGACCGCGCGGCCGCCGAGCGTCGACAGGCGCAGCCGGCCGGTCACGCCGTCCAGATCGATCTCGGTACCGTGCTCGAGCAACTGCAGTGCCAGACGGAACGCGTCGATGCCCAGCGCATACAGTTTCTGCAATTCGAGGTGCATCTCGACGGGCTTCGGGTAGGCCATCACCGAAACGCTGTCGGGCTGCACCTGCCAGGGCATGTCCACGAGGCGCACGCCGTCGAGCTCGGGTGAGCGCATCAGCGCCGCGGCCTCCGAGCCCTGGACCGCGCCGGTGTTGAGCATCGAGGTGCCATAGATCGTCGCACGGCCTCCCAGGGCGATCAGCAGCGCACGCGCCACCGCGGGCGGCGCCCCGACGAAGAACACGTCGGCCTGCAGTCGCGCGACGGCCGAGCGCACGCGCCCGGTGGTGACCGTGTCGATCGTGACCGGCTGGTAGACGTCGCCGCCGAGTTCGCGCCAGCGCTCGGCGAAGGCAGCGGCGGCACGCCGCCCCAGCGGCGAGGTGTCCTGCACCACGGCGGAGCGCGGTCGGCGCGCCGCGTTCGCGAGCGACGCCTCGTCCCAGGCGATCGACGCCGCCTGGCGCGCCTCCGATTCGATCGAAAGGCCGAAAGTGACCATGTTGGCCGGCACCGTGCCCTGGTCGGGCTGGTTCAGCGCCAGCGTGAACACCGGCGGCGGCCCGGCCGCGGTCACCAGGTCGACCGCGCTGCGCGTCAGCGGACCGAGCACCATCGAGAAACCGCGCCGGGCGAGTTCGTCGTAGAGCTGCCTGAGCATCGCCGCGTCTTCGTCGATCTCGACGATCTCCACCGTCACCCTGGCGCCGTCGCGCTCGTGCGCGGCGCTCACGCCGGCAATCAGCGCCTGCGCCGCGCGCCTGTAGATGCCGTTGTCGGGCGGCACCAGCAGCGCGATTCCGATCGGCCCCTTGCCGATGAGCCGGCGCTCTTTCGACGCAGTGCCGCGGCTTTCGGGTGCAATCGTGTCGCGACTACCGGGGACGCGCGCGTCGCGATCTTCCGGGCTGCGCGCGCTTGTCTCGGGCTGGGCGAGCGCGGACAATGCCGGCACCGCAGCGAGCATGGCGCCGGCCAGCGCGATCAGGACGTTGCGGCGAACGGGCATCGCGAACCGGATGACTGAAGATCGGTCTGGCATCGGCGAGGTCGGGACATTATATGTAGTGGCCACGCCGATCGGGCACCTCTCCGATCTCGGTGTTCGCGCGGCCGAGGTGCTGCGCGAGGTCGACGTGGTCGCGGCCGAGGATACCCGCACCTCGCGGGTGCTGCTCGAACGCATCGGCTCGCACGCGCGCCTGATGGCGGCACATCGCCACAACGAGCGCGAGGCCGGCGCGAAGATCGTCGCGTTGCTGGCCGAGGGCCGGCGCGTCGCGCTGGTGAGTGACGCCGGCACTCCGGCGGTGAGCGATCCGGGCGCGCGCATCGTCGCGATGGCGCTGCACGCGGGCCACCGCGTGGTGCCGATCCCGGGGCCCAGTGCGCCGATCGCGCTGCTGTCGGCCTGCGGACTGGTCGAGGGCCCGTTTCACTTCGAGGGTTTCCTGCCCACGCGCGCAAAGCAGCGCGACGCGCGCCTGGCAACCCTCGCACGCATGCCGCACGCGTTCGTGCTGTTCGAGGCGCCGCACCGGATCGCGCGAACGCTGCCCGCGATCGCGGCCGCCTGCGGCGCTGCACGCTGGATCGCGATCGGCCGTGAACTGACCAAGCGCTTCGAGGAAGTCCATCTCTGTCGCGCAGGCGAGGCGAGCGTCTGGCTGCAGGCCGACCCGAATCGCGAGCGCGGCGAATACGTGCTGGTGGTGGCCGCGCCGGGCCACGTACCCCTGTGGGGCGACGACACGATCACCGGCGATCGAAGCGTTCGCACGAGCGCGGCCGAAGCGGACGCGGCGGCGCAGGCCGCAGGCAGCGCGACGGCCGCCGCGGGCGTGAACGTCGACGCGCAACCGCTGCTGGCCGCGCTGCTCGACGAGTTGCCGCTCAGTCGCGCGGTGAAAGTGGTCGAGCGCGCCACCGGCCTGCCGCACCGCACGCTCTACCGGCTGGCGCTCGCACTGGAGGCCGCCCGGCGCTGAAGCGGCGCCCGGCGCTGAAGCGGCGCTGCGCGACCCGTCGACGGCCCGCGCCTACCGGGCCGTCGCAAACGGCCGCAGTTCGGTGCGTGCGCGCACGCGTGCGGCCGCGGCCACCGCGTCCTCGCGGCGCATCCAGGGCCCGGCCTGCACCTTGTACAGCGCGCCCGCCTGCAGGATGTCGAAGGCCGCGCCGAGAAAGTCGAGCCGGCGCGCCAGATGCGCGGTTGCGCTGCGCGCGTTCGCGAGCGAATTGTATGCACCGAACTGCAGCCAGAAACCGCGCGCCACCCCGGCCGCGGGTCGCGCCGGCGGTGGCGCCGGCGGCGCCGACGCTTCGGCTCGCGTTTCATCCGCCGCCGGCTGGATCGTCTCGAACTGCAGGCGCGTGACCTCGCCCGGGTCTGCCGGGGCGGAGGCGGGGGCCGGGGCGGGTGCCGGGGCGGGGGCGACCGCCGAAACCGGTTCCATCGTGAGCGCCAGGGGCGGCGCGGGTTCCCGGGACGCCGAAGATGCGGCCGCGAACTGCGTCACGAGGTCGACGTCGACCTCCGCGCTGCCCGCCTCGACGTAACCGAGCTTCGCGGCGGCGGTGTACGAGAGGTCGATCACCCGATCCTGCAGGAACGGGCCGCGGTCGTTCACCCGCACCACCACGCTGCGGCCGTTGGACACGTTCGTGACCCGCACGTAGCTGGGAATCGGGAGGGTCGGATGCGCAGCGGTCATCGCGTACATGTCGTAGCGCTCGCCGCTGGAGGTCGGCTGGCCGTGGTAGCGCCTGCCGTACCACGACGCGATTCCGCGCTGGCGAAACGGCTCGATCTGCGTCATCGGCGTGTACTGCCGGCCGAACACCGAGTACGGTTGCATCGTCCGCGGCAGCAGCGGCTCGGGTCGCGGTACCGCATCGGGAATCGATGCAAGGTCGACCGGCGGGTTCGCGCCCGGCCCGTCGTCGAGATAGTAGGCACCGCGTCGCGCGCTCGGGGCGGCGCTCGGCACGCCCGTGCTGGCCGTGTCGCCCGACGGCTTGACCGCGCCACCCCCGCCCTGCGGCCCCGCGCAGGCGGCCAGCACCAGGGCCAGCCCCGCGAGGCTCGCCGTGCGGCATCCGCCGCACATCCGGATGCAGTTCATCGTGCTCCTCCGTGGCCGGCGTACGCATCGAGTGCGCGCTCGAGACGTTCGCGGTAGCCCACCAGGTAGTCGAGTCCGTCGATCGCCCGGCTGCCGTACCAGGACGCCATCTCGCCGTCGATCGTCGCGCAGTGCGGCACCGGGTCGCGCGAATGCTCCGCCAGCGCCTGGCGCAGCAGCCCGCAATGCCGCTCCTCGAAGCGCCAGGGTTCGGACGAAAGCAGCACCGCGCGTGCGCGGCTGTCGGCGATCTGCGCGAGGGTCAGCACCGGATAGCGCGGCTGCGCGGCCTCGATCACCGAGTGCAGCCCGGCGTGCGCCAGCATGCTGGCGATGAAGGTCTGGCTGCCCACGCTCATCCAGGGATCCTTCCAGATCATGTAGAGCACCGGCAGCGGTTCGAAGCACCGGGCCCGCGCCCTGGCCAGCGCCTCTCCCAGGCGCAGCGACAAGGCCGCCGCCGCATCGCTCACACCTGGCACCTGCGCGAACTCGGCACCGAACCGGTCGAACAGGGCGAGGTTGTCCTCGACGACGATCGGGTGCGTCACGATCACCTGCGGCACGAAGCCGGCGAGGCGCTCCACCGTGTCCCGGTCGTTCTCGTCGACGTTCACCACCAGGTGCGTCGGCGCGAGCGCACGCACGCGCTCGACGTCGACGTCCTTCGTGCCGCCGACCTTCGGCACGTCGCGCAGCGACTCGCGCGGGTGGATGCAGAAGCCGGTGCGACCGACCAGCTGCTCGCGCAGGCCGAGCGCGCACAGCATCTCGGTGAGGCTCGGCACCAGCGAGACGATGCGCGGGCGCGTCATCGGCGCACCTCGCGCCCTTGCGCACCCGGGCGCGCATCGGAAGCCGGCGGCATTCCCGTGCGCTCGCCCTGCGCGGCTGCGTGCTCCGCACCGCCACCGGCGGCGCGACGCTTGCGCGGGGCGCGCGCGAACAGGCGATCGAAGAGCCAGTTCGGCAGCACGCGCAGGCCCAGGGCCACCGCGCCCATCGGCCGCGGAATCACGAGGTACGAATCCCCGCGTGCGATCGCGTCGAGCGCGCGCCGCGCGAACGCGTCGGCATCGGTGAGGAAAGGCATCGGGTAGGCGTTGCGCTCGGTCATCGGCGTGCGGATGTAGCCGGGCGCGATCGTCACCACGCGCACGCCGCTGCCGCGCAATTCGACGCGCAGGCTTTCGAGATACGCGATCGTCGCAGCCTTCGACGCGCTGTAGGCGCCGGCACCGGGCAGCCCGCGAATGCCCGCGACGCTCGCGATGCCGACCAGCCGGCCGGCGCCGCGCGCGCGCATCCCGGGCACGAACGGCGCGAAGGTGTCGAACATCCCGGTGACGTTGACGTCGACGATCCTGCGGAATACCGCTGCGTCGGCGGGCTCGCCGGTGAGCGTGCCGGCGCTGATGCCGGCATTGGCGATCACCACGTCGGGGGGCGCTCCGTCGAGACCGACGAAGTCGGCCGCCGCGCGGGCCAGCGCATCGCGATCGGTCACGTCGAGCCGGTAGCGATGCACGCTCGCTCCGGCCAGCGCCGCGGCGACCCGCGCGAGTTCGTCCGCACGGCGTGCGGCCAGCCCGATCGTCGAGGCGGGAAAGCGCCGGTGGTATTCGCGCGCCAGCGCCTCGCCAATGCCGCCCGAGGCGCCGGTGATGAAGACCTTCATGCCGGCGCGCGCGTCACTTCGCGGCCCGGCGCTCCTGCGCGACGAGCCAGTCCATCACACGCAGCGCGCCCTGGTTCGAGCCGGCCATGCTGGGCGAGGTGTAGTACTTGCCATTGACCGCCATCGCCGGCACCCCGTCGACCCCATAGGCCTCGGAAACCTGCGCGGCCCGACGCATCTTCGTGCGCACCGCAAACGACTCCCAGGCGTCGACGAACTGCTTGCGATCGACGCCGAACCGCGACAGCAACGCAGTCATCTTGTCGACCGTGTCGAGCCGGTCGTTGTCGACGTGGATCGCGTGGAAGATCCTGTCTCCCAGCGCGTCGGCCTTGCCCAGCGCCTCGAGCGTGTAGTGCAACTGCTGGTGGCGGCGGTCGCCGAACGGCACGTGGATGCGGCGAAACGCGACGTCGGCCGGCAGTTTCTTCACCCAGTCGGTGAGGAACGGTTCGAGCGAATTGCAGTGCGGGCAGCCGTACCAGAAGAACTCGATCACCTCGATCTTGCCGGCCGGCGCTTCGGTGGACTGCGGCGGCCTCACGAGCCGGTAGTCGCGGCCCTCGCGCGGCGCGTCCTGCGCGGCAGCCGGCCGCGCGAGCGAAGCCGCCACTGCCGCGGTCGCGGCCGCGATCATCCATCGTCTGCGTGCGTCGATCATCGTCTCTCCCGGGAAAAGCCGGCCGCGCCGGCTCAACGCTGGCGCACGACCGAGGCCTCGATGCCGTTCTCGGCCAGCCTGGCGCGCGCGCGGTTCATCGTGTCGAGCGCCGCATACGGCCCGATGCGGACACGATACATCGTGTGGCCGTTGACCTCGGCGGTGAGCACCTTCGCCTCGAAGCCGATCAGCGCGAGCTTGGCCTTCATCGCCTCGGCCTCGGACGACGAACGAAACGCTCCCGCCTGCAGCAGGTAGCTGGCGCGATCGTCGCCGGCTTCGGGCGTCGGGACTGACGGGGCCGTGGGCGGTGCCACCGCCACCGCAGGCGGGGCGGCCGGCACGACGGGCTCGGGCGCAGGGCGCGACTTCGAGTAGAGCGGCGCGTTCGGGTCGGGAGCTTCGGACTGCGACCTCGGCTCGAGCGCCTTGTCGGAGGGGCGGTTCGCCTTGTTCACGAACGGCACCGGCGCCCGGGTGACGATCATCGCGACCACCACCGCGATCGACAGTCCGAAGATCAGGCCGATCATGAATCCGAGCAGCGTGCCGCCGCGCATGCGCCGCGATCTCGCCGTTACGACGGAGTGGGCCATCACATCCTCTCGGGGGCCGACACGCCGATCAGTGCCAGCCCGTTGCGTAGCACCTGGCGGGTTGCGAGCAGCAGCGCCAGACGGGCGGTTCGCGTGGCCTCGTCGTCGACGAGCACACGCTCCGCATTATAGTAAGAGTGAAGTTCGGCCGCTAAGTCTTTGAGATAGAAAGCAATGGCATGGGGCGCGAGCTCGTCGACCGCTGACTGGACGGTGTCGGGATAGCTCGCCAGTCGCGCGACCAGCGCGAATTCGCGCACGCCCTCGAGCGCGTCGAGCACGAGCTTGCCCGCAGCCGCCGACGCAGCCAGCGCTGCCGCATCGCCGCCCCACTGCGCGAGCACCGAGCAGATGCGCGCATGCGCGTACTGGATGTAGTAGACCGGGTTCTCGTCGGTGCGCGCCAGCGCCAGGTCGACGTCGAAGACGAACTCGCTGTCGGCCTTGCGCGAGACGAGGAAGAAGCGCACCGCGTCGCGGCCGCGTTGCTCGTCGACGCGCACCTCGTCGCCGTTGCGCACTTCGCCGGTCCAGTTGATCAGGTCGCGCAGCGTCACGTAGGAGCCGGCGCGCTTGGAGATCTTCACTTCCTCGCCACCGCGCATCACGGTGACCATCTTGTGCAGCACGTAATCCGGGTAGCCGGACGGAATGCCGATGCCCACCGCCTGAAGGCCGGCGCGCACGCGCGCCACCGTTCCGTGGTGGTCCGACCCCTGCACGTTGATTGCGCGCTCGAAGCCGCGCTGCCACTTGGTGACGTGATATGCGACGTCGGGCACGAAGTAGGTGTAGCCGCCGTCGGACTTGCGCATCACGCGGTCCTTGTCGTCGCCGAATTCGGTCGTGCGCAGCCACAGCGCACCGCCCTCTTCGTAGGTCTTGCCGGCGCGCGCGAGCGCGTCGACGGTGGCCTGCACGCGCCCGTCTTCGTACAGCGACGACTCCAGGTAATGGTTGTCGAAGCGCACTCCGAACGCGCGCAGGTCGATGTCCTGCTCGTGCCGCAGGTACGCGACCGCGAAGCGACGGATCGCCGCCAGGTCGTCGATGTCTGCGCTGGCGACCACTTCGGCGACGCGTTCGGCCGACACCGTCTTGCGCGCGAGGTAGTCGGCGGCGATGTCGGCGATGTAGTCACCGCGATAGCCATCGGCCGGGAAACGTTCGTCGTCCGGCCCGATGCCGCGCGCGCGCGCCTGCACCGACAGCGCCAGCTTGTCGATCTGCGCGCCGGCGTCGTTGTAGTAGAACTCGCGCGTGACCTGCCAGCCGTCGGCTTCGAGCAGCGCCGCCAGCGCGTCGCCGAGCGCTCCCTGGCGTCCGTGGCCGACGTGCAGCGGCCCGGTCGGATTGGCCGAGACGAACTCGACGATCACCCGCCGCCCGGCGCCGCGCTCGCCGCGGCCGAACGCCGCGCCCTCGCGCAGCACCCGGCCGATCGCCGCGCGCTTGGCGTCGGCCCGCAGGCGCAGGTTGATGAAGCCCGGCCCGGCGACTTCGAGCGACTCGAGCAGGGGTCCGGCGGCCGCTTCCCGGTCGAGTTCCTCGACCGCCGCTTTCAGGCGCTCGGCGATCTGGCGCGGACTGGCCTTCATCGGCCGCGCCAGCTGCATCGCGAGGTTGCAGGCGAGGTCGCCGTGGCCGGCCTGCCGCGGGCGCTCGAGCTCGATCGCCGGAAGCGCCGCCTGCACGCCCGACGTGGCCAGCAGCCGTTCGGCCGCAGCGCCGAACAGCGCCGCCAACCGCGATTTGTGTTCCGCTAACATGGCCCGGCATTGTACTTTGGGGGAACTCCCCGCCACCGGAACCCGCGATGCCGCTCCAGCTCCACTGCGCGATCGAACTCGACCACCTGGTGGTCGCGTGCGCCACGCTCGTGCAGGGCGATGCGTGGCTGCGCGAACTTGCCGGCGTGCCCTCGGCGCCCGGCGGCAGCCACCCCGGCTGGGGCACCCACAACCGCCTGCTGCGGCTCGACGCCCGCACCTACCTCGAACTGATCGCACCCGATCCGGCGCAAGCCGAGCCGGCGCTGCCGCGCCCCTTCGGCCTGGACGACCCGGCGCTGCGCGAGCGCATCGCCGAGCGACCGCGGCTGGTGCACTACGTCTGCCGCGTGCCGGCACTCGAGGCGATCGCCGGGCTCGATCCCGGCTACGATCCCGGCCCGATCATGTCCATGACGCGCGGCGCGCTCTCCTGGCGCATCACCATGCCGCAGGACGCGGCGAGCGCGGCGCGGCGCTGGAGCGAAACCGGCCGGCTGCAGCCGACGCTGATCGAATGGGCCGGTGGCGCGGCACCCGGGCGGCACCCGGTCGACACGCTCGCCGCTTCCGGCGTGACGCTGGCGCGGTTGCGCCTGTGCGTGCCACCCGATCTCGCGCTGCCCGCTGCGCTGCGCGAAGACCCGCGCGTGACCCGCGTCGATGCCTCGCGTCCGGCGCTGGGCGCGGAGTTGTCGACGCCGCGCGGCTGGCGACTGATCGCCTGAGCGCAGCGGCGCTGACGCCACGCCGCGCTGCCGGTTCGTTCGCTCGCTCTTCAGCCGATCGCCGCGGCCGAGCGCGCCTGCTCGCGCAACAGGTGCTTCTGGATCTTGCCGGTAGAGGTCTTCGGCACTGCGCCGAAGCGCACCTCGCGCGGGCACTTGAAGTGCGCCAGCAGCGAACGGCAGTGGGCAATCAGTTCGTCGGCCAGTGCCTTCGCGGCTTCGTGCGAGGCCGGCTCGCGCTCGGCCTTGAGCTCGACGAACGCCAGCGGCGTCTCGCCCCACTTCGGATCGGGACGCGCCACCACCGCGCAGGCGAGCACCGCCGGGTGCTTGTAGAGCGCGTCCTCGACCTCGATCGAGCTGATGTTCTCGCCGCCCGAGATGATGATGTCCTTGGCGCGGTCCTTCAGCTTGACGTAGCCGTCGGGATAGACGACGCCGAGGTCGCCGGTGTGGAACCAGCCGCCGCGAAAAGCCTCCGCGCTCGCCTTCGGGTTCTTCAGGTAGCCCTTCATCACGACGTTGCCGCGGAACACCACCTCGCCCATCGTCTCGCCATCGCGCGGCACCTCCTGCATCGTCTCCGGATCGACCACGGTCAGGCCCTGCTCGACCTGGTAGCGCACGCCCTGCCGCCCGTTCTTCTCGACGCGGCCGGCCAGGTCGAGCGCTTCCCACTCGTCGCGCTTCACGCACACCGACGCGGGGCCGTAGACCTCGGTGAGCCCGTAGACGTGCGTCACTTCCCATCCCATGCGCTCCATGCCCTCGATCATCGAGGCCGGCGGAGCCGCTCCGGCCACCATCGCCCTGACCGTCCAGTCGATCCCCGCCTTCAGCTCGGCCGGTGCGTTGATCAGCGTGCTGTGAACGATCGGTGCGCCGCAGTAGTGCGTCACGCGGTGCTCGCGGACGAGGCCCAGAATGAGCGCAGCGTCGATCCGGCGCAGGCAGACATTGGTGCCGGCCACCGCCGGCAGCGTCCAGGGGAAGCACCAGCCGTTGCAGTGGAACAGCGGCAGCGTCCAGAGATAGACCGGATGGCGCGGCAGGCTCCACGCGAGCACGTTGCCGACCGCGTTCAGGTAAGCGCCGCGATGGTGCACGACCACGCCTTTCGGGTCGCCGGTGGTGCCCGAGGTGTAGTTCAGGCCGATCGCGTCCCATTCGTCGGACGGCAGTTCGTAGCGATGCGCCGGGTCGCCGCCGGCGATCCAGTCTTCGTACTCCACCGAGCCGATGCGCTCGCCGGGCCCTTCGTGCACCGGGTCGTCCACGTCGACGACGAACGGCAGCCCATGCCCCGAAGCGTCGAGTTGCGCGAGCGCCTGCGCGACCATCGGCGAGAACTCGCGGTCGGTGATCAGCACCCTGGCACCCGAGTGCCGCAGCTGGAACGCGACCGTCGCCGGATCGAGCCGCGTGTTGATCGTGTTGAGCACCGCCCCGGTCATCGGTACGCCGAAGTGCGCGTCGAGCATCGCCGGGATGTTCGGCAGCACCGCCGACACGGTGTCGCCGGCGCCGATGCCGCGCGCGGCCAGCACGGAGGCAAGACGCCGCGCGCGCGCCATCATCTGCGACCAGCTGTAGCGCAGCGGACCGTGGACCACCGCGCAACGGTCGGGGAAGACGTCGGCGGCCCACTCGACCAGGCTGATCGGGGACAGCGGCACGTAGTTGGCGGCGTTGCGATCGAGATCCTGTCGGAAGGGGTTCGGATGGGTAGGCATCGGCGGCAACCTTCAGGGTGGCGGACGGAAGCGCCGCCCGCGCCCGGAAGCGCAGCGGCAGCCCTGTCCGATTGTAGGCAAGGCGCGCCGCCGAATCGAGAGCCGGCTCAGGCCGCGGGCGACTCCCCGGCCGCGGCGCCAGCCCCTTGCGTTCACCGCAGCCGGCCATACCTTATGCGGGTGTGGTTCCTCGACGAGACCGAGAGCGTGTGTCCTAATTGTGCGAATGGTTGCAACATCAAGATCGGCGCTGCGCGCGGACAGGTAT
>JAANMV010001854.1_pt1 | contig 22078 bp, 18 predicted proteins | sample 7279661 | NCBI WGS metagenome assembly JAANMV01 (sample SAMN14094540, study PRJNA606508) | bioreactor metagenome | isolation source: A lab-scale SPAN reactor treating ammonium-rich wastewater day 121 | place: Ireland: Galway | collected 2017-05-16
CGGCGGATTGGAAGAATGGGTGAAAAAGAATTTGTAAACACAAATAGCACGCACAGACCTGCCTTTGCCTGCAGGCAGGCTGAACTTAATAAAAACAGATTTTTGTGTCTTACCTGTCATTTCTGTTTAATTAAAAAGGGAAGCTGTTTACACTTCCCTTTTACTATTTTTTCTAAAAGAAGTTTTATTTTAGTAGAATTATTTTTTTTGTTATGATGTGTGAAGAAGTTCGCAAAGTATAAAAGTAAACACCGCTACTAAGAAGAAAGTTTTCAAACGAAAGTATTACTTCATGCTCTCCCTTTTCTTTATATCCTTTATCAACTTCACCAACTAATTCTCCAAGAGATGTATAAATCTCAAATGAAACATAATCATTTATGGGCAAGGCAAACTTAATTGTAGTTACAGGATTGAAAGGATTAGGAAAATTCTGATACAAAACAACATTCTCAGGAACAGAAATACTATTTGCAGTATCGGAATTAATTTCTTCAATATAGTTCTGAAATATTTCCACTAATTCAGGTAAATTAAATTCATTAAATCCATAACCATCAGTGTTCATAACATTAGGATGAAGATATTACCAGACAATTGCTGATTTCGTGGATGATTTTTTTATATCTTCAAGCCATTGTTTATAAACAGATAATTTATTTTCCTTTATTCCGAATTCACCCAACAAGCAAGGTTTGTTAAAACCTTCTACAATTCTGTAATGATCTTTTATCCAAGTTTTACCAGCTTTTGCAGATAATCCCCATCCGTTTGGATAGCTATGAAAAGAAATATAATCAATGTTTTCCAGTTGAGAGTTTTCACAAAAACTTGTTCCTTTATATCCATTAACAAGAAAGTAAGAGCTGTTGTACATCAAATCAACATCTGAATAAAAATTGGGATAAACATCGTAGCCATTTTCACCTGTTGTAACTAAATGATTTTGATCAATTGATTTTATGAATAAGGATATGTCCTCGTACCAATTATTAATTATACCAAAATCTTTGTGAGGGTTCTCAGCTTCATTCATTATTTCCCAAGAGAAAATAGCTGGATCGTCTTTATACTTAATTCCGGTAAAGGTATTTGTTCTGTTTAGTAATAATTCTATATAGAATTTAAACCATTGTTTAAGCGAATCGTTTACAAAGAAATCATTGTGAGAGTAATTATCAGAGCCATTCAGTTTAATATGATTTGCCCACTTGATGTATTGTGGTATTCCACCAAAAGCTGAGTAATTATTTGAGAGAGTAAGTATTATGTAGATTCCGTTTTCTTTTGCTTTTTGCAGAACGTAATCGAGTGCAATCAAACCCGATTCCTGCACTTCATAAGGATACTTTCTTATTACAGAAGGATTAGAAAAAGAAGACCCTTCATTAAAAGCCCAAGTGCGAATTACATTCACACCAATATTTTTTGCCGATTGATATATATCATCAACTATATATCTTCTTTCTATTTTGCCAGCTTCGCTTTGAAGATAATATGCATTAAAACCAAAGAATTTGAACTCATCATTATTTAGAATGAAATTATCGCCTGACGCTTTAATGAAATTATTTTGCGAATAAATACTTGATGATAAGATTAGTATTAAAAAAGTTAATTTCAATTTTCAATCCAGTGTTTAAAGAGTGATAAGGCAGAGGGATTACGCTCTGCCTTATCAATTCACCTACTTTAAAACTATCATTTTCTGATTTGAAATAAATTCGTTTACACGAAGGGAGTATATGTAAACACCGCTTGGTAGGTTCGCTGCATTGAATTCTGTCTCAAAAATTCCTGGAGATTTGACTTCGTTTACTATTGTCATTAGTTCATTTCCTAGAATATCATATACTTTTAAGGAAACAAATCCTTTTTCTTTTGAGGAATATCTAATTCTGGTTGAGGGATTAAAGGGATTAGGAAAATTTTGTTCAAGTAAATACTCAGCAGGAATAACTTCCTGTTTATTTTCTAATGCAATTTTATCAGGCGCACCGCCTAAAACATGAGTAACTATTGTTTCAGAGGGAATAGATTCCAGAGATTGATTGTCTATAGCTGTAACTCTATAGGAAACATTATGACCAGACTGACAATATTGTCCTTGAGGGCAATAACTTTCTGTAACATCTTCGTACGATGTTCCGCTTACTGTGGCTAAGTATTGAAAGCCTCCTTCATAAGTATTTTTTTTATATACTTTATAATTAACTACAGGATCAATATTAGCTGACCATGTCAATAGTGGGTGATGATTGACACTATGAGCGACATTTAAATTTTGTGGAATAGTAGGAGGACTTGATAATGGAGCACCTAAAATAGAATATGCAAAAACGGCATTTGATACATTAGCAGGATACCAACCAACTGATTGACCTAATCCATTAAAAAGTTGATATACAAAAGTTTGTAATTGCGCCTGCATCGAATTAGACCATACAACATTACAATACCCTGTTTGATAATTTGGCATAGCTGCGGACCATCCTGTTGAAGCATTTACTCCTCTTCCCCATACATAAGGAGTGATAGAATATTGAGTTGCAAATGTAACAGTTTTGCGTACATCATATCTTTTAGCAATATAGTTACCTGTCGCAAGAGGACCACCACCAGGATTTCTTACCTGAAAAGTAAAATAGTCACTAGCTGACACTTGTGAACCTCCCGATGTAGTATAATAACTTAAAGTCCAGGGAGATTGCATATATTCTAATGCTCTCCCTGAATTAATTCTGCCGGCACCGTAATAAATATCATAACCAGCATCCCCTTTGTCATCTGCAGAAGCTCTGATTATTCCTTGAACATCTTGTGGATGAAGATTTGGATTTTGAGATATTAAAAGTGTTGCTAAACCTGCTACATGCGGTGCTGCCATAGAGGTACCACTTAAGTTATCAAAGTTCGTCTTAAGCCCATACAAATTAATTTCATAAGTTGAATAAGTAGGCATAGTAGATAGAATCATTGTTCCTGGTGCAACAACATCAATACCATTTCCATAATTACTACCTTTTCCTGAACTCCATCCAGGATCTGGATATACTGCTCTATTTCCTGTGCGGTTTGTTGCTCCAACCGAAATGACCCAACTTCCATCATAATCAGAAGGGTAATGGTACTGTGAAGTATTACTATTCCCCTTTGCAGCAACAAAAACCCGTCCCATCATTGCAACATAGTTCATAGCATTTCTATAAAGCTCATCATAAGTAGTGCTTCCAGCACTTAGATTTAACACTTGTATACCATATCCCCATCCACCTGCTGATGGGTCTGCAACTTCAATCATAGCATCTGTAATATGGGCAGTATTCCCTGCACCTTCATAGTTAAAAACTTTGAAAGAAAATACTTGTGCACCTTTATTACCACTATTTGTACTTCGCTCATAGCCCCATCCACCAGAAATACCTGAAACTCCGACAGTTGAACCGGAATTAGTATTGTTTGTTAAAGCACTTGCAATTCCAGCTACATGCGTTCCGTGAAAATTATCATCTATTGGATTAGAATCATTATTAACCCAATCTCAACCACCAACAACTTTATAACCTCCTCCAAAAGCATTGCCTAAATCAGAATGTCCATAATCAATTCCTATATCAAAAACACCTAATTTCGCATTATAATTGCCTTTCTGAAATTCCCAAGCTCTAGTTACGCTAATATCTTCAATTGTTGATTGCTTCAGTCTCCATTGTAAATTAAACTTTGGATCAAATGGTGTATCTTCAGTATGATAAATAAAGTTAGGTTGGGCTGAAATTACTTCGGAAGAATTTTTAAACGCATTTATCTTTTCTTCTATATTAATAGCTTTATCAAATGATAACAAAAAATACTGAGTAAGGTCCTGTACCTTAACTTGCATGCCATTCACTAAAGTTTTTAAAGTATCACCCTCAGTCGCTTTACGAAAAACTTTTTCTACAGTTGTTACTTGCTCTCTATTTAAAAGATCTCTAACTACTTGAGAAGCTGTTATTAACGTAGTAGACGATTTGTATTGACCTGCCGGTAACGAAATAGATGAAGGTTTGAACTGAACAATAATTTGATTGTTCAAATATTCCGGATTTTCATTTATCGGTATTGGATTACCTTGCTCATCCAACGGTTGTTGGGCAACTATTAGAGAAATACTACAGAGACTAAACAAAAAAAGAATTGTATATAGACATTTCAAGGTGTTCTTCTTTAAATTGTTAAAAAATATTGTTTAGAGTTACTCAAATTATTTTGGGTAAGTAAAAAGTTGTTTTTTAGTCCCATTCAATACATCCAAAATCCAAATAGTACCAATGTTCAATATAGAATCTATATCATAATATACTATCTCTTTCCCATCTGGTGACCATGAAGGGTGACTTGCACCTTTCAATAGTAGTTTAGGGTTACTTCCGTCTGAATTCATAATCCAAATTCCCCAGTTATTATTACCAATAGAATACCAAGCAATTTTTTTCCCATCTCTAGACCAGTCAGTATGCCAATCTTCATTATTATTATAAGTTAAACGAAATTGATTGTGACCCGAAGTATCCATTAGAAATAATTCTGGTGTACCAATACCTATAAAACGAGAATATAAAATTTTATCTCCGCCTGGCGACCAATTAGGTTCTCTCCATTCGCCTGTGCTATGTTCGCTAATATCTATTTTGTTTGAGCCATCTGAATTCATTACCCAAATTACATTGGCACCATTTGGGTCATATTCATTAGTATCAAATACTATCTTTTCTCCATCAGGCGACCACGAAGGGAAAAAACAATTTCCCCAATCTGTTAATTGATAAATATCTTTTGTTTCGACATTGATTTTATAAATATTACCATTCATTTCATAAACAATAAACTTATCATCGAGTGACCATCTTGGCGTATATCCATTCGTTAAGAAGATTGATTGTAAACTATCAACATTTAAGATTCTTATTTGAACTACCCCATATTCTTTTTCAATACTATCTTGAGCAAAATGAACATAAGCAATATATTTTCCTTCGTGCGACCAATCAGGTTCAGCATCAATAGTCTTAGCATTCTCAACGGGGATAAAGTTATTAGTATCTACGCTATTTTCGCAACTTGTAATGATAACTATTAACAGAAATTGAATGTATGTTTTTTTCATATCTTTTTATAGTAAATAACTCGAATAAAAGTAATTTCAATTAAAAACAAACTTATTTCGTACCGTCCATTGAGGGAAAAAAACACAATCATTAAGTCGAAATACGGGCTGTATATCCTTATTATCAACTACATCACAGGAAGCAAAGGATAGAAATAATACTATGAGTGGAATAACTTCTGAGAAGAGTTTTTTACCTGAGAAAGACTGACCAAACAAGCACCGTTTTTGCTTCTTCATTTTTCTCGCCCTGAAAATATATATATTTTATTTAATTTTAACACCAATTAAAACCATTGTCAAGTAATGGCAGTAAAATAAAAGAAGAACCGTTTAGAATTTATAATTTTAATCTTAAAATTAGTTTAACAATTGATTAACTTTAAAATCAAAAATATTATTATTTAGCGGCGCAATAAAATATTATGAACAAATCTATTTCAAGAACAATATCAGCCCGACAAGTCGGGATTGCAGTTAATAACATTAAAGGAGTTCTAAAATGAATAAATCTATTTCAAGAATAATTTCTGAATACTCTGTAGGCTTACAATACAAAGACTTACCGAAAGAAGTTATCCACGAAGTGAAAAGGTATCTTTACGATTCTTTCGGTTGTGCATTCGGAGGATATCATACAAAAGATGTGAGAGTAATCCGAAATATTTACCACGATATGGGTGGAACTGAAGAAGCAACGGTAATAGGATATGGCGATAAAATTCCTGCTGTTAATGCAACACTTGTAAACTCGTTAATGATTCGTGCACTTGATTTTAACGACATTTACTGGAAAGAAGACCCATCGCATCCATCAGATATAATTCCAGCAGCTCTATCTGTTGCAGAAATGGTTGGAGCCTCAATGGAAGAAGTAATTACTGCAATTGTTCTTGCTTACGAATTTGAACAGCGGTTATGTTTATTTGCTTCACCCGGAGTACGTGAACGTAAATGGCATCACGCAACATTAACACAATTTGTTTCTCCTATTGTTGCAGGAAAAATTCTTGGTCTTAGTGTTGATCAGATGGTAAACGCAATTGGAATTAGCGGATGCCATAATCACACAATCGGCTGTCCGACTGCTGGTAAATTAACAATGATGAAAAACACCGTTGATCCTATGGCTACACAATCGGGAGTATTTGCTGCATTGATGGCTCAGCGAGGTTATTCTGGAACCGAAGCAGTCTTTGAGGGGAAAGAAGGATTTATGGATACATTCCTCGGCTGGAATGCTAAAGAACAAAAAGTTGAACCGGTTAGTATGAGAGGACGTGACGGTGTTTCTGAATGGAAATGGAATATTGATAAATTAATTGGTGGACTCGGTGAATCATATAAAATTCTCGAATGCAGTATGAAAGCTTTTCCGACTGAAGCTTTAACCCATACTCATCTTTCTGCAACTTTAAAAGTTGTTACAAAGAATAATATCAGTTACGATCAGATTGACACTGTAACCCTTACTACTCTTGCACAAGCTTATGATATTCTTTTCGACCCGCATAAGTATAGACCTGAATCAAGAGAAACAGCAGATCATTCTCTTCCCTATTGTATAGCTGCTGCTTTGGTTGATCACAAGATAACAACACAGTCATTCTCTGATGAAAAACTAAAAGACCCGAGAATCTGGGAAGTAATTGACCGGGTTAAAGGTGAGCCATCAATTGAATTTGAAAAGATGTTTCCCGCAAAACAGCCAAGTAAAGTTGTAGTAAAAACAAAAGACGGCAGAGAATTTTCGGAATATCTCGAATACCCGAAAGGTGATCCGCGAGAACCGATGACAATGGAAGACCTTGAAAATAAGTTCGATGGATTATCTTCACAACTATTTGTTGCCGGAAGAAGAAAAGAAATTAAAGACGCAATCTTTAACGCTGAGCTGATGACAGCAAGAGAATTTATGAAGAAGATGATAATCTGATCTTTCATTGTTCAATTGTTAATTGTTACATTGTTATAAAATGGAAAAGAAATATTTAAAATTAAATGATATTGATGCTTATAAGATTGCTTTTAACTTGAGTAATTATGTTTGGGATTTAATTGTAAAGTTGGATCGGTTTAGTAAAGATACTTTAGGAATACAATTCGTCCGTGTGGTTGATTCAATCTCAGCAAATATAGCAGAAGGTTTTGGAAGATATTCAAAGAAGGATAAAGTTAAATTTTTTCGTATCGGTTTTGGATCTATGTATGAATCATTAGATTGGAATGAAAAAGCTTTAAAGAGAAAGTTGATCTCAAAAACTGATTATGATTACATTTATAGCGAACTTCAAAAGCTCCCTAAATTAATTCATCAGCTGATCAAATTTACTAATTCAAAATTGTCTGAATAACAATGAAACAATCTATCAATGAAACTATGTTGTTAACCATATTCATATTAAATAATTAATGAGTTTTTTATGGCAAAAAAAATAAATAAGGTAATTAGTGGTAAACGCGGCGATTCAGTCCGCTCGGATTGTTACTTTGAAATTGAGTTAAAAAGTTCCGGAGGAATTAAACTCGACATCAAAAGTAAAGTTCAGTCAATGTACGGAGAATCAATTAAAGAGATGATTCTCGATATGAGCAAATTCTTCGGATTAAAGGATGCAAAAATTCTTTGCGAAGATAGTGGTGCACTTCCATTTGTAATGGCAGCAAGATTTGAATTGGCAGTGAAAAGATTATTCCCGGATAATAAAAAAGAGTATCTGCTTCCATTCAATAAAAAGAATTTATATTCTACAAAAAAAGATCAATTACGAAGAAGCAGACTTTATCTTCCCGGTAATGAACCTAAGTTTTTTGTTAACTCTGGACTTCATTCCCCTGACGGAATAATATTGGATCTTGAAGACAGTGTTGCACCAACTGAAAAAGATGCAGCACAATTACTTGTCCGTAATGCACTTCGCTCAGTTGATTTTTATAATGCTGAAAGAATGGTTCGTATAAATCAACTGCCAAAAGGTCTGGATGATCTGAAATACATTATTCCGCATAATGTAAATTTAATTCTTGTTCCCAAGTGCGAATCAGCAGAACAGATTCAGCAACTTGAAAAAGAAGTGGAGAAGCTTAGGAAACAGCATAAAGTTCAAAACCCAATTTATTTTATGCCGATTATTGAAAGCGCCCTTGGTGTAATCAAAGCATTTGAGATAGCTTCTGCATCAACAAATAATTGCGCTCTTGCAATCGGACTTGAAGATTACACTGCTGATATCGGCACACAAAGAACAAACGAAGGACGCGAAAGTATTTTTGCAAGACAGATGCTGATCAATGCAGCAAAAGCTGCTGGCATTCAGGCAATAGATACTGTTTTTTCAGATGTATCCGATATGGAAGCACTTCGCCAAAGTGTGCTTGAAGCAAAATCACTTGGCTTTGAAGGTAAAGGCTGTATTCATCCAAGACAAATTCAGGTTGTTCACGAAGCATTTGCTCCAACTGCAGAAGAAATTGAGAAAGCAAAGAAAATCGTTCATGCATTTGAAGAAGCAGAGAAAAAAGGGCTCGGTGTCGTTTCACTTGGAAGTAAAATGATTGATCCGCCGGTAGTTAAGCGTGCACAGAGGATTTTGTCATTGATAAAAGGTAATTGAATCATTTGTAGTCATCTAATTAGAACAGAATAACAATAAAACAATTTAACAATAAAGCAATGAAACTAATAAAAAACGCAGCGGGACGATTAGTCCCAACAGAAGTAAACGGATTACAACAGATTCCTTTTAAAGGAGTTAACAAATACAAACCAACTGGTTTAAAAGCGAAACCAAAAATAAAAACTTGCATAGATTATCCAACAGATGGAAATAAAGTCGTTAAAGATTTAAAGACTGCGCTGAAGAAAGCCGGATTGAAAGACGGAATGACAATTTCAACTCATCATCATCTTCGTAATGGTGATGCGGTTACAAATATGCTGTTTGATGTAGTTAAAGAGATGGGAATAAAAAATATCCGCTGGTTCCCTTCTGCAAGTTTTCCTGTTCATTCACATCTGATAAAATATCTTGAAGATGGTACAATACATCACATCGAAGGAAGTATGAACGGACCACTCGGTAAATTTACAACCGAAGGAAAGATGAAAGGCATCGGAGTCCTTCGTTCACACGGCGGAAGATATCAATCAATTCAGGACGGCGAAGTACATATTGACATTGCAGTAATTGCTGCCCCAACTGCCGATCCTTTTGGAAATTCAACTGGTGACCGCGGAAAATCCGCTTGCGGTTTGATTGGATTTGCACTTGGTGATTCCGAATATGCTGATAAAGTTATTGTTGTTACAGATAATCTTGTCCCCTTCCCTTGTGTGCCATGGCAAATTCAAGGCAACAATGTTGATTATGTAGTTGAAGTTGAAACACTTGGTGATCCCGCAAAAATTGTTTCGGGAACAACTGAAGTAACTAAATCACCTGATCGTTTGTTAATTGCAGAGTATGTCGCTCAGTTTCTTGACGAAGCTGGAATAATGAAAAACGGATTTTCTTTTCAGGCTGGTGCTGGCGGAACAACGCTTGCATTTGCAGTCTATTTAAAAGAAAAGATGAAAAAGAAAAATGTAAAAGCAAGATTTATAAGAGGCGGCTCAACAAAATATCTTGTGCAAATGCTTGAAGAAGGATTAACTGATTATATTCTTGACGGACAAACTTTTGATCTTGAAGGCGTAAGAAGTATGAGAGAAAATGCCGGACACGTAAACACTTCTCCATTTACAAGCTACAATTTTCATGGAAAAGGAAATTTTGCATCAATAGTTGATGCTGCGGTTCTTGGTGCAACTGAAGTTGATGTAAACTTCAACGCAAATGTTGTAACACATTCGGATGGATATTTACTTCACGGAATTGGCGGCTGGCAGAATTGTCTTTATTCAAAATGCACAATACTTGCGATACCAACTTTCAGGGACAGAATTCCTGTTATTGTTGATGAAGTAACAACACTTTGCGGACCAGGAGAACTAATTGATGTCATCGCAACCGAAAGAGGTTTGTGCATTAACCCAAAGCGAAAAGATTTATTGAAAGCGATGAAGGATTCTTCAATTCCTATTATTGACATAAAAGAATTAAAGAAAGAAATTGACATAATCTGCGGTGGTGCTCCGGCAAAACCAAAGGTAAATAAGGAAAAAGTTGTTGCAATAATAAAATGGGTTGATGGAACTGTGCTTGATTCAGTTTTTCAGGTTGAAAAATAAATGGAACACGGATATTACTGATTAAACGGATTTAAACTGATCAGGAAAATTGAATGAGTGAAAAGAATGCGGACACCACATCCATAGGAATTGCTTTCGGTGCCGGTGGTGCCCGCGGTATTGCACATCTGCTGATGATTGAAGCTTTAGATGAGCTGGGATTAAAACCTTCGATTATTTCAGGTTCAAGTATTGGTGCTGTTGTCGGAGCATTTTGTGCAGCGGGATTTTCTTCAAAAGAGATGAAGGAAATTCTTAATCAGCTTATCAATCCTAAAAGTGATTCAGTTTTTGATTTTCTGCTGAAATCAGATATTGTAAAAATGTTTACAATGTTTGACCCGCAATTTATTAAATCAGGTTTCATTAAAGGTGAAAAGTTTCAGAGTTATATGAAATCTAATTTAAAAGTTTCCAGATTTGAAGAATTAAAAATTCCGTTAATAGTAGTTGCAACGGATTATTGGAAAAAAGAAGCAGTTATATTTGACAAAGGTGATTTATTAAATCCAATAAAGGCAAGCTACTCCCTGCCCGGTTTATTTACGCCGGTAAAAATAAAAAACAAAGTTCTAATTGACGGCGGTGCTGTTAATCCTTTGCCTTATGATTTATTAAAAGATAAATGTAATATAACAATTGCTATTGATGTAACTGCTTTTAAATCTCAAACAGAAAGTGAAATTCCTCCAACTTTCGATTCCGTATTTACAACATATCAAACTATGCAGAACTCGATTATAAAAGAGAGACTTAAATTCTATAAACCTGATATTTATATCAGACCGGAAATTTATGATGTAAGAGTTTTTGATTTTTTGAAAGCAGATTCAATATTTAGTCAGGCACAGCCAGCAAAAGAACAATTAAAACGGGAACTCGATAAATTGCTTACAAAATAATTTACTTGATGAAAATGTGATTATTTTAAAACAATTCTTATCCTGCTCTTAAAGCTTTTACAATATTTAATCTTGCTGCGCGCACAGAAGGAAAAAATCCGCCAAGGATGCCCATCGCAATCGCAAAAATCATTGAAGCGAATATAATCACCGGTGAAAGCGAAAAACTAAAAGCCAATTCTGAAAATGAATTCCAGTTTAAAGTTGATATTGAAAAGAACTGTAAAAACGAAGCAAGAAACAATCCGATTACGCCGCCAATACTCGAAATTAAAATTGCTTCAAACAAAAATGCGCTTAGAATACTTCTTCTGCTAAATCCGAGTGAACGCATCGTTCCTATTTCCACTGTTCTGTTAGCAACTGCTGAATACATAGTTATAGTTGCGCCAATTGTTGCACCAAAACTAAAAATTACAGTAATGAAAATTCCTAATACTCTAATAAAAGTAGCGAGAATCTCTGATTGCTCTTCAAAATATTTCTGTTCGATTTGAGGTTCAAATTCTTTTAATCTTTTATCAGTTTCAAAAGCTCTTTTAAACTCTTCAAAATTAGCTATATCATCCAGTTTAAGTGTAACAGTTGATACAGCAGAACCACGATTAAAGGCATTTAATAATTGCTGGCTATCGCCCCACATTTCAGATTCAAATCCACTGCCATCAGCTTCAAATATTCCTACAACTTTCCACTCATCACCAGCAAATCTAACCTTACTGCCGATTTGAGCGCCTTCAAACTTATCATCAATTGATTTCCCAACAATTAATTCACGCAATGAAGGATTAAATAATCTTCCGCTGATTAATTTAATCTGCGGTCTTAACTGATAAACGGATTGTGAAACTCCGCGAACAGTAACATTACTCATTCCACCGCCTTTTATCTCCAGATTAATTATTACAACTGGCTCAGCTGAGATAAGTAAATTTCCATCGCTTCCTTTTGCAATATGCGGTAATGCTCTTATAATACCCTGTGTTTCGCCGTCAATAATACTTGTAATTTCTCCTTGTGAAGATTGACGAAGTATTTTAATATTATCTGGTGAACCGGTTGATATCAGAGTTTTTTCAACACCATAAGCCATCATTAATGCAGCAGCAAATACAAACACAACCAGTGCAATTCCGGTAACTGTAATGATTGCAGTTAATTTTCTGGATTTAAAACTTCTAAAAGTATATTTAAATGGAATCTTCATATTAATCAGCCTCTCTCTAATCCTCTGTTAACAGATGAATAGAAAAGAATAAAAGTTATTAAATATTTTATCTATGGTTCAGTTGTCATTTGTTCTAAATTACTTTTTTAACCAACAAATCTAAACCCATCAACAATATTGGTTCTTAATGCTCGTTGAATCGGGAAAATTGAAGCCAGTATTCCAATAATAATAGCTGCACTTAAAGCCAAAATTGTCGTAATTGGTTCGATATAAAAGAACGGGAAAAATCCCTTTGGCATTGCCTGTTCAAATCCAGCTACTATTGGATAAGTTAAAGCAATTCCTATCCCGCCTCCAATCAAAGCAATTACTAATGATTCACCTAAGATTAATCCAATAATATGAAAAGCTGAGAAGCCAAGTGTTTTTAAAACTGCGTATTCGCGGGTACGTTCTCTAGCTGCCATTATCATTGTGTTGGCTAAAACAAGCATAATAATTCCGATAATTACAAATGACATAAAATTCATAGCAGTAATTATTGCGCTTGAAGCAGATACAAATCCCTGGGTAAATGCTTTTTCAGTTTCAGTTTTTGTTTCAGCAGATGAATTTTTAAACAGTGCATCAATCTTCTCAGATACTTCTGCCGCATCGTTAGGATTTTCAATCTGAACAATATACCAGCCAACACTACCAGCACGTAAAGGAGCTTCAGCCTTCATTCTTTCATTAATATAATCCCAGTGAAAGAGCATTTGTGTATCATCAGTATTTTTATTTTTTGGTTTATAAATTCCCCGTACAACAAACTCCCATTGTCCTGGAAAAATATCGCCCTCTAAAACCATTTGATCTCCAAGCTTTAAATTATATTGAACAGCGATTTCCTGCCCTATAACACAAGCGTTTCTTTCTTTCTTGAAATTTTCAAGTTCTTCAGGAGAAATTATAAACTCAGGCAGCACATCAAAATAAGTATCAGCATCAACACACATTCTTGCAAAAAAATTATTTTTATCTTTATATACACCGCCAAACCAATTAGCAAAACTAACTTCTTTAACTCCCTCAACATTTTTTATTTTTTCTTTATATGCATAAGGCAAAGGAAAGATAAACGAGACTGCCTGTCTTGTAATCAGTCTGTTTGCAGCCGCGGCATCAACACTGGAATCCCAAACAGTAACCACAGTTCTTAAAACGCCAAAAGCAATAACTGCAATAGCAATTCCCAGAATTGTAAGTGTAGTTCTTAACTTGTGCCTTAGTGCATTTGCAAAAATTATTTTCAGGATTTTCATTTTATGCTCCTACCAAATCACCTTTATCAATATGCTTAATTATGTTAGCACTTTCAGCAGCGTGCGGATCGTGTGTTACCATAATAATTGTTTTTTGAAACTCCTTGTTAAGCCTTCCAAGCAGTATCAATATTTCCTCAGCCGAACTCCTGTCAAGATCGCCGGTAGGTTCGTCTGCAACAATTATAACAGGGTCTGTAACAATTGCTCTTGCGATTGCAACCCGTTGTTCCTGACCGCCAGAAAGCTGCTTTGGTGCGTGATGCATCCTGTCACCCAAACCAACAAGTGTTAAAGCTGTTTCTACCTGTTTCTTTCTTTCAGCTTTGCTTAGTTTTGTTAAAAGCAAAGGCAGTTCAACATTTTCAAAAGCAGTTAGAACCGGAATCAAATTATAAAACTGAAAAACGAATCCAACATTATTCGCTCTCCATTTTGCAAGGGCTGATTCTCCAAGTGATGAGATTACAGTTCCATTGATAATAATTTCTCCGGCACTTGGCTTATCAATTCCTGCAATAAGATTTAATAAAGTAGTTTTGCCTGAACCTGAAGGTCCCATCAAAGCTAAGAATTCACCTTGTTCAACATTTATACTAATATTATTTAAAACGGGAATTTCAATTTTATTCCGCCAATAAGATTTAGAAACATTTTGAACAGTTATTATAGATGACATTTTAACTCCATGATTTTTTATTTATTAAGTCATAATGAAAGAACCTTTGCATAAGACAATCTTAAACAATTATATCAGATTGTCTCATCTAAAAAGAGACTATCAATGAACACTTTTTACTTATCTAACTTTACTTCTACACCATCTTTTATTTTCTCATTAAGATCAGATATTACTTTTTGTCCTGCTTGCAATCCGGAAATCACTTCTACATAAGACCCTAACTTCTGTCCTGTAATAATTTCGTTCTTAACAGCTTTATCATCAGAGATTGTGAATATATAACTTTTACCATCTTCACTTCTAACAGATGAAGAAGGAATAACTAAAATTGGCTTCTGATTAATTACTGAAGTATCAATTGGATTTGTAAAGAAGGAAACTTTAGCGCTCATTTCCGGTAAAACTCTTGAATCATAGTTTTTGAATCCGACTTTCACCAGTACAGTTGCTTTTGATCTGTCAGCAGTGGGAACGATTTTAAATACATAAGCTGCGTAACTTTTTTCAGGATATGCATCAAGAGTTATTTCACAATCCTGATTTAACCTGATCATTTCAATATTTGACTCAGAAACATCAGCTTCAACAAGCAGCGAACTCATATCAGCAATTGTAACTACAGCAGTTTTGGAAGTTGTACTGCCGCCAAATGGTGCAACAATTTCACCAACTTCTGCATTTTTGGTTAAAACTGTTCCATCAAACGGCGCCCGGATTAATGTATTCTCAAGTGCTACTTCATATTGTTTTATTCTGGCTTTAGCTGCTTCAATTGATGCAAGCAGTCTATTATAATCCGCCTCAGCCTGATCAAACTGTTGTTGAGAGCTTAATCCCTTATTAAATAATTCACGTTCGCGATCAAATGTATTTTCTGCATTTATCAGATCCGCCTGTACTAATTTAAGATTAGCTTTTGCTTCATCAAGCTGAGCAAGTATATCAGTATTTTCAAGACGAGCAATGATTTGATTCTTCTTAACTTTATCACCTTCAACAACGCCAAGGTAAATCAATCTGCCGGTTCCTTTTGATGCAATAGCAGCTTTTCTTTGTGCAACAACATAACCGCTTGCATTTAGTGAAGCAGCAGTTTGTCCCGGTTTTTGTAAAACAGCAGTTGATAACCTGACTTCAACAGCTCCGCTTAATATTTTCGGCAGGATAAAATATCCCAATACAATGAATATGATTACTATTGCAGCAATAATAAATCCTGTTTTACCTTTGCTATTATTTTCTTTATCAGACCTATTAATCTTTAAAGATGATAAGTCAGCGTTTTTAGTATCCATCAGATTAGTTTGATTTTTGATTCAAGCGAAACTATTTAATGGGTGATTCTTTACCAAGAATACAATGATGAAAGGTAAATTTAAATGGTGAGTGCAAAAAAGAGTATTAGAAATACCATTTTTTAATTTATACAGACTTCTGAAAAATTTTTCTGTCAATTATGAAACGAATAATATCATTCCAATAATCAGAGGCAGATAATTTCAAAATCCATTGCTTTGATTGTAGAAAGAACCGGAATTCCTAAAAATTTCAGGATTACCTTTAGTCAGTTCTGAATGATCAAAGCAGTAATTTTTTAGAAGTCTCTTACAGATAAATCTGATCAATTATCTTTCAATTTGAATACCCAGCCAATTTTCCAAGCGCGAATAAATTAATTCCTGATCTTTTTTGGAAAAGCTTTTTATCTTCGAACCGTGAGAACCATTTGGACAGACCATTTTAATTGAATTTGTCTTTCCTGTTAAGCATACACCCGTGGATGTCCAGGGATCATTTCCGCCATAGATATAAATAAAATTTTTACTTTTGTTCGATGCCCAATCATTTATCTTCTTTAGCAGTCTTGGATCGTAAGTTGGGTTTGAATCTTTAGGAATAAAGAACGGAGTCTGTCCATCAGCATATTTTAAATATTCTTTAAATGGAGTTACATCATAAGCATAATACCCGAATTCAGTATAACACTGATAGAAAAAAGGATATATACCTGTAATACTTGCGTCATCAAAATAAGTAACACCGCCATAGTTTGATAGTTCATCCCATATCTCATCAAGTGAAGAGTTTTTATCCGGTATTTTAGAACAATCACCATCACTCCATTGCCAGTATGCAAAAGAGAATTCCAGCACCGAATACTCAAAAGCCTTTTCGTTACCAACAATATCATAAGTTAGTCTTTTGTTTTCAGCATTCTTCATAAACAGCGGAAAAAGCTCATCTCTTTTCTCAAAACATAACTTCTGGAAATTGAAAACTTTTTCCCTGCATTCGGGAGTTGAAACAGATTTTATCCATTCATAAACACGATTATCATCAATAGAATAATTTAACGGACCAACATAAGGTACAGATACATCTACATCATCAGGGAAAAAATAGCCGTGAAATATTGCACAGGAACCACCTTTGCTTATTCCGGTAGTAATCCATTTACCTGAATAATATTTTTTAAACAATTCAATAATTCTGTGATGATCATTTGCTGCCTGTTCAATGGTAAGAAATTTCCAATCAAACGGAGCAGGAACAGATTCACCAAAATATCTATGCTCAACCATTATCTGATTACAGTCTAATATTCTTGCAAGTTCAGTAGTTCTGTTATCAACTGAATAACCATCAAGTTCAATCACCATGGGTTTATCTTTATCAGTATGAGATAAAAATATTTGTTCCTTAAATTTTAATCCGCCGGGATTATTATGATCAACAGGTTGAGTAATATATAACTCATAAACTTCTGAAAAGTTTTTTGAATCAATTTTATTTACCACTTCTATATCAGGCTGGCTTTTAAGCCAATTTAAGAGGTCAGAATCCTGTGCAAATACTGCTGAATGAAGAAGGATAATAATTAAAATGAATTTAATCGTTTTCATATTACCTCGATAAATTAATTTGAAAATTAATTTGAATTAAACTTAAACTTATTTAAGCCGTTAGAAGAATTAGTAACCCAAAGTATGCCGTTTTTATCAATTGCTGATGAAGAAATTACGTTTGAACTAATCAGTGAATTAGCTCTATTATAAATAAGTATGTTATTGTTTGAACTCAGTCTTACCAAGCCTTCATTAGTTGAAACCCATTTATTATTAAACATATCAACGCTTATATGATTTACTGAATTTAAACTCGAACCCGGGAAAAAATTAACAAATTGAGTACCGTCAAAATACGAGATCCCATTTCTTGACTCACTGGAATTTTTATGACAGAACCAGATATTACCAATCATATCTTTAGCAGTTGATGAAACTATAAATGATGGATAGTTATAATCGGGTTGTTTATAATACTGAAATGCACCATTAGTAAACTTAACAACTCCTTCATTTGTTGCTATCCATATATTTTCATTGTCTAACTCGATATCATTAGCCCAGATTGATAATAACGAATCATTATATCTGTTCCAGGTATTACCATCAAATTTATAAAGACCGGAAGAGGTTCCTGCCCAAAGTGAATTCTGCGGATCAATTTTTACAGATAGTATTTCGTCAGTACGAAGTCCAGAATTATTTTTATTGTAAACCGTCCAGCTTGTACCATCAAATCTTCCAATTCCACTTTGAGTGCCGACCCAGACAATATTAAACTGATCAACTTCAACAGTCAAAACTCTGTTGCTTGGAATACCCGAATTAGATGTATTGTAATTAACAAAATCAACATCATTAAACTTTATTAAACCTTTGTCAATCGAGCCAATCCATTTGTTTCCGAAATCATCAATTGCAATACTGCTGAGTATATTACTTGTAAGTCCGGAGTTCGATACCAGATAATCAACCCACACAGAAGTGTCTTGCAATGATTTTGAATAAGAACTTGTCTGACTGCTCGTTACTAAAGCATCGAATGATAATGATCGGAATTGAGGATAAGTTAATTTAATACTATACTCGCCGGGCAGTAAATGAGTAAAAGTATAAGGGGTAACCTGTTGAGTTAAAGAATCGTTTATATATATTGCAGCACCGGCAGGAAGGCTGAATATATGTAACTTTCCATACATAGCCTGATTATTCAACAGATCAACATCTAATAATATTTCCTGATTTTCAGTTAAGTGAATAACAACAGATGTATCTCTGAAATATTTCTTTTTTAATGTAATCTGATAATCGCCCGGATTCATAAACAGTAAACTATCCGGAGTTAAAGAGCCTGTATTTTTGTTATTCAGATAAATTGAAAATCCTGCAGGCTCAGATTGAATAATCATTTTACCGGTAAACGGCGGCAGTTCTTCAGGACTGACTGATACTTCTTTATCACAACTTAATAGCAATAACAAAACTAAAACAGATGCTAAACAAATACTTAATCTCTTTGACAACATATTATCTTTACTTTGGATCATAAATAAAGTTAAACTTAAAACCTCTTATATAACTATCAATAAACTTCAGCTTGGTATAATTTGTTTTAATCTGCGAACCAAAGATTCCTAATCCGCCATTAATATTTGTGTAGTCACCTTCATCAAATCTAACGGAAAAATTATCAATACTGCTTGCAGATATCGAAATATAACGGGATAGTTCCAGATCAAATGTCAGCAATTCCAGAATTAAGTTTTGATGGACACTGAATTTAACTGGCTCCGATAATGAATCGGCTATTGATTGTAAATACCAACTGATTGCATCAAGATTATAGACAACATAATTATTTCTGGAAGCTTTTGGAAAAACTGCATATTGTTTCCCTTCACTAACTGAAACCGAATTTGGCAGTTCTTTATAAAATATTTTATTTATCCCGTTTTCAACAAATTCACATTTAAATTTCAGACGCGCCTGATAAAAATTCTGACTTCCGGCAGGGTTCCAGTAAACCTGAACAACATTTTTTCCGATTGGCGGGATAATTACTTCGCTTGTATTTTTAAATTCTATTTTAGATGGAGTTTCAGAAATCGCTTTCAGTCTTTTTCCATTTGAAAGCAAAGCCTCAATTTCAATTAACTTTTCGGTTCCAACAGAAAATTTTTGAGTATAGTAACATTGTATTGAATCCTCGCCTGCATCAGAAGTCAAGACTGTATCTCTTAATCTATAAACAGAATCACCGTACCAAATTCTTACATCTGCATTTTTTTCAAATAATAATTTATGTGCTGAGTTATTATTTTCATCAAGATAATTTTTAGTAATCGTTGCAATCTGCAAAGTAGTATCAGATCTTAATATGCTGACCAGAGAATACTTCTCTTTGAAGGTTGTATAAGGATTAAAAGAATCATCACAACCTGAAAATGATAAAACAATATTTACCACGATTATTATTCGCAAGTACTTCATATCTCTATCTTCACAGTTCCGGTTAACAGGAATGGCAGCATATTTACTCTTCTTCCTGTATCACGTTCATAATAAAAAATATTTTTTCTGTTATACACATTAATTGCATCGATACTTAAGGTAATAATAGTTGATGCAATTGCGATCTTTTTTGATAAACCAATATCTAATCTGTGGTAAGATGGCAGCCTGCCAAGATTCTTATCAGCAAGAATAAGGTAGGGAACATAATCAGACGCACCTGGTGTTATTTCAAATGGATTTACAAGATTATATTTATCATAGTAAGAAATTATTTCGGTAAATGGTAATCCGGAATAAACCGACCAAATGGAAGTAAGATTCCAGCCTGCTCCGGGATTGCAGCTAAACATTAAATTACCTGAATGTCTTGAATCGTATTTTGGATAATATATATAGCTGTCAATTTTCTTATAAGCCCAGCTTAAAGAGTAAGAAGCAGATAAACTAAAACTTGTTTCAGTTAAATCGTAAGTAAATTCCCAGCCGTAGGATTCCTGACTGCCTTCTACTAAATCAGGATCAAAATTAAAGTACTTTTCATCATTTAAGACCGGAGTATTATTTGAATTCCTGTGATAGGCTTCAATCTGGATATTTGAATTTGAAGATAAGTTATATTGAATACCGCCTGAAAGACTATATCCCGTTGCTGGATTCAGATAATCAGGAATTATAATCCACGGATCAAAAACAGAAATGATTTCATCTTCATCAGATATTGTTGTCATCTCTTGCAGATAAATTCCGGCTGAGCCTTTAATTATTAAATCTCCGATTGGGTTATAAGTTAAGCTGACTCTTGGTTCCAATTTGCCGGAGGAATTTGTATTTAATCCTGATACATTAATTCTCGATCCAATATCAAGACCAAAATTTTCAAATCTTAAAAGTTTATACTTTGCATAAGCACTGATATTGCCTGTAAATCTGGAAATATCGGATTCAATTCCGCTTTTGTTTTCTAAACGCAATTCAGAATCCATCAGCTTAATTAACAAACCAATATCAATCTGATCTTTACTATCAAACACAGCATTTAAATCGAAAGAAATTGAAATATCCTGCAGATTATTCACTAAAGGTTTCAAATTACTTCCGTTAGGAATTATTTTACCTTCAAATTTACTTAAAGATATCCCGAGTCTGGAAAAAACCGGGGCATCATAAACCTGAAGCCATTCAAATCCTAATAAATTATTTTTCCATAAATAAGATTCTCTTAACGGATCAGAATATTTTATTTTGTCATCAGTTATAAATGCAAACAAACTGAACTTTGCATTGTTAAAAATATCAGGACTTGAATAATTAATTTTGGCTGCTATATCATAAAAATTTACAGGAACAGTTTTTTGATCTAAAAAACTTTTCAGGATTTTGTCCGAATAACTGAATCTACCTGAGAGCATAAAAGAACCATTCGGAATCGGACCTTGAATCATTCCTTTACCTGTTAAAAAACTTGCGCTGGCAGATGCGTTAAATGCGTTTTTATTTCCATCTTTTGTAATCACATTCAAAATTGAAGACAATCTGCCTGAATATTCTGATGTAAATCCTCCTTTAAAAAACTCAATTGAATTTATCATATCAGGTTCTATTGAACTGAACAAACCGAGTGAATGGAATGGTGCATATAAAGTAATCCCATTAAGTAAAACAAGATTCTGATCACTGCTTCCGCCCCGTACATAATATCTTGCAGAGATATCCCCGGTAGAACTTACTCCAGATAAATATTGAAGAGATCTCATAACATCTGTTTCAACACCTTTGGGTATAACTTCGAGCTGCCTCATAGAAATAATTTCAAGCCCAAGATCAGTTACATTTTTATCAACATATCTTTCCCCGATTTTTTCTACAGCATTTAATTCAATATTTAATGGAGTCATCTGTATTTTGAGATCTAATAATTCATCAGGCTTTAACAGAAAAGAAATTTTTTTTGTTTTGTATCCGATGTAAGATACCATAACGGTCATCTCGGTATTAGCCGGAAGTTTATTCAGAACAAACATTCCCCGCTTATCAGTAGCAGCTCCGATTTTTAAATCTTCAATAACTATATTACAAAAAGCAAGCACTTCACCATTTGTTGAATCAGTAACTACTCCACGCAGTCTGCCAGGTGCCTGTGCCTGCGAGTTAAAGCTCAAAAGTGAAATGGATATTATAAATATCTGAAAAGTGAATAAGAAAATATTCCGCAATGTTGTCCAGTGTATAAATAAAAAATTAATGCGGAACTAATATAAAGTAATAAGTTTTTATTTTTTA
>JAANMV010001855.1_pt1 | contig 22073 bp, 23 predicted proteins | sample 7279661 | NCBI WGS metagenome assembly JAANMV01 (sample SAMN14094540, study PRJNA606508) | bioreactor metagenome | isolation source: A lab-scale SPAN reactor treating ammonium-rich wastewater day 121 | place: Ireland: Galway | collected 2017-05-16
AACGATGAGAGTTGGCGAGAGCGGCTGCAAACGAGCCGGCGCAATGCTAACAAATCCCCGCAGCGGGGTCAACTCGCCCGGCGAGCAGGCCGCACGGCCGGGACAGACATCCGCGAGCGGGGCGAGATTCGGCCTTGGGACTCTCTTGCTCCGTTTCTACGCACGAGGTAATAGTTCACCTGATATGTCATTGCGAGTGCAGCGAAGCAATCTCCAAGGTGATTCGTCAATTTTGCGGTTTTCAATCAGCGTTGGGGATTGCTTCGGGGCTATTGCCCCTCGCAATGACAAAATAAGGTGAATTGTTACGCGCACGAGCAATCCGGACTCGCGTTTCTGTAACAACTATAAACTGATCGGGTAATCGGTCGGCGTAGTTTTTGAGCAATTTTCGAAGAATATCAATCTTGTTCGTCGCTCGTTCATCATCAAGACGTAGAAAAACGACACCCTTATGCGGATATCGTTCTCGGTATATCTTCTCTCCAAAGCCTTTATCATTCGTAATCAGTATCCAGTTCTCGGCATACGCTTTTTGAATGACATCCTCATCGTCTAGCCCACGCGCTTCGTCATATACTGAGAAAACGTGATGTTTCTGCGTACGTAACCATGCAGCAATGGCAGGGCCGGTACACTCATCCACGAGGAAGCGCATTTAGGCCATCTCCGTCACCAGTGGCAAGAAGGTGGTATTTTCCAAAGATTTTGTAGCAAACAGGATACAGGCCTGAATATCTTCCTGCGTAAGGCCCTTGTATTCTCCTAGAATCTCTGCGGCGGTTGCCCCATGCGCCAGCAGATTGAGGATGTATTCAACCGTCAAGCGTGTTCCTTTGATGACAGGTTTGCCCACCATGACTTTGGGGTCAAGAGTAATTCGTTCAAGTAATTGTTGGTCCTTCACAGTTTTAGCCTCCAGTATTTATCATAACTAAATAGTAAAAATTCACCCTATTTTGTCATTGTGAGGTGCAATAGTCCCGAAACGATCGCCAACTTGCCTACTTGGGGATTGAAACATCCGCTTGCGCACTGTCATTTTCTCCATTCCTGGCTACAATAGACAGATGCCCCCCATTGTGCGTCACGTCAGCCCCTTTGTCAAATGGTTTTTGCTGACCACGGCTGCCGCGCCACGGGCCGATTGCTGCCCTATTGCCACGGCGCAGCCTATCCAGCGTGGGCCGGGCGCCTTGTAAGATGGAAGGGCCATCGCCACTGCTGAGGTGAGCGCGGCCCTGCTGCGCACGTTCACATCAGTGCACTGCATACGCGCAGCATCATCGGGCAAGAAATCACAAATACCAATCTACCAATCTACCAATTTCCCAATCTACTAATCTACCAATAGCGTACTGAGTCAGTTCGGCCCGCGCTGGCGCTCATCCCTACACGGCAGCGCCCGTCCACGGGCCTACACCCGCAACCCTCGTCACCTGGATGCGTGTGATGAATCCCGCAGGCGGGTTGTCCATGGGGGGAAAGGTGGCTTCAGGGCCCATGTAAACGTGGGCAAGCCGTTGCAGCAACTCAGGTGCGCCGCCCGGCTCGATCCGGGCCAGACCATACAGAACAGCATACTCGGTCAGGCCCATGGCGTTCTTGGTAGTGGCCTGAAGAGAGACCACCACCCTGGGATTGCGCCGGATGTTCTTCACCTTCTGGCTCTCGCGCAGATGGGCGGCAATCACTTCCTCGCCATCCAGGCCCACCCAGATCAACGTCACTTGGGGGCTGCCATCCGGGTTCAACGTGACAAAATGCGCCGGACAACCCGATTCGATAAGCTCTCGCACCGATTGGGGTACCTTCATGATGAACACCTCCGTGCTGGAATCATTGATTTTTGATTAGTCGGCCCTGCGCCGACAGCGCTTCGGGCTGACGAACAGGGCCGGAAAGCGCCGAAGAACCAGCCTCAATACGCGCCCTTGCCCCGCAACACCACCCCAATCGTACGCCATAAGATCTGCAAATCGAGCAGGGGCGAATAATGGCTGATGTAGTACAAATCATCCTCGGTGTGCAGATGCATCGGCTTGTCGCTGCGACCGTTGATCTGCCACCAGCCGGTGATGCCCGGCGGCACCGCAAAGCGCTTGTGCTGCCACGTCTCATAGCGGGCCACGATCAAGGGCAGCTCCGGGCGAGGGCCGACCATGCTCATCTCCCCCTTCAGCACATTGAAGATCTGCGGCAGCTCGTCCAGACTGGCGCGGCGAATGAACCGACCCACACGGGTGATGCGGGGATCATCGCGGTGTTTGTGCACAACTTCGCCGTTTCCGTTCGTGCGCATCACCTCGGGCAGAAGTTTGTCCGCGTTCTGCACCATGGAACGGAATTTATAGACGTTGAACAGATGGCCATTTTCACCCACACGCTGCTGCCGTAGGAGAATCGGGCCGGGCGAGTCCAGCTTGATGGCAATGCCCACGAGCAACATCAACGGCCACGCCAGCAGCAGGGTGAGGGAGGCAACGACCAGATCGAAAATGCGTTTGACCAGGCGATTGACGCCGCTGATGGCCGGATCGCGCAGGCCGATCAGGGGGATGCCATCCCAATCGTCGATGCTGGCGCGGAAAAAGGCCAGATCCAACACATCGGGGACGATGCGCACCCGCACAGGATGCTCGGCCAGGGCCATGACCAGACGACGCAGGGCCTCGTGCGCGCGCAGCGGCAGGGCGAAGATCACCTCGTCGATGTCCATCTGCTCGATCAACTGCATGGCCTTGCTCAGGGGGCCGAGCACCGGCGCACCCGCGTGATGCTGCCCCTGTTTTTCGGGATTGTCGTCCAGATAACCAACCAACTCCACGCCGGTCCACGCCTCTTCCTGGATGCGCGTGCCCAATGTGCGGCCCACCCGCCCCGCGCCCATCACCAAAATGCGCCGCGGGCTGAGCTTGCGGGCCCCGGCCCAACGCAGGCCCAGGCGCAGCGTCCAACGGCAGAGCACCAAGGCCGCGCCCTGGGCAATGACAAAATAGATGAAAAGCAACCGCGGCAGGTCGCGATAGGACATATACAGGACGCCGGCAAAGACAAAGGCTGAGAAGCCGATCGTCAACAGCAATGTCTGCAATTCATCCGCAGCCCGCAAGGTGTGATTGGCGTCGTACGCGCCGAACAAAAAGGAGACCAGCGTCCAGATGGCCGCCACCGTCACCAGCAGGGCCGGGGTGAACTCGATATCCTGGGCCGTGAGCGAGACGCCAAAAGGCAGGAGGATGCGCGCCTGATAAGCCAGGTACAGCATCATCACCGTCAAAATGACATCGCTGAGATAGATGAAGAGAACGAAATTGGCATCGTCTTCGCGCCGAAGCATAAAAAACCTCCGCAGCCCGATCTGGGCCAGTGCAGGCGTGCATTATACAAAAAAAGCCACGTGCCAAGAAATGCTGGCGGGCATTCGGGGCTTGGTCCGGCCTGCACTTTTGCATCGCCTGAGGCATAATGACACAGTACCATCCCCCCAACCACCTGCCCCCGACCACCTGCCCCCGCCCACCTGACACCTGACACCCTCCCCCTCCCACACACCGAGGCGCCGCGCCATGACTGCCGATCTGACACCCAAACGGGCCTGCGAATCCTACGCCGAGGCCACGCACATCATCCTGCCCTCCCACACCAACCCCCTGGGCACTGCCTTTGGCGGCCAGATCATGGCCTGGATCGACATTACCGCGGGCATCGCCGCCCAGCGCCATGCCCGCTGCGTGGTGGTGACGGCCAGCATGGATGACCTGCACTTCCTGGCCCCGATCCGCGGCGGCGAAGTGGTGGTGATCAAGGCCCAAGTCAACCGCGCTTTCCACACCAGCATGGAGGTGGGTGTGCGCGTGGAGGCGGAGAATCCCCTGACCGGGGAATTGCGCCACTGCTCCAGCGCCTATCTCACCTTCGTGGCGTTGGATGAGCAGGGCCAGCGCGTGGCCATCCCCCCGCTGATCCCGGAAACGGAAAATGAGCAGCGCCGCTATGAGGAAGCGGCGGAGCGTCGCCAGCAGCGCTTGCAGAACCGCATGCAACGGCGCAACGTCGTGCACCACCGCCGGTTAATGGTTAATGGTTAATGATTAAAAATCTGTTCCATGTGGCGAAATTTAATCTTTAATCTTTAATATTTAACCTTTAACCTCGTCAAGTGTGGCCGTGGGGCGCGTCGGGGGCGTATTCGGGGGCGGCGCCGCGGTCGAAACTGTGCCAGGCCGCGAGCAGGGTGTCGGCATCGAAATCAGCCTCGCTGGGCGCAGTCGCCATCTGAGCGCTGATACGGCGAGCGTGGGCGAAAAAGGGCACGATCCACCAGCGGGCTGTGCGTAATTCTTCCCAAAAGAGATGCGCCAACACGCCGCCTGCCCGGTAATACTCGCTGCTGCGCAAGGCGGCCAGTTCTCCGGTCCAATCATAGGTCAGGCGACGCGGCTCGGCCTGCCAGCTTGCGCCCTGCCGCCGCAGGATCACATACCCGGCGCGGCTGTCGCCGTCGAGAGGCAATCCCGCCGCAGGCGTGCGCACAAACTGCCGCCCACGCCAGCGGCGCTGCCAAAACCAGTGCAGGTGCGAGCCGATCAGGGTGGCGTTGGGGGGCAACCCGGCGAAATGGGCGTCCCAGGCCGCGGCATCGGTCTGGGCAGTGACGCGGGCGGTGTCGCAGCCGGGGGCGGCGTGGGCCATGAACAGGGGCGCGGGCCCCTCCACCAGCCACAGCATGTCGGGCAGGCTGGTCAGCCAGGCGCGGTCATCTGCGCTGAGGGCGCTGTAGTCGTGGCGGGTGGGCGCCCAGTTGGCCTGCCGCCATTTGGCATCGGCCGGGTCGGCCATTTCGTGCAGATAGCGTTCGTGGTTGCCGCGGGTGCTGGGAATGCCGAGTTGGCGCAGGCGCTGCACCACGGCGGGGCTGTGCGCCGAACTGGTGACGAGATCGCCGTTGCAGACCACCGCGTCGACATCCTGGGCGGCGATGTCGGCGAGCACCGCTTCCAGCGCCCGGATGTTGCCATGCACATCGGAGAAGATGGCGAGGCTGCGGGCAGCAGGGAAAAGCGGGGCGGCGGGGGGATGCGACACGGTTTCAGTGTTCAGTAGTCAGTATTCAGTATTCAGTGGTCAGTGGTCAGTGGTCAGTGGTCAGTCGTCAGTCGTCAGTCGTCAGTCGTCTCGAATTTAGGATATCTTGTTTAGAAACGGTAACAGTTCACCTGATATGTCATTGCGAGTGACCCATCCCGCCGCAACGGGATGCGCCCTGGCAAGAAACTCGCAGGAGCCGGGAGTTTCTAGGTAGTGACCCATCCCGCCGCAGCGGGATGCGCCCTGGCAAGAAACTGGCAGGAGCCGGGAGTTTCTAGGTAGCGCAGCGAAGCAATCTCCAAGGTGGTTCGTCAATTTTGCGGTTGTCAATCAGCGTTGGGGATTGCTTCGGGACTATCGTCCCTCGCAATGACAAAATAAGGTGAATTGTTACTAGAAACAAAAAAAGAACGTCATTTACTAGATTCGATGATTTTTGTTATTAAACAAGATCTCCCAAATTAACCACTGACCACTGATTACTGAATACTGATTACTGAATACTGACCACTGAATACTGACCACTGATTACTGAATACTGACCACTGAAACCGTCCGTCTAGCACTCGACCACGGAGTTGGTCACGCCGAAGCGGGTGGGAGCGTAGCGGTCGGGCGCGGCGTCGTTGGCCCAGACGCCATCGATGCGATAACGGTACTCGTAGCTGGCGCCGGGCGCAAGATCAAAGGCGATCTTGTGCACGCCACTCTTGAGCTTGCGCAGTTGCTGCGGCTGCCAGCCGTTGAATTCGCCCAACAGTTCCACCCTCTCGGCGTCCGGGGCAAAATCGACTTCGAAAGTGACCTTCATGACGTCACGGCTCTTGATGTATTGTTTGGAAAGCATGTGAGGAATCTCCTGGTGAATGGACAAAGAAAAAGGACGACGTCGGAAGGCATGTCGTCCTTTCGGGCGCGGCTTGGGCGCCGCAGGGGGGGATGCTAGTGCATCCTGATTGCAGTTGTCAAATCTAAAAATGCACCGGCGCTCTCAATTGCGCAGCGCGTCGATCAGGGCTGCGGCCTCTTCCGCCGTGATCGCCCCATTGGCCAGCATATCGAGGATCATGCTCACCTCCTGCTGGGGCGGCGCGGGCCGCGTTGGGGACGATGCCGGGCGCGCCGCCGGCGGCGCGGGGCGCGGGGGTGCGGGGCGCGGCGCAGACCGCGCCTGCGGATCGAGCGAATCGAGCAGATCGCGCACCATGTCGCGCACCGACGCGCCCAAATTCTCCCGGACATCGGCGCCGTTCAATTCCACCTCGACCGAGCGCCTGGCCCGCCGCGCCTCTTCGCTGATGGTAGCGGCGGTGCGGCGCAACTCCCGCTTCACCTCCTGCATCGCCTGCTTGATCTCTTTCTCCACATGGGCGTGCTGGCGGCGCTGCCCGCGGCTGCTGCTGTTGATCAACACATCCCCGCCCGCGTCGATCGTCAACTCGGCCAGCGGCTCCGCCCCTTCGATCCGACCCTGAAAGCGGCCCTGGGCATCCTGCGTCAGCGCGATATCGGCGCCGGAGATCACATCCCCACGGCATGCCACCGTCAGGCGGGCGCCGCCGCTGACGCGTAACGCCACCGTGCCGGACGCCGTGATCCCATACATCCCCCCTGCAGCCAATGGCCCGCGCAGGGCTGCATCTCCCGCCACTTGCCCGGCGGTCACGGTCTGGCCCGGCGAATTCACCGCCAAATCTCCCCCCACCTTTAGCAACGAGAGCCGATCGCGCACACTGCTGAAGGAAGCATCGCCGCCCACACGCTGGATGTCGGCCTCGCCGGCCCCCGTTACCGCCAGATCGCCCCCGATCTGGCCCAGGTGCAGACGCTGCACCTGCGAGATGCTGACACTGCCGCGCACCTCCGCCGCCTGCAAATTAGCGATGTGCGACGCAGCCAGGTCGCCGCGCGTGACCTGCACCTGCGCGGTGTGGGTGATCTTACGCAGGGCCACATCGCCGCTGACCGCCTCGCTGACATGCAAAGTCTCCAGGTCGCTGGCGACCAGATCGCCGCTGCACTGCTGCACCTGCGCCGCGCTGAGATTGCGCAGCACCACATCACGCGGGCGTCCTTCGATCTGCAACGTCACCCCTGTGGGCAGGCTGATCGCCAACAGCCGGGAGAGATGCAGCCGTGTCTGACCATCCACCTCGGTGATCGTAGGTTCCACGTCATCGGGCAGGCTGAGGGTGCCGGCCGTGCGGCCCACCTCGCCGCGGGCGACGACATTTCCCTCCTCGACATGGAGCAGGGTGCTATCGGCAGCGGGAAATTCGATGGTTTTCATGCGCTTACTCCAGGAAGATCTCGACACGCTCGCCGCTTTCCCCTTCGCTGGCGACGAGGACGCGGCCTCTGTCTGAGGCGGCGAGGGCCGAACGCAGTTCGTCGGCGTCGATGCCGCCCCATTTGCCCCCCATTTTCAGCCCGAAATCGACCAGGCTGAGGGGCAGGGTGACATTGGCCTTGGCGCGGTTGCTGTGCGGATCCAGCACCTGGATGCGCACCCAACGGGGCTGACCGCTGCGCTCTGGCTCGGCGGCAGGGAGGGAGGCATCCAGGGCGCTGAGCAGGGCTGCGGCTTCGGCGGCGGTGAGGGTTTGATCGCGCACCATTTGCAGGATGCGCAGGCGTTCTTCTTTCATAATAGTTAATAATTGGTGATTAACGATTAATTGCCGCGCGTACTGCGCAATAGATCGGCCGCTTCGGCGGCGGAGAGCTTGCCCGCCGCCACTTGATCGAGGATGCGGGCGCGGTCGATCTGGCGGGCCTTGTCCTCCACTTCGGGCGTCACACCCAGGGCTTCGAGCATGTCGTTGAGGCGGCTGCGCAGGGTGGGATAGGAAAGGCCGACAACCTCTTGCAGGCGGTTGAGCTTGCCCTCGCAGCGCACGAACGCATCCAGCAACTCCAATTGCTCGGGCGAAAGCTGCGCGAAGCGGTGCAGGATGGGGAGCTGGGCCGCGGTGAAGGCAGCCACAGGGCCAGGGGTGAAATGCCCGCGCAGGGTCATATCACAGGGTCGGCAGTAGAGCTCGGTCACTACAAGCTCGCCGGAACAGAAGGGGCAGGTCGCAGGTTGAGGGTGCATGGCAATGATCTTAAAAATCGAGGGTAAAGTTTTTGAATTCACCCTGATGATATTTGATATTTTTAATTTTGTCAAGGGGTTTTTTAATTTTTTTCAAAACACGCCGGCGCGGCAAGTTGCCGAGCCACGTGCGACGCCCGGCAACTTGTTCATGCAGCCCCTTCAGGCCCCTCTCACGGCTGCGGCGGCGGGCCGGCATCCGTGGGGATGGGGGGGCCGTCGGGCAGGTTGCGCAGCTGCTGGCAGGAAAGGAAGCGCACATCCTCCCACACATGCCCCTCCGCCGCGAAGGTGGCAATGTCCTTAATCCAGCGCTTTTGGTCATTTTCCAGGCGATAGATGTGCGGGCTGTCTGGGCACTTCACCAACACATGCAGGGCCGGCCCCTCGGCAAATTGGTCGAGGAAGGCATCGTCCACCTGATGCACCTGATCCCAGGCAAATCCATAGTGATCGAAGGCGGCGAGGCTGCTGACCCAACGTTTTTCGTTCCCTTGCAACACATAAATGCGGTCGCCGCTGCCTTTCAGCACCAGGCCATCCCGGATGATCAGGGCGCGCTTGTCGGGCAGGGCGCGGGCCAGGGGCAGCCCCCGCACCAGGGGGATGTTGATCAGGAAGATGGCCAGGAGCACCCCGATCACCAGGCGCAGCAGCAGCCGCGGCGTGGCAGGGTCGGGCGAAAGGGGCGCGGCGGCCAACTGCTCGTACCGGCGCAGGCGCTGCGCCTGCTCGCGGCGGGGCGCGGGCGCAGGCGGGACTGCGGGCGCGGCTGCAGGCGAGGCTGCAGGCGAGGCTGCAGGCGAGGCTGCGGGCGGGGCTGCGGGGGCGGGGCCGGCCTTTTGCCGTTCCAACACCTCGCGCAACACTTCCAGGATCAATTCTTCGGTCGATTTCGGTGATTTGGCCATCATGCCCCCTTATCGCACCGTGAAAAAGCCCAGGATCTCACCCAGGGCAGCAAAGATGTCGGCGTAGAAGGTGCCGCCCAGATTGCGGAACAGTTCGAAGGGCAGGCCTGGCGCGCCGAAAAAGGGGCGCAGGGTCCAGGCCAGTTGCGTGCCCACAAAGGCATAGAGCAGGATCCAGAACCGCATCAGCCGCCGCCGCGCCTGCGCCCCCTCTGTCTCCACCTCTCGCCCCCCGATCATGTCCATGCCCTGGGCCAGGAAACTGACGCCCACGCCGCCGGTGATGGCGAAGATGCCTACATTCAGCAGCTTGAAAAACTGGTAGTTGCTGGTCGTGATCAGAAAAAAGAGGGTCACGGGCGCAAAGCTGAGCAACAACACCGCGGTGACGGTGATGGCGGTCAGGATCAGGGCGAAGTTCTGGCTGAGGCTGAGGTTGGCGCCGAACAGGACGTTGAAAAAATATAGAGTGGGCAGGCTGACCACCAGCGTGATCAAAAACACGGCCGGCAGTTTGGCCGCAGAGCTCAGCGCCTGCCACAGAGAGTGGCTGGAGCCGATCACGGCCCCGTACAGGGCGAAGAAGAGGAGGGCGGAAAGCAGCAGGGCGCGAATCTTGCGGGGGATGTCGATGCCCTCGCGGATGTCGGCAAAGAAGCGATAGCGGTTGCGCAGGATGGTCTCGATGATGGCAAGGTGGTTCATGGCGGCCTCGAGTCAAGGGGTGGGATCAGGGTTGCGGCGGCGGGCCGGCATCCGCGGGGATGGGGGGGCCGTCGGGCAGGCTGCGCAGGGCATCGCAGGAGAGGATCCGCACATCCCGCCACACAAAGCCGCGCGCCTGGAAGGTGGGGATGTCCTGAATCCAGCGTTTTTCGCCCCCATCGAGTTGGTAGATGTGGGGGCTGCTCGCGCATTTGAGCAGGATGGGCGGGGTCTGTTCGTAGACGATCCGCTGCACGGCGGGGGGCAGGGCCTCCATCCGGCCCTGATCCATGCCAAACAGCCAGGGCAGCAGCAGGATCACGGCCACGGCCCAGAGGGTATAGGTCACGGCCCCGATGCTGAACGCCCGCTGTACGCCCTGCAGCCATGCCGCCGCCTGCCCGCGCGCTTGCAGCGCCAGCAGCAAGATCAGCAAGCCAATGTTGACCACATTCCAGCCGATGAAGGCCAGGCGGTTGGGCGTCAGCTTGTCGATGGCGGTGCGATAGAGGATGGCGGCGAAGGCATAGACGCCCACCAGCAGGGCCAGGGCAGCCAGGGCGATGATCCCCCGCCGTAGCCAGCGCGCCACCGCCGGCGCTAGATCGTCCGCGGCCAACGGCGTTGCCCCCAGCAACAGGGCGATGACGGCAAAGAGCATGCCGTTGTAAATGATCAGCACATCCCGGTTCTCGAATGGCTGGCGGAAGTTGAAGGGGATGAAGCCGATGTAGATCAGCAGCACCAGCAGGGTCAGGGGCAGCAGCACCCGCAGCAGCAGGGCCACCAGCTTGCTCAGTCCTTCGTCGAAACTCTGCGCGGCCGGGGGCAGGGTGGGATTGTAGATCACGGCCAGGGCCAGCACCGGCACCAGGCCGCCGCCGCCGGCGATGAACAGGCGCTGCACCAGGGTGGAGAGGGTCACATCCAGGGCCGAAAACAGGCCGAAGGTTACCATGATGAACAACACCCCCGCGGCCATGAACAACCCGGCCATGACCAGCACCTCCAGCGACTTGATCAGGAAGGCGAAGGTGTCGGCGGGCCGGCGGCGACCGGGCAGCAGGGTCAGGCCCACGCCCGCCCAGGCCAGCAGGGGCAGATGCATGGCCATCAGCCCCAGGTATTGCTCCTGAAAAGGCCGCGACCCTGTCTGCGGGTAAACCCAGAGCACATAAAAGCTGGCGATAGCCACTCCCCCGATCGCCAAAGCGCTGCGTCCCCACCCTTTGCCGCTGACAGCCGCAAGATAGATCAACATGCAGGCGGCAGCGATCGGCGCGATCAGCAGCAACAGGGTGGGCAAAAAGGTGGTGACGTCGCCGGTGGTGGGATGCACCAGCTTCACCATGAAGTGCGCGTCATCCGAAAGCCACCAGAAAAGCAACGCATTCAGCAGGGCCAGGGGGATGGCCCAGCCCCAGGCGATGGCAAAGCCCCTGACCTTGGCGGCGGCGTAGGTCAGGCGGTGGTGCCAGGCGGCGTAGAGCAGGTGATTGGGCGCGGCGGCGTAGGTGGCATCGATTGCCTCTTTGAAGGCCGCGGCCTCCCCCGCCTTGAGCGCGGTCTGGTAGGTCATTTCCAGTTGCTCGGCGTCGTCGCCGAGCGTGCGGATCGTCGTAAGGTAAGACATGGTGAGAACACTCCGTGTGAAAAACCTGCGCGGCGGCTCTGGATCAGCCCTGCAAGCTAACCCAGGGCCACAAAAGCCACAGTCATGCTCCAGAACAGCACCCAGGAGATCAACGCAAAACGAAAACGAGGGAAGCGCAGCAGCGGAACCAATAGAGCGGCCAGGGCAACGATCCAGAAGGGCAGGGAAGTGAGCACTTTTTCCCAGCCGGCGGCGCTGCCTGCGGGCGCGAACACCAGCCAGCGCAGCAACAGCCCCATGATCACCGGCAGGGCGGTGAAGATGATGGCGTCGGTCATGCCCCAGCCGGCGTAGACGGTGTTCATCTCGGCGGCGATGCGCACCTCTGGGCCAAACGCGGCCAGCGCTTCCTGCAGGCTGGTCTGTTCATCCAGCCCGCGGGCCTGGGCCGCGGCCACTGCGTCCTGCAAATGGCCGCGCATCTCGTCCAGCAGTTCCCGGCGCTGCTGCGCGTCCAGTTCCAGGCGCTCGGCCAGCCCGGCCAGATAAGCATCGATGGCGTGATCGGTACCCATGTTTGCTCAGGCCCCGCCCTCGAGCAGGCGCAAAAGGGCGCGGGCGTAGCTGCGCAGTTCCCGTTCCTCCTGCGCCAACCGCTGCCGGCCCTCATCGGTCAGGCGGTAATACTTGCGCCGCCGCCCCTCTTCCTGCCGCCAGTCCCCCGCGATCAGGCCCTCGCGCTCCAATTTGTGCAGGGCCGGGTAGATCAGGCCCTGGCGGAACTCGAAAAAGCCCTCGCTGCGCGCTTCCAGCAGTGGGATGATGCGGTAGGCATACTGCGGCGCTTCGGCCAGCACGCTGAGGATGGCAATGTGGGCGGCGCCCTTACGGAGGTAGGTCATGGGAGAGGGGAGAGGGGAGAGGGGAGACTTCAGCGGTCGGAGCGCTCGCAGCGCTCCGACCGCTAGCACGAAGGGAGATACCTAAGTAACATAGGCAATCATACGCGCAGTATGCGCGATTGTCAAGCCCTGAACCCCTGCAGGGCCGGAGGACGATGGACGATGGACGAAAGACGAACCACGCCCCACGCCCGTTGACAACGGCTCCCCCGTGAAGTAGAGTGCAGCCATGCACACTCAGGCTGTCGAGGACTACCTCAAGACCATCTTCGAAATCCAGCGCGAGCGTGGTAAAGTCGCCACCACCATGCTGGCCGAGCGCCTGGGCGTGGCCCCCGCCTCGGCCACCGGCATGATCAAACGCCTGGCCGAGATGCATCTGGTGGTCTACACCCGCTATCAGGGCGTGACCCTGACCGAAGCGGGGCGTAAGATCGCCCTCGAAGTGATCCGCCATCACCGCCTGGTGGAGTTGTATCTGGCCGAGGCGCTGGGCGTGCCCTGGGATCAGGTGCATGCCGAGGCGGAGAAGTGGGAACATATCCTCTCGGAAGAGATCGAGGCGCGCATGGATGAAGCTCTCGGCTTCCCCACCCTCGACCCGCACGGTGCGCCGATCCCGGCGCTGGATGGCAGCATGCTGCGCCCGGCCCAGGATCGGCTGCGCGATCTGGGCCTGGGACAGCGCGCCATCATCGCCGAGGTGAGCGATCACGACGCCGCGGCCCTGCGCCGCCTGGGCGAGTCGGGCCTGTACCCCGACACGGCGGTGGTCATCACCGGCAAGAGCGCCGAGGCGATCGAGGTGGCAGCCGGGGGCGAAAGGCACAGCATCCCCTGCGCCATCGCCGATTTTATTTTCGTGCGCGTGGTCGAAGAAGGCGCGCGGGAACGAGAAAAGCCCTAAAGGTTTCAAAAACCTTTAGGGCTTGAGGTCAGTACCAAAATCGCTAAAAACTCAGGCGACGGTGACGCTTTTGTCCAGATACACATCCTGGATGGCGTTGAGCAAGGCCACGCCCTCGGCGAAAGGTTTCTGGAACGCCTTGCGCCCGGAGATCAGGCCCATGCCCCCACCCCGCTTGTTGATCACGGCTGTTTTCACGGCCTGAGCCAGGTCATCCTTGCCCGAAGCGCCGCCGGAATTGATCAGGCCGATGCGGCCCATGTAGCAGTTTGCCACCTGCCAGCGCGCCAGATCGATGGGATGATCGCTGGTGAGGGTGCTGTAGACCAGGGGGTTGGTGTGGCCAAAGCCAATGGCGGTGAAGCCGCCATTCTTGACAGCCTGTTTTTGCTTGACGATGTCCGCCTCGATGGTCACGGCCAGGTGGTTGCCCTGCCCGGTCAGGTCGGCGGCGTCATGATAGTCGACGCCCTGGTGTTTGAAGCCAGGGTTGCGCAGATAGGCCCACAGCACCGTCACCATGCCCAGCTCGTGGGCCAGGGCGAAGGCTTCGCTGATCTCCATGATCTGGCGGCGGGACTCCGGCGCGCCAAAGTAGATGGTGGCCCCCACCGCCACCGCGCCCAGATCGAAGGATTGCTGCACGCTGGCGAAGAGGGTCTGGTCGTACATCTGCGGGTAGGTCAGGGTTTCGTTGTGGTTGATCTTGACCAGGAAGGGGATGCGATGGGCATATTTGCGGGAGACTGCGCCCAGCACGCCCAGGGTGGAGGCGACGCAGTTGCAGCCGCCCTCGATAGCCAGGCGCACGATGTTTTCGGGGTCGAAGTAGATGGGATTGGGGGCAAAGGAGGCGGCCCCTGAGTGCTCGATGCCCTGATCCACCGGCAGGATGGAAAGGAACCCGGTGCCGGCCAGGCGTCCGCTGTTCAGGATCGTCTGGAAATTGCGCAGCACCACCGGCGACCGGTCGGTCTGGGAGAAAATATCATCGACGAAACGGGGGCCGGGGGCGTAGATCATCTCTTTGGGGATGCCCTGGCAGTGGTGGGTGAGCAGGCTGTCAGCCTCAGCGCCCAGCAATTCAACGATATTGACGGTCATAGGATCGTTCTCCTGATGAGATTGTTTGATTTGTGAACGGATGTCTGTGACATTTCTGTGCAGTCTATCACCAATCAGGGAGAATTGACAACCACCACTGCCCGGTCGCGCTGGGCTGCCCTCTTATTCTGCCAGGGCCAGGAGGGTGAGGGAGCCGATCCCCTGATCGACCTTGAGATCGAGGCGGTCCGCAGCGGTTTCGAAGCCGGGGGTGAGGTAGGCGCGGCCATCGAAGCTGAAATCGCCCCGCACCTGCCGCCCGCCTAGGCCGCCATCCACCCGGATGCGGGCGGGCATGCCCGCGGGCAGCGCCAGGGTGACATCGCCGATGCCGCCATCCACCTTGCCTTCGCAGCGGCCCCGGTCGGGCAGGGTGATGCGGGCCGCGCCCAGGCCGCCATCGATCTTGAACCGCGTGAGGTGCAGCCCGCGCAGGTCGATCTGGCGGGGGCCGAGGCCGCCATCCACCTTGAGAGAGGTGGGCAGGGCCGGGTTGAGCTGCACTTCCCAGCGGCGCTCGCCTGTCCAGGCGCTGCTGAAGGGGAAGAACCAGGGGCCGCCCTGTTGCAGGCGCACGCGGGCCTGTCCCTGGCGCCGCGTCAGCCGCTGGTCGATCCGCTCGCCCTTGCCCAGCCAGGCGAGGCCGCTGTAGAGGCTGTCTGCGGTCCCAGCCTTGAGCGCGAAGCGGCCTATGCCCGGCTCCACTTTGATCTCCAGGGCGCTGGCATCTTCCAGGGGCTGGCTAAAGGCTTCCTCGCGCACGGCGCTGCCAAAGAGCCGGGCGGTGATCAACACATCCAGGCCCAGGGCCACCAGGATCAGGGGCCAGAGCCGGCCCACAGTCGACCACACCTGCCAGTCGACGAGGGCAAAGTTGTCGGCCAGGAAGGCGAGGGCGAAGCCGAGCAGGGTGAGGGGCAGGAAGATGCTGCCGCCGACGAGGAAGAGGTTGAGCGCGGCCGCGACGATCAGCAGCGGCCACAGGTTGAGGATCGTCTGCCACAGGTTGGCGTCGACCAGATTGAGGTTGGCCAGCAGCAGGAGGGCGCCGGCGCTGATCAGCAACACCGGCCAGATGATATCGCCCAAACGTTCACGCGTGGTCATGGTTTATGCTCCGAGAAAAGGAATGTGAGGAAAGGGGCAGGGGGCGGGGTTAGCGGTCGGAGCGCTGCGAGCGCTCCGACCGCTGGCTCACCAAATCAGCGCACCAGAATGCTGCCGACGCCGGCATTGATCTTCAGTTCGACCCGATTCGCGGCGGTGGCGTAGTCGGGGGAGGTCCAGACGTCGCCCTGGCGGGTGTAATCGCCCTGCACCTGCACCCGGCCCAGGCCGCTATCGACCTCGACACGCGCGGCCAAACCAGGGGGGAGGGTGAGGGTCAATTCGCCGACGCCGCCCCTGACCTGGGCCTGATAGACGCCCTGCCGCGGCAGGGTGAGGATCGTCTCGCCCACGCCCATGTCCACCTCCAGGGCGGTGAGACGCAGGCGCTCCAGGTCGAGGGTCGCGACGCCGACGCCGGTGTTGACTTCGAGGGCGATGGGCAGATCACGGTTCAGGCGCAAATCCCAAGGCTCGATCTGGTTGGAGACGCCCAGGCGGACGTTGCCTTCCCCGCGCAGGGTGTAGCGGGCCACGCCGCCGGCGACCTCGAAATCCTGGCGCAGGGTCTGGCTGGCGGGCAGCGCCACCTGGCCTTCGATCAGCGCGCCCCCTTCGGCGAGGGGGCCAAGGGTGAGCGAGCCGGCGCCAGCGCTGATCTCCACCTCGGCGCGGGTTGCCCCGTCCAACGGCTGCATGAGCGTGTGGGTGACCAATCCGGCGCTGCTGGTCTGTTGGGAAAGGATCCACACCCCGCCCACGAGCAGGGCGATCAGAATCAGGGCGGTGAGGATGGCGCCGGCGGTGGAGCGGCGGCCGATGAGGATGTCCAGCCCGGCCGCAATCAGCAGCAGGGGCCAGAGGTTGAGGAGGCTGCGCCAGATGTTGGCATCGATGACGCCGAAATTGCTGAGCAGAAAGAGCAGGCCGGCGCCGATCAGCAGGATCGGGCCGATGAGACTGCCACGGCGATGGGTGTTCATGTCAATTTTCTCCACGATAGAAGCGCCAGAGCATGGCCAGCCCGGCCAGGATCAACAGCACGGGCCAGAGGGCGCCCAGGGTGAACCAGTGCCAGGGGAAGAAATCGAAATTGCGAAGCAGGAAGAGCAACCCCATGAAGATGAGGAAGCCGCCGATGAAGATGGCGTTGCGGGTGGAGAGGTTGCCCCCGCCCACATCGTCGCTCCAGGCGCGAATGCGCTGGGCCAGATCGGAATCGGCGGGCGCGGCCAGATGGGTAGCGGTTTCGTCGGGGTTTTCAGGCACGACGATCAACATGAGCAGGTAGATGGCGAAGCCGACACCGTTGGCCAGGGCGAGGATCACGAAAACCAGGCGGATGAGGGTGGGATCGAGGCCAAGGAAGTCGGCCAACCCACCGCACACGCCGGCCACCATACGATCGTGACGGCTGCGATACAGTCGGTTTTTCATGGATAGGACTCCAAAAACGGGTGAAGAAGAGGGCCGGGGGCAGGATATCTCAGCGCCGGGCCAGGGAACGGACGAGGAGGAAGCCGCCGCCGAGCAGCAGGGCCACGCCCAACAGCAGGTTGGCAGACTGCAACACGGGCGTGAAGACGAGCAGGCCAATGGCCAGGAAGATGCCGGCAGGGATGAAGGCCCAGGTGTTGCGCTCTGCGCCTGTGGGCAGCAGGGCCACCAGGGCAAAGGTGGCGGCCATGCCCAGGAACATGACGATCACCCATTCGCCATCGGGGAAGAGGTTATCGAACAGGATCATGGCAGCCACACTGGCCAGGATGCCGCCGGGGATCAACGCCCACCACTGTTGGCGCTGCGCGGCGTAGATGGCCAGGAAGGCAAGGCCGATGCTGCCAACGACGATGGCGCCATCCAGAAAGTCGAAAACTTGTAGCAACGGCTGGTCGATGGCGATCTGGCCGCCGATGCCCAGCAGAGTGAAGCCGGGGATCAGCGCCCACCACTGCTCGCGGCGGCTGAAATAGACGAGCAGAAAGGCGAGGCCGCCGGCGATGAAGAGGGCGATCCACAGCCCCGCCCATAGGACGCTGAGATCGAGGATGCCGAAGTTGTTGAGTAAAAAGGCGAGGCCGGCCAGAATCAGCAGCGCCCCGCCCAAAATCGGCGCGTAAGAACGGTTCATGAAAGGCTCCTTGTGTGTCAGAGGGTTGGGATATCGGAACGGCAAAAGTAGACGTGGCAGGATGCGCAAAGATGCATCCTTGCGGATGATTCTGAGTGTAGCGCAGGGGCCGGTGGGCAGCCAGTCCCATTGGTCACGTCCACGTCACATGACCTGGGGGCTATACGATGCGGTCTCAAATTGAGTTGCACGGCAACCGGTGAGGCGCTAAAATGACCGGTCAAGGCGATCTGCCTTCGATGCACCCGTTTGAAAGGGATGATGACAAGATTATGACAACTGCGATCACCTTTGAACTACCGCCTGCTGCGTTCGAGCAGTTGCGGCGCACGGCTCATCGCCAGAACCAACCGATCTCCGAGCTTGTCAAAGAGATCGTGCTGCGTGAGATCCCTGGCCTTCCGGCCCTGCCGGAGGATGTGGAAACCGATCTGGCTTCTTTCTCAAGGCTTTCGGATGACTTGTTGTGGTTGATCGCCCGTACCACGCTGACGCCGCAACAACAGCGCACGCTCTCTCAGTTGAACGATTCGGCGCAGCGGCGGACGCTCACCCCAGAGGAGTTGGCGCAGCAGCAGTTGATCGGTTCGTATGATCGGCTCGTGGTGCGGCGCGCGCAGGCAGCCTTTGTGCTCAAACAACGAGGATACGATCTCTCCGATCCGCCCATCACATAGCGACTGCGGACGCCCCGATCGGCTCAGAAGGGGAAAAGCAACGGCGTCACCAGTAGGGTGGCCAGCAGGATCAAGGCCTGCAAAGGCAAGCCCACGCGGGCGAAATCGCCAAACCGGTAGCCACCGGGGCCCAACACCAACATATTCACCGGTGTGGCAATCGGCGTGGCAAAAGAGGTGGACGCGGCCACCGCCACCGCCATCAGAAAGGGGTAGGGAGAGAAGCCCAGGGCAATGGCCGTCTGAAAGGCGATGGGCGTTACCAGCACGGTGGTGGCGGTGTTGGAGATGAACTGGCTGAAGAGAGAGGTGAAGAGGAAAAGCCCCGCCATCACGACCAGCGGACCCGCCTGGCCCAGGCTGTTCGTCAAGCTCTGGGCGATGAGATCTACCCCGCCCGTCTTTTGCAAGGCCGTGGCCATGGGCAACATCCCGGCTATCAACACAATGCTCTCCCAGTTGATGTTGGCGTAGGCATCTTCCATGCTCAGGCAGCCGCCCAGCACCATCAGCGCCGCGGCCAGCAGCACCGCGGTGACCGTGGGCAGCAGGTTGAAGGACATCACCGCCAGCATGCCCAGGATGATGGCGATGGCCAATGGCGCCCGGTCGGTGGCGCGGCGCAAGGCCAGCATCTCCCGCGGCTGGCCCACGACCACAAAATCGCGGCGCTCCTGCTGCAGCAGCCCGATCTGCTGCCAGGTGCCCTGCACCAGCAAGGCATCGCCAAAGCGCAGGGGCGTGGTGGTGATGGCCTCGGTCACAGGCTCGCCCCGGCGCATAAGGCCCAGGACGGTGACGCCGTATTTCTCGCGGAAGCGGGCTGCGACCACACTCTGCCCGTTCAACTGCGAGCGGGGAGTCAGCAGCACCTCCACCACACCCAACTCGGCGGGGAGGTAGCGCTCTCCCATCTCATTGGCAGGGCGAATGGTGAGAGAGGCCTCGCGCGTGAGGCGGGCGATATCCTGGCTGTGCCCCTGCACGCGCAGGATGTCATGCTCGTCGATGTAGAGATCGGGGGCCGCGGGCCGCGGCGGGGAGGGCAGAGGCTGATCTGGGGGCCACGATTGCACATCGATCACGGTGATGTCGTACAGCGTACGCAGGCGGCTCTGGGCCAGGGTCTTGCCTACCAATGGCGAATTGCGCCGCACCCGCAGCCGGAAGAACTCCTCGGCCAGACCGTAGCTGGCGATCAAATCGTTGACTGTGGGCAATTCTGCCGCAGCCGTCTCACGGCCTGCCGGTTTCACCCGCTCTGGCAGCCAGCGAACGCCGACAACGACCATGTAGAGGATGCCGAGGGCCAGCATCACCAGGCCGATGGGGGTGAACTGGAAAAAGCCAAAGGGTCGGTAGCCCTGATCGGCCAGATAGGCGCTGATGACGATGTTGGGCGGGGTGCCGATCAGGGTGAGCAGCCCCCCGATCAGGGCGGCGATCGCCAGGGGCATCAACAGTTTGGAGGGGTTGATGCGGGCGTTCCAGGCCAAACTGACCACAACCGGCAGAAAAATAGCCACCGCGCCGGCAGAGCTCATGAACGCGGACAGACTCGCCACCGCCAGCATGGTCACGATCAGCAGCGTGCGGGGATTGGCGCCGGCGATGCGGCTGATGCGCGCGCTCATGGCCGCGGCCACGCCTGTCTGCACCAGCCCGCCGCCCACCACGAACAATCCGGCGATGATCAGCACCGTGGCGTCGGAAAACCCGGCCAGGGCTTCGGCGGGGCTGAGGATGCCGCCGAGCATCAGCGCCAGCACGGCCAGCATCGCCACCAGATCCAACCGCAAGCGATCGCTGAGGAAAAGGAGGATGACGATCGCCAGCAGGGCGAAGACGAAGAACATGGCAGGGGTCATGACGTTACACCTTCATTGCCAATGGCGGCAGGCCGCGGCTGGATCAATGCGCCGGGGCCATGCCAAAGACATCGTACATCACCTCGCGCTCATGGCGGAACTGGCGGGTGTAAAGGCGATAGTAATGCCCGCGCTGGCGGATCAACTCGGCATGCGTGCCCATTTCTTTGATCCGCCCCGCCTCGATCACGAGGATGCGATCCGCCCGCTTGATGGTGGAGAGACGATGGGCGATGACAAAACTGGTGCGCCCCGCCATCACCCGCTCCATGCCCCGCTGGATCAGGGCCTCGGTCAGGGTGTCCACCGAGCTGGTGGCCTCATCCATGATGAAGATGTCGGGGTCGGCCAGCACGGCCCGGGCCAGGCTGACCAGTTGCTTCTGCCCAACCGAAAGCAGCACGCCTCCCTCTCCCACCTGTTCGTCGTAGCCCTTCTCCAGCTTGATGATGAAGTCGTGGGCGCCGGCCAGCACGGCCGCTGCTTCGATTTCGGCATCGGTGGCATCCAGCCGGCCATAACGCAGGTTCTCGCGGATGCTGCCGGAGAAGAGATGCGGGGTTTGCAAGACGATGCCCAGGCGGGAATGGATGGCGTGCTGGCTGAAGCGGGTGTAATCCTGGCCGCCGATGCGGATCTGCCCCCGTTTCGGCTCGTAGAAACGGCAGAGGAGGTTGATGATGGTGGATTTGCCGCTGCCCGTGGGGCCGACAATGGCAATGGTCTCCCCCGCGCGCACGCGCAGGCTGAAGTCGCGCAGCACCGGCTTGTCCTCTTCGTAATAGAAATCAACGCCGTCGAACTCGATCTCCCCGCGCAGGCTGCCGGGGTCGCCGGCGCCTTTGCGATCTTGCACATCGGGCACGGCGTCGATCAGGGAGAAGACGCGCTCGGCGGAGGCAATGGCGTGCTGCGTCTCCGCGTACACGCGGGCCAGATCCTGGATCGGCCACATCATAAAGGTGATGTAGGAGACGAAGGCCTGGATGCCGCCGATGGTGATGCCGCCATATTCGGCCTGCAAGCCGCCGGAAAGTACCACCGCGCCCACGGCAAAGGAGGTGATCAACTGCACCGCGGGCAGAAAAAGGGCGGAAAGCCAGGCGGCGCGGTATCCTGACTGGTAGCGCTCGCCGGAAAGCCCCTGGAATTCGCTCAGGTTCTCACGCTCGCGGCCCAGGGCCTTGACCACGCGCACGCCGGTGATGTTTTCGTTGAAGGAGCCGGTGATCTTGCTGTTCAGCTTGCGCACCAGCCGGAACTGCACCAGGATGCGCTTCTTGAATTGCACGGCCACGATCAGCAGCAGGGGGATGGTCGCGAACACGATCAGCGCCAGCCGCCAGTTGATGATCGTCATGAAATAGAGGGCGCTGAGGATATTCATCAGCCCCCAGACCACATCCAGCACGCCCCAACTGACCAGCCAGCCCAGGCGTTCGGTGTCGGAGGTGAGCCGGGACATGATCCAGCCCACCGGCGTGCGGTCGTAATAGGAAAAGGATAGGCGCTGCAAGTGGTTGAACATGCGCTTGCGCAGGTCGTATTGCACGCGCTCGCCCAGCACGCCGGCGGTGTAGATGAAGCCAAACACCGCGCCCGCCTGCACCAGGATCAGCGCGCCATATTGGGTGGCGATGCGGAACAACTGCTCGCGGTTGCCCGGCACGATGCCCTCGTCGATCATGCGTTTGCTGAGGAAGGTGAAGTAGGAATCGAGGGCCGAAACCAACGCAATGGCAACGAGAAAGACCAGGGTCATGCGCAGATGCGGCCTGGCCAACAACAGCACCCGCCACAGCGTACTCCCATTGAACTGCGTTGTAAATTCCTCTTCTTCGAATTCGTATTGATCAGACATATGAATTTAGTCGATAATGGATATTGGGTATTAGATATTGGGTATTAGATATTGGGTATTAGATATTGGGTATTAGATATTGGGTATTAGATATTGGGTATTAGATATTGGGTATTAG
>JAANMV010001857.1_pt1 | contig 22068 bp, 15 predicted proteins | sample 7279661 | NCBI WGS metagenome assembly JAANMV01 (sample SAMN14094540, study PRJNA606508) | bioreactor metagenome | isolation source: A lab-scale SPAN reactor treating ammonium-rich wastewater day 121 | place: Ireland: Galway | collected 2017-05-16
ACAATCCGTACGGGAGCAGGATAACCGAACGCCAGAGAGCGTGGCGAGAACGACGCTCGGATGCTAGCACTTCACGAGGGCAGAACGGGAATGCACCCTGTTCCGTGTATGCTCCACCCTGCTTCTGAAAGCCCTTGAAGGAATGTCTGCCAGCCTGTTGATGACCGCCCGGCTATATCTATCAGACTCGCTTCTACATTGTCCTCCTTTTCTGTCTGCTTGAATGCGTAGTAGATAGTGGTAGGGGCATCGCTATTTGTCCCGCTTTGCAGGCTGGTGAATACGGCTTTCATACCACTTTCAAAAAAGTCTCTGGCAGAATCCGTGTTACCCTGGCGCAGAGGATCTGCTACGAGTTCTCGTTCTTTCGGAACCAGCAACGTGCTCATGAGCTGGGAATAGCTCTCGGCGAGCGATCTACGCAGCCAAATGTAAAAATAGTCCGAAAGATCGGCGTAAGGCACGTTGTCATAGTACGGCGGATCAGTGGACACTATGGGGTGTGCCACTTGGTCAATGCCATGACGTGCATCGCATTGCGCTACCGCTCCCTGCGTACCAAACATCCAATTTGCAATGCACTGCACAGTCCATTCAAGAAGGTCCTTCCAATTACCGCTCCCTCCAGAGAACGGATTAGCCTCAGCGAAGTCCCAGGTCATCGACAGCGCTTGTCTTCCAAACGTGCTCCTGATTTTCGTGTAGCCTGCATCCCAAGTGCTAAGAGTTGATCCTCGGTCGGCCAGTTTGCTGATTCCGAACGCCAGATAAGTGGCGACTGCGTCCGCGTATTCCATGTCCTGTTGGCTATCGTGGAACACTTTGTCTTTTGCCAATCGCACTAGGCTTGAAAAGGCATCGAGTGATACCAATTGACGCAACGTAAACAGGTCGGAATGAGATGTCATTCCGTAGATAACAGGAGTAGTGTATCGTGTATTCGGAATCTCCGTGTCAGGCGTCCAGCCAGGCTGAATGTCGCTCGATGTCGTTTCATGTTCCCGCAGTGGGCTAACAAATAGGCGCTCGCCACTGCCCTCTGCAACGATTGCAAGTAATCGCTGGCCCAAGCGTCCTGCGATGCCTTCGGCGCGAATATGAGCTCTCGGCAAAGTAGATCCTGTTATGAGGCATATGTCCGCGTTCCGCCCAATCGTGCCCTTCCCGGGATCAAACGTGGCTGATGGCTTTCCTGATTTAACACGAAACACGTATGCGTTTTCCGAGCGATCAACCTCAGGTTCGATCCATACCTCTTTCCCTTTCTTTGTTGATAGCCAAAACGAACGCACAAGAGGAACGCGCGCGCCTTTCGCTGATGGATCAGGACTTGACACAGTTCTCGCCCAGAGCCACGCAATCACGGTAAGCTTTTGGCTGACATAGGGCAGCAAGCCCGGCTGGTCCTTCGCCATCTCCTCCGTGACTTCCACTTTCGGGTAGAGGTGGCCGATTCGTTTCTCGGCCTCATCCCGCATCCACTTCCCATAGTACCGCACGTCGTCGGCCAGACCCGTTGCTCCCGGCCATTCCTTGGCAATCAGTGACTTGGATTTCTTGCCTTTTCCCTTGGTAGCAGCCCCTTCGCTGCGTGCCTCGGGGTTGACCGGCGGCCGGCCAGCGAACTTGGGCGGAATCTCAATCAGCGCCTTGTTGATCAAAACCGGCACGGGGTTGAGATCGCTAGCGTAAGCCCGCAGGCCCAACCGCTGTGCTTCCAGCGGAATAGAACCGCCGCCCGCGAACGGGTCGAGCACCGGCGGGGCGTGTTCCGCCAAGAACGCATTGACCACTTCGGCCGGCGGTAGCCGCGAGACATCGAACGAGAACCGCACCCGGCCGGCTTTCTTGTCCAACCCCAACGCAATGGGCCGGCAATGGCAGCGAACGACTAAGTCGTACGCCGTGGTGGTCCCGCCAACGATTGAGTCTTTTTGCAACTCGCCCGTTTCGATTTTCCGCGAGGCCACGCAGCGGGCAATCTCAGCGCGGGCGGTGCGGATCACGTCGGCGTTGTTGGAGTTCTCCCACTGGACCAGTTCTTCGATCAGGTTGAACAGATCAGCCCGCTTGATGCCGGCAGTGTCCTCATCGACGGTACCGTCGAGCTTGCGATATTGGGGATCGCTATCGGGATCATCAACCAGGGAAGCAAACAGCACCGCCCGACATGCCGCCAACGGCCGCCGCGCCCACCACAGGTGCAACGTGGAAGGATGCCCATGCCGAATGGATTTCTCACGGGCCGAGGCCTCGTTAATAGCCTTAAGCGGCAGGGCAACTTCGATGAGCTTCTTGCGGTAGGTGGTCATTGGTTGTCGGTTTCCTCTTCGTGTTTTGGATCCCCGACAAGTCCGGGACAAACTGTCTGCAAATCGTAAGTATTTGGAGCGATTCGGCCGGACCGGAATGCGCCGGACAAAAATCCCCGTAGCCCCCCATAGGGCCGGCCTGGCCAAAACAGTCCATAACTCAATCGACGCAAGTGCATTAAAATCAGCAGTTTGCAACTCAAGATGCACATGGCAATTTCAATGGGTTCATGTTTTTGGGTCATAACGGTTCATAACTCGAAACGGCTATTCTTGCACAGGACTGCCCGGAAACCACCGAGCACCTCTTCGTTCGCCACGCACATGGGCACGGCCTTCCGCACGCAGTTCTTTTAGCAAGGTGCTTACCTGCTTCCGGGTCTGGTCGGGAAGAAGCTCTTCCAGTTCACGGATCGGCCGACCGTCAATGGCAAATCGATCCAGTTCTTTTTCCAACTGCTCCTTGCGTCCTTCGTTTTCGCGTAAACGATGGAATGTCTCTTCACGGTGCTGAAAGCGGTAGTACGGCTCGTTCAGAATGAACCGCCCGTTGCCTACCCGCACGATCAGACCTTGCCGCAGCAGTCGATCGGTGCGCGGCAGAAGGCCCTCGGGCAAGGGCTCTTCCCGGCTCAAAGCGTCGAGTGTCAGCCAATCATCCGTGCTCAGGGACTCCAGCGTTTGCGCCTTAAATTGTCGAATGAACTGCACAAATGCAGGATTCTGCATCCGGCCATTGAGCGTCAGCGAAACCGTGAACTGATCGGTGCGGCTGAAGTCGGGCTTCGCTTTGCTTTGCCGGATGGCCGACTCAAACATCAGGTTCACGCCCTGGCCGGCACGCTCCACCAGACCGCAGAGGGCAAAAGCTTCCGCGATTCGCCGATTGCGGGGAGCTTGGCGATGGAGGATGTTGTCGAGCCGGATTTCAACCGGGAATCCACCGGGGCTGTCGAACTCGATGCGGTCGGGGTATTGGCGGATGAAGACGCTGCCGGCAAGTTGATAATTGCGATGGCTGACGGCGTTCAGAATCGCTTCTCGAATCGGTCGTTCGTCAAACGTCGTCATGTCGAGAACGAACGGGCCTTCCTGAAAGTGCTGATTGATGTTGCGGCGGTTGATGTGATCCCAGAGCATATCGAACCAGGCGAAAAAGCCCGCCCGGAACTCGCGCCGTTCCCCAGCAGGACCGGAAGCCTCGTTGATGCGATACTCGTAGACCACTTCTGCTTGGGCCAGGTGCGTCTTCACTGCTTCGGGACTGCCGAATAGGATCAGGGCCGCATAAGTCACGCGGTCCCCTTTGATCACGTCGATGTCGGCAAGCAACTGCTTGTGAGAGAGTGTCACCAGTTGCGGGTTTCCCGATTTGTCGATCCAGCGGCGGCGGAATTCATCGATGGATTCCGGCACCAGATCGGCCACCGTCAGCCCCTCGCAGAAGTCGGCCGAGAAATCGTGACCGGCCTCTGCGAAAATCTCCCGAAGTCGATCTGACGACATTCCAACCAGACTATCTCCCTCCCTCACCCAAAATTTCCCCTCCCATTGGATTGCAACACCAGCCGGGCGGGGTGGAATGTGAAACACCAGCACACGACCCTGCGGATGTTGAAGCTGGTCGAAGTCGACGCCGAGGTGCAGGCGTTGGTTGAGCCCCGCTCGCGTTCTTTCCGGTTGCTGAAACGCCTGCGTACCGACAACTTGGCGCGGTCTCGCGTCGGATACGCCAAGGATGATCTTGCCGCCCCCTTCGTTTGCCAACGCGACGCAGTAGCGTGTTAGTTCCTCAAAGTCGTAACGGCTTCGCGCGGACTTGAATTCGAATCGCTCGCCTTCCTTCTCTTGCAGCCAGTCGGAGAGGCGCTCAAGAGGCGTGCTCATGCCGGCTCCTTTCCCAGGGCCAGCAGCTTGGCCAAGTCGTAATTGACGCTGGTGGCCTTGAAGTCGGGCTCCTTGTCAAACGGCTTGCGGACATATCGCAATTCGACTGCGTCGCCGTTTACGAGACCGATCGCGAGAATGAAGTCTTCCGGCTTGTTGAGGCCGGTGAGGATTTCGTTCTTGGTGATGGTGACCGTATCGGCGTCTTCGATGCGGCCCTTCACTTCGATGAATCGCAAGCGGCCCGTGCCGGGAATGGCCGATTCGATGTCGTAGCCCAAGTTCTCGCGCGAAACGTCGCGAGGCGCGTTGCCAAGCTGCCGCTCGGCAGCCATCACCGCTTGCATGGCAAGTTGTTCTGACCGCTCGGTGTCGCGGGCAAACATCGGCGGGGGAGCGGCTTCACCCAACAAGTCCCGCAGCACTCCGCGAGGAACGATCAGCGCACCGCCTAGTACGACGGGCGGAAGCGGAGAGAGCTTTCGTTCCTGCTCCAGTTCGCTCAATCGCCGTTGCAGACGGGCACTGAGTTCATCGGCGCGTTGCCGAGCGAGACCTGAATTCAGTCGAGCGTTGACTTTGCCGGCAAGCTCTTGATCCTTGAGCTGCACAGCCCGATGGTCCCAGTAATTGATTTCCTTGGTGAGCCGTTCGCGCACAGCAGCCAAAGTCTTATCGATCAATTCTTCCTTACGGCCGCGGACCTCGGTCAGGTGCTGCGGTACCAATTGCAGCGCCGCGTGCTCCTGAGCCTTGGATTCCAAATTCGCCCGCAACCAGTCGGGTTGCTGGAATGAGGCGAGGGCGGCGAGTTCATCTTCAGTAGGGGGGCGATAATCGAGGTACGGTGCCGGCCCAGCGTGTGCCGTGTTGCCTTCCGCGTCGATTTCGACAAATTGCAATCGACGCGAAACGATGCGCCGCTGGCCGTTGCGATCGGTACGAGCATCCTGAATGGAGTGGTCCAGATAGAGAAGTGCCCTGACCTGGTCGCTCTCGTCGCTGTCGTCGATGAGAATTGAGCCACGCTTGAGTAAATCGCGGTAGCGTTCAATCACCAGGTCGAGCGTAGCATCGAGCAGCGGATGGCCGGGGCAAACAAAGGCGGCCATGGGCTTGCCGGTGAGACTGATAAGCTCTTTCTCGAACGTGATCCGCTCGTATCGCTGGAGGACGGCTTCGCCGCGGCCAATCTCGCGGTCGCGATTGCGAATCACGGCCGGCACGTGCTTCACCTCGTACCGCTTCGGCTCGCGCTCATGGATGGTGCCGCCCAGCAGGCGAAAGGCTTCCAGAAAGAACGATGCAATGAAGTGTGGTTGCAGGCGGCGAGCGTCGGCCCTTTCCATTTCTTCGCGAATCTGCCGCACCTTGGTAACGTCCATCGATTCGTTGGTCAGCGCGCGACCCTCGATGAGTTGTCGCAGGTGGTCGCGATCGAGTGCGCTATCGACGACCTGGTTTAACCTCGCTTTGACTTCTGGCTTATCGCCGTAGCGAATCGCTTCCAGCAAGAGTTCGCGCAGTTGCCGATCGCCAAATGAGACCTGCCCCAGCACGTCGAAAACCTGGCCGCCCAGTGCCTGGCGTTCTTCGTCTAATTTCTCCAACAGCCGGTGATAGACTTCCCCCTCGCGGGTATCCATCGCCACCAGGTTCCACAAATGGCACACATCGGTTTGACCGATGCGGTGAATGCGGCCAAACCGTTGCTCCAAGCGATTGGGATTCCACGGCAGATCGTAGTTCGCCATCAGGTGGGCGCGCTGAAGGTTGATACCTTCGCCAGCGGCATCGGTGGCAAGCAAAATCTGCACCTCAGGATCGTGCGTGAACGCCTCTTGCGACTTACGCCTCTCTTCGCGCCCGACGCCGCCGTGGATTACCACCACGGCTTCTGGCCGGCCAATAAGGGCCTGGATTTTGTCGCAGAGATAATTCAGCGTGTCGCGATGCTCGGTGAAGATGACCAGTTTGCGGCGATGCCCTTGGGCATCGAACATTTCGGTATTGTTCTGCAAAAGGCGCGAAAGCTCGTCCCATTTGCGATCGGTGCCACTTTGGCGGACACGGTAAGCGGTGGACTCCAATTCTTGCAGTAGGGCGATTTCGACTTTGAGTTCGGCGATGGTTCGTGCGGCCGAAGCCTGATCGACCACGCGCTCTTCGATGTCTTCGATCTCCGCATCGGGCGCGTCCTCAAGTTCGTCGAGATCGTCGGACGAATAGCTCGGCAAGCCTGCGAGTAAATCCATGCCAACTTCCGCGCCGCGTTTGAGCAGTTGCTCCTCACGCAACCGTTTTTCGAGCCGTTCGCGACGGCGGCGGAGCGAGTGATAAATGGCCTCGGGTGAAGACGCCAGGCGGCGCTGCAGAATTGTGAGCGCGAATCCAACCGTGCCTTTGCGACCGTCGTTCTCCAGTGATTCTGCTCGATTGAATTCTTCGCGAACGTAATCGGTAACCCGTTTGTAAAGATCGGCCTCGCCGTCGGACAGCGTGTAGCTAACGGTGTACGCCTTGCGTTCGGGGAACAGCGGTGTGCCATCAAACTTGAGCAATTGCTCCTTCACCAGCCGGCGCATCAGGTCGGCGGAATCGGAAACGTGTACGCCGTCGCGAAACTTGCCCTCGAAGCGGTCGCCATCGAGCAAGGCCATGAATAGCTGAAAGTCGGCTTCCTTGCCGTTGTGGGGAGTGGCCGAAAGCAACAGGAAATGTCGCGTGAGTGTCGAGAGCAGTTGGCCGAGGCGATAGCGCTTGGTGTACTTAACTTCATTCCCAAAGTAAGTGGCGCTCATTTTGTGGGCTTCGTCGCAAACGATCAGATCCCAGTCGGTCTGTTCCAACTTGGCCTGAGCGTCCTCGTCGCGACTCAGCTTGTCGAGGCGGCAAATAACCAACGAGGCTTCTTGGAACCAGTTGCCGGTGCGTGCGGCTTCCAGTGAATCGTTGGTCATGATCTGGAACGGCAGGTGGAACCGCCGGTCCAACTCGTCCTGCCATTGTTCCACCAGGTTGCCGGGGCAAACAATCAGGCAGCGTTGCAGGTCACCACGGGCGTAAAGCTCCTTGATGAGCAGCCCTGTCATGACCGTCTTGCCGGCTCCCGGGTCGTCGGCCAGCAGAAAACGAAGCGGCTGCCGCTGGAGCATTTCGCTGTAGACCGCGGTGATCTGGTGGGGAAGCGGTTCCACCAGCGACGTGTGAACAGCGAGCAAAGGATCAAACAGGTGGGCCAACCGAATCCGATTGGCTTCGGAAAGCAGTCGGAACAAGCTGCCGTCAGCATCGAAACTCCACGGCTGGCCCACTTCAAGCACGTGCAGCGTGGGTTCGCGATCCCGGTAAATCAGCTCGTTGCCGAGATGTCCGGCGCTATCCTTGTAGGTGACTTCAATCGCCACGTCGCCAATCCAACGGACGTCAACGATCGTCACCATTCCGTCGGGCAAGATGCCTTTGACGGAGGAGCCTCGGATGATCTCTTCGAGCTGAGCCAAATTGTCTTACCTTGCCTTCTTGGGCTTATTTGATTTCGTTTGGTTCGTGGGGACTTCAACCTTCCGTAGCAGCCGCTCCAAGTCTTCGCGTTTGTAAAGCCGGTAGTTGTTCACCGGATGCCGGTGCTCCGGGATTTTCGCCTCCCGCCCCCAGTTGCGGATCGTATTCGGTGAAACGCCGAGAAACTCTGCTGCCCCATGCACGGTGAGGAAGTCATCGAGTCGCAGCATGAAGGGATTCCTGAGAGGAAGAGTCGAGAAAGCCATTGCCGGAAACCTTACCAAAGGAATACAAGCCTGGAAAGCGCTTGCGGGGCAACCCGGCTCGCCGTTCCCCGGTCATGCCCCAAATGTCGGGAGGACCTTCGAGCCACGCCTTCGCAGAAATAGTGTACAGGCGTAACGCGGGACAGAACTGGGGATTCCTAGCTCCAGAATCGCCCCATTCGCGTTGCACAGGGTGATTCTTCGCGTATCCTGAACGTCACCAATTCCGAACCGAGGTCCCAAACATGCGGCGGAGTGAGCCCTTGAATCGCGTCTTGTCGTTGCTTCGGTCACTTTCAAACCGAAGCGAAGGCATTACTCTGCAACAACTTGCGGCCGATCTGGAAGTGCATCCAAAGACGGTGAGAAGGGCTCTCAAAGCATTGCAAGCGGCAGGCTTCTCCCTGGAGGAAACAGTCGGCGCACACGGAAGGAAGACCTGGCGCATACAAACGAAGGAAGGGCTTTCGCAACTGTCCTTCACATTCGACGAGGCCCTGGCCATCTACCTCGGACGACGATTACTTACGCCCCTAACGGGAACAACGATCTGGCAAGCTGCTAACAACGCATTTAGCAAAATTCGTACGTGTCTAGGCGCTCACGCGATCTCATATCTCGAAGGGATGACTCCCAAGTGGCATCTTACCGACTTTGGCACTGGTGATTACTCTGCCAAAGGAGAGATCCTCGACCACCTGTTGATTGGTCTTGAAGACCACAAAGTTACACGCATAGAGTACCACTCCCTCCGTGCCACGGAACCAGTCACCTACAGTGTACATCCATTTGCCTTGGTCTGTCACCGCGGTTCACTCTACCTCGTAGCCTTTTCAGAAAGCCACAATGAACCCCGAACGTTCAAGGTGGATCGCCTCCTCTCAGCGCAGCAGACAATCTACACGTTCAATATGCCAGCGCATTTCGATCTTAAGGAATTTATGAAGGGAGCCTTTGGCATCTACGTCGGCAATGGCGAATTCGAGGTGAAAGTGCGCTTTCGACCTGCAGTGGCTCGTTATGTGGAAGAGTCAACATGGCACGCAAGCCAGAAGCTGACCAGGCAGCGAGACGGCAGTGTCATAGCAGACTTCCAGCTGTCCGATACGAAAGAGTTCAAGGCTTGGGTGCTAAGCTTTGGAAGCCTCGCGGAAGTGCTGGAACCCAAGTCATTGCGCTGGGAGCTTGCCGACGAATTGCTCAAGACTTACCGCTCCTACGTGACCGACCAAAATGCTTCTGTCTCGCAACAACTTAACCCTATACCAAAGGAGGTTTAGCCGTGGAAAGAACTCCCGTAGAATCCTCGAGCATTGCCTCGATCGGGTACGACGCTGCCGAACAGGTTCTTGAGATCCTTTTCCATCACGGCGGCATCTACCAATATTTCGACGTTCCCCAAGACGTATACGAAGCGTTCATTAGCGCGGATTCTGTCGGGCAGTACTTCACCCAGCATATGAAGCCCTACCGCTACCAGCGAATGAACTGATGGCATCCACTAAACGTGTGATCCCGACTCGATGTATGAGCAAAGCAATTGCAAAAAAGACAATGGTAGGTTTCAAGTGACACGATTCCTGCATACGGCCGACTGGCAACTCGGAATGACTCGGCACTACTTTTCGGAAGGTGTACAGGAGCGATACGCTCAGGCGCGCTTTGACGCCATCCGGAGACTCGGCAAGATTGCTCAAGAGCAGGGCTGCTGCTTTCTTGTGGTTTGCGGCGACGTCTTTGAGTCCAATCATGTTGACCGACAGGTTGTGTCGCGTACGTGCGAAGCTTTGGCGGGTATAAGAGTGCCTGTGTATATCCTGCCCGGAAATCACGACCCGCTGGACGCCGCGTCAGTTTATCGGTCGAATGCGTTTGTCGACCGATGCCCGCCAAATGTCCATGTCATTGATTCGGTTGAGCCACGAACTGTGGCGGAGCGAGTTGAACTCATCGGCGCACCGTGGTTGTCCAAAAGACCAGCTGTCAATCCGCTCGAGGAGTTGCTTTCCAAGACCCAGCCCGTCGATGATTCGATAAGGATTTTAGTAGGGCACGGTATTCTTGACCGGTTTACGCCCGACAAGGATGCGCCAGGACTCATCGCTGCCGCGACCCTTGATAATGCAGTCAGCGACGGCAGGGCAAGCTTCATCGCGCTAGGAGATCGACATTCCGTCACGCAAGTAGGGTCAACGGGACGAGTTTGGTACTCTGGTACACCCGAGGCGACAGACTTTCGAGAAGACAGGTCAGGCTACGCTCTGGTCGTTGAAGTGGAAGGAGAGCATGTAGCGACACGCGAGGTTGAGGTTGGACAGTGGAAATTTGTCGAGCACACCGCTGAGCTAAACAGCAGTGTAGATATTTCGCATTTCGCCCAAGTCGTGCGAGCGATCGAAATCAAAGAGAGAGTAATACTCCGCTTGCGATTGTCCGGTGTCCTTTCGGTAACACTTCATGCCGATTTGCAAAGGATTCTTCAAGAGTCGGGTGAGCTTTTTGGGGCATGCGATTTACGCGATGACAATCTGAGGATGATGCCCGAGGACGCCGATTTCACTAATCGGCCCTTTTCAGGATTTGCCGAGAAGACAATCACGTCATTGCGCGACCAGATAGGGTTGGGCGGAACCGACGCGGAAGTAGCCCAGGAGGCGTTGCTACTTTTGTTTCGGCTTGCGGAGAGTTCCAAATGAGATACAAGAGATTGCGCATCGCCAATTACCGAGGTGTCGAATGCTGCGAAGTAGCATTCGCAGAGAAAGGTGCGACGCTAATTCAGGGTCCAAATGAAGCTGGTAAGACAAGCCTTGGTGAGGCCATCACCATCCTCTTCGAGTATCCAGATTCGAGCCAGCGCAAGGAGGTGAAGGCAATCAGTCCGGCGCATCGAGATGTCGGTCCGGAAATCGAGCTGGAAGCGCAATCTGGCCCCTATCATTTCATTTACTCCAAGACTTTTTGCAAGAAGCCGTCCACCACATTAAAAGTCATCTCACCGTCGCCGGCGAATTTCACTGGAAGGGGGGCACACGATAAGGCACAACAGATCCTCGCAGAAACTCTCGACATAGCCTTGTGGAAAGCTCTTGCGCTTCAGCAAGGCGTAGCAATCGACCAACCTGATCTGGCTAAGCAACAATCGCTGTCCGCCGCCCTTGACAAGGCAGCAGGGGGTATCTCCTCCGATCCGGCTGAAGAGAGTCTGTATACGAGAGTGGAGGAAGAGTACCGGCAATATTTCAAGGCGAACGGACAAGAGAAGAACAATTTGGAAAAAGCTCGCCAATCTGGTGATGATGCACAATCGGAAGTTACTAGAATAGCAGGAATACTCCGCAGTCTCGATCAAGACGTTGAGGAGTCCGTCAGGCTGCGGGGAGAACTTGTGCAACTGAGAAGCCGTGAAGCACAGCTGATCAAAGATGTTGATAGTCATAACACGAACTTGCGGGAGGTCGAGAGTGTCGAATGTCGTGTCAACGAAGCGCGCTTAAGATTGGATTTGGCGAAGAACACTCTAGAAAAGGCACAAAGTGCAAAAGCATGCCGCGATGAACTCATCAAGTCCGTTGAGGATATCGATCGAGAATTCGAAGAGTTGTCTCGCACAAGTAAGGAGTGGATGTCCAATGAGGCAAGAGCCGCAAACGACTTGGAAGCTGCCGAAGCCACACTGCAAGAGGCAGACAAGAAGCGGCGAGAAGCAGACAATCTCGTGGATCTGCGCCGGGCAGATTTTGATTATTACAACAACGTTCTCTTCCTTGATCAGCTTGGCGAACGCAAGTCGCGGATTGACGCGGCCCGAAGGGCTTCCGCCCAAGCGGCGGAAATACTTACGAAAGGCAAAGTCACCCCTGCATCACTGAAGGCCATAGAGGAAGCGGAACGTGCCGAGATCGTCGCGAATGCGCGGTTGGAAACGGCTGCTCCGCGGGTCAAGGTGGTTGGAATGGGGCAGTGTGCCCTTCAGATCGATGGTGTTGATACGGTGGTCGAGCCCGACGAGATTCGAGAGTTCTCCGTTGCGGATCGGTTGCGTATAGTTATCCAAAATGCAGTAGGACTTGAGGTTGCCGCCGGGACAAGCATTGACGAGCTTGCACGGCAAGTGTCGAAGGCCCAGTCGGATTTGCAAACGGCTTGCGATGCCGCGGGAGTGGGTGACGCCGAGGCTGCACGAGCAGCTTTTGAGTTGTATCAGCAGGCGCGGCGAACGATCGATGAGCAGGACACTGTCGAGCAAGAGAACCTTAGAGACCTCACATACGATGAGCTGACGGAACGACTGGTACAACTTGAGTCGACTGTTCCACGTTACATTGCCAACCGTCGAGAAAGTCCCGCAATAGCTGCGGATTTGGAATCGGCGAAAATAGCATGGGACGAATCGATTTCGACCCAACAAGCAGCTCAAGCAGAGTGGGATTCTGCTTACATTTCAGTCGACGGAGCGAGACGACATCGCGATGGCGTCGCGTCAGAGAATGAGGAACGCCGCATTCAGCTACGTGGCCTTGAAAGCGACCGAGATCGGCAGAATTCTCGGCTCAAGAACGCTAGACAGTCAGAGTCAGATGCTTTGCTCGAGGATGGATTGAGGAACGCCCAAAGCGCGATAGAGTCTGAAATAGAGCAGGTTCGTGCCGTGGAAGAGTTGTTAAATGCAATGAACCCTGAACAAGTCAAGGCTCTTGCGGAGACATCGGAACAATCGCTTATCACTTGCAAGAATAGACGCGAAGCGGCGCAAGAGGAACTAACTGAGGTCGAGACTCGCCTAAAGCTCCGAGGCGAAGAGGGCCTTCACGATAAGCTTCAAATCGCAGAGTCGAAACTAAATCGCATTTCGTCCGCAAACCGCATTCTGTTTCGGCGAGCGGCAGCGGCAAGGTGCCTCTTCGATACCATGCGGCGAGAACGCGATAATGCACGACGCGCATACCTTTTGCCTCTGAAGTATGGAATTGAACGTCTTGGTCGTTTGGTGTTTGCTAAAGCTTTCCAGGTGGAACTTGACGAAAACTTGCGGATTGTCTCGCGCACTTACGATGGCTCCACCGTTCCATTCGAGTCACTTAGCGGCGGAACCAAGGAGCAGTTATCGTTAATCTTTCGACTCGCATGTTCCATGATTGTGGCGAAAGAAGGGGGTATGCCGCTGATTTTGGACGATGCTCTAGGCTACACTGATTCCGAGCGTTTGAAGTTAATGGGGGCAGTTTTGGCGAGAGCAGCGAAGGAGTGTCAGATCGTGGTCTTCACTTGCATGCCAGAGCGGTACGCGAACATTGGAAATGCGGCCATCATTTCGCTGTGACATGGCGGCTCGCCCGCAGAGACTATTCTTAGGCGAATTTCACTTTGGAGTTATGCTCCGCAGACGGAAGATCAAAAGAACGGGCGCAAATCCTGGCACGGAATTCGGCACGGAATCGAGTTGAAAAGGACCGCTTTGACGTTAAAATGTGGACAAACGAGCACCATCTGAAGGGTGGTGGTTATCGTCGCAAACTATTGTCCAAAAGCAAGATACAGCCAAAGGGATAATTTCCAGATTCTTGACTTTCCTCGAACTTCGGAACCGAGGGTTGGGGGTTCGAATCCCTCCGGGCGTACTTTGTCTTTTCCTTCTTCTCGCACGCTGCAAGGCGATGCAGCTTGGTGCGACGCGGTGCGGAACGTGCCACCCGCTAAAGCCTTAGAGCGAGCGGCGTTTTTCACTCCTCCGCTCCTCTCGGGGCGTTCTTCGATGCAATCTCGCGCCGCTTGATACGTGTTCGGCGCGAGGCGAATGGCACCATTTTCGGCACCCGACGGCACCATAGTGGGCACCATTTTGGCTGCCGGTTCGGGGCCATTGGTGCCCGTGGCTCGCAAGGTGGCCGCCTCGTTGTCGTCCCGCGGCTTGAGCGGTGGGGGCGACGGCAACATTTCGATGGCCGTCGATTGGTCGTGTAAACCGATGTGCGTGTAGGTGCCCATCGTGAGTCGGATATCGGAATGCCGGGCGAGCGTTTGGGCGGTACGAGGCGTGACGCCCGCCCGCGACAGGTTCGTTATGAACGTGTGCCGATTGCTATGGAAATCCGCAAACAAGCCGTTCTCGTCCTGGTAACAGAGGAAGTCGGAGTCTTCTCGCCGCTTTTTTTCCTGATCTGATGTTGCCTTGCCAATCCATTCCTTCCGAGCGTTGGCGAGGTCGGTTTTCATCATTTTAGATGTCCGTCGCTCGGGCGAGCCTGGAATTTTCGCCGATACGGGGAAGAGCAGGTCGTCGGGCCCCAGGTCCGACTTCGTGCCCAACCAAGTGCGCAGTCGGTCGGCCACCTCGGGGTGCAATACCTGCGTGTCCTGGCGTTTCCGTTTGCTATAGGCGGCCGCCTGGGCTGTTCCACAATCCCTGCTTGGCCATCGCCTCGACCATCGCCTTGCAGTTCATGGCTTCGCCCGCCTTGGCGAGCACGGCGACCGCCGCCTCGATCTGGCTCAGCTTCTTGGCGTCCGGCTTCGCCGTCGCCTTCGCCGGCCTCGCCGCCTTCGTCTTGGCGTTCTTCGCGGTCGCCTTGGTCGTCATGGCCATCTTGGTCTTCATCGTTCTTCCCTTTCGTTCTGGGGTGCGTTTCCGCCAGGGGCCAATCCCCCGGGCGACAGACACAAATGAGCCAGCAGTTTCCGCCCGCAGCAAGCCAAGCGGCGACGGCTTTCGCCGGAATTCCGGGGCCTCGGTGCTGCTATCGCGGGCGTGCAGACATTGCTAGGATGGGACATCGCAGGAGGCAAATGTCTGCGAAGCCTACACTTGCGGTGGAACATATGCTCATGCGCGCCTGGGCTGGGAACTGGAAGAACCAACACGGGAAATTCGCCGAGCCGCGATGCTGTTAGAATGGCCGTTGACGACCGGCCCTTTCGCAACCTTTGAACGATTGGGTCGAGCACTGATACGCCGTTAATGGCTTCCAATCGTGACTGTGAAGAGGATTCGCGATGGCTGAAGACACCAAAGTCGGTTCGCTATCGCAGGCGGAGCGGCCGAAGCGAAGCGAACTACCAAGCGGGTCCGACCGAGGAGCGAAACTGAAGCACCCCGGGGGCCGGTGGAGGTGGCTGCTGTTGCCGCTGATGTTGGCGGCCGCCGTCGCCGCCTACTTCGCGTGGCAGGCGCTTCAGCCGGCGGGACTGCCGGAAGGGTTCGCTAGCAGCAACGGCCGCATCGAGGCGGTCGAGATCGACATCGCGACGAAGACGCCGGGGCGTCTGGAGGAGATGCTCGTCAATGAGGGGGATTTCGTCGCCGCCGGCCAGGTCGTCGCCCAGATGGATACCGACGTTCTCACCGCTCAACTTCACGAGGCCGAGGCCGATCACCGCCGGGCGAAGACCTCAGTGGATGCTGCGAAGAGCAGCGTCCAACAACGAGAAAGTGAAAAGGCGGCCGGCTTATCGGTGGTCGCCCAGCGCAAGGTCGAACTGGACCTCGCCCGCAAGCACAAAGACCGCGCGGATAGACTCGCGACATCGGGTGCCGTTACCGCCGAGGAGCGCGACGAACGCCATGCGGCCTATTTCGGCGCCGAGGCGGCGCTCAAGACGGCGGAGGCGAACGTGTCGGCCACCGATGCGGCCATCGCCACGGCGAAGTCGCAGGTAACCCAGGCGGAAGCGGCGGTGGACGCGGCCCAATCGCGGATCGAGCGACTCCAGGTGGACATCGAGGATAGTACGCTCAAAGCGCCCCGCGACGGCCGCGTGCAGTACCGGATTGCCCAGCCGGGGGAGGTGTTAGGTGCGGGCGGGAAGGTGCTGAACATGGTCGATCTCGGCGACGTGTATATGACCTTTTTCTTGCCGACCGCCGAGGCCGGCCGAGTCCACATGGGGACCGAGGTCCGCCTGGTGCTGGACGCAGCCCCGCAGTACGTCGTCCCGGCCGAGGTCTCCTACGTCGCAGATGTCGCCCAATTCACCCCCAAAACCGTTGAGACAGCCGAAGAGCGGCAGAAGCTGATGTTCCGGGTCAAGGCCCGGATCGCCCCCGATCTCTTGCAGAAGTACATCACGAGCGTTAAGACCGGATTGCCGGGAATGGCGTATGTGAAACTCGACCCCGACGCCCAATGGCCTGCCGACATCCAGGTGAGGTTGCCGGAAGGGTTGCCGGAATGAACGTCTCTCGGCCGGACGATGCCGATGAACTGCGCAGCTCAGTGCCTGTCGCTCGGCTGACTGGGGTGGGTTTGACCTACGGCCCGACGCGGGCGCTCGACGACGTCACGCTCGACCTGCCCGCTGCGCGGATGGTCGGCCTGATCGGACCCGACGGAGTCGGTAAGTCGAGCCTGCTGTCGCTGGTTTCGGGGGTCCGCCGGATACAGGCGGGTCGGGTCGAGGTTCTCGGCGGCGACATGGCCCATGCCGCACACCGCGAGCGGGTATGCCCCCGGATCGCCTATCTGCCGCAGGGGTTGGGCAAGAACCTCTATCCGACTCTGTCGGTGTTCGAGAACGTCGATTTCTTCGGCCGCTTGTTCGGGCACGACCGGGCCGAGCGGCAACGCCGCATCGCCGAGTTGCTCGCCGGGACGGGGCTGACGCCGTTCGCCGATCGGCCCGCGGGCAAACTGTCGGGTGGGATGAAGCAAAAGCTCGGACTGTGCTGTTCGCTCATCCACAACCCCGACCTGCTCATCCTCGACGAACCGACCACCGGGGTCGACCCTCTCTCCCGTCGCCAGTTCTGGGAACTGATCGACCACATCCGCGTTGACCGACCCGCGATGAGCGTGATCGTCGCCACTGCCTACCTGGACGAGGCGGCGCAATTCGACTGGCTGGTCGCGATGGACGTCGGTCGCGTTCTCGCCACCGGGGCGCCGGCGGAACTGCTGGCGCGCACGGGCGCGTCGTCGCTCGAGGCGGCTTTCATCGCACTCCTGCCTGAGGAGATACGCAGCAGTCATCGCGACGTGGTGATCCCGCCCCGCACCACGATGGGCGGCGAGATAGCCATCGAGGCGGTCGACCTGACCAAGCGGTTCGGCGACTTCGTGGCGGTGGATCGGGTGAACTTTCGGATCGAGCGTGGCGAGATCTTCGGGTTCCTCGGGTCCAACGGATGCGGCAAGACGACGACGATGAAGATTCTGACCGGCCTCCTCCCGGCCAGCGACGGGCAGGCGTGGCTGCTCGGTCACGCGGTTGATGCGGAAGACATCGAAACTCGCCGGCGGGTAGGGTACATGTCGCAGGGGTTCTCGCTCTATAGCGAGTTGACGGTCCGGCAGAATCTGGTCCTGCACGCCCGTTTGTTTCAGATGCCGGCCCGCGAGATCGCAGGCCGGATCGACACGTTGGTGGAATGGTTCGGCCTGGCTGGCATTCTCGACGCTCTGCCGGACTCGCTTCCGCTCGGGCAGCGTCAGCGGCTGTCGCTGGCGGTCGCCCTCGTCCACCGACCCGAACTATTGATCCTCGACGAACCGACCTCGGGCGTGGACCCGGTGGCCCGGGACGCGTTCTGGCAATTCCTGATCGACCTTTCGCGGCGCGATAAGGTCACGATCTTCATCTCCACCCACTTTGTGAACGAGGCCGCGCGGTGCGACCGCATCTCGCTGATGCACGCGGGGAAGGTGCTGGTCAGCGACACCCCTTCGGCTCTGGTCGAGAAGCGGGGCGCGGCGTCGCTCGAAGACGCCTTTATCGGCTACCTCGAGGAAGCGGTCGTTGAGGACAAGGGCGCCGAGCCGGCGCCGGTTGCGCAGGACGTGTCGGCGCCCGCGCCTGCCGACGTCGCTGCTTCGGACACGCAGGTCGGCAGCCGTTACTTCAGCCCCCGGCGGATGTTGAGCTACGCCCGCCGCGAGACGCTGGAACTGAGCCGCGACCCGATCCGCCTGACGATGGCCGGACTGGGCACCGTGATCCTGATGTTCGTCATGGGCTACGGCATCACAATGGATGTGGAAGACCTGCCCTTTGCGGTGCTCGACCGCGATCAAACGACCACCAGCCGCGACTACACGCTCAACCTGGCGGGGTCGCGGTACTTCAGCGAGCGTCCGCCGATCACCGACTACGAGGAGCTTGACCGGCGGATGCGGTCGGGCGAATTGAGCGTCGTGATCGAGATCCCGCCCGGCTTCGCGCGCGACGCCGAGCGGGGTCGGCCGGTGCAGCTCGGCGTGTGGATTGACGGGGCGATGCCGTCGCGGGCCGAAACGGTCCAAGGTTACGTGCAGGGGATGCACGCGCATTGGCAGGCGGACGTGGCGCGCCGCCGGCTCGGCCAGCGCGGTTCGGCCGCCCCCGCCATCATCGAGACGCGGTTCCGATACAACCCGGACGTCAAGAGCCTGGTGGCGATGGTCCCGGCCGTGATTCCCCTCCTGCTGATGCTCATCCCGGCCATGCTGGCGTCGCTGTCGGTAGTCCGGGAGAAGGAACTCGGGTCGATCATTAACTTCTACGCGACCCCGACGACGCGGTTGGAGTTTCTGCTCGGCAAGCAATGCCCCTATGTGGTGCTCGGGATGGTCAACTTCCTGATGCTCACCCTGCTCGCAGTCACCGTGTTCGGGGTTCCGCTGAAGGGCAGTTTCACCGCCCTGGTGACCGGCGCGCTTCTTTACGTCGGCTGCTCCACCGCGATGGGGCTTTTCATCTCTGCGTTCATGCGGAGCCAGGTGGCGGCCATCTTTGGCACCGCAATCCTTACGATGCTGCCTGCCGCGTCCTTCTCGGGCATGATCGACCCCGTGTCGTCGCTGGAAGGCGTGGGGGCCTGGATCGGCCAAGTGTACCCGACCGCTCACTTCTTGACGATCTCTCGCGGCGCCTACTCGAAGGCCCTTGGGTTCGCCGACCTTTCCGGCTCGTTCGTCCCGCTGCTTGTCGCCCTCCCGATCCTGGTCGGGCTAGCCGTAGCGTTCCTGAAGAAACAGGAGAACTGACCGATGCGCGCCGCCATCCTGCATCTGGGAGTTAAGGAGCTGTGGAGCCTGGCGCGCGACCCGATGATGCTCGCGCTGATCACCTTCGCCTTCACGGTGTCGGTCTATACCGGGGCCACGGCCATGCCGGAGACGCTCAACAAAGCGCCCATCGCGATCGTGGATTACGACCACTCGCCGTTGTCCGAGCGGATTATCGGGGCCTTCTATCCGCCCCATTTCCTGCCGCCGGAGCGGATTACCCCGAACGAGATGGACGCGCGGATGGACGCCGGTCTCGACACATTCGCCCTGGTGATCCCGCCCGATTTCCAGCGCGACGTGCTCGCCGGGCGGCAACCGGCGCTCCAGCTTAACGTCGATGCAACCCGGATGAGCCAGGCCTATAGCGGTAGCGGATACGTCCAGGCGATCGTGACGGGAGAGGTCCAAGCGTTCGCCGCCCGTTACCGCGCGAACCCGGCGCCGCCTGTCGATCTGGCCGTGCGCGCCCGGTTCAACCCGGAATTGAACAAAATGTGGTTCGGGGCGGTGGTCGATCTAATCGACAACGTGACCATGCTGGCGATCATACTTGCCGGGGCCGCCCTGATCCGCGAGCGGGAGCGGGGGACGGTCGAACATCTGCTGGTGATGCCCGTGACCCCGCTCGAGATCATGCTGAGCAAAGTGTGGGCGACGGTGCTGGTGGTGTTGGTCGCGTGCAGTATCTCGCTGGTCGTGGTAGTGCAGGGGCTATTGTCCGTGCCCATCGAAGGCTCGCGGGCGCTTTTTCTGGGGGGCGTCGCACTCCACCTGTTCGCCACCACGGCGCTAGGAATCTTTATGGGCACGTTCGCCCGGTCGATGCCGCAGTTCGGCCTGCTGATGATGCTGGTGGTGATGCCGCTCCAAATGCTTTCGGGAGGCGTGACGCCGCGAGAGAGCATGCCCGGCTGGGTGCAGACCGTAATGATGGCGGCTCCGACGACCCACTTCGTGATGCTTTCTCAGAGCATCCTGTACCGCGGCGCGGGCCTGTCGGTCGTCTGGCCGCAGATGCTCGCACTGCTGGTGATCGGGACCACCTTCTTCGGCGTGGCACTGGTCCGCTTCCGCACGGCCATCGTCAGAATGGCGTGACATTCTCTGTCAGGTTGTCGCATCATTGATTGCGACTTTGTTCATCTCACAGCGTGATTAGAACGGACGCTCGATTGGGTCACTTGGCCAACCACTTACGGTGGATCGGGGGCGCGCACGCGGGCGTGCTTGATGGAAAGGTCTTCCCGCTAATTATGAGCTCTACACGACGAAGCTACGAGTTGCGTCGAAGAATAGGTTGGCAAGCCTGCTGCCGGCGATACCCAGCCTGTTCGAATGGCGAAGTGGAAATGGCCCCACGCCGCCGGGTTGCCGGCCCGGCGGCTCACCTACGGTTCAACCAAATTGTCAAAGAGCGATTCGCGGACGCACATCCTCGTTCGGTCGGCCGGCGCGGGTGCCGTCGCATCCGCAGGGCCCGAATGATGGTCGCGGCGGGAACTACGACTGCCGCATGCGCTGTTCAATCTGCTCGCGGCGCTTGGCCAGGTCGGCTTGCTGTTTCTCGACCTTCTTCGCCTCGCGGCGGATCGCCTCGGCTTCCTTTTCATAGGTCGCGGCCTGCTCGCGGCGACGCGTGGCTTCGGAATTGATCAGTTCGTGCCCCGCCGCCTCGCGTTCGTAGCAGACCTTGTAGTCGAGCCGGCCAGCGCGGGTGTTGAGGTCGCGGAGCGCTTCTTCCACCCGTCGCACCTCGACATCGAGCTCGTCCATCTCGCGCCGCAATTCGGCGTCGTCGCACGAATACACCAACTCCATACGGGCGGTCGTCCCTTCCGAGATCGCTTGATCCACCTCGCGGCGACGGAAGTAAAGCGGCCGGGTGGTTTCGTCGTGCTGGTTCTCGGCCGCTTCGAGCAGCTTGTCGGCGGCCGCGATCTGCTCGTCGAGCGTGCGGCGCTCGGCCTCCAGGCTGGGAAGCGAGGCGGCGGACGCCTTCAGTTCCATCCGATGCTGGAGGCGTTCTACATCGCGGCGCAGGTCGTCAATCGACTTGTTCGCGCTGCCGAGCAGGCGTTCGACATCGGCAGGGTTGGGTTCCTTGCCCGTCGCGATCCCCGCGACGAGTTCGCGGTAACTGGCGACGGACGCTTTGGCCCGTTCTTCCTGTACTCCGAGGAACTTCTCGAAGAATGACGTAACGCTCATGGGGCACTTCCTTTCTGAAGGGGAAACCGGTGGTGGTAAGCGATGAAGTCGTCGCACCACAGCGACGAGAGTGCCGGCGGAGGCTTGAGCGACTTGATTTCGCGGAACAGCATGTCGGCGCAGCGAGCGGGTTCGTCGCCCAAGGCCTCCAGGTAGAGGCTGGCGTGCGACAATCCGTAGCGATAGCCGGCGCAGAGCGCAGCGTGATAAGCGTCGAACCAAGCGATGCAACACACGATCGAAATCATCGACGGCATGATGTGCGTAATGGACGAAGACGGCAACGGCCACGACGCCGCCATGCTGGATAGCTACCGCGCCGCCAAACGGCAGATTCAAAAGTGGGCGGCGGAATACACGATCGACGTCGCGGACGCCTACCGCCGCTTGGCCGAATATTTCTCGCAGCGGTAACCGTAAGGAGCCACGCCGCCTGGGGCACTCTTTCGCTCGCGGATGTTGCTGATCTGGCCGCGAATCGTGTCGCGGGCTAACTTCACAGAGTATTGGCGGGCTTGCCAGGATTTCACACCTTGGATCAATTCGCCTTCATCGCCTTCGGGAATGCCATCGGCCGTGAAGATGACCTCCACGCCGGCCAGCCTGAGGCGGTGCAGGTAGTAGCCGGTTTCGTTGGTGCCGCCGCGCGAGAACCGGCTGATGTCGTAGCAGAGGACGAAATCGAAGTCGCGGCCGTTTTCGGCGGCGGCGATCATTTGCCCGAAGGCATCGCGGCCGCGGGCGCTGGTTCCGCTGATCGCGTCGTCGATGAACCACCGCACGATGCGGTAATCGTGCTCGGCCGCCCAGTTCTCGATGTAGGCCTTCTGATCGGGGATCGAACGTTCTTGCAGATCGGTGCTGCGGCGCAGGTAGCCGACCGCCGGCACGCCAGTAGAATGACGAGTA
>JAANMV010001858.1_pt1 | contig 22059 bp, 16 predicted proteins | sample 7279661 | NCBI WGS metagenome assembly JAANMV01 (sample SAMN14094540, study PRJNA606508) | bioreactor metagenome | isolation source: A lab-scale SPAN reactor treating ammonium-rich wastewater day 121 | place: Ireland: Galway | collected 2017-05-16
CGCCCACCCCCTCCTGGCCCAGCACCGTGCCCAGGGTGTGGGTGCCGTGGCCGCTGCCATCCCAGGGCGCGGCCTTGCCGGTCCAGGGGTCGAACCAGTTGAGATCATCGTCGCCGCCGGCCCCGCGATAGGTGGGGGCCAGCAAGGGATGGCCGGCATCGACCCCACTATCCGACTGGCCCACTACCACGCCTTCGCCGGTGACGCCGAACTCAGCCCAGACGCGGGCCGCGCCGATCGCTTCGATGCCCCACGGCGCGTCTTCGGGGCGCTCGCTCAGGCCCGGCTCCAGCGCGGCGGGGCGGGGCAGGGGGCGGAGATGGGGGCTGCGCAGGACGCGATCCACCTCCGGGCGGCGGGCGATCTGCCAGCGGCGCAGGGCATTGCCCTGCACCTCGATGCCGTTGACGAGATAATAGCGGGTGTAGGGCAGGCCGCGGGCGTCCAGCCAGGCGATCAAGTCGGCCTGGCTGGCGTCGGCCTGCTCTGTCAGATGCGCGTAGACCCAGGCGCGGCGTTCATCCACATCGGCGATAGCCGCGGCGGGGCTGAGATCCGCCTGGGCGGTGAATACGACGAAAAAGTCATCGCCATGAAAGCCAGGTTGGCCGGCCAGCAGCCACACCGCCGCGGCCCCGGCCCAAGCCAGCCCCGCCAGCACGCTCCACAGCCAGCGCAGCCGCTGCGCCAGATCGCGGCTGGCCGCCGGGGCCATCAGCGCCAGCAAGATCAGGCCGCCGAGCAGGTTGAGGCCCGCGGCAGAGAGCGTCCACACCGCGGTGTCGCCGCTGAGCAGGCTGACCAGGCGCACCTCGGTGGGATCGGCAAAGGCCAGCGGCCCGAACAGGATCAGGGTGAGGCCGGCGAGGGCGCTGATGGCGTCGTAAGGGCGCTGGTTGCCGGCGATCAGGGCCAGCAGAAAGCCCAGCGCGGGCAGGATGAGCAGCAGCAGCGCCTGATAATCCATCTGCCCCCAGGCCGCGGCCAGGCCGAGCAGGGCCGTGGCCAGGGTGAGGCCGCCCAGCCAATAGGTGTTGCGGACGGAAAAGCCCGGCTCCGCCAGCGCCGGCATCAGGTTGGCAGCCAGGCCGGTGGCCAGCAGGGCCAGGCTCAGGGCCTGGGCGAAGGCCGCGAGCGTGTCGAGACCATCGCCCAGCGCGCCGTAGAGCAGCCAGGGCAGCAAAAAGAGGGGCGCCAACAGCAAAAGCAGGGCAAGCCCCCAGCCGGGACGGGTTTGCAGCCGCCCGCGCCGGCCCGCCCACACCCACAGCAGCAGGCCGAAGAGCGCGGCCGTGGCGCTGCGCCACATGCCGGCGGCAAGAACTGCCTGCGGGGGCAGAAAGATGCGGGGGAGCAGCAGCAGGGCCGCGGCCAGGGTGGCCAGGAGCAGGGTGCGGCCTGCGGCGGCGGGCCGCGAGTTGCGCATGCGCAGCGCCAGCAGCGCCGGCGGCAGCACCAAGGCCGGGTGCAGCAGGCCCAGCAGCAACGCGTTGCGCGCCGAAAAAGGCAATTTGGACAGATCGGTGAACCAGGCCGCGGCCAGCGCCGCCACATGCACCCCCCAAATCACCAGGGTGGCCCAGCCGATCAAGAAAAGTATCGCCGCCCAGGCCGGGCGATCGCTGCGGGGCACGGGAGTGTTCATGATCAGCGGAAGAGATCGAGAGAGGCGGGGCGGAGGAGGTCGGCGAGGCGGCCGGGGCCGGGGTGAAAGGGCGCGCCGCGCAGGTGGATGATGGGCGAGCGTTCGGCGGCGGCGCCCTGCAACAGGGAGGCGGCGGCGGCGATCTCGTCGGCCGCGCCCAGTTCGGTGACTTGCAGGGGGCGATCGAAGAGATCTGGGGCGCCGCGGCGGTCGCTGACCGGCAGCAGCCCGGCCACGCCGATGGCCACGCCTACCGTGCCCAGCCGCCAAGCGCGGCCGTGGCTGTCGTTGATGATCACGGCGATGGCGGCGCCGCTGGCGGCGCTGAGCGCGGCGCGCAACCGCGCGGCGGAGGCGTCCGGGTCCGCGGGGAGGAGGAGGGCGCTGTCGGGGTCGGCCACGTTGGAATGATCGATGCCGGCGTTGGCGCAGATAAACCCGAGTCTGTGTTCGACGATGATCAGGCCGGGGCGCAAGCGCAGCACGCGGCGCGATTCGCGCAGGATCAGTTCGATCAGGCGGGGGTCTTTGGCGCAGGCCGCGGCCACGGCCTGGGCCGCGGGCGAGGGCCGCACCTGGCTGAGGCGGCGCAGGCGGCCCTCGGCTTTGGCGATGATCTTGGAGGCGAAGATGAGCACATCCCCGTCGGCCAGGGGGATGCCGGCTCGCTCCAGCCCGGCCAGGGTGAGGGCGGCCAGGTCGTCGCCGGGCGCGATCAGGGGGATGCCGGGCAGGGCTGTGGCCTGGAGTGGGTTCATGCCGGGATGCCGGTGATGCGGATGCCGGCGTCGCGCACTTTGTAGGCGATGTTGATGGCGATGAGCAGGGCGGTCAGCCCCTCGACCACCGCCGCGTTTTGCAACACGCCGGCATGGATGCCGCGCAGGCCCGCGGCCGCGGCCAGGGCGATGGCGATGTCGCGGGCCGCGCGGCTGTCGCTGCACACCAGCACATCGCAATCGATGGCGTGTTCAGGATCGGTGAGATGGTGCGCGGCCACATTTTGGAAGGCAGCGGCCACCGTTACCTCGGGGCCGGCCTGCGCCTGCGCTTCCAGGGCGGCGGCGCCGCCGGGCGGGGGCGTGTAGCGATTCTTCTTCTCGCCCAGCAGCGGGGCCACCAGGGTGACGAGGGTTTTGCCGGGCAGGGCGGGCAGGATGTCGGCGAGGATGCCGGCCTGTGATTCGTAGGGCACCGAGAGCACGATCACATCGGCCATCTGGGCGGCGGCAAGATTGTCTGCGCCGCGCACGGCTGGCCGGCCCAGGCGGGCGTTGATCTCCGCGGCCTTGGCCGCGCCCCGTTCTGCCGAGCGGGAACCGAGGACGACATCCAGGCCGGCCGCGGCCCAGCGCCAGGCAAAGCCTGATCCTTCGGCGCCGGTGCCGCCGATCACAGCGATGGTTCCGATGGCTGGTTGCTCCATGTGTGATGCTCCTTGTCTTGTAGGGGGAGGATGAATGCGGGCGGGTGGAGGATAACAGACGCCGAAATGGCCCATCCTCCACTGGCTAGGGTCAGAGGGGCAAGTATAACATGATCCACAACCGTGCAGCATGCTGCGCCCGCGCTGCGTGCTGCGCCCCCCAGGTGAACAAATTGTCATGAAGAGGAGCGATCGGTTTCATCTCGTTTTCACCCGGCCCCGCTATACTCACGGGGATGACACTGTTTCGCAAGCATTTCGGCTTCTTTTGGCTCGCGGGCGTGCTGCTTTTGGCCGCGACGCCTTTGTCGCTCGGCCTCAGCATTCGGCCGGCGCCCCCGCTGCGTGCTGCGTCCGCGCCTCTCGTCACCCTCGACCTGCGCCAGGGCGTGAACGGCTACAGCGGCGTCAGCGATACCTGGATCACCTTCTTCGAGCCGGACCGCAGCAACGGCAACCACGATCGCCTGGAAATGCGCGGTCAGAGCCAGGCCAGCACGCTGATCCACTTCGATCTGGCCCGCGTGCCCGTGGATGTGACCATCGACAGCGCCGCCTTGACCCTCAGCATCGTGGCCCGCTCCAATGAAAATCCCCTCCACATCGGCCTCTACCAGATGCGCCGGCCCTGGGATGCCGCCACAGCCACCTGGCTGCTGGCCGCCACCGGCGATCCCTGGGCCGCGCCTGGCGCGGCCAGCCCCAGTCTCGACCGCTATGAGCCGGCCGTGGCGGGGGCCGATGTCGCCGAGGCCTTGATCGACGTGACCTGGGATGTGACCGGGCTGGTAAAGGATTGGCACGCGCGGCCTGCCGGCAATTTCGGCATGCTCCTCACCGGCATCGAGGGGGCCAAAGTTTCCTACGCCGCCCATTCCTCCCAGTCGGTGGCGCTGGACAAACGCCCGCTGTTGCGCATCGTGTATCAGATCGATCCTGCCACTGCCACGCCCACGGCCGTAGACACCCTGATCCCCACCGAAACGCCCACGGCCACACCCACGGCTACCCTCTCGCCCACGCCTACGCCCACGCCCACGCCCACCAGCACCCCCTTTCTCGACACCGCCACGCCCACCGCCACGCCAACGGCCACCCCCACGCCCACGCCTACGGCCACCCGCACCCCCACACCCACAGCCACCCCCACCGCCACGCCGCAGGCCCTGGCCATCGAGCAGGCCCTGCCCATTGCCTGCGGCGATCTGGTCGCCGGCGATACCAGCCCCTGGCCCGCCCGCGTCGAGCGCTACCCCAGTTGCCGTCCGCACTGGCGGCAGAGTGGGCCGGAGGCGATCTACCAACTCGATCTCAGCAACACGGTGGCGCTGGCCGCGCACCTCATCTACGACCCCGACCCGCGCGACCTTGATCTCTTCCTGCTCAGCAGTCCCGATCCTGCGGACTGTCTGGCCGGGGCCGACCTCTTCCTCACCCAGCCCGAGCTACCTCCCGGACGCTATTATCTCGTCGTCGATGGCTACGAAGGCAGCGCCGGACCTTACCAACTGCATCTCACCTGCGTCGTCCATCTCAACCAACCCACCTACCTGCCCCTGCTCTGGCGCTAATCCCAGGCTAATTGTCAATTGACAATTGACAATTGACAATTGACAATTGTTAATCATTAATCATGTATCGATCCGTTTTGCGTCTGCTTTTGTTTTTCGGCTTGCTGGCCCCTGTGCTGACCCGCGGCCTTGCCGCGCCGGCGGATCTGGCCGATTGGCAACGCCAGCCCAGCCACACCAGCCTGCCCCTGTACGACATCCACTTCCTCGACGCGGCCCGCGGTTTGGCTGTGGGCGACGCCGGCCTGCTGCTGGCCACCGCCGACGGCGGGATCACCTGGAGCGCCCTCCCCATCGGCGTCGCCTCCGATCTGCGCGCCCTGTATTTTGGCGATGCCAACCAGGGCTGGATCGCCGGCGCCGCCGGCCTGCTGTTGGCCACGACCGATGGCGGCGCATCCTGGCAGGCCGCGGCCACCCTCTTCCCCGGCGATCTGCACGCGCTCAGCTTTGTCGACGCTGCGCACGGCTGGGCCGGCGGCGATCAGGGCAGTCTCTACCGCTTCGACGGCCAGAACTGGATGCACAGCGCCTTGCCCGGCGGCTTCGATATCCGCGCCCTGGCCTTCGTGGATGCCCAACGCGGCTGGGCCGCGGGCAGCGGCGGCGCCATCCTGCGCACCGACGATGGCGGCCACACCTGGCGCACGCAGACCCTGGGCGCGGCCAGCATCTTTCACGATCTTTACTTCCGCGATGCGCTGCAGGGCTGGGCCGTGGGCAGCGGCGGCGTCATCTTCCACACCGAGGATGGCGGCGCTGTCTGGCAACTGCTGGCCAGCGGCGTCAGCGCCGATCTCCATGCCATTGCCTTCGCCGATGTCCAGCGCGGCTGGATTGTGGGCGCGGGCGGAACCGCCCTCTATTCGGACGATGGCGGCCACACCTGGACGCCCGACACCCCCGGCTATGGCTTCGACCTGCACGCCGTGGCCTTTCCCGACCCCTCTCAGGCCTGGAGCGCGGGCGACGCCGGCCTGATCATGCGCTGGCGCAATCCCGCGCCCCCCACGGCCACCGCCACCGCCACCCCGACGGCCACCCCCACCGCCACGGCCACCCCCACGCCCACCCCCACGCCCACCCTCACCCACACCCCCACGGCCACACCCACCGAGTCTCCCACGGCCACGCCCACGGAAACGGCCACCCCCACCCCCACGATCACCCCCACCCGCACGCCCACGGAAACGGCCACGCCCACCGCCACGGTCGCTGTCGCCGCCCTGCACGTGCTGGTCTACGAAGACCGCGACGGCAACGGCCAGCGCGACGCCGCAGACCCCCCCCTGGCCGGCATCCCCGTCACGCTGCGCGATGACAGGGACAGGGCGCGCGGCGGCGCCCTCACCGGGGCCGATGGCCGCGCTCACTTCAGCGCCCTTCTCCCCGATACCTATCGCGTCTGGCTGGCGCTGCCCCCGCACACCGCCCCCACCGGCCCCTATCCGCCCCTGATCTCCCTTGCCGCCGGCCAGGAGGAGGAGATAGCCATCGGCCTCCGCTCCACCCTCCTCCCTCACTATCTGCCCTATCTGTTGGCGCCCTGATCATGCCTCCCCTGCCCCTTCATGATCCCCCGCCGGTGCCTCGATCCCTTGCCCGCAGCATGGCGCGATGGTATACTACCGCGCACGGGGCCCAAGATGAACCCACCGGGGCGCCGCAGGAACAGATGCGCATTCTCGTTGTCGATGATGATCCGCCCAGTGTGAAGATGACCGCCTTCCTCCTGCGGGAGGAGGGCTACGAGGTGCTTGCCGCCAACAATGGCCGCGACGCCCTGCGTCTGATCGATCGCGAACAGCCCGATCTGGTGCTGCTCGATGTGATGATGCCCGGCCTCGATGGCTTCGAGACGCTGCGCGAGATCCGCATGCGTTATGCTTTACCCGTCATCTTCCTCTCGGCCAAGGGCGAGACAGCGGACCGGGTGGCGGGTCTGGAGCGGGGCGCGGATGATTATCTGGCCAAGCCCTTCGAGCCGGCGGAATTGCTGGCCCGCGTCAAGGCGGTGCTGCGCCGCACCGAGGCCCACGCCCTGGGCGAGCCGGCCGACCGCATCGAAGCCGCCGGCATCCGTCTGGATCCCCTCACCAACCGCGCCGAACTACCCAGCGGGCGCACGGTCGAGCTGACGCCGATCGAAACCAGGCTGCTGCACTGCCTGATGCGCAACGCCGGACGGGTGCTGACGCACGATCAACTGCTGGACAACGTCTGGGGCGCCAATTATGGCGGCTATCCCAACCAGATCGCGGTTTATGTGCGGCGGCTGCGCACCAAAATCGAGGCCGACCCCGACCGCCCCCAACATCTGACCACCGCCCGCGGGGTGGGGTACCGGTTCGAGATCGATTGATCCGCCCGGCTCCGCCCGCGATCAGCGTCATAATCGTAGCTGGAGGGCCTGGATGCACCACCGTCGCGGGTGTTCAGATCAGGCCCCTTTTTGTTTTCGCCTCGCCTTGCCCCTCACTCTCATGAAACCCCTCACCCTCGCGCTCCTCACCTTCCTCAGCTTGCTGGGCCTGGCCGCGCCTGTGGCCGGACAGGGCCGCCTGTTCGCCCCGGACGCGGTCACAGACACGGTCTGGTCGAACATCCAGCCCGGCCCCAACGACTGGATCACGGCCCTGCCCGCCACCCTCTCGATCACGGCCCAAAACGGGGAGGGGCTTAGCGACGACGCCGCCTATCGCTACTCGACCGACGGCGGGGCCACGTGGACAGGCTGGCGCACGCAGAATCTGGCCGTCGGCAACCCCATCTCCACCACTCGCCACCTCACCGTCACCGGGCTGGCCCTGGGCCAGAACCTCAATTTCGTACAATATCGCATTCGCGACGCCCTGGATACCCTGGCCGAAAGCCCGGCCCTGCTGCTGCGCGTCGATACGCAAGGCCCGCCGGCCCCGATCTCGCCCCAACCGCAGCCCGCAGGCTGGACAAATCAGGATCATTTCGGGGCCGCCTGGAGCAATCCCACCGATCTCAACGGCATTGGCGGCGCCTGGTACAAGTTGGGCGCGGCCCCTGCCGGCGCCGGCGATGGCGTTTTCGTGGCCGGCGACGGCCTCGCCAGCCTCGATGGCATCCAGGTGGGCGGCGATGGCCAGCACACCCTGTGGCTGTGGCTGGCCGACCGCCTGGGCAACGCCGACCCGACCACGGCCCAGCCTCTCACCCTCAGGCTGGATACCACCCCGCCCCCGGCCCTGATCGCCGCCCAAGTCGCGCCCGCGGGCTGGACGAATGTCAATCGCTTCGATCTGACCTGGACCGCGCCGGCGGACGCCAGCGGCCTCGCCGCGGTGCGCTATCGCTTAGACGCCGCCCCCCTCAACCCGGGAGATGGGCAGGACTGGCCAGGCGCGCTCAACGGATTCAGCGGCTACAGCATCCCCGGCGGCGCGGATGGCGATCGTCGTCTGTGGCTGTGGCCGGTCGATGGGGCAGGCAACGCGGCCCTGCCCGCCGCCGCGGTGGCCCTGTCCCTGAAGCTGGACACCACGCCCCCCGGCCCCCCCCTGGTCGCGCCGGTCGTCACCCCCGCCGGCTGGCAGGGCGACCCCAACGCCGCCTTCCGCGCGGTCTGGCAAAACCCCGTGGACCTCAGCGGCATCGCCGAGGCCTGCTACAAACTGGGCAGCGAGCCCCTGCACAATCGGGATGGCGTGTGTGTGTCCGGGGCCGGCATCGACCGCATCGAAGGCATCCGCCCACAGGTTCCGGGCAGCTTCCATCTCTTCCTGTGGCTGGTGGATGCGGCCGGCAATGTGGATAAAAACCGCCGCCAGGTGGCGCTGGACGCCATCCGCTGGGATCCGATCCCGCCGGAGGTGTTCGTGGATGTGACCGGCGCCCTGGGCAACAACGGCTGGTACGTCGAGCCGGTGGACATCAGCATCATTGCCAGCGATGTCGGCTCGAGCGTGGACGGAGTGGAGTACAATCTCGATTTCGGCGGCTGGGTCAGCGGGCGGCAGGTGCGGATCAGCGCCGAAGGCTTCCATCATCTGGCGGTGCGGGCCAGCGATGTGGCCGGCAACCGCACCGAGGTGGGGCCAGAAGCCTACAACATCGACCTCACCCCGCCCCGCACCGAGATCGCGCTCAACCGCACGCCGCTGTACCAGGATTGGTACGACGGCACCGTCACCGCCTTTTTCACGCTGGTCGACGCGGCTTCCGGCGCCGATCAGGTGCAGTGGCAGTTGGATGGCGGCAGCTGGCAACAGGGCTACAGCGCCATCATCGACGCGGATGGGGAGCACTCGCTCACCTTCCGCGGGATCGATCGCGCCGGCAATGTGGAGGCGCCGCAGAGCCGCGCCATCCACATCGACCGCTTCCCTCCCGTCACTTCCTACGCCATCCTGCCGGGAGAAGCCCCCACCGGTTGGTACACCTCGCCGGTGACGGTCACCCTGGTGCCCGCGGATGAGGGCGCGGGCGTGGCTGCCACCTATTACCGCATCGACAGCGGCGCCTGGGTTGCCGGCACGCAATTCATGGTCAGCGCCAGCGGTGAATACGAGGTGGAATTCTACTCGGTGGATTTCCTGGGGCACGCGGAGACGCCCTATCGCATCCCCGGCGGCATCCGCATCGACCGCGAAGCCCCGCGCGCGCCCACGCCCCTGGGCATCCAACCGCAGGTGTGGAGCCAGACGAATAGCTTCGACCTCACCCTGGCCATGCCGCCCGATCTCAGCGGCATTGCCGGGCTTTATTATAAGGTGGGCCAGCCCCCGGCCGCGCCCGACGACGGCGTGTGGCGGCCCGGCAGCGCCAATGTGCTGCGCGATGTGCGCGCGCCGGCGGAGGGCCGTTTCCCGGTCTTTGTGTGGCTGAAGGATGGGGCGGGGAATGTGGATCACACCCGCAGCGCGGTGTGGGAGGAGGCGCTGGCCCTGACCTATGACGCCACCCCGCCGCTGACCACCGCCCAACTGCAAGGGACCGCCGGCGAGCATGGCTGGTTCACCTCGCCGGTCACCATCACGATGGTGGCCACCGATACCCACGCCGGTGTGGTCGAAACCTGGACGCGCGTCAATGGCAGCGAACCGATCACGAATACGACGGTTTTCACCCTCACCACCTCGGACAAGCACATCCTCCTCTTTGCCAGCGTCGATGCTGCCGGCAACGCCGAGCTCCCGCAGTTGTTGACGATGCGGATCGACACCACCGCGCCCGCGGCCCCGCAAGCTGTGCAGACCAGCCCCACAGGCTGGTCGCAGGTCAACCGCTTTGCCCTGACCTGGTCGAACCCCCCCGACAATTCGGGCATTGCCGGCGGCTATTACAAAGTGGGCGATCCCCCCACGCACCCGCATGATGGCCAACGCGTCCCCCCCATTGGCATTGTCGATGACATCGCCGCGCCGGCAGAGGGCGCCTGGGATCTGCATTTCTGGCTGGTCGATCAGGCGGGGAATGCCGGATTTGCGGATCGGGTCAGCCTCAGCAGCGCCCTGCTTTTCGATGGCACGCCTCCGCAGACCACCGCCACGGTGCGCCAGGGGCATCTCACGGCCAGCGGCTGGTACACCTCGCCGGTGACGATCGATCTGCAGGCGGTGGATGGGGTGTCGGGGGTGACCCTGTTGCGCTATCGTCTGGATGATGGGGAGTGGGTCGAGGGGGACGGGGCCGCGACCCTCACCCTGGCCGCCACCGGGCGCTATGACCTGGCCTTTCAGGCGATGGATGGGGCGGGGAATGTGGAAGCCTTGCAGCAACAGCAGATTTGGGTGGATCTGGCGGCCCCGCGGCCCTTTTTCCAGCCGATCTCCCGCTATCAACGGCTGACTTCCTTCGAGATGGCCTGGGATGCGGTCGATCAGCCGCAGGGCAGCGAGCTGGATGGCTTCGATCTGCAAGTGCGGGATGGCCGCAATGGGCCTTGGCTGAACTGGGGCAATCCCAATGTGATCGATACTGGGGCCCGCTATTTCGGCAGCTTCGGCCACCGCTATTTCTTCCGCCTGCGCGCCCGCGACCGGGCGGGGAACCTCTCGCCCTGGGTGGAGTTGCCCTGGGGCGTGTACGTGGATCGGCTGGCAGATGGCGATTTTGCCGGGGGCGCGTTCGGGGCCTGGCAGCCAAGCGGCGCCCTGGCGCGGCAGGTGATGCGCGCGCCCGGCCCGCAGGGGCAGGAGACGCTCGTCGCCCAACTCGGCTCGCCCGATTATGGGCCGAATGTGCCGGGACACGACATCCCCCTGACCGGGCCGGGCAGTGAGGGATCGATCCCGGTGGGCAACGCCAATATCGCCCAGAGGATCCGCATCCCCGGCGGGGATGTGCTGGATCATCCCACCCTGACCTTTTGGTACCGCATCTTCACCTACGACACCACCTACAGCGAGGCCTGGCAACGCTGGTTCGATACCCTGGATCTGCGCCTGATCGGGCCGGGGGGCGATATGCTGGCCCTGCGCGATGGCCTGCCCCGCAGCGAATGGCAGGAAAACAAGCTGGCCGACCTGGGCTGGCGTTTTGCCCATGTGACCCTGCCCCCCTCCTGGGCCGACGAGCTGGTCACCTTCCGCATCGAAAACTGGAACCGTCAGGATGGGCGCCTGAACACCTGGAGCCAGGTGACGGATGTGCGGCTGTGGGAGCCGTACCACGTCTATCTGCCCCGCATCGGCGGCGGAGGGCTAGAGGCGCAGAGCCTGCCGCCCACCAGCGATCCTCCCGCCGCGCTGGGGGAGGGTTTGCGTTAGGCGTGGCCTCTGCATAGACTTCAATGCACATGACCTCTCCCCGTCCCACCCTTGGCCCTGCTCCTCCCCCGGCCGCGCCGCGCGCCGAGCCTGAGCCATTGCACCCCCCCGCGCTCAGCAGCAGCGATCAGGCGGATGCGCTCTACGCCGAGGGCATGGCCTATTATCAGCGCCGCCGCTGGCGCCAGGCGCTGGCCGCGTTCTCGCGATTGCAGGCGGTGCAACCGGGCCGGCAGGGGGTCTCCGCCCTGATCGATGAGCTGCACTGGTTCATCCAACTGGAAGAGATGGCGCCGGAGGAAAGCCCGCGCGAGCCGCTGCCTCGCCCCGTCTCGGCCCGGCAGCGCTGGCTGCCCTGGATGATCACCCTGTTCGTGTTGGCCGCGGCGACCGTGGTGGTGGTGGCCGTGGCTGGCGAGCGGCTGTGGCCGGGGCAAAACGCCAATTTGGGGCTGGTCGAGCTGTACAACGATGGCCAATCGCAACTGGCCATCGGCAATTATGACGGGGCGATCGCCGCGTTCGAGCGCATTCTGGAAATTTCGCCCGCGGACATCGGGGCGCAGGCGGGGCTGAATCAGGCGCAGCTGCTGCGCGACCTGGCGCAGAGCTACCGCACGGCCCAGGCCGCCATCACCGCCGAAGAGTGGCCCGCGGCGCGCACCGCGCTGGAATATATCGCCGCCAAATATCCCGGTTATGAGGATGTGGATCAACTGCTATCCTTTGTGCTGCGCCGCCAGGAGCTGGAAAGCCTGTACAGCGAGGCCACCGCAGCCTATAACAGCAACGACTGGGCAGCGGCCATTGCCCGGTTCGAGGCCCTGCGCGACCGCGACGCGGCTTTCCGCGCAGACGCCATCCAAGAATTTCTGTTTGTCAGCTATCTGGAGGAAGGGGAGGCGCTGATCACGCAGCAAGGCGCGGCGATCAACGCCATTCGCCAGGCCATCCAGCATTTCAACGCCGCGCTCACCATTCACCCGGAGAACCAGCGCGCGGTGCGGGGCAGGCAGCTGGCCAGCCTGTTCGAGGGGGGAGTGCGGGCCGCGCAGCGGCAAGATTGGGGCGCCGCCCTCGAGAATCTGCAGCCGGTGCATGAGGCGCAGCCCGATTACGCCGGCGGCGCGGTCTCTTGCCTGCTGTACGATGCCTACGTGGCCCTGGCCGAGCAGGAAACCGCGCAGGGCGAGTACCGGTTGGCCCTGAAACATGCCCAGGCCGCGCTGGCCCTGGAGCCGGCCTGCCGCGATCGCGCGCCCGCGGCGCAGATCGAGCAGGCGGTGCTGCTGGCGTTGGCCACGCCCACACCCACCAGCACGGCCACGGCCACGCCCACCCGCACCCCCCTGCCCACGGCCACGCTCACGCCCACCAGCACGCCACGGCCGCCCACGGCCACGCCCACCTCCACGCCCACGCCCCTGCCCCCCACGCCCACACCCCCGCCGCCGCCGCCCACCCCCACGCCAGAGCCGCCCACGCCCACACCGATCCCGCCCACGCCCACGCCGATCCCGCCCACGCCTACCCCTTACCGCTGATCATGGCCACCGGCGTCTCCTCCGCCCCTTCCCTCCTCGCCGGTTTATGGCGCTGGCGCTGGCTGGTGGGCATCCTCCTCTTCCTTTCGCCCTTGCTGGCCTGGCCGCAGGGCGCGGTCGCGCCCCCTTCCGCCTGGACCGCCACTTCTGGCGATTGGATGGCAGCCAGCGGAGCCGCGTTCGCCAGCGACCGCGGGTTGATCACCCTCTATCGCTGGTCGCCGGCGGGGTTGCAGCGCAGCGTGGATGCCGGCCTGACCTGGGCCGCGGTGGGGGCCAGGCTGCCCGGCAGTCTGGTGGGCAGCCTGCTGCTAAATGACATCCAGGCCGGCGGCGCCCGCTGGCTCTATGCCCTGGCCGGGCCGCCCGCGCGCAGCGGGCTGTACCGCTCGCAGGACAACGGCGCCACCTTCGATCTGATCTACCAGCCATTGAACTTCCGGCCCACCCTGCTGGCCGTGAATACGCTTTCGCCGGCGGCGCAGGTGGCCCTGGCCGGCGAAAACAGCGTGGCCATCACCATCGATGGCGGCGCCACCTGGACGCAAGGCCAAGCCCCGGGGCCGGTGCAAGCCCTGGCCATGGGCGAGCGGGTGTGGGTGGGGGGCGCGGGCTGGCTGGTCAGCAGCGAAGATGGCGGCCTGGCCTGGCAGATGCAGGCGTTGCCCACGGCCGACCTTCCCCTGCGCCTCTTCATCCCCCCGCGTGGCCCTGCCCACCTGTATCTGCTGGCTGCCGAAGGGGTGTGGCGCACGCAGGATCAGGGCGCCAGTTGGCAGGCGTTGACCCTGCCCGCCGTCACGCCCATCACCGCCCTGGCCTTCGATCCCCTGGTGTGGCAGACGCTGTACGTGGGGGATGCGCGCGGGCGGGTGTGGCGCAGCGACGATTGGGGCGCGAGCTGGCAGACCCTGCCCAGCCCGCGCAACGGCCCGGTGCGCCTGCTCTTCCAGCCGCCGGGCGACCGCGACCGCCTCTTCGCCGCGTCCGGCTTCGAATTATGGTGGATTACCCTCACCCCCTTGCAGCCGACGCCGACGCCGGCGGTGGGTGGTTGATGCGTGATCGCGGCTGACGGTTGGGTTCAGCCGCGATCGCGCGGGTCACCAAAACCTTTGCCGATTACCAAGTCGCAAGCCGTCCGAGGCATCGCTCCAGCGTCGGCTGCAGCCCGCGTTGAGCTGCTGCTACCTCTTTTCTGTAGTGAAAATTGTTACACTCAAACGTCATGTTAGTTTGCCATTCGATAATGTTTTGGGCAAATATGCCCAAGTATTGTTAATGCGCTTTCGCTCAAAATTTTCTTGCCATTCATTCTGGTTTTCTGTATACTTTTGACTAAACCATGCAACCATGTTACTTGCAACATTTTCGTCTGTTTGTTGCGATCTTCCATCTTTTTTTCGACGTTCTTGGGCTATTTTGATTAAGTCTTTGCCTGTGCGATGTTGCATTAATCCAGTTGCAATATCTTCGTGCATAACGTAATCGCATAAATATCTGCTCTTATCATTTATTACTTCCACTATAATAGGAAAAACTTCCTCAAGATAAAAAGTACTTTGTTCATCTTGTACAACAGATCGCTTGGATTTAGAACTTTTCCTTGGGCTTATCTCTTCTCTTTCCTCTAATACATGTTTTACGATTCGTTCTTGCATTTCCAAATCCTGAATTTTTTGTTGTACACCATCACTATATTCGATTATCATTCCATCATATTCAATTTTAAGAACGGTGTACTTGCCTTTACGATTGATGTACTGTTTTCCAATTACGAAGAAATTTGTGTAAGGTTTCATGTAATCCTTGATCTCCTTATTTTGGAAGGGTTTTGAAGATTATGAGGTAAATGTAAACCTTTTTGATGTAACGGTTCACCTGATGTGTCATTACCAGAGTGACCGCAGGTCATAGGTTAAGCAATCTTCAAGGTGGTTCGTCAATTTTGGGGGTGTCAATCAACGTTGGGGCTTGTTTCAGGGCTATCGCCCCTCTTGAATGACGAAATAGGTTGAGCCGTCATGGTATTCGTATTCGATGAAACCTTCGTAGAGAACGGACAGGACTTTCAATCGCGCTACTCGTTATTGCTATTGTCCGTTCCGTTCAGCGGGCGTACAGAACAGTGCAACGGAGCGAAGGGTCGGCTGAACGAAAAACGTCATCTGCGCCTGCGGCTGGCGAACCCCTCACACGACCCCTGACCTTTCCGCCGCAGGTGTCAGGTGGAAGCAGTGTTAGATCAAACCCAAGCACCGAGCCGACAAAACGCCGAAAACCGCCTATGATGGCGAACCGTGGCCACTGTCCACCGTTTGAGACAGGGAGAAACTTAGCCGCGATTACTGCGCAGGCGGAACGACAATTTTGAGCGCTGCTTGCCGTTGGCGCAAGTGCTGCGAGCGTTCCTGCCAGAAACGCAACTCCTGTTCTTTGGTGAGGGTTGCCGTTTGTTCGCGCACTTTCGCCGCACCTTGGCGTTTCATTTGCACACAATCAAACCTCTTCGTCTTCATAGCGAATCACCTCCCGCGGTGAGTAAATGGCAATTGGCTGGTAGCCCTGAAGCATGCTCATCGCATTGTACAGGGGTATCTTCTGAAAATGGACGATGTGCTGAAAATTCCAACTCACGATCAGCGAACACCCCGCAACCGTCGCTAGCGCCACATGCAGTGCATCTGCCGAGTACTTCGGCGTAACGATTTTGGCTTGCAGGTAGGCGTCACGCAGTTCCAAGGCGCTAGCGGTGATGTCTGCCACCTCGGCTAATCCCAACAGCTCCTCGAACAAATAGCGCACGGTCAGCGGTGCGGCGACCAATTCATCTTGCACGACCGCTGAGGTGACCAAGACGAATTGTCCGCTCTTGACTTGCTCAAAGAATATCCGGCTCGGTTCTTTGAACTCCTCATCGTATATCCCGCCGAAGACCGACGTATCAGCGTAAACTCGAATGGCTTTCATCGTTGAGCCTCTGGTGGACAACCATCATCCGACTCGATTGGCGCGTGCCTGGCAGCACCTTACGGAGCTATTGTAGCACAACTGGAGGCAAAATCAGCACGGACGAAGGCTTCGACGGCGAGTCGTGGGGCTTTCTGTTGGGTGGCCCGCAATCTCGCATCGCTGGCCGAACGGCCTGCGTTACCTGCGTGCGCGTGTGGGCGAGCGTGGACAATGCTTGCAAGCAGAAAAAACTCGAAGCGAGGAAAATACCGCAGGATCCCACACGTCAGGCGCAACAGCCCAAGATGACGGGGCGATCATTCAGGCCCGAAGAAACAGGGGAGGGGCTTGCGCTCCCCTGTCGGGTGCGCAAGCCTGCTTCAGCCTTCGCCGTCTTGCCACCGGCTAAGGGCTCGTAAAAGGATAAAACCGCCGCATTCCACTGCTGAATCGTGGGCAGATGCGGGGAGCAATACTTTTACGAGCCCTTGGTGTAGGCGGGTTGGCGCGAGAATCCTATTCAAGCATCCATACAGGCCATCCCTGAAGGTGGCTGCGTGCTCAGCACTCTGCGTCTCTGTCGGCGCTGCGGTGTGAGTAGCCGCCGGAGCGCCTGTTGACTTCGGGGGCCGGCGCCTGGCGCATCCGTTGTCGAGCTATCTTGCGCCGGACTCGTGTCCTGCGCGCTGGCGGCGGGCATATCGGGCCAGCCCGGCCAGGCCGGCGCCCAGCAGCGCGATAGTGGCCGGTTCCGGGATTTCGGCGGGGGGCGGGGGCGCGGGCGGAGCCACGTCATCATAGCGCACGACCGCCCCCGAACCGGGCGCGCCTACGCCGTTGATGGTGATGTAGGCGTTTCCGGCGCCGTCAAAATCGACGCTGGTGGGGAAGGAAAGCCCATCTTGCACCACTTCGGCCGCGCCAGAGACAAGGCGCAACAGGGCGCCGCTGCCGGGCGTAAAGCCTCCGGGCCCAGACATCGCGAACTGAACGGCGTAGAGGTTCCCATCTGGACCGCGTTGCAGGTCGGTCAGCGAGGTCAATCCCGTGACATAATCGCTCACCGCGCCGCCGGATGCGACCCTGACGATTTTGGCCGCGCCGGGCGTGAAGGGGAATCCGTACAGGAAACTGACGTAAAAACTGCCATCCGCGTTGGCCACAACGCCGGTGGGCACAGCCTGAGAGACCGGCGGGCCGATGCCGGTGTTGTTGGGCAGGGCCGGGAAAACGGCCACCGTGCTGATGTCGCCGGTGGACACATTCACGCGCAGTAAATCGTTGGCGCCGGCGTCCGCCACGTAGAGCATACCATCAGCACCCACATCCATGCCGTACGGGTGTGAATGCAGATTGTCGCCGTTGGGGTTGTTGGCCTTCTCGTAGGCGCCGGTGTTGGCGATCTCGGTGAGGCCGCCCGCAACTTTGAGGATCGAGGCCGTGTTCGGGGCAATGGTGTCGCCGTGAAAACTCATATCCCATTCACTGTTGCTGACGACGAGCATATTGCCGACCAGCGCCAGGCGGCCGCCGCCGACCGGCCCTTCTGGCCCCATGACCGTGGGCAGGGTCGCGGCGGTAATCTTTGTGCCGTTCGGCAGAACTTGCGTGACTGTGGTGGTGTCGGCCACCCAAATGCTGCCGTCGCCGGCCACCAGCACGCCCTGCGGCCCGCTGAAACCTGAAGCGACGGTGGTGGGGCCGCCCGCGGCGCTGACGCCGAAGACTGCGAGTAAAATCAGGAGCAGGGTCAATCCCACCCCCAGAGCAAAACGATGGATTTTCTTCATGTGTGGCCTCCGTGTGTTGTGGATGGGGAAACAGAAGATGGAGACAGGCCAACAGTTAGCGACATTCCCCTGTCAACGCATAACGTATCATGACCCAAGAAGCTATAGCAGCGATTCTTGCAACAGTGATATCTCTCTAGCAATTACTGTTCTCTTTTTTTGTTGATGCGCCCCTAACTATTTATTCAGCCGCAAATCTGAGGCCTGAATTACGCAAACTAAACATATTTCATAGGCAAACTCCTTTTCCGCACAGAGAAAGGGTAAATTTTACTTCATTCGCCATACTATCCGCGTGCGAGACACGAAAGGCAATACAGATCGGGGGTATCCTCTTGCCCAAACCACAGGTTGCTGATTCTATACAATCATCTCCGCCGTGTCAAAACCATGCACGCGGCCTCCTGACGAACGGGGGGACAGCCCCCTGCCCCCGCCCGCGTGGCGTCGCGCATGCCCAAAGGCGAGGTCGGGTACGGCCCATTGCGCCGGAATGAGGTCTGGCGTTTTCTCCTGACAATGCACCACGGACGATAGACGATGGGTCACGTTTCACCAGAGCAGCCCCCATCGTCCATCGTCGATGGTCTATCGTCCGGTATGAGACTCTCAAGCTGGCTCCGGCTTACTCCCGCGCCATCCGCCGCAGCACCGTGTGCAGGATGCCGCCATTCTTGTAGTATGCGATCTCGACCGGCGTGTCGATGCGGCTGATCACGCTGAATTCCTTGATCCCGCCATCCGCGGCAGTGGCCCGCACGATGTACGGCTGCCCCGGCTGCATGTCATCGCTGAGGCCGAGGATGTCATAGCTCTCGAACCCGGTCAGCCCCAGAGTCGCGGCATTCTCGCCCGGCCGGAATTGCAGGGGCAGCACGCCCATCCCCACCAGATTCGAGCGGTGGATGCGTTCGTAGCTTTCAGCGATCACGGCCTTGACGCCCTGCAACTGCGGCCCTTTGCCTGCCCAATCCCGGCTGGAACCGGTTCCATACTCCTTGCCGGCAATGATCAGCGTGGGCGTGCCGGCTGCAATGTATTTCATGGCCGCATCGTAGATCGACATCTGCTCATTCGTGGGCTGATAAAGGGAGACGCCCCCCTCCACGCCGGGCGTGAGCCGGTTGCGGATGCGGATGTTGGCAAAGGTGCCGCGCATCATCACCTCGTGGTTGCCGCGGCGGGCGCCATAGCTGTTCCATTCACTGCGTTCCACGCCATGTTCCAACAGATAGCTCGCCGCCGGGCTGGTGGGGGAAATCGAGCCGGCGGGGGAGATGTGGTCGGTGGTGATGCTATCGCCCAGCAGGGCCAGCACCTTCGCCCCGCGGATGGGCTGCACCGGCGGCACAGCGGTGCTCAGGCCCAGGAAAAAGGGCGGCTCCTTGATGTAGGTCGAGCTATCATCCCAGGCAAACAGATCGCCTTCGGGGATGGGGATCAGGTTCCAGGTCTCGTTGCCCTCGAAGACATTACCGTATTCTTGCTCGAACATCTCCGGACGCAGCGCCCGCCCGATTTCGCTCTGGATTTCCTCCTGGCTGGGCCAGATATCGCGCAAAAACACCGGCTGGCCGTTGGGATCATGGCCGATCGCATCCTGCTCGAAATCGATATCCACCGTGCCGGCCAGGGCGTAGGCCACCACCAGCGGCGGCGAGGCCAGGAAATTCAGCTTGGTGTTGGGGCTGACGCGGCCTTCGAAATTGCGGTTGCCTGAAAGCACCGCGGCCACGGCCAGGTTGTTCTGCTCCACCGCGGCGCGGATGGCGTCGGGCAGGGGGCCGGAGTTGCCGATGCAGGTGGTGCAGCCGAAGCCGACGATGTGAAATTTCAGGGCTTCCAGATAGGGCAGCAGGTTCGCGGCTTCGAGATAGCGCTGCACCACTTTGGAGCCGGGGGCCAGGCTGGTCTTCACCCACGGTTTGACGCTCAGCCCCGCCTCCACCGCCTTTTTCGCCACCAACCCTGCCCCGATCATGACGCTGGGGTTGCTGGTGTTGGTGCAGGAGGTGATGGCGGCGATCACCACATCGCCGTGGCTCAGTTCGAATCGGGCCTCGTCGAAGGTCAGTTCGGCGCGGTTGCCCAGATCGGCCTCTTTCACGCCGATGCCCTTGGGCCCAGGCGCGGCGACCAGCGCCCGGCGGTACTCGGTTTGCATATCGGCCAGGCGCACCCGGTCTTGCGGGCGCTTGGGCCCGGCCAGACTCGGTTCTACCGTGCCCATATCCAGCCCCAGCGTGTCGGAATAGATCGGATCCGGGCTGTCATCCGTGCGGAAGAGGCCCTGCGCCTTGCTGTAGCGGGCCACCATCTCCACGAGTTCTGCGCTGCGGCCGGTGCCGATCATGTAGCGCAGGGTTTCGTCATCGACCGGGAAAAAGCCGATGGTGGCGCCATATTCGGGGCACATGTTGGCGATGGTGGCGCGGTCGGCCAGGCTGAGCTGGCTGAGCCCGGGGCCGTAGAATTCCACAAACTTGCCCACCACGCCATGCTTGCGCAGCATCTCGGTGACGGTGAGCACCAGATCGGTGGCGGTGGCGCCCTCTGGCATCTGTCCGCTGAGCTTGAACCCCACCACATCGGGCGTGAGCATGTAGATCGGCTGGCCCAGCATCACCGCTTCCGCCTCGATGCCGCCCACGCCCCAGCCCACGATGCCCAGGCCGTTGATCATGGTGGTATGGCTGTCGGTGCCGACCAGCGAGTCGGGATACGCCACGATCTCACCATCGATCTGCCGGGTTTGCACGACTTTGCCCAGGTATTCGAGGTTGACCTGGTGTACGATGCCGGTGGCCGGGGGCACCACGCGGAAGTTATCGAAGGCTTTGCTGCCCCATTTCAGGAATTCATAGCGCTCGCGATTGCGTTCGAACTCGCGCTCGGCGTTGTAGAACAGGGCAAAGCGGGAGCCGAAGCGATCCACCTGCACCGAGTGGTCGATCACCAGATCGACCGGGATCTGCGGGTTGACCTTGGCCGGGTCGCCGCCCATGCGCGCCATCTGCGAGCGCAGCGCCGCCAGATCCACCACCGCGGGCACGCCGGTGAAGTCTTGCAAGATCACGCGGGCCGGTTTGAAGGGCATTTCCTGGCGTTCTGCCGCCTGCGGCTGCCAGTTGGCCAGGGCGATCACATCGGCCTCGGTGATCTCGAAGCCGTCGTACTGGCGCAGCGCCGCTTCCAGCAGCACTTTGATCGAGTAGGGCAGGCGAGAAACGTCGGCGATGCCTTGCTCTTGTAGAGCGTCGATCCGGTACATCACGGCTTCGCCGGCGCCGGTGGCGAAGGTGGTTTTGGCGCCAAAATGGTCTTGTAAAGTCATGTGTATGCTCCCGAAATGAAATCCAGTGGTCGGATGGGTGCGAAATGGAGTGTTCATTATAGCACGCAGCCCGACCATTTTCGGAAACGCGAGCGCTAAACGCCGCCCTCCACGAAAAAGCCATCTAACCCCACCGATCTCCTGTTCCCTCAACCAACGTTACTCGCTCTACCACCCCGCGCCCCCACATTTTTGCTCAGCGCTCTGACATCAACACGCAGAAGCCGGCTTGCTGAAAATGATGGTCTGCGGTTAAAGCAGCGTTTAGCCCTCGCTGCTTCATGATGACACCGGCAGTTGCATCTCAAGAACTCGCCGGGTGTAAACATCAAAATTGCGCGAAAGATCGGGCGGTCCCAGCGGTTGAGCCAGTTCGGCCAGCTCCGCCAGCGCATCGACGCCCGATTCCATGTCCTCAGTGAGTGTCACCATTCGTGCGAATTCGAGTCATTCGTGGTCAAAAAATGCGATGTTGACAGGCCAATTTAATTTTTGCCAGAGTCCAGTCAGTAATTCGATCTCCTCTGCAGATAATTGCCGACAATTGTAAAGGTTTTGTCTTTCACCACCTCTTCCTCAAACCCATTGACCATAATCATTGTTAGATCGCTATTATCAACCTCGAAGAACCAGTAAACAATATCCCCGTCACCGCCTGGCAATTTCAACAGCGAATGATTACTAACAGAAGATTCATCGGCTTGTTTTTCGGAAACGGCATCGATTCTGTGGAGAAGGATATTATCTATATCGACTTTTTCACCATGACTGCTCGCATCACCAACCAGCATATCCATCGCAAAAATGGCCGCATTTGAGTTAGGATATCTATATGTAAAACTTGCTGCCACTACACCATTTTCTGTATCAACAGCAGTGAATGAACGTACCGATAGATAATCATAGTATTTTTCATTAGGTACATCTATTCCATCAGAATACGCCTTGTTCGAGTGAAAAACAGCGGTGTTTAAGGGATGGAAAACGTCTGCAGCCTCCAACATCTCTTCGGGAAAAGTTTGCATATCATCTGTTAAATCCAATTCGCGCAATCCCG
>JAANMV010001860.1_pt1 | contig 22046 bp, 17 predicted proteins | sample 7279661 | NCBI WGS metagenome assembly JAANMV01 (sample SAMN14094540, study PRJNA606508) | bioreactor metagenome | isolation source: A lab-scale SPAN reactor treating ammonium-rich wastewater day 121 | place: Ireland: Galway | collected 2017-05-16
GCAGCGCGTGGCGGCATCCGTATAATCGCGTTTCCCCCATGGGGCCATAGCTCAGCTGGGAGAGCGCGTCGTTCGCAATGACGAGGTCGGGAGTTCGATCCTCCCTGGCTCCACCAATACCCAAACCCCAGTCGCTTGCGGCTGGGGTTTTTGGTTTCCGGCGCCTTGCGATGCTCCCGGCGGGCTGGTCGGGCGCCCGGCGCGTTCGATCAGGGCCGTGGAGCCGACGCGCCCGCGCGCAGCGCCGGGTGGTCGGCCTTGGGGCGGTCGAGGTGGAAGCCCTGGACCATGTCCACGCCCATTTCCCGCAGCATCAGCAGGGTCTTGCCGTCTTCCACGAACTCGGCGACCGCCAGTTTGCCCATCCCGTGGGCCACTTCGATGATGGCGCGCACGAACACCTGGTTGTCGCGTTCCAGCGGTAGGTCGCGGATGAACAGGCCGTCGATCTTGAGGATGTCGGCCTGCAGGTGCTTGAGGTAGGCGAACGATGCGAACCCGGTGCCGAAGTCGTCCAGGCAGATCGGGCAGCCGGTGCGGCGCAGCGCGGCGATGAAGCGCGCGGCATCGCCCATGTCGGACACCGCCGAAGTCTCGGTCAGCTCCACCAGCAGCCGCTTGGGCGAGACGTGCTGCCGCTGCAGCTGCGCGCTGATGTAGGCGGGCAGGTCGGGATCGTCGAAGGAGCGGCCGGAGATGTTGATGGCCATGGCCGGCAGGTGCGGATGGGCGGCGAGCAGGCGGATCGCCTCGTTGGCGACCCAGCGGTCGATCTCCAGGATCTTGCCGCTCTTCTCGGCCTGGTCGATGAACTGCCCGGGCATGATCAGCTGGCCGGGGGCGGTTTCATCCTCCATCCGGAGCAGCGCCTCGAGGTGGGCGAGGTGGCCGTTGCCGGCGCGGTAGACGCCCTGGAAATGCAGCTGCAGCTGGCCGTTCTCCAGCGCCCTCGAAATGCGGTCGTTCCATGCCAGCCGGGTCACCATTTCGCGCGAGGCGTCGCGGTCGATGCGGTAGATCTTCCACCGGTTCTTGCCGGTGTGCTTGGCCTGGTACATGGCGGCATCGGCGTGGGCGACGAGTTCTTCCGCGTTGCCGGCATGGGTGGGGTAGTGCGCGATGCCGAGGCTGGTGGTCAGGCGCACGGTCTGGTCCTGCATGGGCATCGGGGTCTGCGAGATGCGCCGCACGATCCGTTCGGCCAGGTGCTCGGCATCGTCCAGGCTGGCGTGCGGCATCAGCACGGCGAACTCATCGCCGCCGAGGCGGAACAGGATGTCGCCGTCGCGGACAAGCGTGCGCAGCTCGATCGCCACCCGGTTCAGCACCGCGTCGCCGGCGCGATGGCCGAAGGTGTCGTTGACGTACTTGAATTCGTCGAGGTCGAAGAACAACAGCGCGGCCTGGGCCGGGATGCGCTCGGCGTCATGGAAGAACCGTGACAGCTCGGCCTCGAAGCGATGGCGGTTGTACAGGTTGGTCAGCGCGTCGTGTTCGGCCAGGCGCACCAGTTGCGCCGCGGTCTGGCGTTCGTGGGTCACGTCTTCCTGCACCCACAGGTGGCCGATGAAATGGCCGTGGCCGTCGTGCACCGGGTAGGAATCGTGCGTGACCACGCGGTCGCCGAACAGCCGGATCTCCAGCTGCCGGGGCCGCTCCTGGTTGGCCAGAGACTCCTCCAGCTGCGGCAGCACCGCGCCTGGGTCCGTCATCAGCCGCTTGGCGATCTCCAGCGCCTCGCGGGTGCTGCGGCCGACCACCGTGGTGCCCTCGGGCAGCTCCCAGATCGACAGGAACGCCGCGTTGCAATAGGTGACGTGGTTGCCATTGCCGACGAACACGATGCCCAGGTTCATCGCGCCCAGCAGTGCCAGCAGGCGCGCGCGTTCTTCCTCCAGCCGGGTCATGAACTGGCGGCGCTCGTCGATCTCGGTCTGAAGGGCCTGCGCATGCGCGAATTGCAGGGCGCGCTGCTGGATCAGCTCTTCCACCATGTCGTCGAAGGCATCGGCCAGCCGGCCCAGTTCGTCGCGGCTGCCCATGGCGATGGGCTGCGGATCGCGCCCTTGGCTGAGCTCGTCGACCGCCACCGCCAATCGCTTCAACGGGACCCCAAACAGCTGGCGCACGCGCCGACGCAGCAGCCACATCGCCGGCAGCAGGCCGGCGATGCCGATGCAGGACAGTGCGCCCATGCCCCACGCCAGCAGCTCATTGACCCGGGACTGCGGCAGTAGGTAGACCTGGAACCAGCCCGGCCCATGGATCTTCGACCATGCCACCCATTGGCTGCCGTCCGGGGTGCGGCTGGCGCCACTGTCGGTGCCGGCCTTGGCGACCATGCGCTGCACTTGCCCAAGCACCGGGTCGTTGAGGGTGGCGATCTTGAGCTGGCCATCGGCGGCGGCGATGCGGCGGCCCAGCCGTGGGTGCGCGATCAGGTCGCCTTCGGCGCTCATGACCAGCTGGATGCCTTCGTCCTCGTGGCTGGCGGCGGTCCGGTCGAGGAGCGTCTGCACCGAGACGTCGTGCCCCACCGTGCCGACCCATTGGCCCTGCCAGTCCAACGGCTTGATCACCGAGACCATCCAGGTGGCGGCCTGCTTGTCGAAGTAGACCGGCGTCCAGAACACCTTGCGCTGCGGGTTGCGGAGCGGCTCCGAGCCCTGCATGGTCGGATAGCCGGTATTGGTGGCGGTGGCGTCGGCGCCGCTGCCCCAATCGACCCCGCGGGCGTAAACCATCAGGCCGTCTTCCACGAAATCCATGTAAACGGAGAAGAACGGCGGCACTAGCGCCGGGCCCTGCTCGCGCAGCAGGTCGTAGGCAACCACGGCGCGCAGGCGCGCGGATTCGCCCAGCCCTTGCGGCGGCTGGTGCAGGTAGAGCGTGGGCGCGCGCTGCGCATCCACCAGTTCCGGGCGCAGCCGCCACAACCCGTCGGCGCTGCGCGCGAACAGCGCGTCGAAGCGCGCCAAGGTTGCCTCGCGGTCGGCCTGCGAGAGCCGCAGCAGCAGCTCCCGTTGCAGTCGCTGCACGCTTTGTTCGGCCTGCAGGAAGAGCCCGCCGCTGGCATCGGCGCGCAGTTCCACCGCGTGTCGGGCGATCATCGGCACAAGCTTGTCGGTCGCCATCCGCATCGCCAGGTATCCCAGCCCGGACAGCAGCAGCAGGAGGGCGAGGAAGAGTCCCCAGATGCCCAGGGACAGTCGTTGGATCAGCGATGTGCGCGGCCGGGTGTGCAGCACGTAGTGTCTCGTCTAGGGTATGGAGCGCTGGACAGCCGGGGGTGGATCAAGCCACCGTGGCCAGGCCTTCATACTAGACGTGCCGTGGGCTGGCAACCGGCCGCGCGCGATGAAACACCGGCCGCGGCGTGGCAGCCCATGCGCGCTGCCGCGCGGGGATTGCTTATGCGCCGTTGCCGGGCGCCGGCTGCATGTGGAAGTCGTGCAGGTATTTCTCACCCTCGTCGTCGAGGATGGTGACCACCGTTTGCAACTCCGGGTGCTGGGCCATGATCCGGCGCGCCGCCAACACATGGGCGCCGGAGCTGGGGCCGCACAGCAGGCCGCGTTCGCGCGCCAGTGCGCGCATCTGCGCCACCGCGTCCTCGCTGGAGATGCTGATGGTGGCATCCACCAGCTCGCGATGACGGGCGAAGATGGCGGGGATGAAGCCGTCGGAGATGCCTTCGATCTTGTGCAGCGCCACCTCGCCGCAGAGGATGGTGCGCGATTCCGCAGGTTCCATCGCGAACAGGCGCACGTCCGGATTCGCCGCGCGCAGCGCCTGGCCGACGCCGATCAGGGTGCCGCCGGTGCCCACCCCGTGTACGAATGCATCCGGCACCCGTCCGCCCAACTGGGCAAGGATTTCCTGGCCCAGCCAGCTGCGGTTCTCGTCCACGTTCCATTCGTTCTCGAACTGGCCGGGGAAGAAGTAGCCGGGCTGCCGGCCGAGTTCGCGCGCGCGTTCCAGCGCGGCGTTGACGTGGAAGTTGCCGCAGAACAGCACCTCGGCGCCGAACGCGCGGGAAATCGCCACCCGCTCGCTGGACAGGCCTTCCGGCATCACCACCAGCATCCGGTAGCCCTTGACCGCGGCCACCATCGAGAAGGCGTTTCCTGTGTTGCCGCTGGTAGCTTCGACGATGGTGTCGCCGGGCCTGAGCAGGCCTTCCTGTTCGGCGCGTTCGACGATGTATTTGGCGATGCGCGCCTTGATCGAGCCGGACGGATTCAGGAATTCGCACTTGGCGAACACGCCGTCGATCTCCAGCAATGGGGTATCGCCGATGGCGTCGAGGATGCTGCTGGCAATGCCGGGATGGCGGCTGGACACGGGCCTGCTCCGCTGCGGGTTGGCCTGCAGTCTGCGCCGGTCCCGGGCGTCGCTACATGATGCAGGTCAACGGTGCGCAGGAACGCAAAACGCCCCTTGCGGGGCGTCTGCGGAGTAGCGGCCAGTCGAACCAGCGAGGTTCAGCGGTGGCGGTAGGTGATCCGGCCCTTGGTCAGGTCGTAGGGGGTCATTTCGACCTTGACCCGGTCACCGGTCAGGATGCGGATGTAGTTCTTGCGCATGCGGCCGGAGATGTGGGCGATGATCTCGTGGCCGTTCTCCAGCTTCACCCGGAACATGGTGTTCGGGAGGGTTTCGGAGATTGTGCCTTCGAATTCGATGACGTCGTCTTTCGCCATGTGTCTGCCGGAGCGTGTCCTGTATCTGGGGAGGGCGCCATGAATATGGGGCCCGAAAGTCCGACATTCTGCCACGTCGGGCCGGGTCTTGCAAAAATCCCGTTAATCGTTCAGGCGGTGGCCAGCGCCGAAGCGGGCCATTCGCCGAAGCGTTCGCGCCAGTTGCCGGGCGTGGCGGGCTGCTCGCGCAGGCCTTCCAGCGCGGCCAGATAGTCCGCGCGCGGCCAGGTTTCCACGCCCAGCCTGCGGGTGTGCGGATTGGGCACCTGCGCATCCAGCAGCGGCCAGCCCCATTCGTGCAGCCGTGATGCCAGCGCCGCCAGCGCCAGCGAGGACGCACCCGATTCCGCCGAATACATGCTGTCGCCACAGAACATGTGCCCGAACGACAGGCCGAACAGTCCACCGATCAGTCGGTCCTCGGCATCGAAGACCTCGATGCTGTGCGCATGGCCGAGTCGGTGCAGGGCGAGGTAGGCCGCCTGCATGTCGGCGGTGATCCAGGTGCCGCCACTTTGTCCTTCGCGCGGCGCGGCGCAGCCGGCGACGACCCGTGCGAAGGCGCTGTCGGCGCGTACCGTCCAGCCGCTGTTGCGCAGCCGTCGGCGCAGGCGCGAGGGCAGGTGCACGCCGTTGGTGCGGAACACCGCTCGCTGGGAAGGGCTCCACCACAGGATCGGCTCGCCTTCGGAAAACCACGGGAAGATGCCGTTGCGGTAGGCATTGAGGAAGCGCGTGGGCGACAGGTCGCCGCCGAAGGCGAGCAGCCCGTCGGGGTCGTCCAGCGCCAGTTCGACCGGTGGGAACGGCGAGGCGGGGTCGGCGTCCAGCTCGAACAGGTGCAGGCTCATGCCGCCGCCTCGTCGCGGAACGGCGAATGCGCCTGCAACTGCTGCAGGTGGCGTCGTACCTCTCGGCGTTCTTCCGCGCACCAGTCGCGCAGGGCACGGGCGAAGCGCGGATCGACGACGTGGTGGCGGCTGCGCACCAGCGTCGGCAGGAAGCCGCGGGCGAGCTTGTGGCGACCCTGCGCGCCCGGCTCGAAGCGGGTCAGGCCTTCGCGCAGGCAATAGTCGATGCCTTGGTAATAGCAGGCTTCGAAATGCAGGCCGGGATGCAGTTCCGCGGCGCCCCAGTAGCGTCCGTATAGGGTATTGCCGCCGCGCAGGCACAGTGCGCCGGCGATCGCCGCGCCCCCGCGCTCGGCCAGCACGATGACCAGCTGGCGCGGCATCGCTCGGGCGAGGTGGCGCAGGAAATCCAATGTCAGCGCCGGCCAGTTGCCGTACTCGGCGAAGGTCTGCAGGTAGAAGCCGTGCATAGCGGCAAGATCGTCGTCCGCAGCTTCGTCGCCATGCACGATGCGGACGGAAATCCCGGCCTCGTGCACCTTGCGCCGTTCCTGACGGATGTTCTTGCGATGCTTGCGATCCATGGCGCCGAGGTAATCCTCGAACGTGGCCCAGCCGGCGTCGTTGCGCCAGTGGTACTGGATGTCCTCGCGCAGGAGCCAGCGTTCGTCCGGCGTGTCGCCGCCGAACAAGGCTTCGTCGGCCTCGCCATGGAAGTTGATGTGCGCCGAGGACAGGCCGGACTGCCCGGCAAAGTCGGTGATCGCCTCGAGCAGGCGTCGCTTTGCCATTTCGTCGCGCGCCAGCAGGCGCGGACCGGTCACCGGCGAGTAGGGCGCCGCGCACAGCCATTTCGGGTAGTAGTCCAGGCCGTGCTGCGCATACGCCCGTGCCCAGGCGTGGTCGAACACGAATTCGCCGTGCGAGTTGGTCTTGAGGTAGCCGGGCGCGGCGGCGACCAGTGCTTCGCCTTCCCACAGGCCAAGGTGCAGCGGCGTCCAGCCCCAGTCGTCGCGCAGGCAGCCCGTGGCGTCCAGCCCGTGCAGGAAGCCATGCGCGATGAAGGGATTGCGGCCGTCGTGCAGGGCATCCCAGGCGGCGGCCGGAATTTCTGACAGCACGCGGTGGATGCGCATCACGGGCATTGGCGAAGACTACCGCGACTTCCGGCCCGGCCCGGCCGGAGCCGGGCGCTTGCAGCCGTGCGGATTGCCGACCGGGCAATCCGCGGGCGCGGTCATTCGTCGTCGAGGAACTTCTCGGCGTCCAGCGCCGCCATGCAACCGAAGCCGGCCGAGGTGATGGCCTGGCGATAGACCTGGTCGGCCACGTCGCCGGCGGCGAACACGCCCGGCACGCTGGTCTGGGTGGCGTTGCCGTCTAGTCCCGTGTGGATCTTTAGGTAGCCGTTCTTCATCTCCAGCTGGCCCTCGAACAGCGAGGTGTTGGGGCTGTGGCCGATGGCGACGAAGAAGCCCTGCACGTCGATGTCGCGGGTGCTGCCGTCCTGCACCGACTTCAGGCGCATGCCGGTGACGCCGGCGTCGTTGCCCAGCACTTCGTCCACGGTGTGGTGCCAGACGGTTTCGATCTTGCCGGCGGCGACCTTGGCGAACAGCTTGTCCTGCATGATCTTTTCCGCGCGAAGGGTGTCGCGGCGGTGCACCAGGTAGACCTTGCGGGCGATGTTGGACAGGTACAGCGCCTCCTCGACTGCGGTGTTGCCACCGCCGATCACCGCCACGTCCTGGTCCTTGTAGAAGAAGCCGTCGCAGGTGGCGCAGGCGGACACGCCGCGGCCCTTGTAGGCCTCCTCGGACGGAATGCCGAGGTACTTGGCGGTGGCGCCGGTGGCGATGATGAGGGCGTCGCAGGTGTATTCGCCGGAATCGCCCACCAGCCGGAACGGCCGCTTGGACAGGTCGGCGGTATGGATGTGGTCGAACACGGTTTCGGTGTCGAAGCGTTCGGCGTGCGCCTGCAGGCGCGTCATCAGGTCCGGGCCCATCAGGCCGTGGGCGTCGCCCGGCCAGTTGTCCACTTCGGTGGTGGTCATCAGCTGGCCGCCCATCTGCAGTCCGGTGATGACCACCGGCTTGAGGTTGGCGCGGGCGGCGTAGACCGCGGCGGTCCAGCCGGCGGGGCCGGAACCGAGGATCAGGAGGCGGGTGTGCTTGGTCGTGGTCATGGCTTGGAGCGGTTTCCCTATAATCGGCTGGATTCGCGCAGGGCGTCGTTCGCCACTAGCTTGGCGGCGGCAGCGCCTCGATACAAGCCGCGAACATCGCAACGCTGTCGTCCATCCACGACCATCCGCCCAGGAGCGAAGCATGCGCATTGGTGTCCCCAAGGAAACCAAGACCCTCGAAGGGCGCGTTGCGCTCGTTCCCGCCGCCGCCGGCGACCTGGCCAAGCGCGGCCACGAGGTCTGGCTGGAGGCTGGTGCCGGCATCAGCAGTGGCTTCTTCGACGAGCAGTACGCCCGCCTCGGCGTGCACATCGCCGCCGATGCCGCTGCGCTGTACGAAAAGGGCGAGCTGATCGTGAAGGTCAAGGAGCCGATCGCCGGCGACCTCGCCCATCTGCGCCGCGACCACCTGCTGTTCTGCTACCTGCACCTGGCCGCCGAGCCCGCCCTGACACGCAGGCTGCTGGAAATCGGCCTGACCGGCGTCGCCTTCGAAACCGTGGAATTGCCCAACGGCGACCTGCCGCTGCTGGCGCCGATGTCGGTGATCGCCGGCAAGCTGGCGGTGCAGGTGGGCACCCACCTGCTGCACCAGCCGCTGGGCGGCAAGGCCAAGCTGTTGGGCGGGCTGCCGGCCACCGAGCGCGGCCGGGTGGTGGTGTTCGGCGCCGGCAAGGCCGGTGGCACCGCCGCCGCGCTGGCCGCCGCGGAGGGCGCCAACGTCACCGTGTTTGAAATGCGCCCCGACCGCATGGACGACATGATGCGGCTGGGCCACAACGTCACCGCGCTGTATCCCTACCACGACGTGGTGGCGCGGGAAGTCGCCGCCGCCGACCTGGTGATCGGCGCGGTGCTGGTCACCGGCGCCCGCGCGCCGCACGTGATGACCCGGGAGATGCTGGCCGGCATGGAGGCGGGCAGCGTGGTGGTGGACATCGCCATCGACCAGGGCGGCTGTTTCGAAACCTCGCGCCCGACCAGCTGGAAGGATCCGACCTACGTGGAGGGCGGGGTGACCCACTTCTGCGTGACCAACATGCCGGGTGCGGTGCCGCAGACCTCCTCGCAGGCGATCTGCGCGGCGATCCTGCCGTGGGTCAACCGCCTCGCCAGCGATGCCGAATGGCGCAGCGATCCGGCGCTGGCCAAGGGCATCAACGTGGACGCTGGGAAGATCGTGCATCCGGCGCTGCGGGACATGGGTCTTTGACGTATTATCAAAGGCCTATGGGGATTTCCTGAGGTCTGATCGCAGGTGGCGAAAGCGGTATCCGAGGTCGGCGGCAGCCGTAAGGCGGCGGCGAAAACAGGCAGCGCGCGCGCGGCGGAAAGCCCGCGTCGGCAGCGCCTGTGGCGTGATCTCGCCCTGATCGTGATCGCGCCGATGCTGCTGTACCTGCTGGCCTGCCTGTTCACGTATTCGCCGGCCGACCCCGGCTTCGACCGCGATTCCAGCCTGCTGGCGCCCATCCACAACGTTGGCGGCGTGGCCGGCGCATGGATCGCCAGCTTCCTGTTGTTCCTGTGTGGCTACGTCGCCTTCCTGCTGCCTTTGGTGCTGGGTGCGATCGCATGGATCGCGTTGTTCGGCATGGACACGGACGGCGACGGCGAAGCCGACCTGGGGCCGGCGCTGCGGCTGGTCGGCATCGTCGGTTTCCTGGTCGCGGGCTGCGGGCTGCTGTACCTGCGCGTCGGCGGCGGCAACGATTTCTCGGCTGGCAGTGGCGGCATCCTCGGCGAGCTGACCGGGCGGTCGCTGCAGCGCGGCTTCGGCCCGCTGGGCTCCAACCTGTTCCTGATCAGCCTGTTGTTGGTGTCGGTGACGCTGGCGACCGGACTGTCGTGGCTGGCGGTGATGGACCGCATCGGCGCGTGGGTGCTGGCCCTGCCGGGACTGCTGGACCGCGGCGCGCGGCAGGGCGTGAAGCAGGCCAGCGAGTGGAACGAGGCGCGTGCGCTGCGCGAGGAACGTGAAGTGGCGCGCAAGGCCGACAGCGAGATCCGCCTGCGCCGCGAGAAGGTCAAGATCGAGCCACCGGCCGCGCCCGCGGTGGAAAAAAGCGAGCGCGCCAAGCGCGAACAGCAGATCCCGCTGTTCCACGCCGACGACGGCACCGGCATCCCGCCGCTGGCGCTGCTGGACGACCCCAAGCCGCAGCCCAAGGGCTACGACGCGCAGACGCTGGAAACGCTGTCGCGGCAGATCGAGTTCAAGCTCAAGGATTTCCGCATCGACGCCGAAGTCGTCGGCGCCTATCCGGGCCCGGTGATCACCCGCTTCGAGGTGCAGCCGGCGCCGGGGGTGAAGGTCAGCCAGATTTCCTCGCTGGACAAGGACATCGCCCGCGGCCTGTCGGTGAAGTCGGTGCGCGTGGTGGACGTGATCCCGGGCAAGTCGGTGATCGGCCTGGAAACGCCGAACACCCACCGCGAGATGATCTACCTCAGCGAACTGCTGCGATCCAAGGAATACGACAAGGCCGGCAGCCCGCTGACGCTGGCGCTGGGCAAGGACATTGCCGGAAAGCCCATCGTGGCCGACCTGGCGCGCATGCCGCACCTGCTGGTGGCCGGCACGACGGGTTCGGGCAAGTCGGTGGCGGTCAACGCCATGGTGCTGTCGCTGCTCTACAAGGCCTCCGCCAAGGACGTGCGGATGCTGATGATCGACCCGAAGATGCTGGAGCTGTCGGTCTACCAGGGCATCCCGCACCTGCTGGCGCCGGTGGTCACCGACATGAAGGAGGCCGCCAACGGCCTGCGCTGGTGCGTGGCGGAGATGGAGCGCCGCTACAAGCTGATGAGCGCGGTGGGCGTGCGCAACCTGGCCGGCTTCAACAAGAAGGTGAAGGAGGCCGCCGACGCCGGCCAGCCGCTGCTGGACCCCCTGTTCAAGCCCACCCCGGGCATGGACGAGGCGCCGCCGACGCTGGAGCCGCTGCCCTTCATCGTCGTCTTCATCGACGAATTCGCCGACATGATGATGATCGTCGGCAAGAAGGTCGAAGAACTCATCGCGCGGCTGGCGCAGAAGGCGCGCGCCGCCGGCGTCCACCTGATCCTGGCCACCCAGCGGCCGTCGGTGGACGTGATCACCGGCTTGATCAAGGCCAACATCCCCACCCGCATCGCGTTCCAGGTCAGTTCCAAGATCGACTCCCGCACCATCCTCGACCAGAGCGGCGCGGAAACCCTGCTAGGCCACGGCGACATGCTGTACCTGCCGCCGGGCACCGCGATGCCGGAACGCGTGCACGGCGCGTTCGTGTCCGACGAGGAAGTGCACCGGGTGGTCGAGCACCTGAAGCAGGTTGGCGGTCCGGATTACATCGAAGGCGTGCTGGAAGAGGCGCAGACCCTGTACGACGGCAGCAGCGTGGGCGCGAACGGCCTGCCCGAAGCGGCCGGCAGCGACGACCCCGAGGCCGATCCGCTGTACGACCAGGCGGTACAGATCGTCACCGAAACCCGACGTGCGTCGATCTCCGGCGTGCAGCGCCGGCTGAAAATCGGCTACAACCGCGCCGCGCGGCTGGTCGAGGCGATGGAAGCGGCCGGCATCGTCAGCACGCCCGAGCACAACGGCGACCGCACCGTGCTGGCGCCGCCGCCGCCGCGGGCCTGAATCGGCGGCAACGCGCGGCCAGTCGCATGGCTGATCCGGCGCCGGTCATCGCGGCGCATTCAGCTTCCCTGCGGGACACTGCACCGCATCCACGCCAGGAGAATTTCCGATGCGCATCGTCCCCACCGTGTTGTCCGTCGCGCTGCTGTTGGCCAGCAACTTCGCCGTCGCCGGCGCGCGCGAGGATCTGGCCGCATTCACCAAGGGCCTGAAGGGGCTGGACGGGCAGTTCAGCCAGCAGGTGTTCGACGTGCGCGGCAAGCAGAAGGAAGCCTCGAGCGGCCGCGTCGCGGTGTCCGCGCCGCGCCTGTTCCGCTGGGAGTACACCAAGCCTTATGCGCAGTTGGTGGTGGCCGACGGCAAGACCGTGTGGGTGGTCGATCCCGACTTGAACCAGGCCACCCGCCGCCCGCAGGGCCCGGAAGAAGCCAACAGCCCGCTGGCGATCCTATTGGAGCCGGCGCGGCTGGAACGCGATTTCGCGGTCAAGGACGGCGGCAGCCGCGATGGCGTCGCTTGGCTGGAGGTGGCGCCGCGCACCGCCGACGCAAGCTTCAAGACCGCCCGCCTGGGCTTTGCCGGCGGCCAGCTGTCGCGGCTGGAATACGTGGACGCGCTGGGCCAGCGCACCGCCATCGCGTTTTCCGGCTGGCAGCGCAATCCGGCCTTCGCCAAGGGCACCTTCGCCTATGCCCCGGCCAAGGGCGTGGACGTGATCGGCAATTGAGCCTGCGCCGGCGCGGGTAGAATCCGGGGATGTCGCGCCCGCGTTCCCCCGATCCCGCCACCGACCTGCTGGCTGTCCAGAACGAGGCGCTGCGTCCGCTCGCCGAGCGCATGCGCCCGCGCACGCTGGACGAGATGGTCGGCCAGCAGCGCCTGCTGGGCTCGGCTTCCGCGCTGCGCCGCGCCATCCAGGCCGGGCGCATGCATTCGATGATCCTGTGGGGGCCGCCGGGCTGCGGCAAGACCACGCTGGCGCTGCTGCTGGCCCAGCATGCCGACGCCGAATTCGTGGCGATCTCGGCGGTGCTGTCCGGCCTGCCGCAGGTACGCGAAGTGCTGGCGCAGGCGCAGGCACGCTTCGATGCCGGCCGCCGCACCCTGCTGTTCGTGGACGAGGTGCACCGCTTCAACAAGGTGCAGCAGGACGCGTTCCTGCCGCATATCGAGCGCGGCACCATCCTGTTCGTCGGCGCCACCACCGAGAACCCCTCGTTCGAACTGAACTCCGCGCTGCTGTCGCGCTGCCGCGTGCACGTGCTGGAAGCGGTGTCGGCGCCGGACATCGCGCGCGCGCTGCGGCAGGCGCTGGAGGATGACGGGCGCGGGCTGGGCGGGCGTGGCCTGCGCATCGACGATGTAGCGCTGGATGAAATCGCGTCCGCGGCCGATGGCGACGTCCGCCGCGCGCTGACCCTGCTGGAGATCGCCGCCGACATCGCGGAAGGCGAGGGTGGCGAGATCACCGAGGCTACCCTCCACCAGGTGCTGGCCGACCGCACCCGCCGCTTCGACAAGGGCGGCGACCAGTTCTACGACCAGATCTCCGCGCTGCACAAGTCGGTGCGCAGCTCCAACCCGGACGGCGCGATCTACTGGCTGGCGCGCATGCTCGATGGCGGCTGCGATCCGTCCTACCTGTTGCGCCGGCTCACCATCATGGCGGTGGAGGACGTCGGCCTGGCCGATCCGCGCGCGCTGGAAATGGCAATCAACGTGTGGAACGCCTACGACCGCATCGGTGCGCCGGAGGGCGACATCGCGCTGTCCAACCTGGCCATCTACCTCGCCAGCACCGCCAAGTCCAACGCCAGCTACATGGCGCTGAAGGCCGCGCGCGCGGACATCGCCGCGCTGGGTACGCAGCCGGTACCGATGCACCTGCGCAACTCCCCGACCCGGCTGATGCAGTCGCTGGGCCACGGCAAGGGCTACCAGTACGACCATGACGTGGAAGGCGGCATCGCCCTCGACCAGGCTGCATTCCCCGACGGCATGGGCGAACGCACCTACTACCGGCCGGTGGCGCGCGGGCTGGAGATCAAGCTCAAGGAAAAACTCGACGCCCTGCGCGAGGCGCGCGCCCGCGCGCGCGGTGGATCTGGCGGCTAGGCATACTGCGCCGCCGAAGGGCAGGCGCGCGCTGCGAAGGCAGGCGAGGAGCGAATGGTGGCGACGATTTGGTGGCAGCAGCTGGCGCTGGTAATGTGCGGCGGCGCGTTGGGCGCGGCCGGGCGCTTCTGGCTGGGTGGCGCGCTGTTGCGCCGGCTGGGCGAAGGTTTCCCGTGGGGCACGCTGGCCGCCAACCTGGTCGGTTCGTTCGCGATCGGCTTCCTGGCGGTATGGCTGGAGGGGCGTGGCCCGCAGGCGTTGTATTGGCGTGCCTTCCTGATCGTTGGCTTGCTCGGCGGGCTGACCACCTATTCTTCGCTGATGCTGGAATGCCTGCTGCTGGCGCGTTCGCCGCGCGCTGGCGTGGCGCTGGTCTATCTCGGTACGACGCTGGCCGCGGGGCTACTGCTGGTTTGGCTGGGGACGCGGTTGGCGGCAGGCATCCGTCCGCCGTTTCCGTTGGCGTGACGGCATCGCCGCGGTGCCTGCCGGCGTGCAGGCACTGCAAGCGATGGCCTTGATGGAATGTCTTTGGTGAAAGTGCTTGCGCGAATGCGGCGGCTTCCCTACAATGAGCGACTCTGCTGCGGGGTGGAGCAGTCTGGCAGCTCGTCGGGCTCATAACCCGAAGGTCGCAGGTTCAAATCCTGCCCCCGCTACCAAGTTCCAGTGTTGCGTTTCGACACTAGGCTCGGGCCGCGAAAGTCCCTCCAAGCTTTCGCAATCCAGCGTCATCGGAAAAGGGCCCAGAGGGCCCTTTTTTCGTTTCTGGGTTTTGGTTCCGCATTTCAGGTTTCCGGCAGGAAGACGTGACAGACAAGGCCGATGACATCGCCGCGTTGCTTTCGCCCACCGTCGCATCGATGGGGTTGGAGCTGCTTGGCATCGAATACCTGCCCGCACCGGGCGGCGCCACCGTGCGCCTGTACATCGACGTGCCGCAGGCGGAAGCCGAGGCCCGCAGCGTCGGCATCGAGGAATGCGAAGCGGTCAGCCGCGAAGTGTCCGCGCAGCTCGACGTCGAGGATCCGATCACCGGCAATTACACCCTCGAGGTGTCTTCGCCGGGGATCGACCGCCCGCTGTTCGGCGCGGCGCAGTTCGCCCGCTTCGTCGGCGAGAGCGCCAAGGTCACCCTGAAGCTGCCGCAGGACGGCCGCCGCCGGCTGCAGGGCGCGATCCTGCGCGTGGACGGCGACACCGTGGTGTTCGACGTGGACGGCGCGGAATTCGCGGTGGCCGCGGCCAATATCGACAAGGCGCGGCTGGTCCCCGACTGGGCCGCACTGGGCCTGGCGCCGGCGCTGGACAAGTCCGGGCGCGACATGCGTCCGGGCAAGCAGAAGCAACCGGGCAAGAAACAAGGCGCGGCGGGCAAGCCCGCGGCGAAGAAGAATCCAACCAACAAGCCGGCGGCCAGCGGGTCGCCCGATGCGGAGTAAGCGGGCATGAGCAAGGAACTGTTGCTGGTCGTCGATGCGGTCGCGGCCGAGAAGGGCGTGCCGGAATCGGTGATCCTCGAGGCCATCGAAGCCGCGCTGGCGTCGGCCGCGAAGAAGCGCGCCGAATACGCCGAGCAGGACGTGCTGGTACGCGTGCAGATCGATCCCAAGGACGGTAGCTACGAGACCTTCCGCCGCTGGGAAGTGGTGGCCGACGACGTGGTGATGGAATCCCCGGATCGCCAGGTGCGCCTGATGGACGCGCTGGACGAGAGCGACGAGGTCGAGGTCGGCGACTACATCGAAGAACAGATCGATAATCCTGAGTTCGGCCGCATCGCCGCGCAGGCCGCCAAGCAGGTGATCGTGCAGCGGGTGCGCGAGGCCGAGCGCCAGCAGGTGGTCGATGCATGGAAGGACCGCGTGGGCGAGCTGGTCACCGGCGTGGTCAAGCGCGTCGAGCGCGGCAACGTCTACGTCGACCTGGGCGGCAACGCCGAGGCGATCATCTCCAAGGACAAGGGCATCCCGCGCGACGTGCTGCGTACCGGCGACCGCGTGCGCGGTTACCTGTTCGACGTGCGCAGCGAGCCGCGCGGCCCGCAGCTGTTCATCAGCCGCGCCGCGCCTGAATTCATGATCGAGCTGTTCAAGCTCGAGGTGCCGGAAGTCGGCCAGGGCCTGGTCTCGATCATGGGCTGCGCCCGCGACCCGGGCGACCGCGCCAAGATCGCCGTGCTCGCCCACGACAACCGCACCGATCCGATCGGCGCCTGCATCGGCATGCGCGGTTCGCGCGTGCAGGCGGTGACCAACGAGCTCAACGGCGAGCGCGTGGATATCATCCTGTGGAGCGACAACCCCGCCCAGTTCGTCATCAACGCGATGGCGCCGGCCGAGGTGCAGTCGATCATCGTCGACGAGGACAAGCATTCGATGGACCTCGCCGTGGCCGAGGAGAACCTCGCCAAGGCGATCGGCCGCGGCGGCCAGAACGTGCGCCTGGCCAGCCGGCTGACCGGTTGGCAGCTCAACGTGATGACCGCCGACCAGGTGCAGGCCAAGTCCGAGGCCGAGCAGGCCGCCGCCCGCCAGCTGTTCATGGACAAGCTGGAAGTGGACGAGGAAATCGCCGGCATCCTGGTCAGCGAAGGCTTCAGCACCGTCGAGGAAGTGGCCTACGTGCCGGTGGCGGAGCTGCTGGCGGTCGAGGGCTTCGACGAGGACATCGTCGAGGAGCTGCGCTCGCGCGCCCGCGATGCGTTGCTCAACGAGGCGCTGGCGGCCGAGGAGACCCTGGAGGAAAACCAGCCGGCCGAGGACCTGCTTTCGCTCGAAGGCATGGACGAAACCACCGCCTATGCACTGGCCGAGCGTGGCGTGCGCACCCGCGAGGAGCTGGCCGAAGCCGCAACCGACGAGATCGCCGACCTCGAGGGCATGGGCGAGGAACGCGCCGCGGTGCTGATCATGGAAGCGCGCAAGCACTGGTTCGAATGACGCCTGGCACGGCGCGGGCCCCGGCCCGTGCTGCCTGATTGGCCGGCGGGCTGGAGCCCGCCCTACAATCCACAGATTCGGTCGCCCCCGTGGCGGCCAAAGACACCGGAAACCGAATGTCGCAGCAAACCACCATCCGCAAGCTGGCCGAACTGGTGAACACGCCGGTCGATAAACTGCTGGAACAGCTGGCCGAGGCCGGCATGAAGTTCAGCGGTCCCGACCAGGTCATCACCAGCGCCGAGAAACTCAAGCTGCACGGCTTCCTGCGCCGCGCGCACGGCAAGGCCGACAAGCCGGCCGAGGAAGTCATCGCGCCGGGCAAGATCACCCTGAGCCGCAGCCGCAAGCAGGAGATCACCGTGGGCGGCGGCGGCAAGGCCGGCCGCAGCGCCAGCACCGTCGAGGTGGTGACCCGCAAGAAGATCACCCTGAAGCCTGGCGAAGGCCGGCCGCTGAGCGCGAACGAAAAGCTGGACGCCGAGCGTGCCGATGCGCTGCGCAAGCTGGAGGAATCCCGCGCGCGCAACGTCGCGGAGCAGCAGGCGCTGGCTGAAAAGGACCGGCAGCGGGCCGAGGAGCTGGCGGAGATCCGTCGCCGCGAGCAGGAAAGCGCCGAGCGCGCCGCCGCCGAGGCCGCCGCCGCCGCCGAGGTTGCGCTGGAGGAATCCGGCAAGCCCAAGGGCCATGGCCACGGCCATGCGCCGAAGCCGGCCGCACCGGTGCGCGAGGCCGACAAGGGCGCTGCGCACGCCAAGGGCAAGCCCGCGCACCGCGGCTCGCACGTCATGCAGGCCGGCGTCGAGGACGACGACAGCACCGCGCGCTTCGCCGGCCAGCTGCACCTGTCCCCGTCCGACCGCGCGCGCCGCAGCAATGCGCCGCGTGGCCGCGGCAAGCCGGCCAAGCGCTCGCTGGACCAGTCGCGCACGGGCACCGGCTTCAACAAGCCCACCGCGCCGGTGATCCGCGAAATCGCCATCGGCGATGCGATCACCGTCGGCGACCTCGCCCAGAAACTGGCGCTGAAGGGCGGCGAAGTGGTGAAGGCGCTGTTCAAGATGGGCGTGATGGCCACCATCACCCAGACCATCGACCACGACACCGCGGCGCTGGTCACCGAGGAACTCGGCCACAAGGCCGTGCATGCCGATGCGGGCGACGCCGAATCCGAGCTGCTGGCGCACGCCGAGGAAGTGCAGGGCGACAAGACCCCGCGTCCGCCGGTGGTCACCATCATGGGCCACGTCGACCACGGCAAGACCTCGCTGCTGGACTACATCCGCCGCACCAAGGTCGCCACCGGCGAAGCCGGCGGCATCACCCAGCACATCGGCGCCTACCACGTGACCACGCCGAAGGGCGTGATCAGCTTCCTCGACACCCCCGGCCACGCGGCGTTCACCCACATGCGCCAGCGTGGCGCCAAGCTGACCGACATCGTGATCCTGGTGGTCGCGGCCGATGACGGCGTGATGCCGCAGACGGTGGAGGCGATCCAGCACGCGAAGGCGGCGAAGGTGCCGCTGATCGTCGCCATCAACAAGATCGACAAGTCCGACGCCGATCCGTCGCGGGTCAAGAACGACCTGCTGGCGCACGACGTGGTCGCCGAGGATTTCGGCGGCGACGTGCAGATGGTGGAGCTGTCGGCCAAGACCGGCCTGGGCGTGGACGACCTGCTCGACGCGGTTTCGCTGCAGGCGGAAGTGCTCGACCTGCAGGCGGTGCCGGAAGGCCGCGCCACCGGCGTGGTCATCGAATCCGCGCTCGACAAGGGCCGCGGCCCGGTCGCCACGGTGCTGGTGCAGCAGGGCCTGTTGTCCAAGGGCGACTACCTGGTCTGCGGCATCCAGTACGGCCGCGTGCGCGCGCTGTTCGACGAGACCGGCAGCCAGGTGCAGTCCGCCGGCCCGTCGATCCCGGTGCAGATCCTCGGCCTGTCCGGCGTACCGGAGGCGGGCGATGACTTCGTCGTCGTCGCCGACGAGCGCCTGGCCAAGGACGTTGCCCAGCAGCGCGACACCAAGCGTCGCGAGATGCGGCTGGTGGCGTCCGCGGGCAACCGCATGGAAGACATCATGGCGCAGATGGGCGAGGGTGCGGCGCAGCTGTCCCTCAACCTGGTGGTCAAGGCCGACGTGCACGGCACCATGCAGGCCCTGCGCGAGGCGCTGACCGGCCTGTCCAACGAGCAGATCCGGATCAACGTGATCGGCTCCGGCGTCGGCGGCATCACCGAGTCCGACGCCCAGCTGGCGATGACCTCGAAGGCCACCGTGATCGGCTTCAACGTGCGCGCCGATGCGTCCGCCCGCAAGGTCATCGAAGGCAACGGCGTCGACCTGCGCTACTTCTCGATCATCTACGACGTCATCGACCAGGTGAAGCAGATCGCTTCCGGCGTGCTGGGCAAGGAAATCCGCGAGGAGATCATCGGCATCGCCGAGGTCCGCGACGTGTTCCGCAGCTCCAAGTTCGGCGCGGTTGCTGGCTGCATGGTGGTGGAGGGCGTGGTCAAGAAGTCCAAGCCGATCCGCGTGCTGCGCGACAGCGTGGTGGTCTTCGAGGGCGAGCTGGAATCGCTGCGCCGCTTCAAGGAGAACGTGGACGAAGTCCGCGTCAACACCGAGTGCGGCATCGGCGTGAAGGCGTACAACGACGTCAAGCCGGGCGACCAGATCGAATGCTTCGAGCGCATCGAGGTGCAGCGCACGCTGTAAGGCGTGCCTCCCGCCATGGCGCAGAAATCCTTCCACCGCACCGACCGGGTGTCCGCCCAGCTCCGCCGAGAGCTGGGCACGCTGGTGCACGCCGCCGTGCGCGAGCACGGCCTGGCCTCGTCCAGCGTGTCCGACGTCGAAGTGACCCGCGACATGGCGCACGCCAAGGTGTTCGTGACGGTGCTGCAGGTCGACCGGGCGGCGGCGACGGTCAAGGCGCTGAAGGCGCTGGCCCCGGAGATCCGCTACCAGCTGGCGCGCGCGGTGAAGATGCGGCACGTGCCGGAGCTGCATTTCCACTACGACGAATCGGTGGATCGCGGCGAACGCATCGACAACCTGCTGCGCGACCTGCCCGACCTGCACGGCAGTGGCGACGCCGAATAACCCGCGCGAGCGCCGCCCGCGCACCGTGTTCCGCCGCCTGGACGGCATCCTGCTGCTGGACAAGCCGCAGGGCCTGTCGTCCAACCAGGCCCTGCAGCGCGTTCGCCATCTGTTCCGGGCCGAGAAGGGCGGTCACACCGGCAGCCTCGATCCGCTGGCGACCGGCCTGCTGCCGGTCTGCTTCGGCGAGGCCACCAAGATCGCCGGCGGCCTGCTGGGTGCGCGCAAGGCCTACGAAACCGTGGCCCGGCTGGGCGTGGTCACCGATACCGACGATGCCGACGGCCAGGTGCTGCGCGAGCGGCCGGTGCCGCCGCTCACCATCGACGCCATCGACGCGGCGCTGCGGACCTTCACCGGGCGCATCCAGCAGCGGCCGCCGATCTATTCGGCGCTCAAGCGCGGCGGCGAGCCGCTCTACGCCAAGGCCCGCCGCGGCGAGGTGATCGAGGTCGAGCCGCGCGAGGTCGACGTCCACGCCTTCGACCTGCTCAATGCCGCCGACCTGCTGGACGGCCAGCTGGAGAACGGCGCGTCTCCCAACCTGCGCCTGCACGTGGAATGCGGTTCCGGCACCTACGTGCGCAGCCTCGTGCGCGACCTCGGCGAGCTGTTGGGCTGCGGCGCCCACGTGGCGCAACTGCGCCGGCTGTGGGTGGATCCGTTCCGCGAGCCGCGGATGTGGACGCTGGCGGCGCTGGAGGAACTGCGCGAGCAGGCCGGGGAACGCGTGCTCGATGCCTGCCTGTTGCCGATAGAGGCCGGCATGGCCTCGTGGCCGGAGGTCCGGGTCAACGCGGCGCAGGCGCAGCGGCTGGGGCGCGGCCAGGGCCTGCGCGGCCCGTATCCGCCGCGTGGCCTGCAAGTGGCGATCCTCGACGAGCAGGGGCGCGGCTTGGGCCTGGGCGATGTCGATGCCGAGGGCGGGCTGCGCCCGGCGCGTTTGTTCCGCTGGGCTGCCTGTACCGGCGGGCCGGCCGAGACGCCGCATTGCCCGTGACTCACGGCGCGGGCTATAATCCCGCTGCTCATCCGGGCAAATCTTCTTTCCATCCGCATCATCACGGCGAGCCGTGCGGTGCGGGCGATGCATTCTTCGCCCGTTCCTGCCGGCCACGCGACTACGAGGCAACCATGTCCATCGATACCCAGAAAGTCATCAACGAACACAAGCGCGGCGACAACGACACCGGCTCGCCGGAAGTCCAGGTCGCCCTGCTGACCGCCCGCATCGAGCAGCTCACCGAGCACTTCAAGGCCCACAAGCAGGACCACCACAGCCGCCGCGGCCTGCTGATGATGGTCAACCGTCGTCGCAGCCTGCTCGACTACCTGCACCAGAAGGATGCGGAACGCTACAAGGCGCTGATCGGCAAGCTCGGCCTGCGTCGCTAAGAGGACACCCACCGCGGCGCAGGAATGCGCCGCGGTTCGTTTCTGCGGTACCCGTTCCACCCGATCGCGGCCAGTCCGCAACCCCGCATCGCATGTCGCGATGCAGCGCAGCAAGCGGGGCTTGCCTGCGTCGATGAACCAGTCAAACCAAGGATTCCCAAGTGGCGAAGATCAGCAAGACCTTCCAGTACGGCAACCAGACCGTCACCCTCGAAACCGGCGAGATCGCACGCCAGGCAGGCGGCGCGGTGATGGTGTCGTGCGACGGCACCGTGGTGCTGTGCACCGCCGTGGCGGCCAAGACCCAGCGCGAAGGGCAGGATTTCTTCCCGCTGACCGTTGACTACCAGGAGAAGTTCTATGCCGGTGGCCGCATCCCGGGTGGCTTCTTCAAGCGCGAAGGCCGTCCGACCGAGAAGGAAACGCTGATCAGCCGCCTGATCGACCGCCCGATCCGCCCGCTGTTCCCCGAGGACTACAAGAACGAAGTGCAGATCATCTGCACCCTGATGTCGCTGAACCCGGAAGTGGAAGGCGACATGCTGGCGATGATCGGCGCGTCCGCCGCGCTGGCGCTGGCCGGCACCCCGTTCCAGGGCCCGATCGGCGCCGCCAAGGTCGGCTACAAGAACGGCCAGTACCTGCTCAACGCCGGTGTCGAGGCGATGAAGGATTCCGAGCTTGAACTCGTCGTCGCCGGTACCCGTGACGCCGTGCTGATGGTCGAATCCGAGGCCAAGGAGCTCTCGGAAGACGTGATGCTCGGCGCCGTGATGGCCGGCCACCGCGAGCTGCAGGCCGCCATCAACGCCATCAACGAGATGGTCGCCGAGGCCGGCGTCAAGCCGTCCACGTGGGAGGCTCCGGCCAAGAACGAAGGCATGATCAACGAGCTGGTCGGCACCATCGGCGACAAGCTGAAGGGCGCCTTCGCGATCATCGACAAGCTGGACCGCCGCGACGCGATCAACGTGCTGCGCAAGGACATCGCCGACCACCTGTCGCCGAAGGTCGAGGCCCAGGCGTCGAACTCGTGCAGGCCGCGCTCGTGCAGCGCGGCCGCGCCGAGGAAGCGCTGCACGGTGAACATCTCGCCGAGCGTGTTGGTGAT
>JAANMV010001861.1_pt1 | contig 22010 bp, 24 predicted proteins | sample 7279661 | NCBI WGS metagenome assembly JAANMV01 (sample SAMN14094540, study PRJNA606508) | bioreactor metagenome | isolation source: A lab-scale SPAN reactor treating ammonium-rich wastewater day 121 | place: Ireland: Galway | collected 2017-05-16
CGGTTTCCTGGTCCCAGGCCAGCCGCTCGGCGACCGAGGACAGCGCCTCGGTCTGGCGCTGGAAGGCGAGAAGATCGTCGAAAGCGCTCATCGGACAGTCCCCCGCACCGAGGTTTCATAGGGATACCGCGCATGGTGCCTTGCGCGGACGATCAGCGTGAACAGTGCCACGGCGCCGATCTGATGCGCCAGCGCCAAATGCAGCGGCGCGGCGTAAAGGACGTTCATGATGCCCAGCAGAAGCTGCAATCCCATCGCCGCCAGCATGGCCGCGAAGGCGCCCCGCGTCACCGGATGCGGCGAGCGGCGCGCCCGCAGGAACACCACCACGGCAAAGATCGCCAGCAGGTAGCCCACCATGCGGTGGGTGAACTGCACCAGCGCCGGGTTCTCGAAGAAGTTCCGCCAGCCCAGGGCCGGGTCCCAGATCGTGTCGGGAATCCAGTAGCCGCCCATCTTGGGCCAGCCCGGAAATTCGCGTCCCGCATCGATGCCGGCGACCAGCGCGCCCAGCAGGACCTGTAGGAAGGCCAGATGCATCAGCCCGGTCGCCATCGAGAAGAGCCTGCGCTCTCCCGCCCGGCGGGCGCGCATCAGGGCGGCCTCGGGGCGCGAGAGTTGCAGCGCATACCAGGCGATCAGCCCCAGGATGGCGAAGGCCAGCCCCAGGTGGATGGCCAGGCGATAGGATGCCACGCGCACCATCTCGCCCGACAGGCCGGAATGGACCATCCACCAGCCGATGGCGCCCTGCGCCCCGCCCAGGACACCCGGCAGAAGCAGGCGCGGCACCCAGCCGGCAGGGATGCGCCGCGCGGCCAGGAAGCCCAGGAAGCCCGCCGCCCAGACCAGCCCGATCAGCCGGCCCAGCAGCCGGTGCGACCATTCCCACCAGTAGATCTGCTTGAACCCGGCTAGGTCCATGTCGGGATTCACTTCGGAGAATTGCGGGATCAGCTTGTATTTCTGGAACTCGGCATCCCAAGCGGCGGCGTCCATCGGCGGGATCGCCCCGGTCACCGGCTTCCATTCGGTGATCGACAGGCCCGAGCCGGTCAGCCGCGTCGCGCCGCCCAGCGCGATCATCGCCGCGACCATGACGAACAGCACGATCAGCCAGATGCGGATCGCGCCGCGCGCGCCCTTGGGTCCGGCGTCGATCATGCCGCCGGCGGGCGGCGTGCTGCGGGGGGTCGTCTCGGTGACTTCCTGAAAGACGGGACGTCTTGCCATGTCAGCTTCCTTCTCGATCGGGCGCGACCTTGGCCCGCCCGCGCCCGTAAATCAATCAGCCGCGGCGGATCAACTGCCGCAGCATGCCGTGGAAGATGCGCGTGTCGGCGCGGGTCAGGGGCAGCCGCGACCAGAGGTTGCGCAATGTCAGCTTCATCGCCGGCGCCTTCTCGGGCGGGAAAAAGAAGCCGGCCTCGTCCAGCCGCTCTTCCCAGTGATCGGCCAGCCGCTCGATCTCCAGCCGCGTCGCCTGGACCTCGCCGTCGGGGCGGCGGCCATGCGGGGCGGGCTCGGGCGGCAGGCTGTCCTGCGCCCATTCATACCCGGCCAGCAGCACGGCCTGCGCCAGGTTCAGCGAGGGGAAGTCGGGATTGACCGGCACGGTGATGATGGCATTGGCGCGCGCCACGTCCTCGTTCTCCAGCCCCGCGCGCTCGGGGCCGAAGATCACCGCGACCCGGCCGCCCTGCGCGACCCGGTCGCGGGCATCGGCCATGGCCGTGGCCGGGGTCAGTACCGGCTTGGTCAATTCGCGCCCGCGGGCGGTGGTGGCATAGGCATGATCGACATCGGCCATCGCCTCGGCCAGGGTTGCGAAAACCCGCGCCCGGTCCAGCACCCGGCCGGCCGCGCCCGAGGCCATGGCCACGGCGCGCGGGTTCGGCCAGCCGTCGCGCGGCGCCACCAGGCGCATGTCGCTCAGGCCGAAATTCAGCATGGCGCGCGCGGCCGCGCCGATGTTTTCGCCCATCTGCGGGCGGACAAGGATGATCGCCGGTTCCATGGCCGCGGCCATATCCTTCCGCAGACCCACTGGCAAGGCGCGCGGCGCTGCGCTATCTGCTGGCGGAACTCCAGGGGATGACAGCGCCATGACAGACCAGCCCAATTCGCCGCAACTCTACCTGATCGCCCCGGTCGGCGCGGCCGCCTCGACGCTGGGCCCGATGCTGGCCGAGGTCATGGACCGCTTTCCCGTCGCCTGCCTGCGCATCCCCGGCGCCGGCACCGAGGAGGAGCTGGGCCGCATCGCCGATCTGGCGCGCGAGATCGCCCATGCCCGCGACGTGGCGGTGGTGATCGAGGACCATGTCCAGCTGGCGCAGCGCCACGGGCTGGACGGCGTGCATCTGACCAATGGCGCGCGCGGCGTGCGCCATGCCCGCAAGGAACTGGGCCAGGACGCCATCGTCGGCACCTTCTGCGGCGCCTCGCGCCACGACGGCATGAACGCGGCCGAGGCGGGGGCGGATTACGTCAGCTTCGGCCCCTGCGGCGCCACCGCGCTCGGCCATGGCGAGACCGCGCCGCTGGACCTGTTCCAATGGTGGTCCGAGATGATCGAGATCCCTGTGGTCGCCGAGGGCGCCCTGACCCCCGCGCTGATCGGCCAGCTGGCCCCCGTCGCCGATTTCATCGCGCTGGGGGCAGAGATCTGGTCCGAACCGGACCCGGCCGAAGCCCTGGGGATTCTCTGGCGCTGACGGCCCTTGCCGCGGCGTTGCATGGGTATTTGAACAACAGAGAAGGCGACGGACCCCGATCGAGCCGCGCTGCCGGCAGAGGCGCGACGGCTGGCCTTCTCTGTTGTTCAAATACCCATGCGGCGGTGCAGCCGGCGATGCGTCAGCCCCCTTGCGAAGCGCCATGCCGCGGCCTAAAGCCTTGCCATGACCCAGCATCAGCGCCTTCTCATCATCGATTTCGGCTCCCAGGTCACGCAGCTGATTGCGCGCCGCCTGCGCGAGCTGAACGTCTATTGCGAAATCCACCCGTTCAACGCGGTGGACGACGCCTTCCTGAAAGCCTTTGCCCCGCAGGCCGTGATCCTGTCGGGCGGGCCAGCCTCGGTCACGCAGGCGGATTCGCCGCGCGCGCCGCAGGGGCTTTTCGATCTGGGGGTGCCGGTCTTCGGCATCTGCTATGGCCAGCAGGTGATGATGGAGCAGCTGGGCGGCCGCGTCGAATCGGGCCATCACGCCGAATACGGCCGCGCCTTCATCGCGCCGGCCGAGGATCACAAGGGCGACGGCATCTTCTCGGGCCTGTTCGAGACCGGCCGCGAGGAGGTCTGGATGAGCCATGGCGACCGGGTGACGCAGCTCGCGCCCGGCTTCGAGGTCATCGGCACCTCGCCCAATGCCCCCTTCGCCATGATCGCGGACGAGGCGCGCCGCTTCTTCGCCGTGCAGTTCCACCCCGAGGTGCATCACACTCCGAACGGCCGGATCATGCTGGAGAACTTCGTCCGCATGGCCGGCTTCACCGGCGACTGGACCATGGCCTCCTATCGCCAGGAGGCGATCCGCAAGATCCGCGAGCAGGTCGGGGACAAGCGGGTGATCTGCGGGCTTTCGGGCGGCGTCGACAGTTCGGTCGCCGCGGTGCTGATCCACGAGGCGATTGGCGACCAGCTGACCTGCGTCTTCGTCGATCACGGGCTTTTGCGGCTGAACGAGGCCGAGGAAGTCGTGACCATGTTCCGCGACAACTACAACATCCCGCTGATCCATGCCGACGAGAGCGAGCTGTTCCTGTCGGCGCTGGAAGGCGTCAGCGACCCCGAGGTCAAGCGCAAGACCATCGGCAAGCTGTTCATCGACGTGTTCCAGAAATACGCGAGCGGGATCGAGGGCGCGGAATTCCTGGCCCAGGGCACGCTTTACCCCGACGTGATCGAATCGGTCAGCTTCTCGGGCGGGCCCTCGGTCACGATCAAGAGCCACCACAACGTCGGCGGCTTGCCCGAGAAGATGGGGCTGAAGCTGGTCGAGCCGCTGCGCGAACTCTTCAAGGACGAGGTCCGCGCGCTTGGCCGCGAACTCGGCCTGCCCGAGAAATTCATCGGCCGCCATCCCTTCCCCGGCCCCGGCCTTGCCATCCGCTGTCCGGGCGAGATCACCCGCGACAAGCTGGAGATCCTGCGCAAGGCGGATGCGGTCTTCATCGACCAGATCCGCAAGCACGGGCTTTACGACGAGATCTGGCAGGCCTTCGTCGCCATCCTTCCCGTCCGCACCGTCGGCGTCATGGGCGACGGGCGCACCTACGACTATGCCTGCGCCTTGCGCGCGGTGACCTCGGTCGATGGCATGACGGCGGATTACTATCCCTTCAGCCACCAGTTCTTGGGCGAGACCGCGACGCGGATCATCAACGAGGTCAAGGGCATCAACCGCTGCACCTATGACATCACCTCGAAGCCACCGGGCACGATCGAGTGGGAATGACCCCGAGGGGCGGCCGCTGCGCCGCCCTTTTCGTTTCAGGGGCCGCATTCGGGGCAAGGCGCGGCTTTGCAAATTGACAAGGACGGCGCAATGCCGCCCGATAAGGTTATCGCTGCTAACGGTTCCGGCCGCGGGAAGCCGCCGTCGTCCATCGTTGCGGCCCGTTCACGACGAGGATCTTGCCATGAGTTGCGCCTGCGGACAGAACCACAACCACGCCCCCCCGCCCATCCTGGGCGGCGAGGAGATTCCCCTGGAAAAACCGCTGGTCTCGCTGACCGGCCGGCTGATCTGCAAGGATGCGGCCCAGATGATGCTGGCCATGGACCTGCTGACCGAGCATGTCGCGCTGAGCCGGGCCGAACCCGGCAACCTGCGCTTCGACCTGTGGCAGTCCGAGGATCCGCTGGTCTGGGAACTGAACGAGCTTTACGCCGACGACGAGGCTTTCGAAGCGCATCGTGCCCGGCTGGAACATAGCCGCTGGGGCCGCGAGAGCCATGGCATCGGGCGCGATTTCACCCGCAGCGATCCCCTGCCGCGCATCCGGGCCGAACTGGCGCATGATCGCGCCGCGGTGTCCGACCTGCTGGCGCGCGCCTTCGACGGCCCGGCCGAGGCGCGGCTGGTCGAGGCCCTGCACGGGGCGGGCGACCTTGCGCTGTCGCTGGTGGCCGAGGCCGAGGGCACGGTGATCGGCCATATCGCCCTGTCGCCGCTGGCGGCCGAGGGGCCGGCCCTGGCGCTGGCGCCGCTGGCGGTGCATCCCGCCGTGCAGTCGCGCGGCATCGGCACGGCGCTGGTCCGCGCCGCCCTGGCGGCATTCGACGACCATACCATCGTGGTGCTGGGCGATCCGGCCTATTACCGCCGCTTCGGCTTTGTCCCGGCCGACCTGGAATCGCCCTATGCCGGGCCGCATCTGATGGCGCTGGGGCCGCGGCTGCCCGCAGGCAGCCGCATCGTCCATGCGCCGGCCTTCGCCGGGCTCTGAGCCGGCTCAGCCTTCGGCCGGGGGTGGCGGCTCGGGTTGCGGCAACCGCAGCCGCACCCGCTTGACCCGGCGCGGATCGGCGTCGATGATCTCGAACTCGGCGCCGCTTTCATGCGGGATCACCTCGCCGCGCACCGGCACGCGGCCGGTCAGCATGAAGATCAGCCCGCCCAGCGTGTCGATCTCTTCCTCTTCCTCGTCGGTGGCCAGGCGCAGGCCGGTCTGGGCCTCGACATCCTCCAGCGCGGCGCGGGCCTGGATCAGCCATTGGCCGGGCTGTTCCTGGATCACCAGGCCGCCTTCGATCTCGTCATGCTCGTCCTCGATCTCGCCGATGACCTGTTCGATCAGGTCCTCGATGGTGACGAGCCCGTCCACCCCGCCATATTCGTCGATCACCAGCGCCATGTGGATGCGCTTCTGCTGCATCTGCTGCAGGAGAACGCCGATCGGCATCGAGGGCGGCACGTAAAGCAGCGGCCGCAGCATCGGGCGCAGCGCGAACTTGACCGGAGCCTTGGCGCCGAAGCCGTATTTCAGCGCCAGATCCTTCAGGTGGATCAGCCCCAGCGGGCTGTCCAGCGTGCCGCGAAACACCGGGATGCGGGAAAAGCCGTGTTCGCGGAACATCTCGACCAGTTCGGGCAGGGTGGCCGTGACCGGCGCGGCGACGATCTCGGCCTTGGGCACGGCCACGTCGTCGACGCGCATCCGCCGCAGGTTGACCATCCCCGGAACGCCCGCCGGCGGGGCGGCAGGGCCCCTGTCGCGGGCCTCGGCGCCGGCCGGCTCGGCCTCGCCGCCGCCGAATGCGCCCAGGATGCGCCCCAGAAAGCCGCGCGATTGCGGCAGGTCACGCCCGTCCCCGCCTGTGCCATCCGCCCATGAGGCGGGTTCGGCGGAAACGGGCGTGTCGGGACTTCGGTCGTTGGTCATATCTCATGTTCCAGGTAAGGGTCGGGGATGCCCAGCTTGCCCAGGATCGAGCGTTCGGCATCCTCCATGGTTTCGGCATCCTCGTCGTCGATATGGTCATAGCCTGCAAGATGCAGCATGGCATGGACCAGCAGATGCATGGCGTGATCGGCGAAGGGCTTGCCCTGCGCCTCGGCCTCGCGCAGGCAGGTGTCGTAGGCGATGGCGATGTCGCCCAGTTCCTCGACTTCGGGCGGTTCGGGATGGGCGCCGGGCAGGCGCGCATCGAACTCGACCGCGGGCCAGCTCAGCACGTTGGTCGGCTTGGGCTTGCCGCGGAACTCGGCGTTCAGCGCGGCGATGCGGGCATCGTCGCAGCCCATGACGACGATCTGGAACGCGCCCAGATCCAGCCATTCGCCGACCGCGCGCGCCGCGCGCTCGGCCATGGCGGGCAGGCCGGCGTCCTCCCAGCGGTCGTCCTCCAGCACGATGTCGACGATCTCCAGCGCCTCGTCGGGCGCATCGGCGCTGTCAGGCATCGCCCTGCCCCCCCGAGGCCAGCCGCGGCTCGCGCCGCGGTATGCGCTGGCCGCGCTCGTCGAAGATCTCGCCGCGGGCCAGCGCCGCCTCGGCCTCGGCGTCATAGGCCTCGATGATGCGGGCGACCAGCGTATGGCGCACCACGTCCTTGGCGGTGAAATAGCTGAAGCTGATGCCCTTGATGTCCTTGAGGATCTTTTCGGCCTCGACCAGGCCGGAATGCACGCCGCGCGGCAGGTCGATCTGGGTGCGGTCGCCTGTGACGACCATGCGCGAGCCCTCGCCCAGCCGGGTCAGGAACATCTTCATCTGCATGGTGGTGGCGTTCTGCGCCTCGTCCAGCACCACGAAGCTGTTCGACAGCGTGCGGCCGCGCATGAAGGCCAGGGGCGCGATCTCGATGCGCTTTTCCTCCATCAGCTTCTGCACCTGCTTGGCCGGCAGGAAGTCGTTCAGCGCGTCATAGAGCGGCTGCATGTAGGGATCGACCTTTTCCTTCATGTCGCCGGGCAGGAAGCCCAGCCGCTCGCCCGCCTCGACGGCGGGGCGCGACAGGATGATGCGATCCACATGGCCGCCGATCAGCATGGTCACGCCCACGGCCACCGCCAGATAGGTCTTGCCGGTGCCGGCCGGGCCGATGCCGAAGGCCAGCTCGTTGGCGAACAGCGCGCGGACATAGTCCTTTTGCGCATCGGTGCGCGGCTCGACGGTCTTCTTGCGGGTGCGCAGCTCGATCGGGCCGGTCTGGAACATCTCCAGCTGCTCGGCCGGGCTGGGGCCGTCGACCACCGTCTCGGCCCCCATGCGCAGCGCCGCCTCGACCTCGGCCATCTCGACCGGGCGGCCCTGCTCCAGCCGGGCGTAAAGCGCGCGCAGCACCTGCGCCGCCTCGGCCTGGGCCTCGACCGGCCCCACGACGGACAGAAGGTTGCCGCGTCGCAGGATATGCACCTTCAGCGCCTCCTCGATCCGCGCGAGATAGCGGTCATGCGGGCCGCAGAGGTCGATCAGCAGCCGGTTGTCGTGAAATTCCAGCAGGGTTTCGCCGGGGGTCGCGGTCGCGGGATGCGTAGGGGTCAGACCCAAATTCGTCTCCGAGGTGGGGTTCTCAGTAACTCATGGTTGCAACTGAGCGGGATTCGCACAAGGGGGGCGGGCCCGCAGTTTCGGATTTGCCGTCGATTCGGCGAAAAAACGGACATCACGCCTGCGGCCCGCGCGCCATGGGCCGGGCGCGCCCTGCGACGAAATCACGCAGGTAATCGTCCTCGGCCGCGTCCATCTCCGCCACCCCGCCCTGCCAGCGGACCCGTCCGCGATCCAACAGCGCCACCCGGTCGGCGATGGCGCGCACCGAGCTCATGTCATGGGTGATGGTGATGGCGGTGGCGCCGGTCTCGTCGACGATGCCGCGGATCAGCGCATTGATCGCCGCGGCCCGGATCGGGTCCAGCCCGGTCGTCGGCTCGTCGAAGAAGATCACCTTCGGGTCGGCGGCGATGGCGCGGGCCAGCCCGGCGCGCTTGCGCATCCCGCCCGAGAGTTCCGCCGGGTAAAGATCCGCCACCTCGGGGCCCAGGCCGACGCGGGCCAGCTTTTCGATGGCGACGGCGCGGGCGCGCGCCTTGGGCATGGTCCGCAGCAGGCGAAAGGCGACATTGCGCCAGACCGGCAGGCTGTCGAACAGCGCCGCGTTCTGGAACAACATGCCGAAGCCCTCCATGAAGGCGGCGCGCCGGCCGGCCAGCGGCTGGCCCTGCCACAAGACCGCGCCGGCATCGGGCGTCTCCAGCCCCAGGATGCAGCGCAAAAGCACCGATTTCCCGGTGCCCGAGCCGCCGATGACCACCAGGCTTTCGCCCTGGGCCAGGTCCAGCTCGACCCCGTCCAGCACCCGCTTGGCGCCATAGGCTTTGCAAATCCCCCGCACCGCCAGCATCAGAAGAACAGCCCCGTGAGCGCGAAATTCGCGGCCAGGATGCCGACCGAAGCGGCGACCACGGCATTGGTCGTGGCCCGTCCGACGCCCGCGGCACCGCCCGCCGCCGTCATGCCGAACCAGCAGCCCGACAGCGCCACGATCAGCCCGAACACGGCGCCCTTCAGCAGGCCCGAGACCACGTCCCAGCTTTCCAGATAGGCCCAGGAATTGGACAGGTAGATCGCCGAGTTGAACCCCAGCGCATTCACCCCGATCAGCCAGCCGCCCATGATGCCGATCACGTCGCCCACGCCGACCAGCACCGGCACGCACAGCAGCGCCGCCCACAGCCGGGGCGAGACCAGCCAGCCCATGGGATCGGTGGACAGCGTCACCAGCGCATCGATCTGCTCGGTCACGCGCATGGTGCCCAGCTCGGCGGCGATGGCGCTGGCGACGCGGGCCGCGACCATCAGCCCGCCCAGGACCGGGCCAAGCTCGCGCGCCATGCCGATGGCGACGATGGCGGGCACCACGTCGCCGGCCTGGAACCGCTCGCCCCCGGAATGGATCTGCAAGGCCAGCGCCGCGCCGGTGAACAGCGCCGTCAGCCCGACCACCGGCAGCGACAGCCAGCCGATCTGCATGACCTGCCGCGCCAGTTCCGCCGGATGCTGCCCGATGCCGGCCAGGCCGCGCAGGGCAAAGATCGTCACCCGCCCGGTCAGCCGGGTCAGACCGATCACCGCCCTGCCGGTCAGCCGGGCCGGGTTCACAGCCAGCGACGCTCGTAGCGCCGGCCCAGCGAGGTCAGGATCTCGTATCCGATGGTGCCCGACAGCGCCGCCAGGGCGTCCACGCCCTGCCGCGCGTTCAGGATCTCCAGCGCCGGGGGCACGTCGGGCAGGTCGGTCACGTCGACGGTGATCAGGTCCATCGAGATGCGGCCGATCACCGGGCAGGCGCGCTCGCCCGACCAGAGCGTCAGCTTGCCGTCCCGCGCCAGGACCCGCGCCAGCCCGTCGGCATAGCCCGCCGCCACCGTCGCCACCCGCGACGGCCGCGCGGCCGTCCAGGCATAGCCGTAGCCCACGGATTCGCCGGGGCGCACCTCGCGCGTCTGGATCACCGGCAAGGCCAGCGTGACCACGGGCTGCGCATCGCCGAACGGCTCGCCGCCGTAAAGCCCGATGCCCGGCCGCACCAGGTCGAAATGATAGTCCGGCCCCAGCAGGATGCCCCCCGTCGCGGCCAGCGAGCGCGGCACGGCCACGCCCTCGGTCATGGCGCGGAAGGCGGCGAGTTGCTGGGCATTGGCCGCATGGTCCGGCTCGTCGGCGCAGGCCAGGTGCGACATGATCAGCGCCGGGCCGGCCGCCAGGGCCTCGGTGCGGATGGCGGCCCATTCGCCGGGCTCGATCCCCAGCCGGTTCATGCCGCTGTCCAGCTGGATGCCGAAAGGCCCGCGCGGCCGCAGCGCCCGGTCGCGGAAGAACTGCTCGGGACTGTTCAGCAGCGGGATCAGCCCGGCCAGGTCCGCGCCCTCCATATGGCCCGACAGCACGAAGATGCGCGCATCCTCGGGCAAAAGCGGCCGGATCGCCCGCCCCTCGCCGGCCAGCGCCACGAAGAAATCCCGCGCCCCCGCCGCGTAAAGCGCCGGGGCCACGCGATCCGCGCCCAGACCATAGGCGTCGGCCTTGACCACCGCCGCCGCCCGCGCGCCCTGGGCCTTGGCCGCGAGCGCTTTCCAATTGGCCACGACGGCCGCAAGATCAATGACGAGTCCCATGGCAGCGGCATGGCTCTTGCCCTTGCCCGCGTCAAGGGTTTTAGCAATTTTGCTGTTTGCAGCGAAATTATCTAGCATATTTTGCAAATATTCGCCTTTCCGCTTCCCGCACCCGCGCCAAGCCGGTAGTTTGCGCCAAACCGGAAAGGGAGACGGCTCATGAAGGACATCCTGGGCGAACTGGAATCGCGCCGCCGCGATGCGCGGCTGGGCGGCGGGCAGCGGCGCATCGACGCCCAGCACGCCCGCGGCAAGCTGACCGCGCGCGAGCGGCTCGAGCTGTTGCTGGACGAGGGGTCGTTCGAGGAATTCGACATGTTCGTCCGCCACCGCTCGACCGATTTCGGCATGGAGGAGGATCGTCCCTATGGCGACGGCGTCGTCACCGGCTGGGGCACGATCAACGGCCGCATGGTCTATGTGTTCTCGCAGGACTTCACCGTCTTCGGCGGCTCGCTGTCGGAAACCCATGCGCAGAAGATCTGCAAGATCATGGACATGGCGGTGCAGAACGGCGCGCCGGTGATCGGACTGAACGATTCCGGCGGCGCGCGGATCCAGGAGGGCGTGGCCTCGCTGGCGGGTTACGCCGACGTGTTCCAGCGCAACATCATGGCCTCGGGCGTGGTGCCGCAGATCAGCGTCATCATGGGCCCCTGCGCCGGCGGCGCGGTCTATTCGCCGGCGATGACCGACTTCATCTTCATGGTCAAGGACACCAGCTACATGTTCGTGACCGGCCCGGACGTGGTCAAGACGGTGACGAACGAGGTGGTGACGGCCGAACAGCTGGGCGGCGCCTCGACCCATACCAAGAAAAGCTCGGTCGCCGACGGCGCCTTCGAAAACGACGTCGAGGCCATGTCGGAAATCCGCCGTCTGGTCGACTTCCTGCCGCTCAACAACCGCGAAAAGGCGCCGAGCCGGCCGTTCTTCGACGACCCGGCCCGCGTCGAATCCAGCCTCGACACGCTGATCCCCGACAACCCGAACCAGCCCTACGACATGAAGGAGCTGATCCTGAAGGTCGCGGACGAGGGCGATTTCTACGAGATCCAAAAGGATTTCGCCGCCAATATCATCACCGGCTTCATCCGCATCGAGGGCCAGACCGTCGGCGTCGTCGCCAACCAGCCGATGGTGCTGGCCGGCTGCCTCGACATCGACTCGAGCCGCAAGGCGGCGCGCTTCGTGCGCTTCTGCGACGCCTTCGAGATCCCGATCCTGACTTTCGTGGACGTGCCGGGCTTCCTGCCGGGCACCGGGCAGGAATATGGCGGCGTCATCAAGCATGGCGCCAAGCTGCTCTTTGCCTATGGCGAGGCGACGGTGCCGAAAGTGACCGTCATCACCCGCAAGGCCTATGGCGGGGCCTATGACGTCATGGCCTCCAAGCACCTGCGCGGCGATTTCAACTATGCCTGGCCCACGGCGGAAATCGCGGTGATGGGCGCCAAGGGCGCGGTCGAGATCCTGTATCGCAGCGAGCTGGGCGATACCGACAAGATCGCCAACCGCACCAAGGATTACGAGGACCGCTTTGCCAATCCCTTCGTCGCCGCCGAGAAAGGCTTCATCGACGAGGTGATCCAGCCGCATTCGACCCGCCGCCGCGTCGCGCGCGCCTTTGCCAGCCTGCGCGGCAAGAAGCTGTCGAACCCCTGGAAGAAGCACGACAACATCCCGCTGTAACGGCGGGAGACCGAGGGAGGAAACATGTCGGGAGTTGCGGTGATCGGCCTTGCGCTGGTGCCCTCGGCCGTTCTGGCCGGGTTGGCCGGTGCCGCCCTCGCGCAAGAGCCGGGGGCGGACATCACCCTGCCCTCGGGCGCGGTGGTGCGCTGGCTGGAAACCCGCCACGACAATTCCGGCGGCATGGGCCTGACCTATCGCTTTCGCTTCGTCATGCCCGACCTGGCGCAGCGCGTGCCCGCGACCGTCGGTCCCGCCTCGGACTTTCCGCCGGACGAGGCGCGCGCGCCGATCGAGATCGACACCGAAAGCGACGAGGCCTGGGAGGACGGGGCCGATGACGGGCTGATCGACCCGGCCACGCTGGAGGATCTGGCCCAGGCGGACCTTCCCGACCCGGCCGACGAAGAGGCCGCCGACGCCCTGGTCGGCGCCCCGGTCCTGCCCGCCGCGCCCGATGTGCTGGCCCAGGATCCGGTGCATGAGGACATCGTCTGGCTGTGCGAGAACTGGGCCTTGCCCCGCATCGCCGCCCCGGCGCCGCGGCCCAGCCAGATCGTCATCAGCCTGGCCGACCGCGAGATCCCCTTTGGCGCCTTCGACCCCGAGGCGGTGCAGGTCTTCGAGGCGTTCGGCCTGCCGCCCGACCGCAACGCCTGCGAATGGGAGCCGTGGTGATGTCTGCGGTGATGCCCGCCCTTTGCCACCCTGATGCAAGCCTGCCACAGCGCCAGGCACCCGCACGACTGCGGCCTCAACGCGCCTGTCGGCGCTTCGCGGCGCTGGCTATCATGCCGCCGCGGTCGCATGAGGCGGCCGAATCTCAACCGAGCAGTCGGGACTTGTCGGTCCCGCATCACAGGAGCACGACGACATGTCGAAAAAGCTTGCACTCGCCCTCGTCCTGGTCGGCCTCGCCGCAGCCTGCGCCAAGAAAGAGCCGGAAGTCGCCCCGATTCCGGTCCAGCCCGAGCCTGTTTTCCAGGGCAAATACGGCGCCAACTAAGCCATTGGCCGCGCGCGGGCTGCCTGGCGGCCCGCGCCATCTGCGTTCCGCCCGGCCCCCGCGCGACAACGCAATCCTGCAAGGGGGCAAGACATGCTGAAGCATCGCGGCTTTCCGGGCCGCCTTCCCGGCACCGATTTCCAGTTCATCATCCGCCGCGCCAACAAGAAAGGCGCGACACCCCTGGTCCGGCGCGAGCGCTATCGCGACCGCAAGCCGGCCGACCGCCGCGCCGATACCGCCTTCCTGGCGGCCTTGATCCAGCATTTCGGCGAGGAACCCTTTGCCCGCGGCAACCTGGATGCCGGGCGGCTGTCCTGGCTGATCGGCCGCGAGGTGATCGCGGTCGGCAAGCTTGATCCCACCGATTACGACCAGCTGCTGCGCGTCGACATGAAGCGCGCCGAGGCAAGCTTTCCCGAGCTTTTCGCCCAGGACGCCCCGGAGTTCGACTGGGACGATGCCGGCTGGGACGAGGGCGACTGGGACGACGAGGACGAAGACTGATGGCCGGCCGAAGGATGGGCGGATTGCCGCGTAGTCTTGTCTTTTCACACCGTTGTCAGTTTCTTCCGGGGTGGGCGCGTGCAATATTGTGCGCACCTCTATCACCAACGGCCCGGAAGCGGGTCCATAATACAGGCAAAACGCTATGCAAAAATCCGTCATCCTTCGTCTTTCCGGCGCGCTCCTGCTGGTCGCCGGCCTTGCCGCCTGCGAACAGGGCTATGGCGGCGGCTCGACCCTTTCGCCCGACGCGCAGCGCGCGGCCGGCGGCGCGCTGGCCGGTGCGGCCGTGGCAAAGATCATCGACGGTGACGTGGCCACCGGCGCGCTCATCGGCGCCGCGGGCGGTGCGCTTTGCGACGACGCCGGCGTCTGCCAGCGCCGCTACTGATTTCAACAGGGCGGCAGGCGCTGCACCGACGGCTCGCGCCACCGCCCGCATCCCGGAGCAAACGAGATGTCCAAGAAACTCGTTCTCGCGCTTGGGCTGGGCCTGTTCGGCCTGGCCGGCTGCACCCAAGGCATCAATCCGACCGACATGGACCGCGGCATCATCGGTGCCGGTGTCGGCGCAACCGCTGCCCATGTGGGCGGCCATGATGTCGCCAAGGGCGCGGCGATCGGCGCCGTCGCCGGTGCGCTTTGCGACGACGTGCGGCTGTGCCAATAACGCCTTCGCCACGCTGACGGCGCGCCCGCGCGCGCCGGCCCAGCCTTTTTCCAGCCGTCCCGGCAGCCTGCCGGGGCGGCTTTTTCACGTTCGGGATCTGCCCCAAGGGAAAGAAGCATGTTCAAGAAAATCCTGATCGCCAACCGGGGCGAGATCGCCTGCCGGGTCATCAAGACCGCCAAGAAGATGGGCATCCAGACCGTCGCCGTCTATTCCGACGCCGACCGCAATGCGCTGCATGTCAAGATGGCCGACGAGGCGATCCACATCGGCCCGCCGCCCGCGAACCAGTCCTATATCGTGATCGACAAGATCATGGAGGCGATCCGCCGGACCGGCGCCGAGGCGGTGCATCCCGGCTATGGCTTCCTGTCCGAGAACATGAAATTCGCCGAGGCGCTGGAGAAGGAAGGCGTCACCTTCATCGGCCCGCCCTCGCCCGCCATCGAGGCGATGGGCGACAAGATCACCTCGAAGAAACTGGCGCAGGAGGCCGGGGTCAGCACGGTTCCGGGCTACATGGGCCTGATCGCCGATGCCGACGAGGCGGTGAAGATCTCGGGCCAGATCGGCTATCCGGTGATGATCAAGGCCAGCGCCGGCGGCGGCGGCAAGGGCATGCGCATCGCCTGGAACGACCAGGAGGCGCGCGAGGGCTTCGAATCCTCGAAGAACGAGGCGGCGAACAGCTTTGGCGACGACCGCATCTTCATCGAGAAATTCGTCACCCAGCCCCGGCATATCGAGATCCAGGTGCTGGCCGACAAGCACGGCAATTGCGTCTATCTGCACGAGCGCGAATGCTCGATCCAGCGCCGCAACCAGAAGGTGATCGAAGAGGCGCCCTCGCCCTTCCTGGACGAGGCGACGCGCAAGGCCATGGGCGAGCAGGCCTGCGCGCTGGCCAAGGCGGTGGGCTACACCTCGGCCGGCACGGTCGAGTTCATCGTCGATGCGCAGAAGAACTTCTACTTCCTGGAAATGAACACCCGCCTGCAGGTCGAGCATCCGGTGACGGAACTGATCACCGGCATCGACCTGGTCGAGCAGATGATCCGCGTCGCCGCGGGCGAGCCGCTGCCCTTTGCCCAGGCCGACCTGAAGATCAACGGCTGGGCCATCGAAAGCCGGCTTTACGCCGAGGATCCCTATCGCAACTTCCTGCCCTCGATCGGGCGGCTGACCCGCTATCGCCCGCCGGCCGAGACCGCGGCCGGCCCGATGCAGGTCGCCGACACCTGGGTGCCCGCCCATCCCGGCGACCACCCGCCGGCGGCCGCGACCGGGGTGCGCAACGATACCGGCGTCTACGAGGGCGGCGAGATCAGCATGTATTACGACCCGATGATCGCCAAGCTCTGCACCTGGGCACCCAGCCGGGCCGAGGCCATCGAGCAGATGCGCCTGGCGCTGGACGAGTTCGAGGTCGAGGGCATCGGCCACAACCTGCCCTTCCTGTCGGCGGTGATGGACCACCCGAAATTCGTCTCGGGCAACATTTCCACGGCCTTCATCGCCGAGGAATATCCCGACGGCTTCCTGGGCGCGACCCTGCCCGAGGCCGAGATCACCCGCGTCGCCGCCTCGGCCGCGGCCATGCATCGCGTGGCGGAGATCCGCCGCACCCGCATCTCGGGGCGGCTCGACAACCATGAACGCCATGTGGGCGAGCATTGGGTCGTCTTCGTCGCCGGCAAGGAGATCCCGGTGCGCATCACCGCCGACCGCCAGGGCTCGACGGTCGAGATCGACGGGCGCAAGCTGCGGGTCGAAAGCGACTGGCTGCCCGGCCAGTCGCTGGCGCGGCTGTCGGTCGACGGTGCCCCCCTGGTGATGAAGGTGGATCGCCTGCCCTCGGGCTTCCGGCTGCGGGTGCGGGGCGCCGACCTCAAGACCTATGTGCGCCGTCCGCGCGCCGCCGAGCTGGCGCGGCTGATGCCCGAGAAGCTGCCGCCCGACACCTCGAAATTCCTGCTTTGCCCGATGCCGGGCCTAGTGGTCAGGATCAATGTCGAGGCCGGGGACGAGGTGCAGGAAGGCCAGGCGCTGGCCACGGTCGAGGCGATGAAGATGGAAAACATCCTGCGCGCCGAAAAGAAGGCCGTGGTGAAATCCGTGAACGCCAAGCCGGGCGAAAGCCTCAAGGTCGATGACGTGATCATCGAGTTCGAGTGACGGAAAACCGCCGGGCGCCCGCCAGCGCCCGGCACGAGGATCGGGAACCATGCCGCTTCTGGACGACTATCTCAGCCCCCATGCGCAGCAGGCGTTGATCGCCGGGCTGTTCATCGCCGCGGGCTGGTGGGTCGTCGCCTTCCAGAACCGCCGGCGCGACGCCAAGCTGCGCGCCGAGCGGGTCGGCGACGTGCAGCGCGCGCTGCTGGCCGAGATCCGCGCCCATGTCGTGGCGCTGGAAGCGCAGCGGCTGGACGAGGACGAGGCGCAGCGGCTGCTGGACAGCCTGCGCGACAGCGGCCGGGTGCCGGTGATCCCGACCCAGGCCAACGACCGGATCTTTGCCGCCATCCTCGACGAGGTGCATGTCCTTCCGGCCTCGGTCATCGACCCGGTCGTGACCTATTACCGGCAGCTTTCCGTCATGGCCGCCTTTGCCGAGGCGATCCGCAGCCAGGCCAGGAAGGACGCGGCCCGCGCGGTCGAGATGTTCGGGGATTACCTGGGACTGACCGAAGCGGCGCGCGAGACCGGGCACGAGGCGATGCGGCTGCTCATGGCCAGCATCTTCGGCGGCGAGCGGGCGGTTCAGGAATTGCTGCAACAGGAGGAACGGACGAGCGCCGGGCGCATCGCCGCCACCCTGCCCGGCGAATTGGCGGAACTGCGCGACCGCCTCAGTAGGCGATCTTCGGACCGGAGCGGCCTTTGATGGGTTTCAGACCGACGATGATGGCCATCTCATTGGCGGTGCGGGCACGGGCCAGCCGCTCGGCCAGCGAGGCTGCGACCGGGCCCGGCTTGGGCTGGCCGGACACCGTCGCCGGGGCGGGTTCTTCCGTCGCGCGCAGCAAGGGCGTTTTGGCCATCGAGCTTCTCCTTGTCACCGGGCATCCGTGCGGCCCTGCCCCCAAGATAATGCCTGGGCGGCCGTCCCGCAACGGAATCGCTGCGATTTTCGCCATGCCGCGTCACGGCAGGCCGGCGCGGCCGATTTCCTGCAGGCGCAGCGGGAACTTGTCGATGGCCCGCGTGATCTCGCGCACCGACCAGGGCACGGGCTTGCGCTGCTTGACCTGGCCGTCCTTGTCCATCAGCACCAGCGAAAACCCCTCGGGGCGCAATTGCCGGCGCCAGATGCTTGCCGCCGCCGGCTCGGTATCGGTGACGACCACCACGTCGCGGGCGATCAGCGGCGCCGGGTCGCGCTGCAAGGCGGCCAGCTGCTCGATGAAGGCCGGATCGGCGGCGGTATCGGCAAAGATCACCACCGGCCGGGCCTGCCACCTGAACTCGGCCGGATCGGCCTCGGCGGCGGGCAGCACCGTCAATTCGCCCGCAGGCGTTTCGGGACGCGTGGGCGTCCCCGTCTCGCTGCGCGCGGCGGGCACTTCGCCGCGGACATATGGGCGATGGCCGTCGGCCTCGCCTTCGGGCCTTGGACCCATCGCCGCCACCAGCGGCACCACGACCAGCAAAATCAACCGTTTCAGTTTCATCGCCCCCTCTTCTCCTCATTCATATAAGAGCCGAGGGGCCATGGGAAAGGATGCAAGATGACCGAAAGCACGAAAGCCGCCCTCGATGAATGGCGCCGGCTCGCCAGCAAGGAGCTGAAAGGCGCCGATCCCGACAGCCTGACCTGGCACACGCTGGAGGGGATCGAGGTCAAGCCGCTTTACACCGAGGCGGACGTGAAGAGCCTGGATCACCTGGGCAGCCTGCCCGGCATCGAGCCCTTCACCCGCGGCCCGCGCGCCACCATGTATGCCGGCCGGCCCTGGACCATCCGGCAATATGCCGGCTTCTCGACGGCCGAGGAATCGAACGCCTTCTATCGCAAGGCGCTGGCCGCCGGGCAGCAGGGCGTCTCGGTCGCCTTCGACCTGGCGACGCACCGCGGCTATGACAGCGACCATCCCCGCGTCGAGGGCGACGTGGGCAAGGCCGGCGTCGCCATCGACAGCGTCGAGGACATGAAGATCCTGTTCGACAGCATCCCGCTGGACAAGGTGTCGGTCTCGATGACCATGAACGGCGCGGTGATCCCGATTCTGGCGAATTTCATCGTCACCGGCGAGGAACAGGGCCATTCCCGCGCCGTGCTGTCGGGCACGATCCAGAACGACATCCTCAAGGAGTTCATGGTCCGCAACACCTATATCTATCCGCCCGAGCCCTCAATGCGGATCATCGCGGACATCATCGAATACACCTCGAACGAGATGCCCAAGTTCAACTCGATCTCGATCTCGGGCTATCACATGCAGGAGGCGGGGGCGAACCTGGTGCAGGAGCTGGCCTATACGCTGGCCGACGGGCGCGAATACGTCCGCGCCGCGCTGAAGGCCGGCATGGACGTGGACCAGTTCGCCGGGCGGCTGTCCTTCTTCTTCGCCATCGGCATGAACTTCTTCATGGAGGCGGCCAAGCTGCGCGCCGCCCGCCTGCTGTGGACGCGGATCATGAAGGAATTCGACCCCAAGAAGCCGGGCAGCCTGATGCTGCGCACGCATTGCCAGACCTCGGGCGTCAGCCTGCAAGAGCAGGATCCCTACAACAACGTGGTCCGCACCGCCTATGAGGCGATGGCGGCGGCGCTGGGGGGCACGCAGTCGCTGCACACCAACGCGCTGGACGAGGCCATCGCGCTGCCGACCGAGTTCAGCGCCCGCATCGCCCGCAACACCCAGTTGATCCTGCAGGAGGAAACCGGCATCACCCATGTCGTCGATCCGCTGGCGGGCAGCTATTACGTCGAGAGCCTGACCGCGCAGCTGGCCGAGAAGGCCTGGGCGCTGATCGAGGAGGTCGAGGCCATGGGCGGCATGACCAAGGCCGTCGCCTCGGGGATGCCCAAGCTGCGCATCGAGGAGACGGCGGCCCGCCGCCAGGCCCAGATCGACCGCGGCGAGGAGGTGATCGTCGGCGTGAACAAGTATCGCCTGGCCAAGGAGGATCCGATCGACATCCTCGACATCGACAACATGAAGGTGCGCGACGCCCAGATCGCGCGGCTGCACAAGATGCGCGAGACGCGGGACGAGGCGAAATGCCAGGCGGCGCTGGCCGAGCTGTCGCGCCGGGCGAAGGAAGGCGGCAACCTGCTGGAAGCCGCGGTCGAAGCCGCGCGGGCGCGCGCTTCTGTGGGAGAAATCAGCATGGCGATGGAAAAGGAATTCGGCCGCCACCGCGCCGAGGTCAAGACCCTGGCCGGCGTCTACGGCGCCGCCTATGAGGGCGACGACGGTTTCGCGCAGATCCAGCGCGACGTCGAGGCCTTCGCCGAGGAGGAAGGTCGCCGCCCGCGCATGCTGGTGGTCAAGATGGGCCAGGACGGCCACGACCGCGGTGCCAAGGTGATCGCCACCGCCTTCGCCGACATCGGCTTCGACGTCGACGTGGGGCCGCTGTTCCAGACCCCCGAGGAAGCGGCGCAGGACGCCATCGACAACGACGTGCATGTGGTGGGGATTTCCTCGCAGGCGGCGGGCCACAAGACCCTGGCGCCCAAGCTGATCGCGGCGCTGAAGGAGCAGGGCGCGGGCGACATCATCGTGATCTGCGGCGGCGTGATCCCGCAGCAGGACTACGATTTCCTGAAGAAAGCCGGCGTGAAGGCGATCTTCGGGCCGGGGACCAACATCCCCGCGGCGGCGCGCGACATCCTGGGCCTGATCCGCGCGGCGCGGGCGGCATGACAAGTCTGCGGCCGGGGCGCCCGGCGTCGCGGCCGCATGGGTATTTGGGGAACGAAGAAGCGCGCGGCCCTTGCCCGATGGGCGGCACGGGGAGGGAGGCCCGGCAATGATGCTGCGTCCTGTTGCCGAGGGGGACATTCCGGCGATCCTGGCGTTCTGGAACCCGCTGATCCGCGAGACCACGATCACCTTTTCCAGCGAGGAGAGGACGGCAGAGGGGCTAGCGCGGATGATCGCCGGCCGCCGGGCCGCCGGGCGGGCGTTCCTGGTCGCCGAAGAGGCGGGCGCGGTGCTGGGGCTGGCGAGCTATGACCAGTTTCGCGCCGGCAACGGCTATGCCCATTGCATGGAGCATACCGTGATCCTGTCCCCCGCCGCGCGCGGGCGCGGGGTCGGCCGAGCGCTGATGGCGGCGCTGGAGGATCACGCCCGCGCCGGGGGGGCGCATGGCATGATCGCCGCCGTCTCGGCCGAGAACGGCGCCGGCCTCGCCTTTCACCGCGCCATCGGCTATCGCCAGGTCGGGCTGGTGCCGCAGGCGGGGCGCAAGTTCGGCCGCTGGCTGGACCTGGTGCTGCTGCAAAAGATGCTCTGACCCGGCTTGCCTGCCGCCGGGCGCTATGGAAAACTCGTGCCCGGCAGCGCGGGGACAGGATGGACGACGGCAGGGGCAGGCAGATCACCGGCATCGCAGGCAACGGAAAAATCGGCCGCAAAGACATTTTCTTGAGACGCGGGGCGCCTCGAGGGGCCGCGGCCTGCTTGCCGCCCGATGCGGTCCCGCTGCGCGCTCGCACGCCGCTTGACCCCCGGCGGGCGGCATTCGGCGGGCCGCGGCCTGTGGGCCTGGACCATGGCCTGCTTCCCCTCGCCCCTATCGGTGCATCATGGCCAGGATAGGCGCGCCGCCCGAGACCCATTACACCCTGCCGCCGGATTTCGCCGCAGCCCTGGGGCAATGCGTGGCGAATTTCGGCTGGCTCGAAGAGATCATCAAGCGCACCATCTATGCGCTGGACCGCGCGCGGCTGGCCGACGACCTGACCGAGGAAGAGCTGCAAAGCTGGCTGACCCGCATGGTCTCGATCGCCGACGATTCCATGGGCACGCTGATCGAGCAGCTCGACGCCGCCATGCGCCGCTATCCCGGCCTGCGCGACCGCAACCGCATCACCGACCGGCTGGCCGAGATCCGCCTGCAGCGCAACCTGCTGTGCCATGCCTCATGGCGGCCGACCGAGGACAAGGCGCGCTGGCACCCCGCCTTCGTCAACACCAAGGGCGAGGTGCAGCGCCAGCCCCTGGGCATCGCCGACCTGGAGGTCATCCGCGCCGACACGGTCGAGATCGGCACCCGCGTGCTACGGGTGATGCGGGCGACCGGCGTGCGGGGCTATTGGGCGGGCGACGACGAGGCCTGAGCCGCGGCCGGCAGCCATGCGCGTTGCAACGTGCCGCGCCATCCGCTAACACCGCATCGTCCATAGATAAGAGTTTCATATGTCCGCCCAGAACCAGGGGCAAAACGCCTCTCCGCTTCGTCTCGGCATCGCTGGCCTCGGGACGGTCGGCACCGGCACCGTCAAGATCATCCAGAAACACGCCGCCCTGCTGGCCCTGCGCGCCGG
>JAANMV010001863.1_pt1 | contig 22006 bp, 24 predicted proteins | sample 7279661 | NCBI WGS metagenome assembly JAANMV01 (sample SAMN14094540, study PRJNA606508) | bioreactor metagenome | isolation source: A lab-scale SPAN reactor treating ammonium-rich wastewater day 121 | place: Ireland: Galway | collected 2017-05-16
TCTGAAACCTAAGCTTCTAGCCCACATAAGAGAAAATGCTGAATCCAAAAATATTTATTTAGATTCTGTGAATTGTGTTTCAGACCATATTCATATGCTGATATCTTTAAAAGGTGATCAATCTGTTTCTAAAATTGCTATGTTGCTGAAAGGAGAAACTTCTTATTGGATTAATAATAATAAGATCACCAGCTATAAATTTGAATGGCAGGATGAGTATATTGCTGTTTCTATTGGTGAATCTGCATTAACGAAAGTCAGGAAATATATAGCTAGTCAGGAAGAGCATCATAAAATAAAAACATTTGCAGAAGAATATGATGAATTTATAAAAGTTTATGGCTTTCAAAAGCTTAGGGGCTAAAGCCCGATTATCTTTAAATTATTTTCCCACGACCTGAAGGTCGTGGCAATTATAATATTTGTAATTGTACTATTTTAAATTTAAGAGAAAATAGATCTTAATCTCGGCTCAAAGAGACAATATTAAATGGAAGAATACATAAAAATTAACCGCGATTTATGGAATAAAAAAACACCGGTACATATTGCTTCAAAATTCTATGATGTGGAGGGATTTTTTAAGGGTGAGTCTTCTTTAAATCCGGCAGAGCTGGAATCGCTTGGCGATGTATCAGGAAAATCGATGCTTCACCTGCAGTGCCATTTCGGACAGGATACATTAAGCTGGGCAAGGTTGGGAGCACAGGTTACCGGAATTGACCTGTCGGATAAAGCAATAGAAGAAGCTAAAAACCTGAACAGTAAACTGGGCTTGAATGCTGAATTTATCTGCTCTGATGTTTATGATCTAAAACAGCACCTTGATAAAAAATTCGATATTGTATTTACATCGTACGGAACAATAGGCTGGCTGCCTGACCTGGATAAGTGGGCTGATATTATTTCATATTTCCTTAAACCCGGAGGGATGTTCTTTATTGCAGAATTCCATCCCTTTTTGTGGATGTTCAATGAAGAGTATTCAAAATTACAATATTCTTATTTCAACGATGAAGCTATAATTGAACCGGTAAAAAAAACTTATACTGACGGTGATACAGAAATTAACCTGTTATCTTACGGGTGGAATCATCCTTTTAGTGAAATATTTACAGCTTTGATGAAACAAAATCTGCAGATCACAGAGTTTAAGGAATACCCGTACAGCTATTACAACTGCTTCAGTAAAGCAGTTCAGAATAAAGCCGGCTGGTGGGAAATCGAAGGAATGGAAGGCAAATTTCCGTTAATGTATTCTTTAAAAGTAATTAAAAAATTATGATTAAATTATTAGTGTTTTTAATTTTAGTTTCACAATTTGTATTTACCCAGACTGCTAAAGATCTTATAGGCTCATGGCAGGCTGTGCCTTATGTAGCCGCAGGATATGATGAAACGTATACTTTCAATGAAGACGGTACATTCACTTTTCATTATAACCAGATGGATTGTGCAAAAAGGGAAATTTCATACGGTGGCAGCTGGGTATTAAAAGGGAAAACCATAGAGCTTAATATCACTTATTCTGAATACCTGGCTGGAGGAAGGTACCAGCCGCCAACAGGCTCCTGCGGCAGTGATTCAGAGCTTGTTGATGCTTCATATGTTAAAAAAATTATTATTCCGTTTGAAAGGGAAACTCTTAAATTATCCGGCTACAATAGTGAAGATATTGACGGGTTTGAACGAACTTCAATGTTAATAAATAACCGGAAATATTACATGTTTTCAAAATTTGAATTTTAAATGAAAATTATTAAGCTTACAGAAAATCTTATACCTGCATTCAAAGAATACTATGCCAAATATTCGCATGAGCAGGATGAATCATTCCCCCCGGTGGATGATTTTACAATAAACGAAAATGATCCGGTATATTTACTGGTAAAGGGAAAAGAAATCCGCGGCGCTGCCGCATTAATGCTGCATCCGGAATACAGGGAAGTAAGGCAGGCGCGCCTGCGTATGTTCCATGCTGCTGATGGTGATTATTTATCATATTTAAAGCTGTTAAACAGTATACTGCTTCATACTCATGGGCTCACTTCTATTTACGGTTTTATTGAAGATAATTACAGCCATATTGCAAAAATATGGGAGGACCTGGGCTTTAACGCCAGAAGATTTGCATGGGTGCTTATCAGGCATAATACAGAAAATAAGCAGGCAAATTTTCCGGCAGGGTATGAGTTGAAAACATTCCGTGAAAACATCGATGAAGATAGCTGGTGCGCTGTAATAAATGATGCATTCGGTCACTCACTTGGGCATGTAAGAATGACCCCGGAGAAAATAAGGCACTGGAAGCTGGAAAAGGGATATTTGCAGGAAGGAATGAAATTACTCTGGTATAATGATAAGCCGGTAGGCTCAATAGGAATTACAAAAGACAATCATAAAGGAAGTGAAATATATTTTATTGATGCTGTTGCTGTGATAAATGATTTCCAGGGCAAAGGACTCGGTAAAAACCTGTTAAGGGCAGGAATTGAATTTGCAGCTAATTCAGGAATTCAAAAGGTAATGCTTTCTGTAAACGGTGAAAATGATAAAGCAGCAGATATGTACTTCAGGGAAGGTTTTGAAAAGGAAGCACTGTACAAATGTTTTTACCTGGATATCAAATAATGCCGGTAAAATATAAAGTACCGGAAAAATAACAAAATGCCTAAAGAAAAAAATAATACTGATGAGCTTAAAAGTGAATTTATTTCGCTTGTAAAAAGCTCAATGAAAGAAAATACGTTCGTTAAATTCACCCTTGGAAAATACCGCGGAAACGAAGACGGCCTTGAAAATATTTATATTTCGCCTGTAAAAATTAAAGATGAAATTAAATATGCATTCAGGTATAAGTATAAAACCCGCGATGTATTTAAAAATCATGATATCGATGAATCGGTTTCAATAATTTCCGCGGAAACCGGGCAGAATTTTCTTTCTGCTACGCTGTTTTCCACCAAAAATGATTTTGTGCTGGAATATAACAAAAAACGCGTTCCCAGAACATTCACACGGAAAGCATCATTCAGCCGTGTTGAGATCAAGGAACACAACCGGATAAAAACACGGTATATTGACTCTAAGGAAAAATGGCTTAACCTGCTTGGCATTACCAATGCCAAAGCCGAAGTGCGCGGCGAAAAGTATGATAAATTCCGCCAGGTAGATAAATTTATAGAAATCCTTAATTCACTGGTGGAATCAAGCGAACTTGCCGGAAACAATGAGCTTGATATCCTTGATCTTGGCAGCGGTAAAAGCTACCTTACATTTGCGGTTTATGCATTCCTTAATTCACACGGCAAAAAAGCCCGCGTAACAGGGGTTGAGCAGCGCGAAGACCTTATTAATCTTTCAAACAATATTTCAGCAGAGTGCGGTTATAATGACCTTAAATTTGTTCACGGTTCCATTAATGATATTAAGCATAATAAAGCAGATATAGTAATAGCACTGCATGCCTGTGATACTGCAACCGATGATGCAATTGCAAAAGCGCTTACGCTTAAAGCTAAAATAATTATTCTTGCTCCCTGCTGCCAGAAATACATAAGGAAACATTTAAAAATTCCCGGAGAGCTGCAAAGCGTTTTTAAACACGGGATACTGCAGGAACATTTATCATCATTTTTAACAGACGGGCTGCGTGCGCTTGTGCTTGAATCATACGGCTATGAAACAAAAGTTTTTGAATTCATTTCCGGAGAACATACAAGCAAGAATATCATGATTACCGCCGTGAAAAAAGATGTAAATGAAGATATTTACCTGAATAAAACTGTTGAAATTGAAAAATTGAAATCACAATTCAGTTTGGATGATTTTTATCTTGATAAAATTTTACTGAATAAATAAACATACATTACATTTTTAAACAATGTTAAAGCTTGATGTTTCACAGATTGCCGGTTTTATACCTGAAGATTTCTTAAATTCATTGCAAAGTTCAGTTAATGATGCAAATAAATCATTGTACAGCAAAACCGGCAAAGGAAGTGAATTCCTGGGGTGGCTGAACTTGCCCGGCAATATATCCGATAACGAAATAAATGAAATAAATGATTGCGCAGCTTTGCTTGCAGCAAAAAGTGATATAATAGTTGTAATAGGTATCGGCGGGTCATATCTGGGCGCAAGGGCTGTTATTGATGCACTTTCCGGTAATTTCAATTCACTGCTGCATAAAAATGAACGGAAATCTCCGCTTATACTTTTTGCAGGAAATAATATCAGCGAAGATTATCACTATGAGCTTATACAGCTGCTGGATAAATATGACTATTCAATTATTGTAATATCCAAATCCGGAACTACAACTGAGCCGGCTATTGCATTCAGGCTGCTGAAAGCTCACATTGAAGCAAAATACGGAAAACCGGAAGCAAAAAGCCGCATAGCGGCAGTAACTGATAAAGCCAAAGGCGCGCTAAAAAAGATGGCTGATACAGAAGGATACAAAACCTTTATAATTCCGGATGATGTTGGCGGAAGATTTTCTGTATTAACCCCGGTTGGATTGCTGCCTATAGCTGCTGCCGGATTTAACATAAAGCAGCTTTTAAACGGCGCAAAAAATATGATGAATTTATGCACTGAGAAAAAAACATTGGATGAAAATCCGGCTGACCTTTATGCAGCAGCCAGGTATGCGCTTTATAAAAACGGCAAAGTCATCGAAATTCTGGCAGGTTATTCGCCTAACCTTAATTATATTATTGAATGGTGGAAACAGCTTTATGGTGAATCAGAAGGAAAAGAAGGGAAAGGGATTTTTCCTGCAGGTGTTAACTTTACAGCAGATCTTCACTCAATGGGGCAGTGGATGCAGGATGGTATCCGCAATATTTTTGAAACCGTATTAAGCATCAAAAAACCTGAACACAGCTTAATTGTGCCTAAAGATAAAGAAAATCTTGATGAGCTTAACTTCCTTTCAGGAAAAAGATTAAGCGAAGTAAATAAAATGGCTGAGCTTGGCACAATGCTTGCGCATGTATCCGGCGGCGTGCCAAATATCATTATTACTGCTGATAAAATAGATGAAGAAAATCTTGGCGGGCTTATTTATTTCTTCGAAAAAGCATGCGCTGTAAGCGGGTATTTGCTTGGTGTGAATCCTTTCGATCAGGCAGGGGTTGAAGCGTATAAAAAGAATATGTTTGCGCTTCTTGGCAAACCCGGCTTTGAAGAAATGAAACGTGAGCTTCTAAATAAAATAAGCGGTTTTTAAATTTAATGGCTTTGGGATTTAATAATAAACGGGGAATCACAAAGTGGCGATTGCCTTCTTTCAGGCAATCTCTTATAATAATAATTATTTTTATTGTATCTGCTGTTTTTTTCTCTTTTATATATGAAAAAATCCCCGGTACACTTTTCTTTTTTATAGCTGTAGTTTGGTTCATATTATCATATGGTGTATATATTTATATCCTTATGCATGGAAAAGGGAAAGAAAAAAGTACAATTACATCTGTGCAGGCTCTAACTGGTGAATTTACCATTGATAACAACTGGATCTCTTTTCTTGCTTTCTACCCGCTGGTTTCATCTTTTGGAGCTTTAATTAACGGGTATTATATTATATCCGTGATGCTAGTGCTTACAGGTTTTATGATTATAACAATTGGCAGGTATTTCAGAAAAAAGATCAGGATTGATGAATCTGGGAATCTTTATATATTTAAAAACGGAGAAGAACGATTTATTGATTTTAATACAGTAAAAACCATAGTAGCCAGGCTAAACCCCAAGGGCTTCAGGAATCAGTTCAAACCATTAATTATTATGGAGTTTAACACCAACGTAACTGAAAGTAAAACACTTAAGCTTACTTTTTCAGTGCTTCGTTCTGCAAAATTCGGAACCTATTCGCCCCCTCAGCTTATTTTAACATATATAAAAGAAAAATGTATATCAAACGGTTTTAATATTACGTATCTTAATCCTGAAGAAACCGATTTCAGAGCAGAGAAAATTTAATCCAAAATAATTAATTATAATACCATGAAAACAATACTGCTTTCATTCATTTTTATTTTTACAGTAATTAACATTACATTTTCACAGAAGCACGATTGCTGCGAAGTTAAAGGCTCCACCGGCAGCGATATTACTGCGCCTAACATAATGGCAACTTTTGGAAATGACGAGAGCTTTAAGAATGAACATCCGCAGCCGCTTGATTTTACTTTCACTGACGGAAAAGGCAAAATGATAACTTATAAAACCGGCGATGGTGTTGATGCAAACGGGTATGAGGTTAAAGCCGATAGTCCCACAAATAACTGGGTGTTCCTGTTCCATGAATGGTACGGGCTTAACGATTACATCAAGCGTGAAGCTGAAGAAGTTGCCTCAACACTTGGAAATGTAAATGTGCTTGCAATTGACCTGTATGACGGCAAAGTTGCAACCAATAATGATGAAGCCGTTAAGTATGTGCAGTCAGTAAATAACGAAAGAGCCGTTACCATTATTAACGGGGCAAAGGATTATGCCGGCAGTGATGCAGTTTTTGCATCTTACGGCTGGTGTTTTGGCGGCTCGTGGAGCAACCAGGCTGCAATTGAGCTTGGTGATAAATGCAAAGCATGTGTGATTTATTACGGAATGCCTGAGCAGAACACAGAACGTTTAGCAAAGCTGAAAGCGCCGGTGCTTGGAATATTTGCAAAGCAGGATGCAAGAATAACCCCGGAGGTAGCCGGAAAATTTGAAGAGAACCTGAAAGGGCTGAATATTCCTGTAAGCATATATATTTATGATGCTGTTCATGCATTTGCAAATCCAAGCAACCCTAAGCATGATCCTGATGCAACAAAGGATGCAAAAGAAAAAACTTATTCGTTTTTGAAAGAAAAGCTGAAATAATTTCGTAGGTCAAAGGCATGCCTTTGACCTACGTTTGATTTTTTTTGCAGAGACGACCCATCAGGTCGTCTCTTTTTATTTTTAACCACGAATTGCACTAATAAACACGAATTAGATTCTCTATAAGCCCTATATCCAAAACTCCGGATTGGGAGAGGATGAATGGAAGTATCATTTTATTGCCCCGACCTTTAGGTCGGGGATATTTTTTATAGAATGTACCGGGCTTTAGCCCAAAAATTAACGGCTAAAGCCGTTTAATCGTTCTCTCTTTTTCCACTAACTGAAGGTCGTGGCTACAAAGAAAAATGTCAATTTATTATGTTTTTTAAAATTTGACATTCGCGCCTTTGCACCAAAAAAGAAAATTAATAATCCACCAAATTCTTTAATTGCAACTTAAATCTTTCCTTCGGAAAGAAGTTCTGCTCAAGCTCAATAGCAAACGGTACCGGGGTATCAAGTGAACCTGAGCGCACTACGGGAGCATCAAGGTATTCAAACAGGTTCCCGCTTATCCATGCCGCAATTTCGCCGCCTATTCCGCCAAACAATGTATCTTCATGCAGGATTATAACCTTACCGGTTTTCTTAACACTCTCGGCTATTGTTTCATAATCAAGCGGCAGCAGTGTGCGCAGGTCAATTATATCGGCGGAAATTTCCTTCATTTCCTCCAGTGCATTTAATGCCCAGTAGACTCCCATACCGTAAGTAATAATTGAAACATCACCGCCTTCCTGCTCATATCTTGCCCTGCCTAAAGGCAGGGTGTAATATCCATCGGGTACATCTTCGCTGACACTCCGGTAAAGAGCTTTGTGCTCAAAATAAAGCACCGGATTAGGGTCTTCAAATGAACTGAGCAGCAGGCCCTTTGCATCATACGGAGTTGCGGGATACACAACTTTAAGTCCGGGTACATGTGTGAACCATGCCTCATTGCTTTGTGAATGGAACGGTCCGGCGCCTACGCCGCCGCCGGTCGGCATCCGGATAACAACATCTGCATTCTGTCCCCAGCGGTAATTTATCTTTGCAAGGTTGTTTACTATCTGGTTAAATCCGCAGGTCACAAAATCAGCAAACTGCATTTCAACCATTGTCTTGTAACCTTTTATTGAAAGACCCAATGCTGCGCCTACAATTGCTGATTCACAAAGCGGTGTGTTGCGTACCCGTTCTTTGCCGAACTCCTTATAAAAATTCTCTGTTACCTTAAAAACCCCGCCGTATTCTGCAATATCCTGACCCATCAGCACAAGGTTATCATGCTTTTTCATTGCTTCTCTTAACCCGTCTGATACGGCATCAACAAATCTTCTTTCCCTTGATTCATCAACAGGTTCTGATATTACCTGCTCAAAGGGAGCATAAACATCATTAATTTCAAAGTTACTTTCCGGTTTTATTTTAGGCTCTGCAAAAGCTGCATCCAAAGCTGATTCAATTTCACTTTTAAATCCGGTACGTATGTTTAATATTTTATCTTCATCAAGCAACCCTTCATTAAAGAGATATGCTTCATAATTTTTAACCGGATCTTTCAATTCCCATTTTTCAAAAAGCTCTTTTGGTACATATTTAACCCCTGAAGCTTCTTCGTGCCCGCGCATGCGGAATGTCATACATTCAATAAGCACAGGACGGGGTTTTTTCTTCATGCTGTTTCTAAGGGTAAGTATCCTGTCATATACTTCCAGCAGGTTGTTTCCGTCTATTTGGTAAGCTTCCATGCCGTAGCCAATAGCTTTATCAACAAGGGCTTTGCACCTGTACTGCTCGCTTACCGGGGTTGAAAGTCCGTAAGCATTATTTTCAATAATAAATATTACCGGCAGATCCCACACAGCCGCAACATTTAATGATTCATGGAAATCACCTTCGCTTGTACCGCCATCACCTGAAAAAACTGTGGTAATTCTGATATCATATTTTTTATCTTTCACATTCTGCAAATGTTCTGCCAGTGCTATACCGTCAGCTATTCCAAGCTGCGGACCAAGGTGGCTTATCATTCCCACAATATGATAATCATTTGTACCGAAATGAAATGAACGTTCGCGCCCTTTGGAAAAACCGTTAAAGCTTCCCTGAAGCTGCATAAATAGTTTTGGTAAAGGAATTCCGCGCGATGTAAACACACCAAGGTTGCGGTGCATTGGCAGTATGTATTCATCACTAGCCATTGCTTTGGTTACTCCAATGGAAATTGCTTCCTGCCCGATGCCGGAAAACCATTTGCTTATCTTGCCAAGGCGCAGGTTAAGCAGCATTTTTTCTTCTATCATTCTTGGAAGTAAAATTGCTTTATAAAGTTCCAGCAGGGTTTCATCTGTATATTTTTTCCGGTTAAATTCCATTGCTGCAGTATTCAGTTCGTTTGGTTTTTGCATCAGTAAAATATGTGATAATAATTATAAAAAAAGGGAAGATAAGAAATTCTCTTCCCTTATGGAAATAATATTTACAAAATTCTATTCAGCAGGCGGGGGAGTGAATGTTCTTCCTGCATATTCCTGGTCAAGCATTAGCAGACCTTCGCCTTTGCCGCCGATAAGCTGCATCTTACCAAGTGATTTTGATGCCAGGGCTTCTTCTTCTACCTGTTCATCGACATACCATTTTAAAAAGCTGTTTACGGCGTGGTCATTTTCTTTTATGGCTTCATCCATCAGGTCGTTTATTGATTTGGTGACTTTCTTTTCATGACCAAGAGCTTTTTCAAATACTTCTATTGGTGAAGAAAAATCCACATCAGGTTTTGCGATCTGCTGAAGCTCAACCTTTCCGCCTTTATCAAGCACAAAATGAAAAATCTTCATTGCATGGAAATGCTCTTCCTGTGCCTGCACGTGGAAATAATTTGCTATTCCGTCTAAATTCATATTGTGGAAATATGCTGCCATTGAAAGATATTCAAATTCGGCATAAAACTCATTGTTCATCTGTTTGTTAAGCTCACCCTGAAGCTTATTGGATAACATAACTGGCTCCTTTTAATATTTATTTACTAAATTACTAATAATAACAATGATATTAAATGAAAAAATGTTTCAAAAACCTTCATATTTTACTGAAAAATAGTTACTTAATAAATTTTTCCTTTCTCTAATTAACTATTTAACAAATCAACCGTTTAACCATTCAACTATCAAATATCAACTTTCAACTATCAACTTTCAACTGTCAACTATCAACTGTCAACTGTCAACTATCAACTATCAACTATCAATATCAACTGTCAACTTTCAATTATCAGCTCTTCATTCTGTCAATCAGACGCCTGTCTTTCTTGGTGGGTCTGCCGGTTCCTTTAAATTTACTTTGGTATGATACAAACCTTTCGGTTTGCAGCTTATCAAGCTCTTCCCGGGGAGTAATATCAAGTGCGTAATTTTTAACCAGTGGAGCGCTTACACGCTTTTCAAGCAGATCGATAACTTTGAAAGTCCGTTTAACATACCCCTGCTGAACTGTTATGATATCGCCGGGCTTTATCAGCCGTGAAGGCTTAATGCGTGCATCATCTATCTTAACCTTTCCGGAGTCGCAGGCTTCGCCTGCAAGTGTTCTTGATTTGAAGACACGGATGCACCATAAATATTTATCTATCCTTACAGGCAAATACGAATTTTGAATTAAGAATTACGAATTAGGAATTACGAATTACGAAAAAGAAACATTATTAAACCGCAAAGACGCGAAGACGCCAAGCCTTACAATGTGTTTCATAAATTGTTCTGCTTTTCATTGAGCCTTTGAGTCTTTGTGTCTGCTTATGTTTTTGATAATATTGTTTAAATCAAGTCGCATTTTGTCAAATCGTTTAAGTGCAGATTCAATAAACTCTTCATTTATCATTTCTTTCAATTTATCTTCACTTAATATATCAAACTGGTTAATTTTGAATGTCTGCTCAAGCCCCTCCTGCTCCAGCTTAACAAGGTATTTCTGGTTCCACAAAAAAACAGATATTCGGCATTTTGGGTGGTGTATTTCTGTGATGGTTTTCAATTAATCTTCTCTTTTAAAAAAAGTCCAATTGGTAAATAACCAATTTTTAACAAAAAAACCTTCAGAGTCAACATCTTTTATTAAAAATGTTTTAACTTCATTCTTATGAATAATTTTGTAATATTGCTCTAATTTAACGTTTAGATTTCTATCGTAGTCCCCGGTTATTGTATAATAAAATGTTTCATAACCAACGTAAGTAATTCTGAGATTACCGCCTAAATCATTTTTCGAAATGATAAGAATTGCATCACCTTTTTTATCACTTGCTGCTTTTATAATTACATTATTTCTTAATGTATATTCTATTCTTGCATCAATTAATTTTTTATTTACAGGATTTTTAATTTTAAGATAAATTCTAATAGAATCAGTTTTATTCGTTATTGAATCAGTCATTTTAACTTTATTTGTATCATAATAATCGGCATAGTTTAAAAAATTCAAAATCAATTTATTGCCAATTATACTGTATTTCCCAAACCCTATATCATTTGAAATATCATCCCAGTATCTATATCTAAAAAAATTATTTTTTAATATTTCTAAGTTTTCACCATATTCACCCTTAAATTCCCACACTGATCTATAAAACCCCTGCTCGATTTTCTGTGCAAAAGAAAATTGAGCAACCAAAATTATTAACAATATGTAAAATTTATTCAATTCGTGTAAATTGGTGAAATTCGTGGTTTAATATTTTAAAATAATTCAATTTATGTGCTGTATCAATGGAATTATGAATAGAAAATGAACAGAAATATATATAAATTCACTGAAATATATAAAAAATTATGGTTGTAATAATAAAAAAGTCTGATTCAAAACGCACTATTGATAGAAAGATAAAATCCGTAAAAACTATAAAGCCTAAAAAGGTTCTGGATGCATATAAATATCTAGGGATATTGAAGATTAAGGAAGATCCGAACGAAATTCAAAAGAAATTAAGAGATGAATGGCAATAGGCTGGTTTCAGATACCAATGTCTTAATTTATCTGTTAAAAGGCGAAGAAAAAGCTGCTGAAATCCTGAATAATAAAGAAATTTATTTATCAGTGATTTCTGAAATAGAATTGCTTGGTTTCAGAAATTCCACAATACAGGAATTAAACAATATTAAAAAATTTTTATCGGATTGCTATATTGTTGATCTGAACAATATCATCAAAGAAACAGCAATAGAACTAAAAAGGACTTATAACCTGAAAACCCCTGATGCTATTATCTGCGCAACTTCAAAATTTCTCAATTTATTCTGGCAACCTCCGACAATAAACTTACAAAAATAGAAAATATGAATATTTTATACTATGAGTAGAATTTATTTTCTTCATTCTGTTTTGTCTGTTTAAATTTTATTCACTTCAAACCTGTTCGTACAGGGATAATTAATATGGAACTCACTGGAAATATAGTTGATGTTTTAAACCGGAAAATTTTTGCCGGGAAAGTAATAATTGAAGGCGGGAAAATTGTTTCCCTGCAGCAGGATGGCGGCACATATGACAATTATATAATGCCCGGATTTATAGATGCTCACGTGCATGTAGAAAGCTCTATGCTGGTGCCATCGGAATTTGCGCGCCTTGCCGTGCTGCACGGAACCGTTGCAACTGTCAGCGATCCGCATGAAATAGGAAACGTGCTTGGCATTGCCGGAGTCAGGTACATGACAGAAAACGGCAGTAAAGTGCCTTTTAAATTTTATTTCGGAGCGCCATCCTGCGTTCCTGCAACTGCGTTTGAAACTGCAGGAGCTGAAATTACTGCATCAGATATCCGCGAGCTGTTTGAAAAAGACGGGCTGAACTATTTAAGCGAAATGATGAATTACCCCGGAGTGCTCTTTAATGACCCGGTGGTAATGGAAAAAATAAAAATTGCGCAATCGCTTGGCAGACCCGTTGACGGCCATGCACCGGGATTAAGGGGAGAGGATGCAAAAAAATATGTTTCTGCGGGAATATCAACCGACCATGAATGTTATACTCTGGATGAAGCCCTGGGGAAAATTGCACTCGGAATGAAAATCCTAATCCGTGAAGGCTCTGCAGCAAAGAATTTTGATGCCCTGCATCCTTTGTTAAAAGAACATTCAGATATGGTGATGTTCTGCAGCGATGATAAACACCCCAATGACCTGGTTGTTAGCCAGATAGATGACCATGTCCGCCGCGCTGTTAAGCTGGGATATGAATTGTTTAATGTACTGAATGCAGCATGTGTTAACCCGGTAAAACATTACAATATGAATGTAGGACTGCTGCAGCCGGGAGACCCTGCGGATCTTACTGTTGTAAATAATCTGAAAGATTTTAAAGTACAGCAAACATATATTAACGGTGAACTGGTTGCTGATTCAGGTAAGAGTTTAATAAAACGGGTTGAGGCTGATTTTGTTAATAATTTTTATACTTCCAGAAAATCACCCGGTGATTTTGCTGTAAGTGCCGAAAATGACGGCGCTCCGGTAATCAGGGTAATAAAAGCGCTTGACGGGCAATTGATAACAGAAGAGCTGCATGAACCTGCAAAACTTTTCGATGCCAGGCTGGTTTCAAATACAGCAAATGATGTTCTGAAAATGGCTGTTGTTTGCAGGTATAATAATTCAAAACCGGCAATTGGATTTATCAGGAATTTCGGATTAAAAAAAGGAGCAATTGCTTCGTGTGTTGGGCATGATTCACATAATATAATTGCCGTAGGTGTGAGCGATGAAGATATCTGCAATGCAGTGAACGGCATAATTGATTATAAAGGGGGAATATCTGCAGCATTTGATGATAATGTCGAAGTTCTGCCGCTGCCGGTTGCCGGGATAATCTCAAACGAAGACGGTTATACAGTTGCCGGAAAATATACAAAGCTGGACGCTTTGGCAAAGCAGCTTGGAACTAAGCTGCATGCTCCGTTTATGACATTATCATTTATGGCTCTGCTGGTAATTCCGCAGCTGAAGCTGAGCGATAAAGGACTGTTTGACGGCAGGAAGTTCGTGTTTGTGGATTTGTTTGTGTGATTTATTTCAAGCAGAGCCGCAAAGATGAAAAACTATAAAGATGGAAACCCGCATTTATGCTCCTGTCAGGTCCTCAGACCTGGCAGTAATTTGATAGTACTGTCATTGACTCTTTCTGAGAGAAACTGACTATTGTCAGATAGATTAAGTTAATACTAATATTAATTGCCTCGACCTTCAGGTCGTGGGATAAAGTGACAAATGAAAAACGGCTTTAGCCGCTAAAATTCTATTATGGGCTAAAGCCCTGATATTTTTTTAATTTTTCCACGACCTGAAGGTCGTGGCAACACAAACTGTTTTTTATTCTCTTCGATCTTAGATACTGACATATCAATAATATTACAATGTGTTGAACTTTTAACCAACAGGCTAATAATGCAAAAATTTACAGTTAATAATACAGAATATTCTATAAGATTATTTGATGTACAAAACGATTCCGTTGAGGAGCTGACAGACCTGCTCCACAGGGCTTATAAACCGCTTGCTGATAAAGGGCTGAATTTTATAGCAACCCATCAGTCGGTTGAATATACCCGCAATTATTTCAGGAAAGGGGAGTGTTATATACTGGTGAACCCTGAAAATAAGATCTGCGGAACAATATTTTATTACCTGCAGACTTTCCATGATGCACCTGAAATTTTTAAAGATAATGATACTGTGCTTTTCGGAAAATTTGCTGTTGAGCCGAGCCTTCAGAAAGCTGGGATAGGTTCAAAACTAATGGATTTTACAGAATCAATTGCCAAAAGCCGGGGGAAAAAACAAATGGTTCTTGATACCTCTGAAAATGCAGGACACCTTATAAAATATTATGAAAAACGCGGATATAAATATATCCATCACTGGCAGTGGCCCGATGTAAATTACACGAGTGTAGTAATGCTCAAACAACTGTAAAATTATTGGATAATTTTTTTGCTCCCCTCTCCCACGGAGTCCGTTGGACCTTTTTTAAGGAGGGGAGGAGTCACGCTGTAAGCGGGACGAGGGGTGGTATAATTAATATTAATCATCAATCTAAATTCAGAGCAGCAGGATGTATACACCAAAACATTTCGAAGAAAAAGACAGGGCAAAGCTGGTTCAATTTATGAAACAATACAGCTTTGCTGCAATTGTTAATAAAACAAAAAAGCGTTACTGGGCAACTCATATCCCATTCCTTATTGATCAAAACAATGATCAGATTTATCTGCGTGCTCATATGGCAAAGGCAAACCCGCAATGGGTGAACTTTAAAGAAGATGAAGAAGTACTGGTAATTTTTCAGGAACCTCATGCATATATCAGTCCGGAGCTTTACGATACAAAGGTTAGTGTTCCCACTTGGAATTATATAGCTGTACATGTTTACGGAATCCCTGAAATACTGTCATCACGGGAAGATAAGATACGAATACTTGAAGATTCCTTTGCTGAGTTTCAGCCATCATATCAAAAACAATGGGAAGAGCTTCCTGAAAAATACCGTGAAGACCTGTTAAACGGAATAACAGCCTTTAAAATAAATGTTACAGAAATTGAAGGAAAATTTAAATTAAGCCAAAACCGCTCTGAAAATGAAAGAACCAATATTATTTCACATTTATCTACCGATACTGAAAAAATTAAAAATGATATTGCCCTGTACATGAGCCGGACTAAACAACAAGATAAATAACTGAAATAACAGGATATTAAATATTTTAAAACCTAACGTCTTTAAGGTATACCTATAATGCAATAATAAGTTTATTTTACATGAATAAAATACGTTTAATTATTGCAATTATCAAATTTTGTGGAGTTTAGTATGGCTAAGAATAACCAGCCAAAAACTGTTTTAGCATCGCGTAATACATCAATTATTTCTGTCGCTGAGTCTTTGCTTAAAGATGCAGGTATTTTGTATTCTATCAGCAAAAACGGAGTAACTGAGATACAGGTTACCGGCGATGAAAATATTTTTAATGCAAGAAAGATATTGATTGACCTGGAAGAGCTTGATTTTCATGATAATAAATAATTCAAATTATAAGATTTAAGTTTATAAAATAAGTTTTTATATTTACAGCGGAACAATGTTCCGCTTTTTTTATGCCCTCTTTGAACAGATTAACTTAAAATTAATCATACTGGTAAAACTATGAAAAAAATACTAATACTGGGCGGCACGGGATTTGTAGGCAGAATACTTACTGAAAACCTGATTAAACAGGGACTGGAACCTGTGTTATTTAACCGCGGAAAACGCTCACCCGGAATATTTCCCGAATTAAGGCATATTAAAGGCGACAGGCTTAATAAAGAGGATATCAGGCAGGTTACTTCTGAAAGCTGGGATACTGTAATCGATTTCAGCTGCATGTACCCGGTGAACCTGGATGAAATTACCGAAAGCTTAAAAGGAAAAGCCGGAAGATATATTTTTATTTCTACTGCAAGTGTTTACCCTATGAATGATCCTGAATTCTGGAAGGAACCGGTTAAGGAAGATGCTGAAACTCTGCCCTGCAGCTATGAACAGAAGATCAATCCCGATGTGAATTCAACTTACGGGGAAAAAAAAGCCGAATGTGAAAGAATACTGCTGGGCAAAGATTGGCTGGATAGTATTATATTCCGCCCGGGCTTAATATACGGAAGGTATGATTACACTGACAGGTTCTATTACTGGCTGTACAAAGTGCATAATAACAGCAGGGTCCTGCTGCCTGAAGGCGGTAAAGAAAGCTTTACTGCAACATACAGTGAAGACTTTGCTGAATTAATAAATGCAGCAATAAATTCCGGCAATCATAACAGGGTCTATAATGCCGTTACGCATAAACCTGTAACTCTTAAACAATATATCAACGATGCCTGTGTACTTACAGGAAAAACGCCTGATTTTGTAAATGTAAGCGGTGAATTCATCGAAGAAAATAAAATTCAGCCCTGGGCAGATCTTCCTGTATACGTCGGGGCTATTAACATGTGGCTTGATAATTCCAAAGCATTGAATGATTTCCCTGTATTTTTCCATACTTTTCATGAAAGTGTGAAAAAATGCGTAGATTATTACGCATCTTTGGGCTGGAAAGCTCCCGCTGCAGGTTTATCAGATGAACGTGAAGAAGAGTTGGTAAAGCTTGCCGTTTCCCAAAATAATTAAGATCACATAATTAAAAATACTTAAATACCCCTTGACAAATAATATTTCATCAATTAACTTTGTAGTACAAAGTACTTTTTATCAGAAATTAAAGTGAGTTGATATGGAGCAGGAAAAAAACAGTTCAGAAGAATTATCATCAGGCAGGCAGCATTTAAAGGACCTTACTGAAATAAGAAGCCTGATGGAGCGTTCTTCCAGCTTTATTTCTCTTAGCGGGCTTTCCGGGATAAGCGCTGGTATTGTGGGGTTGATTGCAGCATTTATTCTGCACAGCAGGCTTTCTGCTGTAATGGATTATTCAGGTACTCCTGTAATTACAGATGAAGCCAGAACAGGGCATATCATTTTCAGCCTTATTCTTTCGGCTGTTGTTCTTTTAGTTACATTTGCGCTCGCTATTTTTTTTACTGCAAGGAAAGCTAAAAAATCAGGACTGCCTGTATGGGATGGCAGTGCAAAGAGGCTGGTTGTGAACCTGTTTGTTCCGCTTGTCACAGGCGGGTTATTCTGCCTGCTGCTTATTTATCAGCGTTATGACTGGCTGGTTATTCCCTCAATGCTTGTATTCTACGGATTGTCTCTTCTTAATGCAGGCAAATTCACTTTAAGCGAAATAAAATGGCTTGGTGTTTCTGAAATACTTCTCGGGCTTATATCAATGCTGTTTTTAAGCCAGGCAATATTATTCTGGGCGGCAGGATTCGGCCTGCTTAATATTCTTTATGGTTTGGTAATGTATTATAAGTACGAAAGAGCAGCATAATAATATTTACTTAACAGGTAATTTTAAAGGAACAATTTGAAGGATATACTCGTAAATATTAATAAGCTCTTTGAAAGCAGGGTAAGGCTTGGAATAATGTCTATGCTGATGGTAAATGATGCGGTTGACTTTAATACCCTGAAAAGCCACCTTGATGTTACCGACGGCAATCTGGCCAGCCATTTAACGCCGCTTGAAAAAGCAAAATATTTAAAAGTAAATAAAGCTTTTATCGGCAAAAAGCCGAATACAACATATTCAGCTACTGCTGCAGGAAGGAGAGCATTTAACGAACATTTAGACGCATTGGAAAGGTTAATTAACAGCAGTGCAAAATGAATTTTCATTGTTAATTCTGCTGAAAAAAATTATGGACGAAATAAAAAACACCTGGGGCTTGTATTATGCATAAGCCAAGATTCCTTATCACATTTATTCTTTTAATAATTTACAATTTTTTCTTCTGGTCAGAAAAGCTGGGTATTAATTTATTTATTTTTTTCATACTGGGTTCTGTTGCCATGTTGTTTATTAATGAAGAAAATATCAAAAGCAGGAATGTAATTGTAATGCTTTTGGCTGTATTATATTCTTCGGCAATGGTGGTTATAATAAATTCCGGATATTCAAAATTTGCAGCATTTATTTCATTCATAATTTTTACAGGGTATGTTCACCTGCCGCAGCTTCAGACCGTTTATGCTGCATTTTTAACAACATTATCGTCATTGATTGTTTTTCCCTACAATATATTTGTTGAATTAAAATACTCAGCTTCAAAGTTCAGAGCAGTAAAGATTGTTTTCAGGCTGTTAAGGATTGCAATTATTCCGCTGGCAGTATTTGTCATATTTTATGCATTATATGCTTATTCAAACCCTGTGTTCAATTCATATTCGGTCACGTTCTGGGATACAATAGGGAAATATCTGTATGATATTTTTATTAATTATCCGCTGCTCAGGTTCTTTTACCTGCTGCTTGGATTAATGCTTATCATGGCTTTTATGTATAACAATAAGATAAATGTATTTACTGAACTTGATAATGCTTTCCGGGATAATTTGGTACGGGATAAGATCTATAAAGTGCATTCACGCACTAAGCCGGTTCAGAAAACCCATTTATTATATACATTATTTACATACAGGTTTAAGCCAAACAGCCTTAAGCTTGAAACAAAAATGGGTATTGTTCTGCTGGCTATGATGAACATACTGCTCCTGCTGCTTAATATAGTAGACCTGCAGAATACCTGGACAGGGTTCGATGCGGCAAAAATAGACAACCTTGCTTACTACGTGCATGAAGGCACCTATTACCTGATTTTCAGTATTCTTCTTTCCATGGCAATTTTGCTGGTTATTTTCCGCTCCAGCCAGAATTTTCTGCACAAAAATAAATTTCTTAAGATTCTTGCTTACGGCTGGATAACACAGAATGCATTTATGGCTCTTTCGGTTGTGCTCAGAAATATTTATTACATTGATTATTATTATGCCCTTTCATTCAAACGAATTGGTGTAATGATATTTATCCTGCTTACATTGACAGGGCTTGTTACAATGGTCATAAAGATTTACAGCCGCAAGACCACTTTCTGGCTGTTTAAAGTTAACAGCGCTGCTGTATTAATAATGCTGCTGGTTATGGGTTCATTCAGCTGGGATAAGGTTATTGCCGAATATAACCTCAAAAATCCCGATAAAAATAAAATTGATATCGATTACCTTCTCAGGCTTAACAATGATGCTTTGCCGATACTGGATAAACACAGGGATGTGCTAGATAGAGAATATCTTGAATACAACTTTTTATTCAGTGAATATAATAACGGTCTTGCCGTTTACAAATCACGGGTAGAAAGCTTTGAAATTGAACAGGAAAACTATTCATGGCTTTCATGGAACCTGCCGGATGAGAATATAAAACAGTATTACAGGGAAAACGGGAAAGATATTTACCTTAAACTGAATAAAAATTCCGACAGTCTTAAAAATAATATCAAAGAAAAAAATGAACATCTTGAAATTGTTCCCCGGAACGACAGGAATGAAAAAAATGAACTGAAAATCCGTGACAATAAGCCCAAGATTGAAGGAATCCCGATAACAAAGGATACCCTGAAAATAAACAATGCACCGGGGAATGGAACAAATCCTGAAAAGAGATGAATTACATTGAAAGATATTTTGATAAACCGGTTTTTGCGGGTTTTGCACTTTTGCTGCCATCTACATTCGTTCTGTTATCTATATTTATGAGTGCTGCCGGGTCTGATTTTATGATCAGTGAAATTTCAGATATTAAAAGAACTTTAAATCTTTTTACAGCAGCTTATTTTACTTCATTGATCTCAGTATCAGTCTGTTTTGCTGATATAATTAAAATAAATTCCCGGCAAACTGAAATATCCAATGAAATAGATTTTATTTACAGAAAAAGCTTTGTTAACATTTCTATAATTTCCATAAATGCAATTTATGTTTTTTTGATCTTTATGTACAGGGAACTGGAAAAATTCGGGAATATTCCGGTTGGAAGAAATTAATTTGAATAACAATAATCCTAAAAAAAAATATTATGAAAGAAAAAATTTTAAATAATCTTGAAAACCCTCAAAAGCTGGAGCTGCTTTACAGGGAAAATAATATTGAATTTACTGAAAGCTTTAATGAAATCTACAGTGAAATAAGCTCACTGGAAATCGCAAAATTCTGGAAGTTAAGGCTGCAGGCTGATATAAACAATTTAATTTCAGATGAAACAGAGCAAAGCAGGAGCGGGGATTCTTTCAGCAAAAGATTTGATCTGTTATTCACACTTGCCGCAGTAATTATTTGCGGAACAATTATAAAAATTCCCCAGATATCCGGATCAAACATACAGAATTTTCTGACAGATAATTTACCGTTTATAATATTCCCGGCTTTTACTGTTTATTACCTGCTTAAAAATAATGCTGAAAGTAAAAAGTATTTTGTTATATTTTCAGTTATAATAATATCATTATTATTTATGAATATTATACCATGGCAGGAAGGCAGCCATACCCGTATACTTTCAGCACTGCATTTTTCGTTTATAACGTGGCTGCTGCTTGGTTTATCATATGTAAATTTCGATATAAGAGCCGGCAGAAGCAGAATGATTTTCCTGAAAAAAAACGGCGATGTATTTATATTAACAGGGGTGCTGATGTGCGCGGGCATGCTTTTAATAATGCTTAGTGTAGCAATGTTCAGTGTAATAGATGTAAGGCTGGACAAAGTTCTAGAAGAATATGTTGTTATTTACGGTCTGGTATCGGCACCGTTTGCTGCAAATTATATGATCGAAACTTCGCCTAAAATTATCAACAGGGTTGCTCCTTTTATATCCAGGCTGTTTACTCCGCTTATGCTGATAGTTATGACGGGATTTTTAATTGCGCTGGTCTTTTTTGCAAAAGACCCTTTTAATAACCGCGAGGAATTGATCGTATTTAATATAATGCTGGCAGTGATTATTGCGGTAATAATTTTTTCTTTTTCAGGCAGTGCGGGAAATTACAGGTCGGTATATAATAAAATACTTCTGCTGCTTTCATTTGAAGCTGTAATAATAAATACTCTTGCGCTTTCTGCAATAATATACAGGCTGTTTATGTTCGGTGTAAGTCCCAACAGAATAGCTGTACTAGGGGCCAACATACTTCTGTTTGCTAATCTGATTTTTATCACATTAAAGCTCATACAGTTTATTCGTAATAAAACAACTTCAGATAAAGTAGAAAACAGTATGACAGTTATGCTGCCATATTATGCCGTTTGGGCGGTAATGATTGCATTTATTATGCCATTTTTATTTGGTTTTAAATGAACTCAAATATCAGATTTTACCGTGATTTATTTTAATTAATTATCTATTTTAGATTTCCATCTAAATAAATTATATATTAAAAAATGTCTACCACTAAAATCCAATCAATTACAATGGGCAGTGTATACACTTCCGATTTCAAAAAATCACTTACTTTTTATAAAGATGTTCTGGGACTGGAAGGGCAGGCAGGTGAAAATTCCTGTTATTTCCAGGTAGGTGATGAGCAGGGATTTTTCCTTGAAGGCGGCTATAACCGCAGGCCGGAGGCTGAAAAACCCGAATGCGCAGCGCTTACTTTCGGAATCGGCTCAG
>JAANMV010001867.1_pt1 | contig 21974 bp, 20 predicted proteins | sample 7279661 | NCBI WGS metagenome assembly JAANMV01 (sample SAMN14094540, study PRJNA606508) | bioreactor metagenome | isolation source: A lab-scale SPAN reactor treating ammonium-rich wastewater day 121 | place: Ireland: Galway | collected 2017-05-16
GGTAGGCGGGGTTTCTGCAACAAGAATTGCAAAATGGAATGGCACTAACTGGCTGTTGTTCGGTTCAAATAACGGTTTTAACGATGATGTGCTTGCGCTTGCAGTATATAACAGCCAGCTTTATGCTGCAGGAAGGTTTACCAACTCAGGTCTTAACAGGATTGCCCGGTGGAACGGAACTGCATGGCAGCAGCTTGGGCTTGGATTAAATGAACATGCGCACGCATTAGCTGTTTACAGCAGCGAGCTTGTTGTTGGAGGTGCATTTTTAACAGCCGGCGGAGTTAGCACTAACAGAATTGCAAAATGGAACGGCTCCTCATGGTCATCCCTGGGACTTGGTATGAACAATGAAGTATTTGCACTTGCTGTATTGAACAATGAACTGTATGCCGGCGGTGATTTTACACAGGTGGGGGGTGTTGGAGTGAACAGGATAGCTAAATGGACAGGAAGCTGGAGCAATCTGGGTACAGGAGTAAACGGTTCAGTTGATGCTCTTTTCAGTTACGGTAATTTAATTATTGCAGGAGGCAGCTTTACAAGCGCCGGCGGAGTTGGGGCTAACAGGATAGCTTCATGGAACGGAAATAACTGGTCAGCTTACGGAACAGGGATGAATAATGATGTTCTTTCTGTCTGTGTTTTCAATAATGTTATTTATGCCGGGGGAAGCTTTACAACCGCAAGCGGAACAACTGTAAACAGGGTAACACGGTGGAGCATGCCTGTGGCTATTGACCCGTCAGGAACTGAAATTCCCGCAGATTATTCGCTCGGTCAAAATTATCCGAATCCGTTTAACCCTGTTACGAAGATCAGCTTTGATCTGCCTTCGGCAGGATTAACAACTGTAAAAGTTTTTGATAACCTGGGCAGAAAAGTAAGCGTGATAGTTAATGAAGATCTTGAAGCCGGTTCATACGAAGTTAGCTTCGATGCATCTTCACTTTCAAGCGGTGTTTATTATTATGAACTTTCCTCAGGAAATTACAGGAATGTTAAAAAAATGATGCTGGTTAAATGATATAATCAATTTAATATTAATGGTTAATTGAAACAGACCCGGTCTTTTTAAAGACCGGGTTTTTTATTTCATGTATTTATAATTCCTGGATTAAGAAAAAAGTTTTTATGTTAAGCAATTAACAGTTTAACCCAATCTTAACATATTATTTTTATGAGATTTATCATTCTTTTTAGTGATGTTTGTCATTGTTAGAACTTATAAAAAAAGTTAAATTTGCATTAAGGTTCAGTTCAGAAATTGTTAGCTTAAAAGGTAAGGAGCTGCAAAATGAGAACAATCAGACTTTTATCCGCACTAATAATATTATTCAGCATTACTTCTTTATATGCTGAGATACTGGATGATAAGGCATTACTGCTTAAGCTGTACAGCGAAGAAAAAATGGCTTACGACCTGTTCGGCGAATTTTATGACAGGTGGCAGCTAAATATATTCAGCGATGTGCAGCAAAGAGAAGCAAGGCATGTTTGGTGTGTTGAAGTAATAATGAACAAATACAGCGCAGCAATATCAGCCGGCAAAAAAAAGATACTTTATCATGATAAAGATACTGAATCTCTTTATAATGAGCTTTCCGTTAAAGGATGCATAAGCGACCTAAGCGCATTGGAAGCTGCAGCTTTCTTAAAAGAAAAATTCATCTCAGATCTGCGCACAAGAGCGCTTAATATTAATGACGGTTATTTATTAAAAGTAATTTTCCTGCTGGAAAAAGCTGCAAAAAGCCATTTTAAAGCATTTGTAAAAAGCATCAGGCTTTCAGGCTCAGAATATATTCCTGTATATCTCACGGGAGATGAGTTCAGCAAAATCATGGCTGCTGATAAAAATATTGCAGGTAACTGAATTGTATGGTTAGTAAATACAAAGACCCCTGTTACGGGGTCTTTTTTATTGTACTGCATCAGTTACCCGGCTTCACACCTGCCTGTTAATAGTAAAAGTCGGGTTTTTCTTTCCCGAAAAAAGTAATGTCCCTAGCCCTGCAGCTGCGAAAATAGTTCCGAAGCCGGTAAGAAATAAAGGCATGAACCAAAGGTTCATAAAAGCACCGGTCCTGTTATCATTAGGATCTGCAGGGTTATAATAAACTGTTTCTTTGTCGTTAAGTTCATATGCATCCGGACTTGTGTTTGTACCTTCAAACTCATATGTTTTTCCCTTTACTGTAAATTCAAATACAGGTGTAATACTTCTGTGCCTTTTTAAAACCTTCTTTACACGGGCTTCGGTTTTGGCTGAATTGTTTATATAATCAATTGTAAGATAGCCCCACACCAATCCTCCCCCAAGGATCATCAAACCTATTAATATAAAAGTTTTTGCTGTCATAATACCTTCTCTTTATTAAGTAAACATTTTCAACAAAAATACTTTGTCTAAATCCCCGGGGCAAGTAAATTTTTACATGATTGTTTGGGAAAACGATCGGCAGAACTGTATTGAGTCGCCAAAAAATATAATATGAATTAAATTTTGTGAGAAGTTACTAAATTCATGAATATTTTTTGTTAGTTATTTATTGAAAATTTAGGGTATTTAACCCTATTTTACAAAAACGTATATTTAAAGATTATTTTTAAATAATCTAAATTTAAACAAATATCTCAAATTTATTAAATTATGCCGAATTTAGTACTTATCAGACACGGACAGTCACAATGGAACCTTGAAAACAGATTCACAGGATGGATAGATATACCGCTTTCGCCAAACGGTGAAGAAGAAGCAAGAATTGCAGGTGAAAAGCTGAAAGGAATGAAGTTTGACCATGCATTCACATCTGCTCTTATCAGAGCTCAGAAAACATATTCAATTGCTGCACAGGTTGCCGGATTCAATAACCTGGTTTGCGAAAAAGATGAAGCGTTGAACGAAAGAATGTATGGAGACCTTCAGGGACTTAACAAAGATGAGTGCCGTGAAAAATTCGGTAAGGACCAGGTTCATATCTGGCGTAGAAGCTATGACATTCCGCCTCCGGGCGGCGAAAGCCTTAAAAATACTGCAGAACGCGTTCTGCCATACTATTATAAAAGAATTGAACCGAAATTGCGCGAAGGTAAAAATATACTGATAGTTGCCCACGGTAATTCGCTGAGAGCTTTAATTATGCACCTGGAAAAAATGAGCGGCGAAGATATTATCAAGGTTGAAATTCCGACAGGCGTTCCGATTTTATACGAGCTTGACGATAATCTTAATATTTTATCGAAGAAAGAACTTTGATTTGGTTAATAGTTGATAATTGACAATTGACAGTTGAAATTTGGTTAACCTGTAAAGACGTGCCGCTCCGAAGGAGTCCGTTAGACTGGCAAGTCTCAAATAAAATAATTAAGATTGCTTCACCTGCTAAAGCAGGGTTCGCAAAAAAATAACTTAGCGTCTTTGCTCACTTAGCGGTTAATGTTTTTTATTTTAAAATTATGACACTATACAACAAAGCACTGGATACGGTTCACGAATTTGTGAAAAATGAAAATCTGCGGAAGCACATGTATGCCGTTGCAGAAGCAATGAGACAATATGCCCGCAAATACGGTGAAGATGAAGATAAATGGGCTGCTGCAGGCTTGCTGCATGATTTTGACTGGGAAATTCACCCCACGGCAGAAGAACATCCAGTTAAAGGGAGCGTAATACTTAAAGAGCGCGGCTGGGATGAAGAGATTATCCGAGCAGTGCTTTCACACGCAGATTATACCGGGGTAACGCGTGATTCATTAATGGAAAAAACACTCTTTGCGGTAGATGAGCTTTCAGGCTTCATAGTTGCCTGCGCGCTTGTGCAGCCGACAAAAAAGCTGGCTGATGTAAAAACGGACTCAGTAATAAAAAAAATGAAGAAAAAAGAATTTGCGCGCAATGTTAACCGGGATGATATAATTAACGGAGCAGCCGGACTCGGCGTGCCGCTTGAAGAACACATTGAGTTTACAAAAAATGCCATCACTGGAATTGCTGATAAGATGGGAATGTGAGTGGATTGCGGATTTTGGATTGTTGATTGCGGAATTTAGATTGCAGGTTACAAATTCCAGGTTACAGGTTTCGAGTTGCGGGTTTTAAATTTTAAAATTAAAATTATTGCCGGAAGAAGTAAAAATATCACCAAATCTCACCAAATCTCAGCGGTATGAACAGCTGCTGCCGCAGATACGGGCTTTGATTGCAGATGAAAATGACCAAACAGCCAACCTTGCTAACATTTGCGCTGTTTTAAAATATAATATGCCCGGTTTCTTTTGGATTGGATTTTACCTGCTGAAAAATGAAGAGCTTGTCCTGGGACCGTACCAAGGGCCGCTTGCATGTACACGCATTGCATTGGGCAAAGGTGTCTGCGGAGCAGCCGCCCTGCGGCGTGAATCAATAATTGTGCCTGATGTTGATAAATTCCCCGGACATATTGCCTGCAGCAGCCTCTCAAGAAGCGAAATTGTCATTCCATTGATAAATAACGGTAATGTATGGGGTGTGCTTGATGTTGATTCAGATGAGCTGAATATGTTTGATGAGACGGATAAAAAATATTTAGAGGAATTGTGCAGTTGGGTAAAAATATGAAAACCCCTCACCCCCCAGCCCCTCTCCCAAAGGGAGAGGGGGGCAAAGTATCTAATTTTAAGCACTCTTCTTCATAATTTGAGATATTACATAATAATATTAATTGCATTTGTTTCGTTTAAGCTATTTTCACAGGAAACGGGTGATTCGCTTCTTTATGTCCCTATCAATGATTCCTTAAAAAACGCAGTTGATTCAACCCGCAAAAGCGATATTGATGCAATCATAGAATATTCAGCAAGTGACTCAGCAATATTTGATATCTCAGGCGATAAGCTGATGCTTTATAATGATGCGCAGCTTAAATATAAGGAGTTTGACCTTAAAGCTGCACGGATTGTTTTATTCCGCGAAAGCTCAATTATGGAAGCAAACGGGATACCCGATACTGCACTTGCCGGCAAGTTTATGGGTACTCCAATCTTTATGGAAGGCGCAAAACGCTATGATGCTGTTAAGCTGCGGTATAATTTTTCAACCCGGCAGGGTGTAATCGATATGGGTTCAACCGAGCTTGAAGGCGGCTACTATTTGGGCGAAAAAATAAAGAAGGTTGATGAAAATATTTTCTTCATCAAAAACGGCAGGTATACAACCTGTGACAGGGCTGACCCTGATTATTATTTCGGAAGCCCGAAGCTTAAAATTATCCAGGGAGACAGGGTTATAGCCGAGCCTGTATATTTATTTATTGATGATGTGCCGATTTTTGCGCTGCCTTTCGGGATATTCCCGAATCATTCCGGCCGCTCAAGCGGGATAATTCCGCCTGCATACGGCGAAGACCCTACGTACGGCAGGTATCTTTCCCACCTGGGATATTTCTGGGCTATCAACGATTATGTTGATCTTGCACTGCAGGGAAATTATTACACAAAGGGAAGAATTGACCTCAGCTCACGCTTCCGTTATGTTATGCGGTACAAGCTTTCAGGCAGTGTTGATATCGGCGGAAGCCGCATAAGGCTTGGTGAAGAAAACGATAATGATAAACAGTTCGGTGATGAGTGGCGCATAGGGGTTTATCATAACCAGACAATTGATCCTACAACAACACTTACCGCCAATGTAAATTTTTTAAGCAGCAAAAATTATTATAATACTTCAACAAACAATCTTGATGACCTGCTGAGGCAGAATGCACTTTCAAACGTTACGCTTTCAAAATACTGGGAAGGAACGCCGAACTCAGCAAGTATAAATTATTCCCGTGACCAGAATTTAACAACCGGTGAAATTCTGCAAACGATTCCAAGTGTAACATTTTCCCGCACACAGAGCTTCCCCTTCCGGGGAAAAAACACTTCACTGCTAAATTTAAACTGGTATGAGCAGCTTTCTTATACATACAATTCAGCATTCAGGTACATAGATGAAAAACGGCTTGTGAACTCAGCAGTACTTGACGGGAATTTCAGAAGAAATACCCGTGGCGGTATAAGGCAGGCAGTTGTACTTAATGCGCCGCTTAAAATATCTGAATTTAATTTAACACCGTTCTTCAGTTATAATGAAATTTGGTACGATAAATCGGTTGAAAAAACTTTTAATTCCGCAGATAGTACCGTTATTACAAATGATGTAAAAGGATTTAAGGCATTCCGATATTTTAATACTGGAATTACCCTTTCAACCAGGCTTATTGGATTATTTAACACTAAAATATTCGGTGTTCGGGGTTTCAGGCATACTGTTACACCTTCTGTAACTTACGGCTACACGCCTGATTTCAGCGAGCCGCAGTGGAATGCATATAAATCATATGTAAACCAGTATGGACAGGAAGTAAAATATTCTATTTACGAGCGTGAAGTATTCGGCGGAGCGCCGATGGGCGAACAGCAGGCACTGAATTTTTCTGTTGGCAATGTGTTTGAAATGAAAGTTAAGGATACCGATTCAACTGATACAAAATTCCAGCTGCTGAATTTAACAGCCGGTTTAAATTATAATTTTGCTGCCGATAGCCTTCGTTTCAGTGAAATAGGCTTAAGCTACCGTACACAGATAGGCGATTTCCTGAATATCGGCGGGGGAGCAACGTTTAACCTGTATAAATATGTAGATGGTGTTGGCAGAATAAATAAATTCCTGTGGAACGAAGATAAAAAAATTGCACAGCTTACAAATTTTAATATATCGCTTTCCAGTACACTTGCCGGGGGCGAAATTGTAACCGAAGAAGATTCAACCCTGGCAGAAAAAGAGCTTGAGCAGACAAGTACTTATGAAAGCGAATATGTTGGTGTTTATGCTGATAAACCTGTTGATTTTTCAATACCATGGTCAGTTACATTAAGCTATAATTACAGTATTAACCGCGCAAATCCTTCGGTAATTACTAAATTTTCCAATGTTTCAGGTAACCTGAACTTTAACTTAACACGTAACTGGAAATTTACTTTTTCTGCCGGGTATGATATATTTTTAAAACAGTTTTCAACCCCGTATATTACAATATACCGTGACCTGCATTGCTGGGAAATGAGCTTTAACTGGGTTCCGACAGGTATATACAGGGGATATAAATTTGAGCTGAGAATAAAAGCCCCGCAATTACAGGATGTAAAAGTTACAAAGCAGACAAATTACAGGGGAGTATTTTAAACGTGAAATGTGAAACGTCAAACGTGAAATGAGAATTACAAAAGAATGAAGTACGAATTATACAGCGGGGCGGGGAATGATTTTGTGATGATAAATAATCTCACAGAAAAAATTCCGTTTGATAAACAGAAAGAGCTTACAATTAAGCTGTGCAGCGAAGATTTCCCCAATATAGACGGGGTGATATTTGCTGATGTACCGCATAAACCAGGCTCAGCCGTGCGGATGAACTATTACAACCGCGACGGCAGCTTTGGGGCAATGTGCGGAAACGGAGCGCGCTGTATTGCAATGTTTGTATTTAAGAACGGCATCACCCAAAGCCACAATTTTTTACTTGAAGCTGTTGATGATGTTTACGGAGCTGAGATCAAAAGCGGTGAAATCGTAAAAATAAAATTTCCCGAACCAAAGGAAATAAAGACAGGAATAAAAATTACAGCGGAAACAGGCTCAGGCTTAAAGCAGGCAAATGTTAATTATGTAAATGTTGGAAGTGATCATATAGTTTTATATCTTGATGAAGATATTAACAGGCTTTTTTTAAACTGCGTAAAAATGGATGAACTGAGTGTTGATGAAACCGGCAGAAAGCTGCGCTTTCATAAGGAGTTTGAACCGCGCGGAGCAAATGTTAATTTTGCCGAGGTTAAGGAAAATAATATTATCAGGCTCAGAACTTATGAACGGGGTGTTGAACGCGAAACACTTGCCTGCGGTACAGGGATAATTTCAACCGGAATAATTGCAATGCTGAACAAGGGATTTGAATCTCCGGTAAACATAAAAGTGCAAAGCGGAGAGGTGCTGCAGGTGGAAGCAAAGTCTGCTGATGGTAAAATTTCAGAGTTAAGCTTAACCGGCAGCGCAAAAAAAATCGGCGAAGGTAATATAAACTGAAATTCATTTGCGAGACTGCTTTAGCATTCGAAGCAATCTCAATTATTTACAGGATTGCTTCCACAACAGGGTAAACGTCGCTTCGCTCCTCGCAAAATATTATATAAAAATAATGATATTTTTTAAAAGAATACTGGCAAGAATTAACAGGATAATTAATCCGCCGAAGAATATTGAGGAAGAATTCCACGCAAAATACTATTACAGCAAGGTGTGGGCTGATACTTATTTTATGGGTAAGAACGTTTTTAAGTGTCCCAACGACCTGTGGATATACCAGGAAATTTTATGGGAAAACAAACCTGATGTAATTATTGAATGCGGTACGTTCCACGGAGGAAGTACATTATATTATGCTAAACTGTTTGATATGATGGGAATAGACGGTGAAATTATCACAATTGATGTTGACCCCATGCCTGATATGCCGCAGCACCCGCGTATCAAATACCTGCTGGGCTCCAGTGTATCTGCAGAAATTATTTCACAGGTAAAGGAATTAATAAAAGATAAAAATCGTGTGATGGTTATACTTGATTCAGACCATAGCTGTGATCATGTATATAAAGAACTTGAGCTTTATCACAGTTTTGTAACACCGGGGCAGTACCTGGTGGTTGAAGATTCAAACATAAACGGGCATCCTGTTTATTCCGGATTCGGGCAGGGACCCGGACCCATGGAAGCGATGGAAAAATTTTTGCCAAACCACCCGGAATTTGAAACAGATAAATCAAAAGAAAAATTTTTAATGAGCTTTAACCCGAACGGGTATCTGAAACGAAAGTAAATAAAAACCCCGCTTTACAAGCGGGGTTTGTTATCCTTGGGGGGATGTTTTATGAATATTTGAAGCTATAATTATTTTTGTGAAATTAAATTCAGATGTTCCTTTACTAATCCAAAATCAGTATCATCTACATTATAGTTCCAGTCTATGTATGATATTTTTCCCTGTTTATCTATAATAAATATTGTCCGGTTATAAAATCCAAGAGGGTTATAGCTGCCGTACTGCGAGGATATTTTTCCGTTATAATCGCTTACAAGCTTAACATTTTTTACATTCATATCATCTTTCCATTTATTCAGTATCTCCAGCCCCGAATTGCTGACCATAAGTATTTCAATATCATCGTTTGAACCAAGCAGGCTGCCAGAAATATTCTGAAGAGTCTGATTTTCCGCATAAGCATCAAATGCAGTAAGCTCCATGGCGCAGCTCATGCTGAATGGAGCTGGATAAAAAGCGATTATCACATTCTTTTTTCCGTAAAAATCTGAAAGCCTGGCTGTTTCTCCTGTGCCGATTTTACCATTTTCCAAGCTTGAATAAATAAACTCAAAATCCGATGCATCATCACCGGGGAAAGGAATTTTTCCGTTAATACTTAAATTAATGTTCGGGTCTTTTATATCAAGCTGTGTAAAAATCTCTTTCTGTACGGCGCGTAATTTTTCACCCTCTCCTTTATAATCATAATTTGCATAAGTTACTTTATTGGTTTTATCAACAACATAAACAAATGCGCCGTCTCCGGAAGAATTCCATTTTGAAATTCCGAATGAATGCGCAAGGTCCATATTTATATCAGGCGCAATATCAATATCAAAATAATTACTGCCCAGGTATTCACGAACAACAGATTCATCATTGTTTGTAACCACCAGAATTTTTAAAGTGCCGCGGTAAAATTGCCAGTCATAAGCATCTCCGAAAGCAAGACCTTCAGCAAAATATGTGCTGAATGCAGAAAGCATTATTTCCGCATAATTGTTTTTATGGGTAATATCCGGCATAAAAGCTATCAGCAATGTTTTATTTTCCTTGTAATCATACATTCTTTCCGTACCGCGCAAACCATTGGCAGGATTATAAATATTTTCGAATAAAAATTCCGGATTAGGTATCTGCTCACCTATCTGCAGCCCATTGCCAGAAGCGGAAATATCAGGGTTGCTTAAAGCAAAAAATGCTGTAATTATTGCGAAAATGGCTGATTTCAAAGGAATTTTAAGCATATTTTTATCGGTTTAATTTATTTATAAGGGTTTTACTTAACGGAGTGTAAATTGTTCCTGTAGATTTAAAAATATGTAAACACTATATCAAGCATATGGTCACCCTGGTAGCGGTTCAAAAAAGGCAGCATAAACCCGTTGCGGATAACTACACGCGAAAGGTCAGATGATTTTTTCATAATTGCATTATAGTTCACATTGGGGAACATTGCAATAATTCTGCCGATAGGGTAGTACGGTTTTTTCAGGAATTTTTCGCGGTGCTGTTTAATTCTTTTTGAGACCGTTAAGGAATCGAATTTAACACTGTCATTTTGTGTTACAAATTCATATTTATGAATGTAAACACTGTCGCCGATATAAACAGGCAGCTCTGTTTTATTTAACTGGTCATAAACTGAAAGATGAACATCATACAGGCCGCTTTCAAACGGCGAAGATTTAAATTTAACAGAATAATTAAGCATTGCAAACGGTTTTATTATCAGGATATTCTTTATCTGCTCGGTATCAAAAAACTCTTCTACGTTCCTTTCAGAAAAAATATTGGCATAAGTATCAAATGCTGCAGTGTCGTTATCAACAGGAGTAAGCTCTAAATGTGTTTTATACCTGCCGAATTCTTCTTCTTCGGTATCAAGGCTGTCAAGTATCGAAGCATCAGCTATCTGCCAGTTCAAAGTGATTGTCTGCGGGTTCATTCCGAAATTGGAATTATCTATCCTGAATTCACTGAGGACAAGCTTTTTGGCAAATGATATTTCATCAGGCGCAAGCTCTTTGCTGCCGTTTGATATTTTAATGTTCCGGCCGGTAGAATCAATGCTGCCGGAACGCCTGTAATTAATTTTCCTGTCGGAAATATAGAACAGCCTGTAATCACCTATCTGCTCCCATTTATAGCTGAGCTTGTTCAGCTTATCTATAAGAAGGTCACTGCGTACAATGAACAGCTTGATCTTTTTCTGTTCAATAAATTTTCTTATCTCCAGTATATTCAGCTTAAGCTGTTCTTCTTCCCTTTTTTTCTTCGAAAGCTTTTTGGTAACAGGCGGGTCAATAGCAAAAAAAGTCGGTATTGTATCCGTATTAAACCTTGAGGGATCATTTGAAATTACCTGAAGCGGGTAAATATCATAGTATCCCGGCATCATTTCAAAATAGATCTGCTCGCCGGGTTCGATGTATTTAATTTCTATAAGCTGCCTTGTTAATGCAGCTACTTCATAGGTATCTTCCCTGTATGCCTGCTGGTAATAAAAGCTCCATACCATATTAACAACAATTATAATCGCAGCCCCGCCTGCCAGAATATATTTCCTGAACTCGGAAAGCTGCCATACCGCAAAGGGAAAAAAAAGAATGGAGTTAAGCACTATATACCTTGATATCATATTGGTACCGCCTGAACCGACAATTCCGCTGAACATCAGCAGCAGCAGCTCAACCAGGTTGAACAGCAGAAACACGCGAAGCAGCGAAAAATTACCCTTAAAGCCGTTGTGTTTTTTTCTTACTACACTTATTATCTTCCATAATCCAAGCAGGGTAGTAATTGGCGCAATATAAAAAATAAAGAACGGGTATTGTATGCTCCTTTGAACAAAACCTGCGCTTGAAAGCCCGGCATAAATTTTAGTGGTTTCCTTAATAAAAAAGAACATATCACCGTAATCGTGCCAGTTTTGCCATAGCCACCAGATAATTGAAATATATGAAATAAGCGACCAGCCGAGATTAATAAAAAGCTCTTTGCCAAGCCTGTACTTGCGGAAAGAAAGAAGAAGAACCATGATTACAAACGCTATCGAAAAGAACCATCCTTCATAGCGCAGCAAATTGCCTAAAGCAAGAGATACTGCTGAGGCTATAAGATACCCGTGTTTTATTATTCTTAAATTAATCTGCCGGTACCACAATATAAAATAGTAAAATCCAGCAGTTACAAAGAAAAAGAACGGGAACTCCGGCATTGCAGATGTGCTTAACCATACCTGAAAAGGAAATACAGAATATATAAGGCATGAAATTACGGCAATTTCTTTTGTGAATATCTTTTCAAGCAGAAGGTATAGGTAAACCAGCGTTGCTGCTGAAAATATTGTGCTGGTAATTACCGGGGCAAGAGTCAGGTCACCAAACAGCCAGATCATTACTCCGTTCAGCCAGAAATGCGGGCTTAGCCATACACCTGAATATACCCTGGGGTCACGGAGCCAGTCCCACGAAATAACGGTCCTGCTGTAATCATCCGCTGTTAACCATCTAAGCCCGCTGTAGATCACTATTAACTGGAATGTGATCTTAAAAACTATCAGTGATGTAATTACTGTAATTTTTTCCGATAAAAACCTTATGATATATTCTGTTAATTTTTTCAATTACGGGTTATAATGCCGTGCAATGGTTAAATTTAATTAATAATTAAATTTTCAATTAAATGTATTAATTTTAATTTTAAGCTCTTTGTTTTCTTTATAAAGCTCATCAAGCTTTAAGCCAAAGTATTCAAGAAAGCGGAGCAGGGTTTTGTTGCCAAGCTTCGGCTCTTTTTTTACAAGGTCCTCAAAATCAGGCTTGGCAAAAACAATCAGCCGGGTAAGCTCCGCAGCTTCAGCAGTAACAGAATGGGTGTTTTCGCTGAAAAGATGTATTTCAGAAAAGTACTCGCCCTGCGAAAGTTTTTTTAATACCTGCATTTCATCCCGGGATTCTGTAACAATATTAACCGTGCCTTTTACTATTATATAAAAACAAAGCCCAACAGTTGACTGTGTAAATATTGCTTCACCTTCTGAATAATCCCTGATATGTGAAATTTCTAGCAGTGATCTTAATTCACCTGATGAAAACCCGTTAAACAGGCCGCACTCTTTAAGTGTATTCTTTAATATTTCTGATTCTGAATTTTTTTTACCGAACATTTTTTAAACACCTCTTAAGCATATAGTTTAATATGCTGTTATTGCTGACATAGATAATATTTATTTCAATCTAAATACTTAATAAGATTTAAAAATTTGTTTACTCAAAAAACTCTTAACTCAACAAACCATAACATAATATGATCTAAACTCTGCAAACTTAATGAACTCCATAAACTCAATGAGCTCTATACACTCTTATCCAGCCTTATACGGAAAGTTGTGCCTTTGCCGGGTTCGGAATCTTTTACAAACAGCTTTCCTTTATGGTATGTTTCAATAATTCTTTTGGAAAGGCTTAACCCCAGCCCCCAGCCGCGCTGCTTTGTGCTGTAACCCGGACGGAAAATATCTTTTTTGAAACGTAGGTCGATACCTTTGCCGGTATCTTTTACATCTATAAAAATATGATTTCCTTTTTCTTCAATATCAAAAGTAATAATTCCTGCGGCATTTTCTATTGCATCGAGCGCATTTTTAGTCAGGTTCTCAATGACCCATTCAAACAGCTCCCGGTTAATAAGGGCATTTGCTGATGATAAGCCTTTGATTTCAAGATCAATTTTCTTTTTTGAATGTCCCTCAAATGTTCCTGAGCTTATTTTCGGGATACGCACCTCAAAATATTTGACAACTTTTTTTATTATTTCATGAACATTTTCAGGCTTAAGATCAGGCTTGGAACCTATTTTGCTGAAGCGGTTTGCAATTTTACTCAGGCGGTCAATATCATTTCCCATTTCAGCAGAAAGCTGTGTGACCTTAAGCGGATCCGTTGCGCTTGCCTTTATCAGCTCATTCCACCCCATTAGTGATGAAAGCGGTGTTCCAAGCTGGTGCGCTGTTTCCTTTGAAAGCCCGACCCAGATATTGCTTTGCTCTGTGCGCTTAATATAGTTGAAACCAAAGTATCCCAGGAAAATAAAAATTCCTGCAACAGCTATCTGAATTATTGGAAGCTGCTTAAGCCTGGTAACAAGAGTTGACTGTCCGTAGTGTACATAACTTAACACAACTGAATCCTGGAAGGTAACTTTTATGGGTGTATTGATCTCATCCATTTCCTTAACAAGCTCTTTTATCAGCTTAACCTGCTGGCTTCGGGGAAGCGTTGTATCAATTTCCAGATTTTTTGTAAAGGTCGGCTCCATTGATTTTGCATCAGTTACAACAATAGGAAAATTGATGGAGTTAGAGCTAACTACGTTGCTTAGCACAAAATTGTATTCACCTGACTGGCTTTGATCTGTTGCGATAAACTCTATAGCCCGCGCATAAAGATTAGCCACGTCGCGCTCACGCTCAAGGATATCTGAGACCAGCACCTGTGTATAAATAAGCGTGGCAATAATGATAACCACACCAGTAACAAGCAGCGCAATTTTTATGTTGGCAGAGCCGTAACTTTTCATTCTTTATTGTCATTCCCTGTTTACCCCCTTGGGGCGAATGCAGGAATCTTTATTATTGATACCTTAAAATTCCAAATTAATGAAAGAATAATAGGTACACATAACCTTTAAAAATGAAAAATAACTGACAGGATTAATAATAAAAATATAAATTTAGTTGCCTGAAATGGTTAAAAATATATGTAAATAAAGGAATATTGATGATTTAATAACAGGGATTAATATAAATTATTATCAATTATCTTTTCAGCGGCAATTTTGCCTGAAAGGAGCACAAGCGGAATGCCGCCTCCCGGGTGGGCGGAGCCGCCGGTGAAGTAAAGTCCTTTATAATTTTTTGATTCATTTCGCTGCCTTAAAAACGCCGCATTGCGGCTGTTGGATGAAATACCGTATATGCTTCCTCCAAAGCTTCCTGTTTGGCTTTCGATATCCTGCGGCGTCATAATTTTTTCGCATTCAATTTTTTCCGTTATATCATATCCGGTAAGTCTTAAAATTTTTGCAAGGATGTTCTTTTTTATAAATTCGTAATTCGTAATTCCTAATTCGTAATTTGTATTCGGTGCATTTATCATTACGAACCAGTTCTCTTTTCCGGGCGGTGCGTCATTTGGCGAGAACTTTGATGATATGTACATATAAATTGTGGGGTCAGCCGGAATTATTTTTTCATCAAAGAGCTCATGGAATTCTTTTCTGTAATCATCTGAAAATAAAATGTTATGTGTATCAAGTTTTTCTGAATTTATATTTACACCCCAGTAAAACACAAGCGCGGATGATGACGGCTCTAGTTTTTGGTATCTTTTTGCTGCAGATGAGGAGTTATCGCCAAGCAGCCTGTGGTATGTTTGGTAAACATCTGCATTGGATATTACGATATCCGAAAAGATTTCTTTTCCGCCGGCTATAATACTCTTTACCTGTTTGCCTTTTAAAATGATTTTTTCAACCGGGCAATTGAACTCAAACTTCACGCCCTTTTTCAGGGCTAGGGCATATAATGCCATGGTGAGTGAGTGCATTCCGCCGGATAAATAATAACCTCCGAGCGAATATTCAACATGAGAAATGATATTAAGTGTTGCAGGAGATTTGTACGGGTTGCTGCCGTTATATGTTGCATACCGGTTAAACAGCTGAATGAGCCTTTCATCTTTAAAAAATGAACGGTTTGCTTCATTCATAGTCCGGAATGAATCAATTTTCGGAATCTTAAATAAAGTTTTAAATGCTTTTAAGTTTGTATATGTTTTTGCGCTGTAAAGATCGCTGAACAGGAAAATATCAGCAGTAAGATCATATATTGTTCTGCAGTATTCAAGAAAATTTTTTAATGATGATTCATGTTCATTAGTTTTTAGCGAAAGCTCGTTTTCAAACTTTTTAATATCGCTGAATGCATTAAGTACGGTTCCATCAGGGTAAAAATAACGGCAGAGGTTATTTAGTTTGTTGAATTCAAGATAATCAGAAGCATTTTCATTTACTGAGCTGTAAAGCTCTTCGATAACAAACGGCATTGTTAACAGCGAAGGACCGGTATCAAACCTGAATCCGCCGATATTAACAGAACCGGCTTTGCCGCCCGGGACTGAATTTTTTTCATAAACGGTTACATTGAAGCCCTTGTGCGCAAGGCGGATAGCGGCGGAAATACCGCCGAGACCGGAACCGATGATTGAGATGGATTTCATTGTGAATTTTTATTCGTAGAGACGCGATACTCGCGTCTTAATATGATACCCGCGTTATAATTTGTATAGATTCGGTACTCGCGTTTTAATATATAGAGACGCATGTAATGCGTCTCTACGGATTAGAAATCGAAATTTTCCGGATAATATTTTTCTAAATGCCATTTTAAAGGATTCTGATAAATGTAATTTTGTATACTTTCCAGTTCTTTTTCATTACGAATAATCCTGTCGTAATATCCGGGCTGCCATTCGAATTCAAAATTATTTTTTAAAGCAAATGATTTAACCGAAGATTTATATCCCCTTATTATTGACGGGATATTTTTACTTTGGGGTCCAAATATATTTTTGTATACTGAGGAAGATAAATCCGGTTTGGTATTATTGTTTTTAACAAGAGCTATTATACCATGAATATGATCAGGCATAACAATAAAATGATCTACAATTGCATAAGGATGAAATTTTTCAATTTCTATCCAGTTTTTACAAGCTATTTCACCTAATTCAGAAAGTTTAACAATAGGGTTATTTTTGTTATTTATAATATTACCAAATAATGGTTTTTTGTTTTTGACACAGATTGTTATGAAATATGCCCCCTCGCTTCCGTAATCATATCCTTTAAGTCTTGTACTGCCGGTTTTGTACTTACCTAAGAATACCGGGTCCATCACATATCAAAATTCATATTGGGATATAAAGTTCTAAGGCGTTCGTGATGCCTGGAATCCGGCAGCTTGCTGAACCTTTTGCGCTCAGAGCGGTTAAGCAGGTATAAGCCTGTCAGCTTCAGCTTTTCGGCAGTGCTTACAAACCTTCTGCCTGAATAAACATCATAACCGTATGCTTCAATTTCGTTCAGGATACGGGAATAAATTTTATACATCAGCACAACAGTTGTGCGCGAACCGTCATTGGTCAAATAAGGGAATCCGTGTGTTGATAGTTCATAATATGCCCTGGCTCTATCAATATTAAAGCGCATCATCATAGCATAATTCTCATTCATATTGCCGCGGGCAATATCATCTTCTGTGTATTCGAAGCATTTAAGCTCATCAGCCGGAAGGTAAATTCTGCCCATGCGGTGATCTTCTTTGATATCGCGCAAAATGTTGGTAAGCTGCATTGCTTTACCCAGATATACGGCATAAGGTAGGGCTGCTTTATGCGAGTATCCGAAAATTTCAGTCATTATTAATCCAACCACAGAAGCTACCTTGTAACAGTAATTTTCCAGCTCTGCAAATGTATTGTAGCGCTTATGTTCTGTATCCATACAAACACCATCGATAAGGTCATCAAAGTATTTGCGGGGTATCTGATACTTCATTACCGTACGGGCAAAGGCAGAGTTATTTATCAATTTGCTGTTTACATCTGAAGCAGAATAGATCTCATCAAGAAAATTCATAACCGGAATGAATTTGCTGCGGGTATCAAAAGAAGGGTCGCTGAAATTCCCGTCTACAATATTATCAGCATACCGGCAGAAAGTGTAAATTGCATAAGCTGCAGCGCGTTTTTCCTTTGGCAGCAAATAGGATGAGAAATAAAAGCTTTTTGCAAACGTGCGAGTATATTCCCTGCACTCATCAAAAGTGCATTTCATAGGTGTTACGGAATCAACAGAGAGTAGAATTTCCTTCATTAAGTTTACCTCACCCCCTACCCCTCTCCTGACAGGAGAGGGGAGCAAAGTGTGATGTTTATATTTTTAAATAGTTATAGTTTATTTATCTCAGCTTTCTGCAACTTATCCTGATGCTGATTAGTGAGGTTATTTTAATTTATCAGTTTTTCAACAATTTTTGCAGAAGAAAGCACTCCGGGTAAGCCCGCGCCGGGATGAGTTCCCGCACCGGTAAAATACAGGTTCTCAAAATCCTCTGATTGGTTGTGCGGCCGGAACCATGCTGATTGAGTAAAAATAGGCTCAACCGAAAATGCCGAACCAAGATAACTGTTTAACGTATCCTGAAAATGCAGCGGGTCGATATAATGCTCAGCAATTATATTTTCTTCCAGTCCCGGTAGATATGTTTCCTGCAGGAACTGCATTATCTTATCCCGGTATGGTTTTGCTTCGGTTTTCCAGTCAGTTCCGGAAGCCAGGTGCGGAACAGGCGAAAGAACATAAAATCCTTCACATCCATCCGGAGCAATAGTGCTATCCGTTACAGTTGGCATATGCAAATATAATGAAAAATCTTCAGCAATTATCTTACGTTTAAATATATCATTCAGCAGCTCTTTATACCGCGGGCCAAGTATTATATTATGATGGGTAAGCTCGCCGGTATTGTACCTTTTTTTAGTGCCGAAGTATATCACGAATAAAGACATGCTGTAGCGCATTTTTTCAATTTTGCGGTTAGTGTATTTGCTGCGGTGCTGTTCATCTATCAAATTGCGGTAAGTGAAGGCAACATCTGCATTAGATACAACGGAATCAGCGGGGATGAATGTATTATCTGCAAGCTTAACCCCGCTAATGCGGCGGTCTTTGACCGTGATTTCCTTAACTTCTGTGCTGTAATGTATTTTTCCGCCCAGCTCTTCAAAAAATCTGACCAGCCCTTTAACAACTTCACCTGTTCCGCCAATTGCATAATGTATTCCCCATTCACGCTCCAGGTAATGTATCAGGGCATAAATTGAAGTTGTATCAAACGGGTTTCCGCCGACAAGCAGGGGGTGAAAAGAAAAGCACTGCCGTAAAAATTCATTTTTGATAAATGATGAAGCATACTGATAAACTGTTTTGTGTGATTTAAGTTTTATCATATCAGGCACAATTTTCATCATATCACCGAATGTATTAAAAGGCTTATCAGCCAGCTCAACAAATCCTTTCTGAAATATTGCCTTGGTGGTTCTGATGAAATCCAGGTACCCCTGTTTATCTTCCGGGCTGTAACGCCCTATCTGGCTTAAAGTAAAATCAGTATCAGAATTGTAATCAAAAAATTCTTTTTTATGATTAAATATCCTGTAGAAGGGGTCAAGGGCTTTGAGAGTGAAGTAATCTTCCTTTTTTTTGCCGGCAAGCGCAAACAGCTCATCGAATAAAAACGGGGCAGTGATGACTGTAGGCCCGCCATCGAACTTAAACCCGTTTACTTCGTAAACATAAGCCCTGCCCCCGGGTTTATCCAGCTTTTCGAATATTTCCACATCATATCCTTTGGCTGCCAGGCGGATTGCAGCACCAAGCCCGCCAAACCCTGAACCGATAACAATTATTTTTTTCTTCAAAACTATAGTACATACCCCGTCCCGATGAATACCGGGACACCCCTTTTAAGAGGGGAATTTATTTTTAAATTTACGGGTGAAATATTCCCAAATGGAAATATTCATCGTTAATAAAGCAAAACCATATAAAAAATCTTCTACGGGAATTGTAAATAAACGGATACCCAGATAATAATTTTCACCGTACATAACTATCGGACGCCAGGTTAAATATCCGTTTACTATAAAGATTAGAACAAACATTACGCCCCAAAAAATCCAGAATTTTTTATTTTTGAACAGCCCGGTTCTTAACAAAAAATCTGTTAAAACTGCCAGAAAAACAGCAAATACTGATAAAATAGTGTATTCTTTCATTTGCTATTCCTGGTAAAATATTTTACACTTTCCCATGTAAACAAACCGCAAAAAGGAATTATAATAAAGAATAATATTTCTTCAATGGGAAGCCCGAAAATTTTAAAACCAACAGTGTACAGCGGATTAAAACTCCAGTGCCCCCGGGCAGTAACAATAATATCCCATAAGTTAAACAGAACAAACGGAACAGTAAGTGCTGCAGTTAATCTTATTGGATATTTATAAAAATCCATTTTTTTGCTGAAGCTTAAAATGAAAGGAGCAATAAAACTAACAGCCAGCACTAAAAAATATTCGATCTTCATATTATACAGCAGCCTGCTTTCCGGGAATAAAATATTTTATAAATACAGCCGGAACAGCAAACATCATTACACCAAGAAAAGTAATTATATAATAACCATGTGCAATATTTACCGCAGAAAAATTCAGAATATTAATTATTAAAATAACAACAGGGATTTTATAATTCAGAGAAGAGCAGCTTTTAATGTTATCCCATTTGATAAGACGGGAAACGGCAGCTGAAAACATCAAACCAACAGCCAGCCATGCGCCAAAATTCTGCACAGGAATAACTGAGCCACGCCATACCCAGAAATTATTGATAAATGATGCAAACGGCTCGAGAAGTATATCAGTTGCCAGTATAAATACAGATGCAATTACAACTGCAGAAATTTCAGAAGTACCTTTAAGCAGAAAACGGGCAGTCAGCAGAGAGCTTGATGTCACCGTAAACCATGCAAACATTATAGCCAGCGGAACACCGCCGATAAGCGGTGAAAGAACATGGCTGTAAGTGTAATTACCGAACGGGAACCCTGATGTTACACCCCAGTATTCAATAAACCATGATGCCATAAATATAACCGCTGTTGTAATTACAACCGAAAGCAGATCTGCAAGCTTTGTTAGTATTATAAACAGAATTAATGTTTCCAGTCCCAGGAATATTGTTGTAGTCCACAGGTATGGCTTCCCTGATTCTGTGAACATGATAATAAATCCAACCGGAAACATAACCATGAGCAAACCTGTAAGCAGCTTTACAAGCATCCCGTCTTTATTTCTTTTTTCCGGTATTTGCGTTACATCCGGGATCGCAGAATTATTATTTTCCGGAAGTCCTGCTTGCAATGTACATATCTTTTGAAGCTTTGGAAATGAAGGTTTCAAGGTCAGACTCAAGCTTATCTTTCATCTGTTCGCTGAGGAATTTTTCACCAAGCACACCGGCTAAAAAATGTATATCGCTTGCCTTTTCGCGCGTCATGGATATTTTGAAAACAAATGAAATTTTTGTTTTATTTTCCTTAACAGGGGATAGTACCCCCATACAATAAAGATAATCTTTTATTTTGTCCTTTGATTCAAGCAGCAGGGTATCTCCGGAGCTTTTATCTTCCAGCAGAAAAGTTAAATTGTAGGGAGTTGCAAGAGGAGCTTCTACCCGGTAAAGCCACTCGCTTTCTGTATCGTTAAGCTTGTTAACACTTACGATATTCGGAAAGAATTTAGGATATATCTGAAGGTCTTTTATATAATTCAGTATAAAATCCTTATCAAGCATTATTGATGTATTGCGTTCAACTTCTGCTGACATTGTGAATGAAACAGTTTCTGCTTTAACAGAATACAGGCATGTAATAAGTGAAACGGTAATTATTAAAGATTTTATCATTTATAAATTATTTATACTTTGTTTTTAACAGGGTTATAAATACGCCCTTTCCATTTTGCGCCGGCAGCTGCTTTAATCCAGCGCCAAGAGTTCAATGCTATTATTGGAACTATAAGCGCACCCAGCGGGTGCAGAATGGTCGAAACTATTCCCAGCTTGAATTTTGCTGAAATAATAAATCTGCAAAAATACAGAAATATTACCTGTAATAAGAGTAAGATAAGTAAATTATCAAAACCGAAGTGCAAAGATAACCTTATAATCAACAACATAAAAGGCAGGAAAAACAGCAGCAAATACATCAAATTAACAGAAAATAAGGCAACAGAAGAAAATTCAAAACCGGCGAAAATATTCTTTGAAAAACCATTCCAGATTTCCTTTAAATTCCTGTACATCCTTACCATTAACATTTGCCTGCCGTCTTCAACTACCAGCTGCAGGCCGTGTTCCTTTATTTTACGGGCCAGCCATACGTCCTCAACTATTGCATTCTTAACC
>JAANMV010001869.1_pt1 | contig 21950 bp, 20 predicted proteins | sample 7279661 | NCBI WGS metagenome assembly JAANMV01 (sample SAMN14094540, study PRJNA606508) | bioreactor metagenome | isolation source: A lab-scale SPAN reactor treating ammonium-rich wastewater day 121 | place: Ireland: Galway | collected 2017-05-16
GTTACGTTCCCCCCGCGGAATTCGAGCTATCATTAAAACGCACCAAATGCACTACCTCTATTTCCGAGTCAAAGTGTCCAGCTTAAGGGGTGCAGTTCAGCGCACATGCTCAAGCGGGCTTTGCTGCGGCACAGTTGCGTAGCGCGCATGCCTTTTTTTCGCGCAAGGGCTATGGTACATTATTGGGATTTATGAGGAGTGACAAATGAACGGTGTAAACGCAATCTTTCTCGAAACCTTCACCGGCCTGCGGCGGGTCAGGCAGATTTTGCGCGAGATGATCTAAACGTTGCCGGAGGATGCGATAGCCCGGGAGTTCGAATGGTGCGGCACGGTGAGTATTAAGTCCACACTTCATCATTTTTGCGGCTGTGAAATGCTGTGGGTCGAGGGCGTTCTCAAGGGCGAGCCGAAGTTCGTCTATCACAGGGCAGCGGGCCATTTCTAAATTCTCGTGATGCCGGGGGATGCGCACTTCCAAAAAGCGGGGATATCCGCGGGGCTGGCGGCGATTTTCGCGTTTCAGGATGCGCTGACGGACTCGACTGAAGAATACATTCGCGGCGCAGACCTGATTACCGAGCGCAGCTTTTCGAAGCATTGTCGGCATAAGTTCGAAGCGCGGCTTAGGCCGTGGAAGGTGCTCTCGCACGTCGTCGCGCACGAGTTTCACCATAAGTGCCAAATCGTCGCGATGTGCCGCGCGCTCGGTATGCAGGATATCCCGGAAACGGATTTTATTTAGGGTTTTCAGCAGCAAGCTAAGGCAGAGTTATTAGTAGTTCCCGAATGTTTTTCGCAAGTTGAGGAAGTTCGTTTTCGATTACGTTCCAGACAATTTCATAATCAACGTGGAAGTAGTCGTGAATGAGTTTGTCTCTGAGTCCGGACATCTGTTTCCAAGGAATATTTGGGTGTTCATTTTTTAGTTCTTGCGGTATGGCCTTTGTGGCTGCGCCGATTATTTCAAGATTTCGTACGACAGCGTATCGCACAATCCTGCTGTTAGCAAAAACAGCCGGTCCCTCTGCCGTTATTTCGAGTATAAACTCCAAGTGTCCAAAATTTCGCTTAAGCGTACTTTTGCCCTTTTCACACCGGCACCGCTTCTTTCAAAACTTCGTCGCGTATGAGCGGGCCAAGGCTGTTTTCCGTGGCGACGTCAACCTTGGTGCCGAGCGCTTTCTCTACGTCCTGCCAGAATGCGATGAAATCGAAAAGCGTGAGGCCTTTTTCCATATCGACGAGCAGGTCGAGGTCGCTTGCTTCGTTTGAATCGCCGCGCGCAACCGAGCCGAATACTCGAACATTCGCGGCGCCGTGCTTGCGCGCAAGGGCAAGAATTTCCTCGCGATATGCTTTAAGAATTCCGTCCGATTTCATAACGTAATTATTTTACCTTAAAATGACTTGCAAAGCATTTATTGCGTGATTGCCAAATCTCACACCGATTTCACTTTGATTTTCGCAGTGTCGATTTCGCCGAGGCCCCGGCGGCCGGCTTCCGCGACGTGGCCCACGCTCGCGGGTTTCACGCCGAAAAGCTCGCAGCCGAGCGCGTCGATTTCGACGCCGCGCGTTCCCGCAAACACGACGTTCGCGATTTCCACGTCCCGCGTGTCGCCGCCGGTCGGGCCGCCGCGTTTCATTATGCGCGTGGCGTCGAGAACGTAAAGTGCGGAGGGAATCATCAAAAATGCGTCGGGAATCGAGTTCGTCAAGTCCTGGTGCATCACGCCGCGGTCTTTCACGGCGCCCATCAGATTTTTCATACACATCGTCAGCTGCGCACCGCCGTGGTGTTTCAAAACGGGGACGTTTATGTGCACGTCCGCCTCGCTGCTGAGCCGGTACACGCTTGCCGATTTCATCACTTTCGCGCGCGGCTCTTTTACGGCAAGCCAGCCGGTGCTCGATATATATTGCAGGCGCGCCTTCGTTCCCGATAGCGCCGCGGCCGCGCCGCTTTTGTCGTACGTCACTCGGGCGTCGTTGCAGGGGTTGCAGTAAACGTCTATGGATTTCGCGCCGGCCGACGCGCACAAATCGACGATTGCGCGCAAAACTTTCGGATGCGTGTTCGCGCCTTGCTCCGGCGTGCGCGACCAGCCGAGGTTGGGGAGAATGCAAACGCTCTGGCCTTTTTTGACGAACCGCGACATTCCGCCGAGCGCGTCGATTGCGTTGCGCGTCACTTTGTACCAGTCCGCGCCTTTGGCCTTCGCAGTGTGCACGTCCGCCGCACCGGCGGGCATCGCGAGGTAGCCGTTTAACAGCGACGCGCCGCCAAGCGCCGCCGCGCCTTTCAATAGCCGCCGCCTTCCGTAATCGATAGCTCCCATATTCCGCCTCCGTGTTTGATTCTATCAGTTTTGAGGCTTTCGCATGCGTGCGCGCGGCCCTTCGCGCCGGAAATCGTGCAATGCCGTATAATTTACGCGTTATGCGGCATATCGGAAACTCGGTGAACGTGCTTTTTATGGCGGTCTTTTTCGGCCAGTTCTTTTCGTGCTACAGCCCGCAGATGGCCGAATATCAGGCGGGGCTGCGTGCGGAGCAGGGCGGCAATTACGTCAAGGCGGAGCGTCATTATGCCGCCGCGCACGAGGAATCGCCGGAGGACGCGGTAATCGTCATCGCGCTGGCGCGCATATACGTGAAGCTGGAAGACGAGCCGAAAGCGATCGAGTGGTACGAAAAATTCCTCGAACTGACGAAGGACAACGACTATTCGTGGAAAAACGAGCGGTGGGAAGCCGAGTTTTATCTCGACAAAGCGAAGCAAGCAGCGGACGAAGCGTCGAACAAGAAAGGCGGAAAGACCGGCGACGGCGAAAACGGCGGCGATAAGGACGAGAAAAAATGGCGGAAGGTCGGCGAGTGATTGTCGCGGGCGCCGATGGGAGAGCGGGACAAATGGAAAAAAATCAATATCCGCTGAAAGATTCCATGCGGACGTTTTCTTTCGCGACGCCGGCGGCATGCAGCGCTTCGCTCGATTCGCGCGCCATCGCGGGCGTGCCGCACACGTAGAAAAGCATGCCGTCGAGGCCGCCGAGCTTGCGCGTCAGCATCGGGATATCGATGCGGCCGGTTTCGCCGTTCCAACCCGCGGGTACGTTTTCCTTTCTGGATATCGTGGGAAAGAATTCAAACCTTTCGCCGAGCGTATGCGAAAAAATCGGCCATTCGTTTTCGTACGCGATTTCATCCGGCGATTTCACGGAGTAAAAAAGCCGGAAATCGAAGGGCAGGTTTTCGAGCGCGGAGTGAGCGATCATCGCGCGAAACGGGGTTACGCCGATGCCGCCCGCGATGAACACGAGCGGAGCGCCGGTTTCCGCGGGCAGCGTGAACTCGCCGTATGCGCCTTCGATGGTTATTTCGTCGCCGGGCGAAAGCGCGAGCATCGCCTTTTTGAACGAACTGCCGGAAGCGGTGCGCATCGTGAGGATGAGGAAGTCCTCGCCCGGCGCGCTTGCGAGCGACATTTCGCGCGAGACGTTGTACGGGTCGCCCTCGACCGGCATAACGAACACGGCCTGGCCCGGCCGATATTCGAATCCCGGCGGCCGCCCGAAATAAAACGAGCGGATGTCCGCGCCTTCGTCGAGGACGCGAAGAAGCTTTACTCGATATTCGGGAAATCCGTATGCCACGGCGGGGATTATATACGAACGTAATGTTGTATAATACAAAGGCTGTCCGCCTAATGCGGAACCAGGCGGGCCAATCGCCTTCGAGGGGTGTGTAATGTTTTTAAGGCTGATGTTATGTTTCACACTGGCTCTTGCCACTGTAGGATCGTTCTTCATTGTTCAAAGGACCTTGAATGCAGGAAGGGAAGCCGCCGAAACAAATGGCGGCGGTGAGGCAGGTTCGAAAAGCGTCGTGGCAAATGATTTGGGATTGTTGAGCATAAAGCCTGACTGGGGAACGCCGCCGAGCGAGGATTGGCCTGAAGAAATGCCTGATTTGCCGCAATATGAAGGCTGGTACAGGTTTTTGGGCAACAATCCAAGCATGGTTGCTTCCAAACTGGCCGCCACTCCGCTTTACTTGCTTTTTTGCCATAATTCGATTGAAACGAGGCAAAATGCGGTAACGGCCTATGACATAGGAACAGGCAGCGAAATCTGGCAGCGCGAATTTGCGATTAATCTAGGTTCGTTTAGCATAGCTGCAGACGAAATTAACGCGTATTACTGCGAAACCGGAAATACAACTGCTCTGCGGATCAACACAGGTGAAGTAGGTTGGACATCCGAGAAATACATGCCTATTGCAGCCGTATCCGGAAAAGTATGGGCATTGAAAAGCGATCTCGAATCTAAAGAAGGAACATATAATGGAGTGGCGTTACTATCATCCGCCGATGGTTCCATTATTTTCGAGCACAAATATGATGTATTGAATGGAGCCGGGGCCAAATATTATCCTCGAACAACAATAGGAGCGCAATATTTTCCTTTCATTAACGATGCATCGCGCCTTGCGGCAAAAATAGGAAAGGAAATTGTGGTTTTTAATACCGATGGTTCTTTGTTAAGCTTTCCGGCCCGGCTTGCCGATGGAAACGCCGGATTTCTATTTGAAGAAGATACTCTTTATGTTGTCGAATACTTAAACTCGTCCGAAAATTCCATTGATAATGAAGATGACTTTAGTGTATTGACGCATCTTCGACGATATGACATTAAATCCGGGAAAAATGTTTGGCAAGTTGAATTCGATGGAGGGGGATTTGCAACGGACTATGACGAGATATACCGTTTTGGCAACATGGTATCGGTATGCAAGTATGCCGGGTTGCTGTCATTCGACATCGAATCAGGTCGGCAAGTATTCGAAATTGCGCCGGAATACATTGGCCCAACTTTAAGCGACGACGCTTATAATGCCTGGGGCTTTTATACCGATGAGCCAATAATTGACTTTGTCTCGCCGCCTTCGTTCGGGTTGTTGGCGCCTCATAGGAACGGCGAGTTTGCCGCAATGGCGCTCAAGTTCAATGTAATTACATCGGCGGCCACATCAGGCAAGCTCATTTTGGCAGCGGAAACTGCTACAACCGGCCACTCCTTTTGGGGAGCGAACGCGCATCTGATAGCATTGGATATCGGTACTGACGGAATGCCGTTACCGGGGACGCTTAAGGTGGTTTCCGCCCCGGCCAGCAACGCCGCACTGATAGAACGCTTTTACTCTGAAAAGGATCCATCTTCCGACAATGCATTAATGAGGGAAATCGTTGCCCTTGGCGCGAAGGTATATCGTCCGCTTGTCAAAGCAGCCAATCGCGCATCCGAGAGTCAACTTGACGATTTAATCGCGCTGGCTGTTTATATGGATGAGGTAGCGAATCGCCAAGTCGCTAACATTTATTCGGCGAGCAAAGAATTGTTTAACCAGCTTGCAGTTAATGCTTCGCCGGAAATGTCGGATCATATTATTCGGTGGCTGAACGACGACTCGATTAAAAGTATTCATACAAATTTGCTCGGCCTGCTTGCCTTATGCGGCGATTCCAAGGCCGGCAGGTATCTAGAAGCTCATTATAGGGAATATCGTCAGGAAAGGCGAGAGGCAAAGAAAGCTCCGTATGCTATACTTAAACCCGGCCGTGTAAACGCAAGAATGGAAAGGAAAATCGAAGAAATCGACGAAGTATGGCATGAATTCACTTCCGAAAACGGGCGGAATTACTTGGTGTATATTAGTCCAGGCCTAATAAGTGCAAGGGACATATATCTTGCCATAGACGCAGACTGTGACGGCTTGTATGAAGAAGTGCTTCCAACCGGACTATCCGATGTGTATTATTTCAATGTTCACCCGGGAGGATTAACTGGTGTTACTAAAAGAATCGGGCCTTTGCGCGGGCGGCTTGACGGCGATGATATATACATCTCGTATCACCAGCCAACGCTTGTGGAAGAGATATATCAAATGGAAGATGGCAGCGAGTATCGCTATTGGGCAATTGACGATGCGAAGTATGTTACATCCAAACTAAGTATGGTTGATTTGCGTCGCGACTCGGATAGTGATGGGCTGACCGACATATTGGAATCGATGCTTTTTACAGATCCATCGAAGGCCGATTCGGACGGGGACGGTATTAACGACTATTCAGATGCTTTTCCTGGAATTGTCGAGTCCGATATTGGAGTGCAAGGGCGTGCATTAACAAGAGCGTTCGCTTATTTTTGTCGCGAATTTAATTATGGATGGCAATCCGCCATCGAAGGGCATCCTTGGGTCGCAGATTACATCAATGTGGAGGGCGACGTAGGCGTGAGGTATTCGACTGCGCCGGATACGTTCGCAATCTCTCTTTCGGACGAAGAGCATTTGGCTTTATACTTCAAAATGCTAAACGGCTTCAATTCTGATTCAATCGTCCATTTAAGTTTTCAGGAAAATGTCGCGTTTATGGGAATTCCTCTTTCAAGTCACGCGATTGAACTTGCTGAAATAAACGGCGAATGGTATCCCGTACAGTCAAGCGTGTGTTCAATGAGTTAGGATTAACGTTGTCGTTCATTTCGCCAGTCCCACGGTTCGCCCGTTTCGCCGCGAACTTGGCGTTCAAGGCGCCGGATTGTTTCTTCGTAGGCTCGAATGAGAGACAGTCGCTTTTCATCTTCGGCAACTTTTCGCATATCTCTTGCATGGCGAAGTGCCGCGGCATACTCCCCCCGTCCGATCAATTCGTCGAGGTAATCGTCGCTTAAATCGGCAGTGTAATCGTGCGTTTCGGCTCTTTTTTCAAGCCGCAATCTCAATATTTCTTGGTCGAGAGGCATTCCGTATGCGTCCAGTAAATCTTCTTCACCTGCAATTCCGCTGTCGCCGATAATCATCGAAGTCAGCGGAGCGCTGCGCGACGGATGGTCCGGCGATGGAATTCGGTCTCGAAGGACGAGCGCCCACACGAGTCCCGCTCCCGCAATCGCGCCAGCGGCGTGCGCATAAAGGCCTAGGTTCATATTTACGTTCGCCATTATGAGGCCCATAGAAATTATAATTTGAAGAAGAATCCACCAGCCGATAAAATAGTATGCGCTGATGTTGCGATAGATAAAACCTACTTCGCCCGTTGCGGCATGCCAAAACCCGAACGGCCTTGCAAATATCAGGGATGTAAATTTGGCTCGGGGATAGAAAATAAGGTAAGCCGCCATAACTCCGGCAATTGCGCCGCTCGCGCCTACGCCGGGTTGGTCGCTGCCGCTGCCAAGAATTACGGTCGCGATGTTTGCCAGGAATCCGCAAGCGATGTAGAAGGCGAAAAACCTCGCCCTACCGAGAAGCCATTCGATGTTGTCGCCGACGAGCCACAACATCCACATATTTCCGATAATGTGCTCTAACCCCCCGTGGAGAAACATGCTTGTGAATAGGGTTACCCAGGCTGGGAACTCGGTGCCCATAACGTTTTCACCAGCCCATATTCTTTGCGGTATCTCGCCCCATGTATAAACCGACTCCTCGAAGCCGCCTGGATGCATTATTTGCAGGATAAAAACGATAACATTCGAGATAATGAGCGAAATCGTCACCCAAGGCGTGTCGTAACTTGGAGCATTATCCCGAATCGGCATCTACATCACCCGCTTTTCCTCAAAGGGAATTATAATCGCGACTGCGCGATTGTAAACTGCGGTGTCGTGCTTTGGCGCGATACTGGATTTACCGGGAGAATAGGATGAGCGTATTCGAAAAATGGGAGCTAGTGACGGACGCGGCGGGTGCGGAAGCGCTTGACGCAGCGGGGCTGCGGGCGGCGCTCGCGGATGCGTCCAAGCTGTGGCTGGCGCACGACGGGCTGTGGTTTCAGGAATTCGAAAGGCGTCACGGAATGGACGAAGCCATCGAAGCCGACACGGAGGCGTGGCGCACGTTCACGCGGCTCGAAGCCCGGCGGATAATGGAGCGGCTGGGCATTTCGCCCGGCGGCGGGCTTGAGTCGCTCGCGCTGGCGCTAAGCCACCGGCTTTATTCGAATATAAACCGCCAGAAAATCGAGCTGAGCGAAGACGGCTCAAAGCTGCGGCTCACTATGACGGAATGCCGGGTGCAGCAGGCGCGCCGGCGCAAAGGGCTTGCGGATTTTCCGTGCAAGAGCGTGGGCGTAGTGGAATATTCCGAATTCGCACGGGAGCTCGACAGCCGCATCGAAACGGAATGCGAGTTCTGCCCGCCGGACGCGACGCCGGGCGATTCGTTCTGCCGCTGGGTGTTCAAGCTGGGCGGCGCATAAAGCGCCCTGCAAAATGTGAATTTCCGCGAAACTTGGACAAAAACGGCGCGCGCGCGGAAATTGCGATTTCGGAACGATATTCGAACCTAATCCCGTTTCTTCACGTCTTTGTCGATTCATTCGCATCCGGATTCGTTATGACCATAGGCGCGCTTTGTTATACTTCGGGCCGTATGTTGCGGCGTTTTCCGCTTTCTGCCGCAGTCCCGTTGACGGTTCTGTTTTGTTTGATTTTGTCCGGCTGCCCGAAGAACGGGGGCGGCGGATACGACGCGCCCAGGCCTCCCGAGCAGTTCGCGGATTCCGCGACCGAGCCTTACGCAACCGTTACGGGTACGCTGCGCGGCGCCGGAGTGCTTACGCTCGACGGCAAAGACCATTCGTTCGAGCCGATAGGCAAAGGCAGGTTGACGGACTCGAATGCGGAATATCACAAGCGGCCGGCGGGCGACGCCCGCGTGGTTACGATTGGCGGCGATTTCGCGGGCGAAGCGGGGCTTTTAGAATATCCCACGGACGAAAATTCGGGAACGATACGCGTACTTTTGCGCGGCGGGGAAGAGCCGGTGCCGTTTGCGCTTTACGTCGTGATGGCGAAGCATCGTGCGGCGGAAAAAGATATCGAAAGGCTCTCGCACCTTCTCAATTACTATAAGGGCGAAACTCTGATCGAAAGGGCCGCTGCAGCGCTTGCGTCGGGCGATTACGAAACCGCGGAAAAATTTGCGCTGCAGGCGCGCGACGCCGCCGCAGACTCCCGGCGTGTGAACGCGCTGCTGGCGAAGTCGTTTGTAAAAAGCGGCAAGCGAATGGAAGCCCTCGAACTGCTTTCCGCCGGGGCGAACGAAGCGAAACTCGATGCGGCGGGATTCGACCTTTGGCTAAGGCTGCTGGACGAGCAGGCGAAAGGAGCCGAAGGAATGGCGCAAATCGAAAAATTGCTGAAAGCGAAAAAACTTGACAGTGCGACAGAGCTTGCGGTGCGTGGAAGCGTATATTTGCGCAGACTTGGGAAAGACGCCAGATTCGCGGATATCAAGTCGAACCTTAAAAGGTACATCGAGCTCGTGGACGAGGAAGAAGTTGACAGAGGCGATTTGCCTATGCAGCGTCAAGTCGCGGCCGGGCTGCTTGCGAGGGCGGAGGACGTTCTGGCGGGCAAACCTTCCCAGCTTCTCGAAGAACGGTTCGACAAACTTCCGGGCGCGGATTGGACCGGCGTGGACGGCGCGTGGAAACTGACGCAAGGAAAAGGCGAAAGCTTTATTACCGCGAATCCGGCATTGGGCGAAAACTCGGAGCTTTTTCCCGCCGGAGCAATCGGTTTCACGAAAGACCTTAGAGTGTCGATGAGGATAAGGATGCGCGACCAGTCCGCAAGAATAGACGTCTATCCCATATTCGGCGAAGACGCAGCCTACCGTCTTACGGTTACAAACACCTGGGTAAGGCTGTACAGGGCCGAGCCGCCTCGCCAAAGCGACCTTGACGCAAAATTGCTCGCCGAGAAAAAGCTCGAAAATCCGCTCTCCGAAAAATGGACGAACGTGACGGTGACCGTCAAAAATGGGACGGTGTCGTTCGCAGTGAACGGCAGCGAGACCGCGGAAGCGAGAATTCAAAAACCTGCGCCGAAGGGATGCCCGGCGATTTTCGTGACGGGCGGAGTGGTTGACATCGACGACCTTGTAGTTACGTCGGTTTAGTGCGCGGAGTTTCCCAGCTCTATCTCGTGCGAAATTAATTGGGCGCGTACGTAAATGTGGTTGCACCAGTCGGGCAGTTCCCGGCCGATTTCGAAGAGCGCGTCGAGCATTTCCTGCCCGAGCGTGGATATTTGGCCGGTGGCGAGCGGCTTGAGGAAAATGCCATCGAAAGAAGTAATAGAAAGCCCAGCGCTTTCCACGTCGCGGCGAAGCGTGGCCGGACCGTATACGCGCAGCCTGCCCACCCACCGGTCGCGGTCGTTCAGTTCTCCGTGCGCGGTGAGAAGCCCCATTTTGACGCCGAGCCTTCGATGCATGCTCAGCGCGTTCGGAACCACGATGTGAATCGCCCCGCCGGGCGCGAGCATCGAAACCAGTTTGCTTAAAAAAGTGACCGGGCCGTCAACATGGTCGAGCGCGCCGACGATTACGATGTCGGAGTAGCTTTGGAGCGGCGCGAAGTTTTCGAACAGCGTCCAGTGATAATCGACGTTGTTCGCCCAAACGGCCTCTTTGGCTCGTTCGAGATATGTTTTGGACCCGTCCACGACGTCGAGGTGCTCGCATACGCTGGCGAGCAGGCCCGTCATCCGCCCGCCCCGGCAGCCGAGTTCGAGAATTTCCCTGCCGATCAATTTATCAACAATCGTGTTGAATATATAAACCGTGATAAGACCGTCCAGACCCTTGGTCGGATCGGACTGCGTAGCGATGGCTTCAAGCCTCTGCAACTTTTCCGAACTTTCAAGCATAGGCGATATAGAAAGTCGGATTATATCACTTATCAACAAAATTTGTCCAAGACGCGAAAAAATCTCTTTCCGGCGGGTAGCTTTACAAAGAGAAACCTGTTAATTCGCATCTGATATAATCGGCAAGTCATGAAGACTATCCCACTAGCGGTTTCGGCGGCCGTAATCGCAATTACGGCGCTTTCGGCGTTTACTTCCGTTGCGCAGGAAGTGACTTCCGGCTACCAGCGTTTGTCCGACGGCGTTTATGCCTTTACAGCGGACGGCGGCGACGGCGGCGCGGTCGTCGGCTGCGAGCAGGGGACGGACGTCAAAATCGTGGTTTTGCGCGATTACAAAACCATCGAGAAATATTTTTGCGTGGAACAACTCGCCTTGAAAGAGATTTCCGACCAGCCCGTGCTGGTCTCGGCGGGATTCGACGCGGGAGGCGAGCCGTCCGCGCTAATCATGGGTGTGCCTGCAAATCCCGAGGCATGGCCGGCGTTTTATAAGCTTACGCTCGGACAAGATGAAGTTTCGATTGAAAAATTCGAAACCTCGCCGGTAGCAGGCGTTTTCCAAGAGCCGGGCGAATGGGCCTTCATTTGTCCGTTTTTCGCAAGACAAGAAACACGCGACGGATTCGCTCCGATTTACCAAACTTCGCACGTTTACGCTATGCCCGACGGCAGTTACGCCGGACTTTTGTGGCGGGAAAACGGCATTTGGAAAATCGAGTTCAGGGCCGGAGCGATTTCGGTGACGAAGATTTACGAGCCAGCGGCGGGACAAGAACTGGTTCCGGTGTGGGCCGCGCACCGCTCGCCGAAGGGCAAGCTGGCGGCGTTTATCGCGGAAACGAGACCTGCTAAAGCGGCGGTCGGCGATATTGCGGCGGCGGAGTCCGAAACAGGGGTGGATGGAAACGCCGATTCGCAAAGCGAGGACGCCGGGCCGGAATCAGTACCCGAATCCGAAACCGGCGAATCGGGAAGCGAAACCGAAGAAGAAGAAACAATCGCTCCAACGGAAGACGCAGAAGATAATTCAGGAAACTTAGCCGGGGACGGCGGTGAAGACGGCGAGACTGAAGCCGAACCGGGCGATGCCGCAACTGACGGGCCGGAAGACGAAGCCGTTCCCGCCGCACGAGACGAAGTCGTGAATCTGATTTTCGTTACCGCGGTCGGCGAAAACGTTCGCATCGAAAACGTAGGCGAGACTATGCCTCCCGCGATGATGTCGTGCGCATTAGCCGTTGACGGACGCCCGTTCGCGTTCTGGTTCACGCCCGCCGCCGCGCAGGGCGAGTTTTCTGCGAAGTATTGGGGGCTAGGATTTACCGGCAATGTCAAAGCCGTGCCGTTTACGGTGAAGACGTCCGAAAAGTCGGCTCCGCCGCTTGCCGCGATGCGGGCGCTGGGATTGCCGGGACTGCTATACGAGGAAAACGGCGCCGTGTATCTGCGGATGGGGAACGGAAGCAGCCCTGACTGGCACGTTCAAGAGGAGTTCAAAATCTGGCGCGCGGCCAAGCAGTTCGGCGAAATCATGAGCGTGAATATGACTGCGTATTTTATTCTCGACGGGTCGAGCCTGTTTTGGCATTGGCATAAAAACAAGTAGCCGGAATCTTGCGTGAATTTGGCTACGCCTATCCGGGCAAGGGTATAATCTAGCGGCTTTTCCATGGATTTTTCCGAAATAATTAGCGGTGCGTTAAGAACCGTAAGGCTGTCTTCCGAAGACGAGCGGGAGCTTTGGCGCGAGTTTTCAATCGAGGCGCGCGCCAAGCTAATCGTTTCGTACCAGCCGCTAGTCGCCTCGGCGCTTCTCCGGCTTAAACCCGCGGACGCGTACGCCGAAGATTGCTTTTCGGAAGGGCTGCTTGCGCTAATCAAATCGGTGGACGATTTCATGCCTTCGCTGGGCGTTCCGTTCGCCGCCTATGCAAGAATTAGAATAAAAGGCGCGATGCTCGATTTGCTAAGACAGCAGGCGCGCTATCCGAAAAACGAGGATGATGCGGGTCTTTCGAAATTGATCTCTATGTCAGCGGCAAAGGGCGAACAGGAAGTAAGCCAAGAAATGCTTGCCGAGATACTTATCGCCGCGACGAGACTTGGCGGAAAAGAGCGTGCCGTAATCGAGCAGTTATATATCGAAGGAAGGTCGCGGGAAGAAATTGCGGACTCGCTCGGCGTTTCTCCGTCGCGCGTTTCGCAGATTCACGCCCGTGCGCTCAAACGGATACGCGGTTTCATATTCGCCCGAAAAAAAAGAGAGCGGCTTAAGCCCGCGTAACATTAAATAGGCGGCTTCAAAGCCGCAGACGAACCTTTCTTTCAAAGTTTGCGCTTAAGCGCGCGTAACCGGGCTTAACCGCGTTTACTTTTCCGGCGTCACTTTTCGATTTTATATCCGAGTTGCTTCGGCTGCAACTCCCGAACTTTCGAAAAGGGTGTGCGAGGATTATCCGCCGGCGCCGGCCGGCCTGTCACAAGGCGGCAGCGGGCCATTCCCGTCCGGAATTTGGCCGGAAGCCGGCGATGCCGCGATTGTCCGCCATGCGCGGACAAAGCGGACTTTGCCTGTACCTCCCGTATCCTCGCATTCCCTTTTCCGTTTTAGAGGTGTTTGAATTATGCATAGGGATACGATAGATCGCCTGAGGCAGTGGCTTGCTCTCGCCGAGAGCGACCGGTCGCTGGGCGACGAGCGCGGCGCAAGGGCGAAGCTGTTGGTTGCCCGTGCCGAAATCGAAAACGCGCTCGGCATGAGCAGAAGCGCCGCTCCCGCAAAGGCGAGGGAGTATGCGCATCCGTTAAAGCTCACTTTGAAATACGCCACCGCCGGATTTCTTTTGATAATCGCGGCGGCTCTTTTGGTTCGTTCGCAGTTCGCAGTTCCCGAAGGCTCCGCTGTCGGAGGAGGCGCCGTGGGAATCGCGAAAACCGCGCAAGACGGACAGCCGGCGGCTTTCCCGGCGGAAGGCGCCGGGACGGATGGAGCGATACCCGTAAAAAACGAGGTCGCGCTTATCGGCATCGATACGGGCACCGAGATTGTGCCCCCTGAGGGGAGATTGACAATTTTGAAAAGCGGAGGCAAACCCGCCGTAAAACCTGCGAGCGTCGCGCCTGCGCGGATTCCGGAGGAGATTTCGGAGTCGCTTGCGCCGGCGGAGACGCATTCCGCTCCAGCAGTCGCGGCGGATGAGAAGGCCGCGCCTGATAAACCCGCCGCGGAACCGGCGGACTCCAAGAAGGCGCTGGCTCTCGATCCGCTCTCGCTTATCGCGGCTCTCGATTCGCATTTCGATTAGTTCCGACGTCAACCGGAGGTGATATACTCGCGTTCGATTTAATCAAGTCGTATTGGGAAGGCCGGAATGCTTAGACAACCATCCACGAAAATTTTAATTGCGGGCACATTGCTCGCAATTTGCCTATTAATGACGCTGCCCGCGTCGGCGCAAACCGCGGGCGGATTTCCAGTCAAGTCCATACAAGTGCTCGGCAACGAAAACGTCGAGACCTCGTATATCCTCGGCTTGCTGACGATAAGAGCGGGCGATTACATCGGTACGAACGCTCTGACGGTAATCGAGCGCAACGCCGACATTTTGGACAAGACGGGTTATTTCCGCGAAAGGCCGGTGTTATCTTACGAAAGCTACGAAGACGGGGCGATTCTGGTCGTCGAAGTCAAGGAATGGCCGCTTCTGACGGAAATTCAGTTTACCGGCAACACGCTGTATACCGGCGACGAGCTTTTGTCCGAGATGTACGCATTCGTTCAATCGAGAGGAAACGACGTTCGCAAGCAGAAACTCGACGACATCAAAACCGAGCGGAAAAGAATCGAAAAGGACCTTAAAAACAGAAAGAAGAGCGGCGCGGCAGAGGGCGAAGCCGAAAGCGCCGAAACGACGGTAGAGCTGCCGGAAATCCCCGAACTCGCGGAAATCGAAGTGACGGACGCCGACCTTTGGGGCGGTAATCCTCCTCTCGTTCCCGGAAAAATAATCAATATGCGCACGGTGGAATGGGCGCTCGTGAACGGCGTTCTGGGGTTTTATCAGAATGCAGGCTACATCGCCGCCTGGGTGCGCGACCTGAACATCGAGTTCAGCGGCGAGAATGCGGGCGTTATTACCGTGGAAATCGGCGAGGGCTTCGTTGACGAAGTGCTGATCAGCGGATTCGAAAAAACCAAAGAAAGAATTATCCGCCGCGAGATTCGCGCCGTGCAAATCGGCGAGCCGCTTAAGCAGGACGCGCTTCGCGACGATTACCGGCGCCTTGTCAACACCGGCTTATTCGCGGAAATAAGGCCGGATTGGGAGCCTTCGATTAAACCCGGATATATCAAGCTTTTGTTCGACGTTACCGAAACGAATACCGGACAGTTCGGATTCGGCGCGGCATACAGCACGGTCAACGGATTGCAGGGAACGATTTCTTTCAAAGAAAACAATTTATTCGGCGAAGCAAAGTCGGTGTCCTCGATGGTTATTTTCACGCAGGATGCGCCGGGCTTCGAAATCGAATATCGCGACCCGAACGTGCAAAGCCGGGACATGAGCTTTTCGGCCAAGGTTTATAACCTGCACACCCGCCAGCAGCGCAACCCCGGAACCGTGAAGGAGAGCGAACTGAAACTGGACACGTGGGGGGCGAGCATCGGCGTGGGCAAGAGGTTTACCGAAACTCTTTCCGGTGCGGTTTCGCTTAACGTAAGCGAAAACCATTTCGACGTCATCAAAGGCGACCCGTTCATGCACCTGTCGCAAATCAGGCGCGCCAGACTTACGCAGGAAGGGCAAACCCGCAGCATAACGTTTACGGGATTTTACGACACGCGGGACAACCGGTTCAGCACCAAGGAAGGCAACTTTGCGGCTATATCCGCCGAATTCGCCGGTTTCGGCGGCGACTTCGACTTCAGAAAGTACACGCAGGAATATCGCCACTTTTTCCCGATTGACAGGCACACGCTTGGATTCCGTGAGCGGCTTGGGCTTGCCGAAGGAAACCTGCCGATATTCGAGGAGTTCAGACTCGGCGGGGCGTACAGCCTTCGCGGAGTTGACGACGACTTTATGGCCGGTTCGAAAAGCCTTTTACTGAACACTGAGTTCAGGTATTCGATAGACAAAAAGGAACAGGTTGTTCTCGCTCTTTTTACCGATATGGGATGGACGGGCGAAAGCTTTTCATCAATGCAGTCGGAAAAAACGGCGGGTTTCGGAATTCACTTTCAACTCCCGCAGATCGGCTTCGGCGCAATCCGGCTGGATTACGGCTGGCAGCTTACGGGCGAGCAAGGGGAGCTGTTGCATTTCGGCATAGGAGAGATGTTCTAAGGCGGTAATGGTGAAAGTGCCGGCGATATTTATTCTTGCGGTTATGGCGATTGCGGCGGCGGCGTTTTGCTTGCTGCACCTGGCCGCGCATGCCGCCGAAGCCGGAGAAGAACCGGACGGCGAACCCGAATTGCCGCAAAAAGTGCTTTCCGTGGAAGTGTTTGTGGAGTTTGCCGGCGCGGACATACGTCCGATTATCGCCGGTGAAATACAAACGGCAATCGAAGAAGTCGTCGAGCTTGCGCTGCTCGTTCAACTCGAAGGCGACCTTGCCACTATTGCCGCAAACAAAGATGAAATATCGGAGACCTTGCTTCGAGTAATAGACCTGACGCTCGACAAGCGCGGTTTCAAGACCGATTCGCTTTCATTGACGCCCGGCGAAATTGCGATAGTCGAACTCGAAATATCCGTGACCGGCGAAAGCATCGCGGACGTAAGAGTCGAATTCGTGGCTCCGGCCAAATCCGGGCTTTCCGATGCGCTGTTGTTTAATTTGCAAAACGAGCTATCGGCGAATCTCCGTCGCAAATTTTTCGGGCTGCCGTCGGCGGACAAAAAATGGCTCACCGGTCTTTTCGCCGGAGCGCTGGCGGAAGAATTCGCGGCTTCGGAAGAGTTGGGGATGTTCAACTACCGGATGGAGCTTCTGCCTTCGACGATTACGAGGGTTGTGTTATATCTGACGAACGCTCCCGGCGAGCGTGCGCTCGATAGGCGCTTTCTTCGTACCCGTTCGTCCACGATTCTCAATCTGTCTCTCGACAGCGCCCGCGAAGCGATTTTGGTGGAGCTTGCGGGACTCGCCGGGCTGCCGGCGCGATTCGTCGAGCTTCATCGCGACGAAGCCGCGGATTATCTTGAATCCCGCGTGAAGGCGCTCGGCTCGCTGGCGTTTTACGAGCCGGAGGTCGAAATCGAGTTTGCGGTTCGCGGCGGCGACCTTTTTGTCACCGCGATAATCGAGTCGAGAAGATACCGAACCGCGGTTTCGGGACGCGTGGATTTCGACCGCGAAGTGGACAATCCCAGAATCGACGGCATCATCGGCATGCGGATGTTTTCTTCGGCGGAAGTTTATGCCGCGGTCAAGTTTTTTCCCGACAGCGTGGACTTCGAACCGGAAATAGGGCTGGGAATAAATCCGCGGCCAGGCGTTTTCGTCGGAGGCGGTTGGGATTTCGACCGCGAAGCCGTGAAACTGCGCGGCAACGTTTGGCTCGGCGCAGGGCTGGTGATTCACGCCGAGCATTACACGAGCCCCGAATTCAATGAAGACGGCGAATACGGAATCACTTACTTTTTCACAAAGGATTTTTCCGTGTCGGCCTTTGCCGACGGCGACGGTTCCGCGTGGATGGCGCTGGGGGTGAAGCTGTGAGAATGTGGAAACTCGGCAAGCTTGCGGAATTTCTCGGCGGAGAGGTTTCCGGCAATCCCGACAAATCGCTTCACGGCACATGCGCCCTCGAAGACCCGCATCCGGACATGCTCTCGTTTCTCGAAAACGACCGCCAGATTGAAATGCTGAACGCGATTATGCTCGGCGCTGTGATTATTCCGCCGGAACTCGGGCATTACTTCCCCGACGCGGTGCTTCACAAAAATCCAAGGCTGGCGTTCGCATGGGCGCAGGTAGCGTTTTACGCGCCGGAGGGCGCGCACATTCCCGCGAGAGCAGACCTAGCGAGCGCGGAGCCGTTTCCGTTGACCGGCGGCGAATGGCGGACGCCTGCCGGCGTTCATCCTCTCGCGTCGGTTTCGGGCGGCTCGACGGTGGACCAAAGCGCGGAGGTCGGCGCGTTCGCAAGAGTGGAAGAAAATTGCACGATTGGCGCGGGCACCGTCGTCTATCCGCACGTTTGGATTGGCAAAGACGTGAAAATCGGGAAGGAATGCAGAATTTTCCCGTTCGTATCGATATATCCCGGAACGTCCATCGGCGACCGGGTCATCGTTCATTCGGCAACCTCCATCGGTTGCGACGGCTTCGGCTTCGTGACGCATCGCGGCGGCCATACGAAGTTTCCGCAAACCGGCCGCGTGGTCATCGAAGACGACGTGGAAATAGGCGCGGGTTGCAGCATCGACCGCTCCGCGCTAACCGAAACGGTAATCGAAAAGGGCGCCAAACTGGACAACCAGATTCAAGTCGCGCACGGCGTGAGAATCGGCCAGCATACGCTAGTCGCTGCACAGAGCGGAATAAGCGGCGGTACCCGAATCGGCAGATGGTGCATTCTCGGCGGCCAGTCGGGATTTCAGGGCCACATCAAAGTCGGCGACCAGTCGGTCGTCGGCGCGCAGGCGGGCGTAATCGGCGATTTGCCGGAGCGAAGCCGCGTATCCGGCTATCCGGCCCGGCCCCATACCCAGTCGATGCGCAGCCTGGCGGCATTGTCGAGACTGCCGGAGCATCTGACCGAACTCGAACGGCTTAAAAGAAAAATCAGGGAACTTGAAGACGATATCAAATCGCTCAAGGACAGACTGTAATGGGTGAAGAAGGGAATTTTCAGGAAGGTGAGTTTAATGTTGATTCATAGAACGGCTGTCGTTCATCCGGATGCCGAGCTTGCTCCCGGCGTGGAAGTCGGGGCGTATTCGGTCATCGGCAAAAAAGCGCGCATCGGCGCGGAAACCAAAATCGCGAGCCACGTTACGATTGCGGAGAACACCGACATCGGAGCGGGCTGCCGGATATTCTCGCACGCGGTAATCGGCACCGAGCCGCAAGATTTGAGGTTCAAAGGGCAGGAAACCTACTGCACCGTCGGCGAAGGCACGCAAATCAGAGAATTTGTCACCATCAATCGCGGCTCGAAGGAAAACAGCGCCACGCGCATCGGCAAAAACTGCATGCTGATGACCGGCGTTCACATCGCCCACGACTGCCAGCTTGGCGACCGCGTGATAATGGCGAATCTGGCCACGCTCGGCGGACATTGCAAAGTGGGCGACGGAGCCGTTTTCGGAGGACAATGCGTGGCGCACCAGTTCGTTCGCGTGGGAAAAATCGCGATGATCGGCGGCACGAGCGGGCTAATGCAGGACGTTCCGCCGTTTATGATGGCGTTCGGTCACGCGCCGGCGAAAATCGTGAACATCAATCACGTCGGCATAAAGCGCGCAGGATTTTCAAACGAAGAGCGCGCGGAACTGCGCGAATGCTACCGGCTGCTATACCGGAACGGCTTCAATTTGGGCGATGCGCTCGACAAAATTCAGAAGGATTTTTCCTACTGGTGGGCCGAGGAACTCGTCAGTTTCTTTAAGGAAAGCACGCGCGGAACCTGCCGTCCCGTGGGAAGGGTAACTTGGATAGAATCGCACGTCAAAGAACACGACAAATCGAACGGCGACGACGATTTCTTCGACGAACTGACGACCAGTCTTCCAGCCACGTAAAGGAAATCTATCCGGGTCGCGAGCGCGCTTGAGCGCGTTTTTAGCCGGCTAACTTGATTTCGGCAATGAAAGAGGGGCCTGCCTCAATAACCTGGGTCGGAGGAACGTCTCGACAGGCCCCCTGGGGGGAGAAGGGAATCTCGTGATCCCGTCCGTGCGGTCGGGATCGTTTGGACCAGTTGCCTGGCGAAGCCCGATTCCCGGCGGGGCTTCACCGTTATAATACCGCAAAAACATGAATTATTCACGAAATCGCGCTTTTTCCGCCAGAAAGTTGACGGATATTCTCCCCAATCCGGCCGATTCGCGCCGAAGCGCTTTTTGCGAAGCCTCGAACTTCGATAAACGGCGTCGCGGTAAGGTATAAACCCGTGATTCCGGCGGCGCTCCGGCGCGCGCTGGCAGATTCTGGAGGTTCAATGAAGACGGTTCAGTATGACGAAAACATGACGGTCGGCGAGGTGCTCGCTAGCGACAGCCGCGCCAAGCATGTGCTTACATATTTTCATATCGGCGGGTGCCACCACTGCGCGGTGGACGACAACGTGTCGTTAAAGCAGGTTTCTTCGGATTTCGGCGTTCCCCTCGATACTTTGCTGAAGGCGCTCAACAAGCTCGCCGAAATGTAGGCTGCCGCTACCGCCGGAAAATCGATGCGGCGGCAAGGAAGAAAAATGGATTTCGAAAAATTCAAAGATTACGTAACCAACCGGTATAACTTCGGCGACATTCCGGGCGCGGACGCGAAGGGAATGGTAACGAACTCCGGCTGCGGCGATATGACGATGCTCTATTTCAAAGTGGGCGGCGGCGAAGTTATCGAAGACGCGAAATATTTCACTTTCGGGTGCGGCTTCAGCCAGGCGATGGGCGTCGTAATAACGGAGCTTTGCAAAAGCAAAACGATTGCGGAAGCCGATAAAATTACCGAAGAAGACATAGACGGCGTTCTGGGCGGACTTCCCGACGCGAAGCGTAATTATCTTCAGCTCATCCACGGGCTGTTGAAAGAAACAATCAAAGACTATCGCGAGCGCAAGGCGGAAGCGGTATCCGCCTAATAACCGGATACACCCGATGCGCCGCTTGATTCGCAAGCTCGCTTATTGGCGCGCGCATCAGCGCGGCATGGAGTCGTGTTTCGCAAATTCCGGCAGGCCCAAATTCGTCGAATGACCGGGAAAGATTTCGAGTTCCGGATTGAGCGTATTGCAAATGAAATTTACCGCGATTGCCGCTTCGCCTTGACCGGTCGAAATCAGTTTGATTTTTCCTTCGTGCGTGGCGATGTCGCCGCAGGCATATACGCCCGGCAAGTTCGTCTGCATCGCGCTTCCGACCAAGCAGGCGTTTTTGGAAAGCGACAGTCCCCAATCTTTAAGGAATTTGAGGTCGGCGAGGAAACCTAGGCAGGCGATAATCTCGTCCACTTCGATTTTTACTTCGTCTCCGGTCCTGTTGTTGAAAATTTTCGCCCCCGTTACGCGTTCTTCGCCGATTACTTCCATGATTTCCCAAAAGGTTCGAAAATCCACGCCGGAGTCGAGCACGGAGGCGACCGTCGCTTCGTGCGCGCGAATCCTGTCGTGGCGGTGAATCATAAGTATGCTTGCCGCGTCGTCTTTGAACTGGTGGGCGTAGTCGAACGCCGTATCGCCCGCGCCGACAATCAAGAGCTTTTTGCCTTTGAACCTCGCCGTGCCGTTCACGAAGTAATGAAGCCCGTGGTTTTCGAATTCGATTGCGCTTGCTGCCTTGAGCTTTTTCGGCAAGAACGCGCCCGCTCCCATCGCGAGAATCACGGTTTTCGATTTGAACGTATTTCCGGACGCGCTTTTAAGAACGATGTATCCGGCGGCATTTCCGCAATCCCCTGCGGTTTCGCCGGACTCGCCCGAAACATTCGCATCCGATGAAAGCGCGCCGCCGTTTATCCGGGTTAGCGAGACGATTTTTTCGCCGAGATGAACCTTCGGGTCAAACGCCATCGCCTGGTCGACAAGTCCGCTCGCCAAATCGCGCGCAAGCACTTTCGGAAAGCCCGGAACGTCGTAAACGTACTTTTCGGGATAAATCGTCGCGAGCTGGCCGCCGAGAACCGGCTGGCTGTCGATAATCGCAGTGCGCATGCCGCGCAATCCCGCGAAGAACGCGGCGTAAAGCCCGCAAGGCCCGCCGCCGAGAATCGTCACGTCGGGCATTTCGCCGTGCGCCGCGCCGCCTGAATTCTGCGCGCCTTGAGGCGCGCGCCCGTTTGCACCCATAATTTCGTTTGAATTCATAAGGAATTAGATATTACCTTGGCAACACCGGCATATTTGAAACCGCGGCATTTTTTTTGGCCAAATACTATTTGCGATTTCTTGAGTTATAATTTACCGCGGCGGGGTTGCCGCATTTGCCCTTTTGGGAAATTCTCGTAAATCCTTATAATTGGAGGAACGTAAAATGATTCGGGATTTATATTC
>JAANMV010001871.1_pt1 | contig 21934 bp, 18 predicted proteins | sample 7279661 | NCBI WGS metagenome assembly JAANMV01 (sample SAMN14094540, study PRJNA606508) | bioreactor metagenome | isolation source: A lab-scale SPAN reactor treating ammonium-rich wastewater day 121 | place: Ireland: Galway | collected 2017-05-16
CCCCATGCTTCTGCACGGGCTAAGGATTGGCCCCAGGGGGAATCGGGCTGCGCAGATCGGTCCGAACCTCAGGAGCAAAGATACAAGGGGGAAGCGGCGAAGCCGCTCAGGGGGATGTCACGCAAGCACTGCCCAATGGTTCCCCGCCGCCATGCCCTCGGGCCAGCGCAGCATGTTCGCGGGCTCGGTGGCGTGCCAGCGTGCCAGGCCCCGCCCGCCGCCCACTGCCACACCGGGGGCGTTGTCCAGCGGCCACAGGCCGCAGGGGTTTTGCACGTTGCCGATGGTCGTGAGCTTCGCCGGCTCCTGCGGTTGCCACAGCACGATGCGGTTGGCGCGCTGCGCCGTGAGCACGAAGCCGCCATTGGGGCCTGCCGCCACGTCGCCCGCGTAGCCCTCGGCCACCATGTAGCTCGGCACCTTGAGTTCCTTTCCATCCCACACGGCCAGCAGCGGGGCGTCGCGGCGCTTGGCGGGGTCGTCGTGCTCGGCCTGCAGGCCGATGCCCAGCAGCAGTGGGCCGCCTTCGAGCGGTCGGTTCCAGGCGATGTGGTGCGGCGCCAGGCGCTTGTCGCGCAGGCTCCAGGCGCCGAGCTTCTCGCCGTTTTCGGGGTTCAGCAGCACCAGCTCGGGGCTCATCCGCTCCAGGTGGCGCTTGTCGCCGGCCGCGTCGCGCGGGATGCCGCCGTTGGCGATGACAAGCCGGCCCTGCGGGTCGACGAGGATCTGGTGCGGGTCGATGCCGTGCGTGCGGTGCTCGGCCACCTTGCGCAGATTGCGCACGTCGCGCACGCTGACCCAGCCTTCGCCGGTCTGGCGGTCGGTCTCGCCGGTGTAGAGCCAGGCCCCGTCGGGGCTGGCGATGACGTGGCCGTCGAGCGTGCGCGCACCGCCCTCGTCGGCCATGGACAGGCGGTGGGCGATGCGCCCCTCGGCATCTGCGCGCACCAGCCAGGTGCCCGGACGGGTGGCCACCGCCAGAAAACCGCCACCGGGCTCGGGCACGATGGCATGCGGGAGCGTGGGCATGGTGACGGCGAATTCCGTGCGGACTTGGCCCCGTGCCCAATCCACACGCAGCGCGCCAATCTGGTAGTCGCGTTCGTTCATGCGCCAGCCACCGGCCACCCGCAAGGTGCTCCCATCGGCCTGGGCGCTGGCAAGAGCGGGTAGGGAAGCGGTTCCAAGGGCGGCGCTGAGCTGCAGCAGGAAGTGACGGCGGTCCACTGTGGTCCTCAAGTGTTCGTTGTGATGGCTTGAGAATAACGCAAATGCGAGTGATTTGCATTGACTCTGCGCAAACACTTCGCCAGGCACGCCGGGACCGTGCGCGGAGTTCAGCGATCAGCGAGCGACAGGCGAGAACAGGTCCACGCGGTCGGTAATGATGCCGTCGGTGCCCAGGGCGATCAGGCGCTGGGCAGCCCACTCGTCGTTCACTGTGTAGCTCAGGGCGCGCCAGCCCTGGGCGTGCACGCGCTGCACCAGCGGGGCGTCCCACAGCGCGTGGTGGCAGACGATGGCCACGCAGCCGAGCTCGCGGGCGGTGTCGAACCAGCCCTCGCTCAGGGTGTCGAGCAGCAGGGCGCGCGGAAGATGCGGCGCCGTGGCCCGGGCGCCGGCCAGGGCCTCGGGCTGGAAGGAGGAGAACAGCGGCGGCACGGCCTGGCCCTGCCACAGGCGTGCGGCGTGCTCGCCCACCACGCGGCCCGTGGCGTCTTCCTGCCCGGGCGTGGGCTTGATCTCGATGTTGAGCAGATAGCCGTTGGCCAGGCAGAAGTGCGCAATGTTTTCCAGGGTGGGCAGGGGCTCGCCTGCGTATCGGCGCGAATGCCAGCCGCCGGCGTCGAGCCGCGCGAGCGCGGCCCAGGTGTGGTCGCCGCCCGTGGGGCTGGCGTCGGGGTCCAGCACCTGCGCGGCGTTGGTGGTGCGGGCCAGCGTGGCGTCGTGCAGGAGGAAGGGAACGCCGTCGCGCGAGAGTTTCACGTCGCACTCGAACATGCGGTAGCCATGTTCGGCGCCCAGGCGGAAGGCAGCCAGGGTGTTCTCGGGCGCGAGCTTGCCGGCGCCCCGGTGGGCGATCCAGCGCGGGTAGGGCCAGAAGGCAAGTGCCCCCACGCTCCGCGCTGCGCGTGGTTCGCTGCCCCCCGAGGGGGCGCGCGCCGCCTTGGGGCGGCCCGGCGTCGGCGCGGTGCTCACAGTCGCTGGCCGCTGGCTTGGTCAAACCAGTGCAGGCGGTCCTCGCGCGGGGCGACGTGCAGGGTGTCTCCGGGCTGGGGCGCGGGACTGCCTTCCTCGACGCGCACGATGAGTGCCTCGCCGCCCAGGCGGGCGTAGATCAGGCGCTCGGCGCCGAGCAGTTCCACGGTGTCCACCACCACCTCCCAGCCGTCGGCGCCGATGTCCAGGTGCTCGGGACGGATGCCCAGCAGCGTGCCGGGGCGCGCGCCGGGGGCGTGCTGCAGCAGGTTCATGGGCGGCGAGCCGATGAAGCTGGCCACGAAGGTGCTGGCGGGCCGGTGGTACACCTCCTCGGGTGTGCCGAACTGCTCCATGTGGCCGCCGTTCATGACGATCATGCGCTGCGCCAGCGTCATGGCCTCGACCTGGTCGTGCGTGACGAACAGGCTGGTGATACCCAGCTCGCGGTGCAGCTTTTGAATTTCCAGGCGCGTCTGGGCGCGCAGCTTGGCGTCGAGGTTGGACAGCGGCTCGTCGAACAGGAACACCTGCGGCTGGCGCACGATGGCACGGCCCATGGCCACACGCTGGCGCTGGCCGCCCGACAGCTCGCGCGGCTTGCGCTCCAGCAGGTGGCCCAGCTCCAGGATCTTGGCGGCCTTGTCGACGCGCGCCTTGATCTCGTCCTTGGGCACCTTGGCGATCTTCAGGCCGTAGGCCATGTTGTCGAACACGCTCATGTGCGGGTAGAGCGCGTAGTTCTGGAACACCATGGCGATGTCGCGCTCGGCCGGCTCCAACTGGTTGACCACGCGGCTGCCGATGGCGATCTCGCCGTCGGAGATGTCCTCCAGCCCGGCCACCATGCGCAAGAGCGTGGACTTGCCGCAGCCCGAGGGGCCGACGATGACGACGAACTCGCCGTCCTGGACCTCGGCGTTCACGCCGTGGATGACCTGGTTGGCCTTGGGTCCGTGGCCGTAGCGTTTGACGAGGTTGCGCAGGGAGATGGATGCCATGTGTTTACTATTTTTTTGATAGCTTATAGCGCTTGATGGATAAGGTCTTGAATGTTTGTTTGTCTATTTTTCTGCGTCCACCAGACCCTTGACGAACCAGCGCTGCATCAGCAGCACCACCAGCGCAGGCGGAATCATGGCCAGGATGGCCGTGGCCATCACGATGTTCCAGTCGTTGGCAGCGTCGCCGCCGGAAATCATGCGCTTGATGCCCATGACCACGGGGTACATGGACTCGTCGGTGGTGACCAGCAGCGGCCAGAGGTACTGATTCCAGCCGTAGATGAACTGGATGACGAACAGCGCGGCGATGCTGGTGCGCGAGAGCGGCAGCAGCACGTCCCAGAAAAAGCGCATGGGTCCCGCGCCATCCACGCGCGCGGCCTCCACCAGTTCATCGGGCACCGACAGGAAGAACTGGCGGAACAGGAAGGTGGCCGTGGCCGAGGCGATCAGCGGCACCGTCAGCCCTGCATAGGTGTTGAGCATGCCGAGGTCGGACACCACCTGGTAGGTCGGGCCGATGCGCACCTCCACCGGCAGCATCAGCGTGACGAAGATGGCCCAGAAGAAGAACGTGCGCCCCGGAAAGCGGAAGTACACGATGGCAAACGCCGAGAGCAGCGAGATGGCGATCTTGCCCACCGCGATCATCAGCGCAGAGATCAGGCTGACCAGCATCATGTGGCCCACGGGCGCGGTCGATGCCGCACTACCGCTGGTGCCCTGGATGGCGTGCGTGTAGTTTTCGATCAGGTGCGGGCCCGGCAGCAGCGGCATGGGCACCTGCACGATGTCCTGCGCGGTGTGCGTGCTGGCCACGAAGGTGATGTAGAGAGGGAAGGCAATGATGACCATGCCCAGAATGAGCACGAAATGCGAAATGGCGGTGGCGAGGGGGCGGCGTTCAACCATGTCAGTAATTCACCTTGCGCTCGACGTAGCGGAACTGGATGACGGTGAGCACCACCACGATGGCCATCAGCACCACGGACTGTGCGGCCGAGCCGCCCAGGTCGAGCGCCTTGAAACCGTCGTAATACACCTTGTAGACCAGGATGGCCGTGTCCTTGCCCGGCCCGCCTTCGGTGGTGGAATCCACGATGGCAAAGGTGTCGAAGAAGGCATAGACGATGTTGATCACCAGCAGGAAGAAGGTGGTGGGTGAAAGCAGCGGGAAGACGATGCTCCAGAAGCGCCGCCAGGGCCCGGCACCGTCGATGGCGGCCGCCTCGATCAGCGACTTGGGGATGGACTGCAGCCCCGCCAGAAAGAACAGGAAGTTGTAGGAGATGTGCTTCCACACGGCGGCGAAAACGATCAGCGCCATGGCCTGGTCACTGTTGAGCAGGTGGTTCCATTCAAACCCCATCTGCCGCAGCGCGTGGCTGACGATGCCGATGGAGGGCGCGAACATGAACAGCCACAGCACGCCAGCCACGGCGGGCGCCACGGCGTAGGGCCAGATGAGCAGCGTCTTGTAGAAACTGGCCCCGCGCACCACGCGGTCGGCAAACACCGCCAGTGCCAGCGAGATGACCAGCCCCAGGCCGGCTACCAGCACCGAGAACACGGCGGTGGTCTTGAACGAGGCAAGGTAGCTCTCGTCACCCCAGAGGCGTTCAAAATTCTCCAGCCCGACCCATTCGACCGAGGTGCCAAAGGCGTCCTGCTGCTGCAGCGACTGCACCAGCGCCTGCCCGGCGGGCCAGAAGAAGAACACGGCGATCACCACCACCTGCGGCGCCAGCAGCGCCGCCGGCAGCCACCAGCTCTTGAAACGCACCCGTTTTTCCGTGGTCAAGGCAGCCCTCTTTCATCAAAAACGGCCGGGTACGTGGCCCGGCCGTGCGTTATCACCGCAAAAGTTTAGCCCTTGTTGGCCTTCTGGAAGCGTTCAAGCTGCTCATTGCCGCGCTTGACGGCGGCGTCCAGTGCCTGCTGGGCCGACTTCTTGCCGGCCCAGACCTGTTCCAGCTCCTCGTCCATGATGGCGCGGATCTGGTTGAAATTGCCCAGGCGCACGCCACGCGACTTGTCGGTGGTCTTGCGGATCATCTGGTTCACTGCGGTGTCGGTGCCAGGGTTCTGCTTGTAAAAGCCCGCTTTTTCGGTCATTTCGAACGAAGCCAGGGTGACCGGCAGGTAGCCGGTGCGCTGGTGGCTGGCGGCCTGCACATCGGGGTTGGTCAGGTAGTGGAAAAATTGCGCCACGCCCTTGTACTCCGGCGCCTTCTTGCCCGCCATCACCCACAGCGAAGCGCCACCGATGACGGTGTTCTGTGGCGCGCCGGGCACGTCCGGGTAGTAGGGCAGGGGGGCGATGCCGAAGTCGAACTTCGCGTTCTTCTTGATGCTGGCATAGGTGGACGAGCTGGCGGTGGCCATGGCGCATTCGCCCGAGTAGAAGGGCGCGTCGGCCTTGTTGCCACGGCCGCGGTAGTGGAAGAGGCCCTGCTGGGCCATGTTGGCGAGGTTCTCGATGTGGCGCACATGCAGCGGGCTGTTGAAGGCCAGGCGCGCGCTGGTGCCGCCAAAACCGTTGTTCTGCGTGGCAAACAGCGTGTTGTGCCAGGTCGAGAAGCTCTCAAGCTGCGTCCAGCCCTGCCAGCTTGTGGTGAACGGGCAGGCCACGCCCGAGGCCTTGAGCTTGGCGGCGGCTGACACCAGCTCGGGCCAGGTGGCTGGCGGCTTGTTGGGGTCCAGGCCCGCCTTCTTGAACAGGTCCTTGTTGTAGTTGAGCACCGTGGTCGAGCTGTTGAAGGGGTAGCTCAGCATTTCGCCGCTGGGGGCCGTGTAGTAACCCACCACGGCCGGAATGTAGGCCTTGGGGTCGAACTTGTAGCCGGCGTTCTGCATGACCTTGCCCACCGGCACGATGGCGCCCTTGGCGGCCATCATGGTGGCGGTGCCCACTTCGTACACCTGCAGGATGTGCGGCGCGTTGCCGGCGCGGAAGGCGGCGATCGAGGCTGTCATCGATTCGTCATACGTGCCCTTGTAGGTGGGCACAATCTTGAAATCCTTCTGGCTGGCGTTGAAGCCGTTGGCGATGTCCACCACCCAGTCGTTCAGGCCGCCGGTCATGGAGTGCCACCACTGGATTTCGGTTTGCGCGTGCGCAGCCGTGCTGCCCAGAACGGCCACAGCGGCGCAGACAGCCAGAGAACGGAATTTCATGGGGAATCTCCTCACACAAATGGATAAGCGCCGGATCGTAGGGCGGGCGAATGACAAAACCGTGTCTGTCATGAAGACAAGGGGCTTTTTTAACCATGCCGGGCATCTTTCTCCAGCGGGTAAACCCCTTGGGATGGCCTGCATGACGCCCTGCGGTCTGTGGCAGCGCGGCTTCGGACGATCCGCCGCGTTGTTTTTCTTGCCCATAGCGGGGCTATTGGCAAGAAAAGACGCCTTGCGGCCCATCCCGATCCGCACTACCACCGTCACGCGAGGGTGATGCAGGTCATCCCTTGCCCGTCCCTGCGGGCTTGTCCCTGATGCGGGTAGTGGCGCCTCTCCAGAGAGCGGTTTTGTGCGTTGCACCATGCTAGGATGGCCCGCCAAGCTTTCGAAGCCGGGCGCCCGCTGGCGGCGGCCTGGACTTCGCCGACACAAAGACCGTCATGAGCCCCACATCGCTGGACAAAAGCAAGATCAGGTTTCTTCTCCTCGAAGGCCTGCACCCCTCGGCCCTTCAGGTGCTGCAAGCCGCCGGCTACAGCCAGATCGAATCCCTCCCCGGCGCGCTGCCGCAGGAGGAATTGATCGAACGCATCGCCGACGCCCATTTCATCGGCATCCGCTCGCGCACCCAGCTGAATGCCGAGGTGCTGGCCCACGCGCACAAGCTCGTGGCCATTGGGTGTTTCTGCATCGGCACCAACCAGGTGGACCTGAATGCCGCTCGCGACCGCGGCATTGCCGTGTTCAATGCGCCATATTCCAACACCCGCTCCGTGGCCGAGCTGGTGCTGGCCGAGGCCATCCTGCTGCTGCGTGGTGTGCCCGAGAAAAACGCCGTGGCCCACCGGGGCGGCTGGCTCAAGACGGCCGATAACGCTTTCGAGGTGCGCGGCAAGACGCTGGGCATCGTCGGCTACGGCGCCATCGGCTCGCAGCTGTCCGTGCTGGCCGAGGCGCTGGGCATGCAGGTGTTGTTCCATGACCTGGTGGCCAAGCTGCCGCTGGGCAATGCGCGCCAGGCGGCCAGCCTCAGCGACTTGCTGGCCGTCAGCGACATCGTGACACTGCACGTGCCTGAGCTGTCCTCCACGCAGTGGATGATCGGGGCTGCCGAAATCGCCGCCATGAAGCCCGGCGCAGTATTCATCAACGCCTCGCGCGGCACCGTGGTCGAAATCGAGCCGCTGGCCCAGGCCTTGCGGGACCGCAAGCTGCTGGGCGCAGCCGTGGATGTGTTTCCGGTCGAGCCGCGCAGCAACAAGGACGAGTTCCTTTCGCCCCTGCGCGGGCTGGACAACGTCATCCTGACGCCGCACATCGGCGGCTCCACGCTGGAGGCGCAGGCCAACATCGGCCTGGAAGTGGCGGAGAAGCTCGTCAAGTACAGCGACAACGGCACCACCATCTCGTCGGTCAACTTCCCCGAGGTGGCGCTGCCTGCACAGCGCGGCAAGCACCGCATCCTGCATGTGCACCGCAATGTGCCGGGGGTCATGTCCGAGATCAACCGCGTGTTCTCCGACAACCAGATCAACGTCTCGGCCCAGTACCTGCAGACCAACGAGGCCATCGGCTACGTGGTGATGGACATCGATGCCGAATCGTCCGAGCTGGCGTTGCAAAAGCTCCAGCTGGTGCCCCACACCCTGCGTTGCCGCGTGCTGTTTTAGTCCGGCTGGTTTGCGCCCCTGCGAACGCAGGGGCCAGCGGGCGGGCACCGGCGACTGCGGCTCGCGCGCGGATTCCCTAAAATCAAGGGTTCCGAGTCACCCAGGCCACTGGGCGTACTGCCCTTACCCCAGGTTCACCGAATGAATGCTCCCACCGCGTTGGCCGCCCTCATGGCGCAGGCCCCCGAGCCCGTGCGATTGCGCGAGATCCCTTACAACTACACGAGCTTTTCCGACCGGGAGATCGTCATCCGCCTGCTCGGGGAGCAGGCCTGGGGCACCCTGCAGCAACTGCGCCAGGAGCGCCAGACCGGCCGCTCGGCGCGCATGCTCTACGAGGTGCTGGGCGACATCTGGGTGGTGCAGCGCAACCCCTACCTGCAGGACGACCTGCTGGACAACCCGCAGCGCCGCCGCCAGCTCGTGCAGGCGCTGGAGCACCGCCTGGGCGAGGTGCAGAAGCGCCGCACCCCCGACAGCGACGCCGGTCGCGATGCGCTCGTGGGCGAGCTGCTCAAGGCCGCCGGCGCCGCAGTTCAACGCTTCGATGCCTCTTTCCAGCAGGTGGCCGAACTGCGCCGCAAGGCGCGCCGCGTCTTCGGGCGCCTGACGGCCGGCGACAACATCAAGTTCGACGGTCTCTCGCGCGTGAGCCACGTGACCGACGCGACCGACTGGCGTGTCGAATACCCCTTCGTGGTGCTCACCCCCGACACCGAGGCCGAGATGGCGCGCCTGGTGCAGGGCTGTTTCGAGCTGGGGCTCACCGTGATTCCGCGCGGGGGTGGCACGGGCTACACCGGTGGTGCCATACCGCTGACCGACCGCAGCGCCGTCATCAACACCGAAAAGCTCGAAGCCATGACCGAGGTGGAGATGCAGCGCCTGCCCGGGCTGGACCGGGAGGTGGCGACCATCTGGACCGAGGCCGGGGTGGTGACCCAGCGCGTGGCCGACGCCGCCGAGCGCGGCGGCTATGTGTTTGCCGTCGACCCGACCAGCGCCGAGGCCTCATGCATCGGCGGCAACATCGCCATGAACGCGGGCGGAAAGAAGGCCGTGCTGTGGGGCACGGCGCTGGACAATCTGGCCAGCTGGCGCATGGTCACTCCGCAGGCGCAGTGGCTGGAAGTCACGCGCATCAATCACAACCTGGGCAAGATCCACGACGCCGAGGTTGCCAGCTTCGAGCTGAAGACCTTCGAGGCCGACGGCAAGACCCTGGTGCGCACCGAGCGCCTCGACATTCCGGGCAAGACCTTCCGCAAGGAAGGCCTGGGCAAGGACGTGACCGACAAGTTCCTCTCGGGCCTGCCGGGCATCCAGAAGGAGGGCTGCGACGGGCTGATCACCAGCGCGCGCTGGGTGGTGCACCGCATGCCCGAGCACACGCGCACCGTGTGCCTGGAGTTCTTCGGCAACGCCAAGGATGCGGTGCCCAGCATTGTCGAGATCAAGGACTTCATGTTCGCCGAGCAAAAACGCTCGGGCGTGTTGCTGGCCGGGCTGGAGCACCTGGACGACCGGTATCTCAAAGCCGTGGGCTACACCACCAAGAGCAAGAAACACGGCGGCCTGCCCAAGATGGTGCTGTTTGGCGACATCGCGGGCGACGATGCCGATGCCGTGGCGCGCGCCACCAGCGAGGTGGTGCGCATCGCCAACTCGCGCAGCGGCGAGGGCTTCGTGGCCATCAGCCCCGAGGCGCGCAAGAAGTTCTGGCTCGACCGCAAGCGCACGGCCGCCATCAGCCGCCACACCAACGCCTTCAAGATCAACGAAGACGTGGTGATCCCGCTGCCGCGCATGGCCGAGTACACCGACGGCATCGAGCGCATCAACATCGAGCTGTCCCTGCGCAACAAGCTCAAGCTGTGCGACGAGCTCGAAGCCTTCTTCAGCCGGGGCAAGCTGCCGCTGGGCAAGCACGACGACGCGAACGAGATCCCCTCGGCCGAGCTGCTCGAAGACCGCGTGGCGCAGGCGCTGGCCCTGGTGCAGGAGGTGCGCACGTTGTGGGCCGGCTGGCTGCAGGGGGTGCAGGAGCTGTTCCCGCAGTTGCAGGACCATACCCTGCGCGCGAGCTGGAAGACGCAGATCCGCACGCCGCTGCAGGCCATCTTCTCCGGTGCGGCCTTCACGCCCATCCTCACCGAGGCTTCGGCCATTCACAAGCGCGTGCTCAAGGGTCGCGTCTGGGTGGCGCTGCACATGCACGCGGGCGACGGCAATGTGCACACCAACATTCCGGTCAACAGCGACGACTACGAGATGCTGCAGACCGCGCACGGCGCGGTGGACCGCATCATGGTGCTGGCGCGCAGCCTGGACGGCGTGATCTCGGGTGAGCACGGCATCGGCATCACCAAGCTGGAATTCCTGACCGACGAGGAACTGCGGCCGTTTGCCGAATACAAGCAGAGGGTGGACCCGGAAGGCCGCTTCAACAAAGGCAAATTGCTCCGAAATTCAGAGCTGAATACGCAGGCTGGAAAAGCGCCAGAGGCCCATTTGGTTCATGGTGGAACATCGATGTTCGCCGACCTGACCAACGCCTACACGCCCAGTTTCGGCCTCATGGGGCATGAGTCGCTGATCATGCAGCAGAGCGACATCGGTGCCATCGCCGATTCGGTCAAGGACTGCCTGCGCTGCGGCAAGTGCAAGCCCGTGTGTTCCACGCACGTGCCACGCGCCAACCTGCTGTATTCCCCGCGCAACAAGATCCTGGCGACCTCGCTGCTGGTCGAGGCCTTCCTGTACGAAGAACAGACGCGCCGGGGCGTGAGCATCAAGCATTGGCAGGAATTCGAGGACGTGGCCGACCACTGCACGGTGTGCCACCGCTGCGAGAGCCCCTGCCCGGTGAAGATCGACTTTGGCGATGTCACCATGAACATGCGCAACCTGCTGCGCAAGATGGGCAAGAAGAGCTTCCGCCCTGGCAACAAGCTGGCCATGGCCATGCTCAATGCCACCAACCCCGACACCATCAAGCTGCTGCGCGCCGCCATGGTGGGCGTGGGCTTCAAGGCCCAACGCCTGGCGGTGGACCTGCTGCGCAGCGTGGCGCGCAAGCAGACCGCGCGTCCGCCCGCCACCGTGGGCACGGCGCCGGTGAAGGAGCAGGTGATCCACTTCGTCAACAAGAAGCTCCCCGGCGGCCTGCCCAAGCAGACGGCGCGTGCGCTGCTCGACATCGAGGACAAGGACTACGTCCCGATCATCCGCAACCCCCAGGCCACCACGTCCGAGACCGAGGCGGTGTTCTACTTCCCCGGCTGCGGCTCCGAGCGCCTGTTCAGCCAGGTCGGCCTGGCCACGCAGGCCATGCTCTGGCACGCGGGCGTGCAGACCGTGCTGCCGCCGGGCTACCTGTGCTGCGGCTACCCGCAGCGCGGCTCGGGCCAGTTCGACAAGGCCGAGAAGATGATCACCGACAACCGCGTGCTCTTCCACCGCGTCGCCAACACGCTCAACTACCTCGACATCAAGACCGTGGTGGTGAGCTGCGGCACCTGCTACGACCAGCTCCAGGGCTACGAGTTCGACAAGATCTTCCCGGGCTGCCGCATCATCGACATCCACGAATATCTGCTCGAAAAAGGCATCACGCTGCCTGCAGGCCAGGGCGGCTACCTGTACCACGAGCCCTGCCACAACCCCATGAAGCAGGGCGACTCGATGAAAACCGTGCGCGCCCTGGTGGGCGACAAGGTGCTCAAGAGCGACCGCTGCTGTGGCGAATCGGGCACGCTGGGCGTCACGCGGCCCGACATTTCCACCCAGGTGCGCTTCCGCAAGGAAGAGGAAATCCGCAAGGGCGAGGCCCAGCTGCGCGCCAGCGGCGCCGTGGGGGCGCAGGACAACATCAAGATCCTGACCAGCTGCCCGAGCTGCCTGCAGGGCATCACGCGCTACGGCAACGACCTGCAAAACGGCCTGCTCGAAGCCGATTACATCGTCATCGAGATGGCCAAGCAGCTCCTGGGCGAGAACTGGCTGCCCGAGTACGTGCAGCGCGCCAACCAGGGCGGCATCGAGCGGGTGCTTGTCTGACCATGGCCCCCACCTGCCCCCTGTGCGCCAGTGACGGCGGCCAGCTGGTCTGGCGCGGCGAGCAGTTGCGCGTGATCCGTGCCGACGAGGCGGGCTTTCCGGCGTTCTACCGGGTGGTCTGGAACGCCCATGTGGCCGAGTTCTCCGACCTCGACGCCACCGCGCGCCAGCACTGCATTAATGCCGTCACGGTGGTGGAGCAGGGGCTGCGCGATCACCTGACGCCCGCCAAGGTCAACTTGGCCGCGCTCGGCAACATGGTGCCTCACCTGCACTGGCATGTGATTGCGCGCTTCGATTGGGACAGCCATTTTCCGGCGCCTGTATGGGCCGCCGCGCAGAGGGAACGCGATAGGGCGCAGGAAGATGCGCTGCGCGCGCGCCTGCCCTTGCTTGACGAGCGCCTGCGCGACGCACTGGCCCAGTGGGCGGCCTGACGCCGCTTAGCCCCGCAGGCGCAGAGCGATCAGCGGCGCGAACAGGGTGACCAGCAGTACCAGCGGCCAGAGGTTGCCATCCTGGAAGGTATAGGCCTCCAGCAGCACGGGCCAGGGCTTTCCCTGCAGGCGTCCAAAGCCAAACTCGAAACAGAGCGTCAGCAGCAGCCAGAGAACCCCGGTGCGCAGTGCCTGTGGCCTGCTGCGGACCCCGAGCCAGCGCAGGCAGCCCAGCGCCACTGCCAGGATCAGGAGCGCCAGCAGCACGCCGCTGACCAGGTAGGCCGGGGTGGTGCCCAGGAGTGGCAGCAGTGCGGCTTCGCGGAAGCCGCCGTTGGCGATGGCGCCCAGCAGAATCAGGAACCAGACCGCGAGGGATTTCAGAAAGCGCATGGTCATTGCAGGGAGGCGCGCCCGGGGGCGGCCACCCCGAGGGGAGGGACATGCATGCTACAACCGCCGCGCCGCAGTGGGACAATGGCGCCTGGTTTCGGCAATTTTTTGACAGGTATTTCCCCATGGCAGGTCTGAAAGCGGGTTCGCCCACCCCCCAGTCGATCACGGTGCACGGCCAATCGCGTGTGCTGGAGGTGGCGTTTTCCGATGGCGCGGCGTTCCGCATTCCGTTCGAGCTGATGCGTGTCTATTCACCGTCGGCCGAGGTGGCGGGCCACGGCCCGGGCCAGGAGGTGCTGCAGACCGGCAAGCGCAACGTGACGCTGGAAAGCCTGGAGCCCGTGGGCAACTACGCCGTCCAGCCCACGTTTTCTGACGGGCACGACACGGGCATCTTCTCCTGGGATTACCTCTACGAACTGGGCCGGCGCCAGGATGAGCTGTGGGCGGACTACCTCGCGCGCCTGGAGGCCGCAGGCGCCGACCGCGATACGCCCATGCCCGCCAAGGCGGCAGGCCTGTCTGGTTCGGGCTGCGGAAGCCATTGAGGAATGGCTGTGTAGCAACGCTTGGTTGCTACCTATTCAGTAGCTGCTCACGCTTTATTGATGGGCGTTTCAAGCACTTTTTGTTCAAATATCGATACCCAACGCGTTCGCAGGGTTGTCGCGATACCAGATAGCATTCAAACCATGAGCACCACGCATTTCGGATTCCAGTCGGTCGACGAGAAAGACAAGGCGCGCCGCGTGCGCGGCGTGTTCGATTCGGTCGCGTCCAAGTACGACGTGATGAACGACCTCATGTCCGGCGGCCTGCACCGCGCCTGGAAGGCCTACACCGTGATGGTGGCCAACCTGCGCGAGGGCAGCCAGGTGCTGGATATTGCCGGAGGTACGGGCGATCTGTCCCTGGCGTTCGCGCGCAAGGTCGGCGCCACGGGCCGCGTGGTGCATACCGACATCAACGAGGCCATGCTGCGCGTGGGCCGCAACCGCCTGATCGACGCAGGCCTGGTGCTGCCCACCCTGGTGTGCGACGCCGAGAGCCTGCCCTTTCCAGACAACCATTTCGACGTGGTCAGCGTGGCCTTCGGCCTGCGCAACATGACGCACAAGGACGTGGCCCTGAAAGAGATGTGCCGCGTGCTTAAGCCCGGCGGCAAGCTCCTGGTGCTCGAGTTCTCCAAGGTGGCCAAGCCGCTGACCAAGGCCTACGACTGGTATTCGTTCAACATCCTGCCCAAACTGGGCCAGATGATCGCGGGCGACGCCGAGAGCTACCGCTACCTGGCCGAATCCATTCGCATGCACCCCGGCCAGGAAGAGCTCAAGCAGCTCTTGCACCAGGCCGGTTTTGGCCATGTGGACTATCACAACATGACGGGCGGCATCGTGGCCCTGCATGTCGGAATCAAATGTTGAAATCCAGGAGACTTGTGATGAAAAAACTCTTGCCTGCCCTGTTTGTGGCGGTTTTGATGGTGCTGCACCCCGATGCCGAAGCCAAGCGCATGGGCGGCGGCAAGTCGTTCGGCCAGCAGTCGAGCAACGTGTCCCAGCGCAACGCTACGCCACCCACGTCGCCCACGGCACCCACCCAGAACGCCGCCACGGCGCCCGCCAAGCCTGGTGCGCCGGCTGCGGCCCCTGCGGCAGCACCCAAGAAGCCTTGGGGCGCCATGCTGGGCGGCCTGGCGGCAGGTCTGGGCCTGGCCTGGCTGGCCCATTCGCTCGGCATGGGTGAGGGCTTTGCGCAATTCTTGATGATCGCCCTGCTGGCCGTCGCGGCCTTTGCGGTGTTCAAGATGGTCATGCGCTCCCGCAAGGGCGCGGCTGCCGCGCAGGGTGGTGCGCCGTTTGCCTTTCAGGGCGCCGGGGCCGGTGCTGGCACGCCCGCCGAGGCGTCCATGCCCCGCTCCTACAGCCCCGACAAGGTCGGCAACGACGCCTCTGCCCGCCCCTGGGAGCGCAGCAGCATGGCCTTTGATGCCGCACGCCAGCCGGTCGGTGGCGGTACGGTGATCGGCTCGGCTTTGGCAGGCGCGCAGAACTGGGGCGTGCCCGAGGGCTTTGACGTGGCCGGCTTCACCGAAGCGGCCAAGCGCAATTTCATCACGCTCCAGGCCGCCTGGGACCGTTCCGACGTGACCACGCTGCGCTCCATGATGACCGATACCATGCTGAGCGAGATCCGTGCCCAGCTGGCCGAACGCGAAACGCATGGCGGTGAGCAGCCCAACCAGACCGACGTGGTCATGATCGAAGCCCAGTTGCTGGGTATCGAAGACCTGGGCGATGCCTACATGGCCAGCGTCGAGTTCTCCGGCATGATCCGCGAGGAGCCCTCCGCAGGCCCCAGCCCCTTCCGCGAGGTCTGGAACATGTCCAAGCCCAAGAGCGGCACGAGCGGCTGGCTGGTGGCGGGCGTGCAGGCACTGCAGTGATTTGAGGGACATGCGCGCCCAGCGCGCGCGGTTCAGGGAATAATCGGGGACTATGGCAACACAGTCCCCTTTTTCTTTTCTTGGCGGTGTTTTCGAGCGCATCGCCGCCGGTCCGCAGCCGCCCCAGTGGCTGGTGCACGAGGTGCAGCACCGCGTGGTGCTGCTGCTCAACCATGTGCTGATGCAGGAAAGCGTGGCCATGCAGCGGCTGCAGCCCCAGCGCGGCCGGGTGGTGCGCGTGCAGTGGCGCCAGTTTTTCATGGCCCTGCAGGTCACGCCCGCAGGGCTGTTTGACATGGCCCCCGAGGCGGCCACGCCCGACCTGCGCCTGGAAGTGACCCAGTCATCACCACTCGACCTGGCCCAGGCCGCATTGCGGGGCGAGCGCCCGGCGGTGCGCATCGATGGCGACGTGCAGTTTGCCGGCGACATTCAATGGCTTGCCGACAACCTGCGCTGGGATCTGGAAGAAGACCTGGCCCGCTTGATGGGCGACGTGCCTGCGCACACCCTCTCCAGCGTGGCGCGCAGTGCCGTCCAGGCCCTGCGCAGCTTCGTTCAGGGCCGGGTGTCGCCTGCCGGCGGTGCCTCTGCGTGGTCCGTGGACCGCACCATTCCATGAAGCGCTTCTTTCGTGGCGCCACCATCGTCTGGGTGGTGCTGCGCTTTGGCCTTGATGAGTTGGTGTTGACCAGCCTGGGCAAGCCTTGGCTGCGCCGGCTGGCCGGTATCCTGGCGGTGGGGCGCGATCTGCGCGCACCCCGGGGGCAGCGCCTGCGCGAGGCGCTCGAGCGCCTGGGGCCCATTTTCGTCAAGTTCGGCCAGGTGCTGTCCACCCGGCGCGACCTCATGCCGCCCGATATCGCGGACGAGTTGGCGCTGCTGCAGGACCGTGTGCCGCCTTTTGATTCCGCCGTGGCCGTGGCCACCATCGAGCGGGCATTTCGCCGCCCGATCGGCGAGGTGTTCGAGAGCTTCGAGCGCGAGCCCGTGGCCAGTGCCTCGATTGCCCAGGTGCACTTTGCCACCCTTCTGGATCGCCAGGGGGCTCGCCACGAGGTGGCGGTGAAGGTGCTGCGCCCCGGCATGCTGCCCGTGATCGAAAAAGACCTGAGCCTGATGCGCATGATGGCGGGCTGGGTGGAAAGCCTCTCGGCCGACGGCAAACGTCTCAAGCCGCGCGAGGTGGTGGCCGAGTTCGACAACTACCTGCACGACGAGCTGGATCTGGTGCGCGAAGCCGCCAACGCTGCCCAGCTGCGCCGCAACATGGAGGGGCTGAACCTGGTCGAGGTGCCGGTGATCCACTGGGACTTCTGCCACCCCGAGGTCATGGTGATGGAGCGCATGAACGGCGTGCCCATCAGCCAGGTCGAGCGCCTGCGCGAGGCGGGTGTCGATATTCCGAAGCTGGCCCGCGACGGCGTCACCATCTTCTTCACCCAGGTGTTCCGCGACGGCTTCTTTCATGCCGACATGCACCCCGGAAACATCATGGTGAGCCTGGCGCCCGCCACGTTCGGGCGCTATATCTCGCTCGACTTCGGCATTGTCGGCACGCTGACCGAGTCCGACAAGGAGTACCTGGCGCAGAACTTCGTGGCATTTTTCCGCCGTGACTACAAGCGCGTGGCCGAGCTGCACATCGAGAGCGGCTGGGTGCCGCCCGAAACCCGCGTGAACGAGCTGGAGGCTGCGGTGCGAACGGTGTGCGAGCCGTATTTCGACCGCCCGCTCAAGGAAATCTCGCTCGGCATGGTGCTCATGCGCCTGTTCCAGACCTCGCGCCGCTTCAACGTCGAAATCCAGCCCCAGCTGGTGCTGCTGCAGAAAACGCTGCTCAACATCGAGGGGCTGGGCCGCCAGCTCGACCCGGATCTGGATTTGTGGAGCACCGCCAAGCCTTTCCTCGAAAAGTGGATGCTGGAGCAACTGGGGCCCCAGCGGTTCAAGCGCGAGCTGCAGACCCAGGCGCCGCATTACGCCAAGATACTGCCCTCGCTGCCCCGGCTTTTGCACGACTTTTTGCAGCACCCGCCGGGGCGCAAGCAGAACCAGGAGCTGCTGGAACTGCTCAGGGAACAAAAACGCACCAACCGCCTGTTGCAGGGCCTGATGTACGGTGGCCTGGGCTTCGTGCTGGGCCTGATCGTAATGCAGGTCATCGTGCGGGTGCGGGTTTTCTAGGGAGTTGCCCCCAGCCCATTGACTGCGCAGCGCAGCCGCAACCCGGATGCACGGATAATGCGCGTCGTTTTGTCTTAACACCCACCTTGATCGCGGAGCGGCGCATGCTGGTCACCTTCATTGTTCTGTATTTGCTGGCTTCCATTGCCATCGGCCTGTATGCCGCGACGCGCGTGCACAACACGGCCGACTACGCCGTTGCAGGGCGCAGCCTGCCGCTGGCGGTGGTGATCGCCACCACGTTCGCCACATGGTTCGGGTCGGAGACCGTTCTGGGGGTGTCTGCCCGCTTCATCGACGAAGGCCTGGGGGGTGTGGTGGAGGACCCGTTCGGCGCTTCCATGTGCCTGATTCTGGTGGGCCTGTTCTTTGCCTACCGCCTGTACCAGAAGAACCTGATCACCCTGGGCGACTACTACCGCCTGCGCTTTGGCCGCACCATCGAAGTGCTGTGCTCCTGCATCATCATGTTCAGCTATCTGGGCTGGGTGGCTGCGCAGATCACGGCGCTGGGTCTGGTGTTCAACCTGCTGACCCAGGGCGCCATTTCGGTCACCGCCGGCATGGTGCTGGGCACGGCCATCGTGCTGATCTACACGCTGTATGGCGGCATGTGGTCGGTGGCCATGACCGACTTCGTGCAGATGATCGTGATTGCGCTGGGGCTGCTGGCCATTGCCTGGTTTGCTGCCGACCTGGCCGGTGGCGCGGGCAAGGTGATCGACTTTGCCGCGCGCGAGGGCAAGTTCCAGTTTTTCCCCAAGGATGGCGGGTTCAAGGAATGGACCTTCTTCTTTGCTGCCGCCATCACCATGATGCTGGGCTCCATTCCGCAGCAGGATGTGTTCCAGCGCGTCATGTCGTCCGACAGCGCCCGTACGGCGCGCATTGGCCCGGTCATTGGCGGGGTGCTCTACCTGCTGTTTGCCTTCATCCCGATGTTCGTGGTGGCCTCTGCCGTGCTGATCATGCCTGAGACGGCACAGGCGCTTCTCAAGGACGACCCGCAGAAGGTGTTGCCCACGCTGGTGATGGAGCGCATGCCTCTGGTGCTGCAGATCGCCTTTTTCGGGGCACTGCTGTCGGCCATCATGTCCACGGCCTCTGCCACCTTGCTGGCGCCTTCCACCACCTTCGTCGAAAACATCCTGCGCAACCTGCGCCCGGGTATGAGCGACGAGGTCACGCTCAAGGCGATGCGCATTTCGGTGCTGGTGTTCACGGCCTGTGTGCTGACCTATGCCATCACCATGCAGGGCACGTCCATCTATGAAATGGTGTCGGGGGCCTACCAGGTGCCGCTGGTGGGGGCTTTCGTGCCACTGGTGTTCGGGCTTTACTGGAAGCGCGCCACCACCCAGGGTGCGTTGATGGCCGTCGCCATGGGCCTGGGCGTCTGGCTGCTGTTCGTGGCCAGCGCATCTCTGTCCGAGGCCTTTCCGCAGCAGCTGGCGGGCGTGCTGGCGGCGCTGGTCGGCATGGTGGCGGGGTCTCTGCTGCCGCAGTTCGTCCCCGACCACAAGGGCCATGTGCACCACTACGAAGGCAGCCCGGCCTGACAGCGCCGGGCGCCGCCCTTGCGGCGAAGGCGGTGGTGGGCGCGCCGCCTATAATCGAGGGTTTTGCACTTTCCCTCAACACTCTCGTCATGCCTATTTACGCCTACAAATGCGGCTCCTGTGGCCATGCCAAGGATGTGCTGCAAAAACTCTCCGATCCCCTGCTCACGGTCTGCCCCGCCTGTGGCGCCGAGGCTTTTTCCAAGCAGATCACGGCAGCGGGCTTTCAGCTCAAGGGTTCGGGCTGGTACGCCACCGATTTCCGCGGCGGCAGCGGCGGCACTGCCGCGCCGGCCTCCGAGCCCCAGGGCACCAGTGCCGAGCCGCCCGTAGCGTCCCAGCCGTCCTGTGCCGGTTGTCCGTCTGCAGCTGCGAGCAGCAGCGCGGCGTCCACCAGCTGACCCTGCCCGATGGCACCCTTGCGTAAATGGTTTTTCACCGGTTTGCTGGTGATCGTTCCGGGAGCGATCACCATTGCGGTGCTCAACTGGATCGTCGGGGTGCTCGATCAGACGCTCCTGATCCTGCCCCAGGCCTGGCACCCCGACCGGGTTCTGGGTTTTCACATTCCCGGATTTGGCGTTTTGCTCACCCTGGTGATCCTGCTGGTGGTGGGGGCCACGGCCAGCAATTTCGCCGGGCGCAAACTGGTGGAATGGGGCGATCGGCTGGTCAGCCGCATCCCGGTGGTGCGCTCCATCTACTCCAGCGTCAAGCAGGTGTCCGACACCCTGTTCTCCGAGGGCGGCAACGCTTTTCGCACCGCCGTGCTGGTGCAGTGGCCGCGCGAGGGCGTCTGGACGGTGGCGTTCATTACCGGGACGCCCAACGGCGAGGTTGCGGCCTATCTGCGTGACGAGTTTGTCAGTGTGTATGTTCCTACCACGCCCAATCCCACGGGCGGTTATTTCGTGATGGTGCGCAAGAGCGACTGTGTCGAGCTCGACATGAGCGTGGACGCTGCCTTGCGCTATATCGTCTCGATGGGCGTGGTTGCGCCCGCCGATCCTCTTTCTGAAACACCCAAGTAAACCTTGATCAATGCGCCTTTGACGGCGCCGGAAGTTCTGCCATGGCCATGCGTTCCCACTATTGCGGTCTTGTGACCGAAGCCCTCCTGGGCCAAACCGTCACCCTGTCGGGCTGGGTGAACCGCCGCCGTGACCATGGTGGCGTGATCTTCATCGACCTGCGCGACCGCGAAGGCTATGTACAGGTGGTGTGCGACCCCGACCGCGCCGAGATGTTCAAGGTCGCCGAAGGCGTGCGCAACGAGTTCTGCGTGCAGGTCAAGGGCGTGGTGCGCGCACGCCCCGCCGGCACCACCAACGACAAGCTCAAGACCGGCCAGATCGAGGTGCTGTGCCACGAGCTGAACGTGCTGAACCCCTCGGTCACACCCCCGTTCCAGATCGACGAGGAAAACCTGTCGGAGACGACGCGCCTCACGCACCGCGTGCTCGACCTGCGTCGCCCCTACATGCAGAACAACCTGATGCTGCGTTACCGCGTGACCATGGAAGTGCGCAAGTTCCTCGACGCCAACGGTTTCGTCGACATCGAGACCCCCATGCTCACCAAGAGCACGCCTGAGGGCGCGCGCGACTACCTCGTGCCCAGCCGCGTGCACGACGGCCAGTTCTTCGCGCTGCCCCAGTCGCCCCAGCTGTTCAAGCAGCTGCTGATGGTGGCCGGCTTTGACCGCTACTACCAGATCACCAAGTGCTTCCGTGACGAAGACCTGCGCGCCGACCGCCAGCCCGAGTTCACCCAGATCGATATTGAAACCTCGTTCATGGAAGAGCAGGACATCCGCGACATGTTCCAGGGCATGATCAAGACGGTGTTCCAGAACACGCTGGGCGTGGACCTGGGCGAGTTCCCGGTCATGACCTACCAGGACGCCGCCTTCCGCTTCGGTTCCGACAAGCCCGACCTGCGCGTCAAGCTCGAATTCACCGAGCTGACCGACGTGATGAAGGACGTGGACTTCAAGGTGTTCTCCGGCGCGGCCAACATGAAGGGCGGCCGCGTGGTGGCCTTGCGCGTGCCCGGCGGTGCCCGTGAAGAGGGCGGCCTGTCGCGCGGCGAGATCGACGGCTACACCGAGTTCGTGAAGATCTACGGCGCCAAGGGCCTGGCCTACATCAAGGTGAACGAGCTGGCCAAGGGCCGTGACGGCCTGCAGAGCCCCATCGTGAAGAACATCCACGATGCCGCCATCGCTGAAATCCTCAAGCGCACCGGCGCGCAGGACGGCGACCTGCTGTTCTTCGGCGCCGACAAGGAAAAGATCGTCAACGACGCCATCGGTGCGCTGCGCATCAAGATCGGCCACAGCGAATTCGGCAAGAAGAACGGCCTTTTCGAGGACCGCTGGGCACCGCTGTGGGTGGTGGACTTCCCGATGTTCGAGCACGACGAGGAAAACGACCGCTGGGTCGCCGTGCACCACCCCTTCACCGCCCCGAAGGACGGTCACGAGGATTACATGGTCACCGCGCCCGAGAAGTGCATCTCCAAGGGCTACGACATGGTCCTGAACGGCTGGGAAATGGGTGGCGGATCTGTGCGTATCCACCGCGCCGACGTGCAGCAAAAAGTGTTTGATGCCCTGAAGATCACGCCCGAGGAAGCCCAGCAGAAGTTCGGCTTCCTGCTCGACGCCCTGCAATACGGCGCGCCCCCGCACGGTGGCCTGGCCTTCGGCCTGGACCGCATCGTCACGCTGATGACGGGCGCCGAGTCGATCCGCGACGTGATTGCCTTCCCCAAGACCCAGCGCGCCCAGTGC
>JAANMV010001873.1_pt1 | contig 21923 bp, 22 predicted proteins | sample 7279661 | NCBI WGS metagenome assembly JAANMV01 (sample SAMN14094540, study PRJNA606508) | bioreactor metagenome | isolation source: A lab-scale SPAN reactor treating ammonium-rich wastewater day 121 | place: Ireland: Galway | collected 2017-05-16
CATCCGCGGCTTCGCGGTGAAGTTCTACACCCCGCAGGGCATCTGGGACCCGGTGGGCAACAACGCGCCCGTCTTCTTCATCCAGGACGCCATCAAGTTCCCGGACCTGGTGCACTCGGTCAAACCCGAACCGCACAACGAGATCCCGCAGGCCAGCGCCGCGCACGACACCTTCTGGGACTTCATCTCGCTGACGCCGGAATCGCTGCACACCATCATGTGGGCGATGTCCGACCGGGCCATCCCGCGCTCCTTCGACACCATGGAGGGCTTCGGGGTGCACACCTTCCGCCTGATCAACGCCGAGGGCAAGGTCACGCTGGTGAAGTACCACTGGAAGCCCGTGCTGGGCCTGCACTCGCTGGTGTGGGACGAGGCGCAGAAGATCGCCGGGAAGGACCCGGACCACAACCGCCGCCTGATGTGGGACACCATCGACGCGGGCGGCACCCTGGAATGGCACTTCGGGGTGCAGCTGTTCACCGAGGAACAGGCCGCCGGCTGGGACTTCGACTTCCGCGACCCCACCAAGATCGTGCCCGAGGCGCTGGTGCCCGTGGAGATCGTGGGGCGGCTCGTGCTGAACCGCAACCCGGACAACTTCTTCAGCGAGACCGAACAGGTTGCGTTCATGCCCAGCAACATCGTGCCCGGCATGGACTTCACCGAAGACCCCCTGCTGCAGGGCCGGAACTTCTCGTACCTGGACACCCAGTTCTCCCGCCTGGGCGGCCCCAACTGGCAGGAACTGCCCATCAACCGCCCCCTCACGCCCCCGCAGAACAACCAGCGCGACGGGCACATGCGCCGCACCATCAACCCGGGCCGCGTGTCGTACTACCCGAACTCGCTGGACACCGGCAGCCCCACCCCCGACCCGCAGGAAGGCTTCCGCAGCCACCCGGTCATGATGTCCGGCGTAAAGGTCCGCGAACGGCCCGAGAGCTTCAGTGACCACGTGGGGCAGGCGCGGCTGTTCTGGAACAGCCTCACGCCCATCGAACGCGAGCACCTGTGCCGCGCCTTCCAGTTCGAACTCGCCAACGTCGAGACCCGCCACGTGCGCCTCGCCATGCTGGACCAGATCGAGCGCGTGCACCCGGTCCTGGCCTCGCAGGTCGCCATCGCGCTGGGCGAGCCGCCCCGCGCCGGGCAGACCGCGAAACCCGGCGGCACCCAGGACTCCGCCGAGGAGATGGCCCTGCTCGCCACCGCGAACGCCGACGTGACCGCTGCCGCCGGCGTGCAGCACGACCCCGCCCTGAGCCAGCGCGCGCCGAGCGACCACAAGGCCGAACCCACCCCCAGGGGGCGGCTGGTCGCCCTGCTGGCCGGGGACGGCGTGGAGGCGGCCGCCGTGGAGGCCGTACAGGCGGCGCTGAAAGCACAGGAGGCCAAGTTCCACGTGGTCGGCCCGCACCTGGGCGACCTGGGCGGCGCGCAGGCCACCAAGACCTTCTCCACCGCCTCGCCCGTGGTGTACGACGGCGTGTACGCCCTGGGCGGCACGGCGGGCGGGCTGCCGCTGGCCGAGCACCCGGACGCGCAGATGTTCGTGGCGGAAGCCTACCGGCACTACAAACCGGTCGGCGCGCACGGTCAGGACGGCGAGGCGCTGCTGGACGCCGTGGCCGGCCGCACCGCGCCCCTGACCTTCGCGAAAGACGAGGCACTGGGCGTGGTGACCGGAAACCCGGACGCCTTCACGCAGGCCCTCGCCCGGCATCGCTACTGGAACCGCCTGAGCCCCCAGGCGTAATCCGCCGCCCGCCCCCGTCCCTGTCTTTGGGGCGGGGGTGTCGTCTGCCGGGGGCTTGTGCCGCTGACACGGCGCGCGGCACAGTAGGCGCATGTCACAACCCGTTCGTGCGGCCCGTCCCGCCCTGGCCCTGGCCTCCGCGCTGCTGCTCGCGGGCTGCTCGTCCGGCCCGGCCAGCCCCAATCCGTTCATCACGGGCCGCACGCTGAACATCGCGCATCAGGGCGGCGAGCAGCTGTGGCCCAGCAACACCATGCTCGCGTACGGCAACGCCGTGAAGATGGGCGTGGACATGCTGGAAATGGACATGCACGCCACGCAGGACGGCGCGCTGGTCCTGTCGCACGACGCCACGCTGGACCGCCTGACCGACACGAAAGGCGCCATCGCCACCCTCACCCTGGAGGACGTCCTGAAGGCCGACGCCGGCTACACCCTGACCCCGCCGGACACCACGGGCTTCCCCTTCCGCGGGCAGGGCGTGCGGGTCGCGCAGCTGCGCGAGGTGCTCACGGCCTTCCCGAACACGCCCATGATCATCGAGATCAAGCAGGTCAGCCCCAGCATCGCCGCGCCCTTCTGCCAGCAGCTGCGCGACACGAACATGACCGCCCGCGTGATCGCCGCGAGCTTCAGCGACGCTGCCCTAAACGACTTCCGCCGCATCTGCCCGGAAGTCATGACGAGCATGACCGAGTCTGAACTGCGGCCCCTGGTGCTGCTCAGCCAGGTGGGCCTCGCGGGCCTCGCCCCGACGCCCGGGCGGGTCGCGCAGGTGCCCGTGCGGTCCGGGGGGATCGAGGTGGTCACCCCGGCGTTCCTGCGCGCCATGCACGCGCGCGGCGTGGCCGTGCAGGTCTGGACCATTAACGACGAGGCCGAGATGCGCCGCCTGATCCGCCTGGGCGTGGACGGCATCATCACCGACCGCCCGGACCTGCTGAGGAAGGTGCTGGGCGAGGAAGGCCCGCAGTGACCCCGGCGGACCTCGCCGCGCACTACCTGACGGACGTGCGTGAGCGCATGCGCGGCGTGAAACGCCTCGGGGACGGCGCGCTGGCGCAGCTGCCGGAGGGCGGCTGGCACACGCCCCTCGGCCCGGACGGGAATTCGGCGGCCGTGCTCGTGCAGCACCTGAGCGGCAACATGCACTCCCGCTGGGGCGCCCTGCGCCACGGGTACCGCACCGGCGCCGAGGGAGAAACGGCGGCCCGGAACCGCGACGCGGAATTCGAGGACGCCGGCCGCACCGGGTCCGAACTGCGCGTCCACTGGGAGGCCGGCTGGGCGGTCTTCCTGGGGGCTCTGGATCACCTGGAACCAGATGACCTGACCCGGAACCTCACGATCCGCGGGGAGACGCACACGGTACTGCAGGCCGTGCAGCGGCAGATGGCGCACTACAGCGGCCACGTGTATCAACTGGTGCTGCTGGCCAAGACGCTGCGCGGCGCCGACTGGCAGACCCTGAGCATCCCGCGGGGCGGATCGGCCGCCTTCAACGCGGAGCGCATGGGCGCGGGCGGGCGCGGACCGCAGGGATTCCCTGAAGCCGAACATGACCCGGGCCTCACCCGCTCCCGCTAGGCTCGGCGCATGACCACAGGCAAGACCACACCGGCCGGCAGGAGCGCATTCATCACCGGGGGCAGCAAGGGCATCGGGTACGCGGTCGCGCAGACCCTGATCGGTGCAGGCTACGGCGTGACCATCACCGCCCGGAACGAGGGCGAGGTGCAGGACGCCGCCCGCCGGCTTGGCGAACAGGCGCTGGGCGTGGCCTGCGACGTGCGGGACGCCCAGGCCGTGCAGGCCGCCGTGCAGGCGCACGTGGACCGCTTCGGCGGGCTGGACGTGTTGCTCGCCAACGCCGGCGTGGGGCGCTTCGCGCCCGTTCAGGACCTCAGTCTGGACGACTGGAACGCCGTGATCGACACCAACCTCACCGGCGTCTTCCACTGCGTGAAGGCCGCCTTCCCCCACCTGAAAGCCGAGGGGGAGAAGCCCGGCGGGTACGTGATCACGCTTTCCAGCCTGGCCGGCAAGAACCCGTTCGCGGGCGGCGCGGCGTACAACGCCAGCAAGTTCGGCCTGAACGGCTTCACCGAGGCCATGATGCTGGACCTGCGCCCGCACGGCATCAAGGTCAGCCAGATCATGCCCGGGTCGGTCGCCACATACTTCAACGACCACACGCCCACCGACGCGGACGCCTGGAAGATCCAGCCTGAGGATCTCGCGCAGATCGTGCTTGACCTGCTGGAAATGCACCCCCGCACCCTGCCCAGCCGCGTGGAGGTCCGGCCCGCGCAGCCCCCGAAGAAGTAATACCGGCTTCAGATGATGTCAGCGCAGTGCTGAAATCATTCGAGCGGATGCGAGGGGAAGAAGATACGGGGTTCAGGAGATGGAATAGCAGGGCGGCGCTGTTCTGCCCTGCCGTGGAACCGGAGGAATCCCGTATGGGTGCCCGCACTGCGTAGACCATCCGCCCCCGCCCGCCCGGTGGGGGCGGTAGCCTGCCGCGCATGAGTGCGGCCCTGCCCGAGAAGTTCGACGTCCTGGTTCACCCGGCCCGGGAGCTGCGCGGCGAGGTGCGGGCGCAGCCCAGCAAGAATTACACCACCCGCTACCTGCTGGCCGCCGCGCTTGCTGAGGGCGAAACCCGCGTTACCGGCGTGGCGACCAGCGACGACGCCCAGGCCCTGCTGCGCTGCCTGCGGGACTGGGGGGCCGGCGTGGAGCTCATGGAGGGCGACGCCGTGATCCGCGGCTTCGGCGCCCACCCCCGTCCCGGCGTGACCCTGAACCCCGGGAACGCCGGCGCCGTCGCCCGGTTTCTGATGGGCGTGGCCGCCCTCACGGAAGGCACCACCCTGGTCACCGACCACCCGGACTCGCTGGGCCGGCGCCCGCAGGGCGACCTGCTGGACGCCTTGGAACGCCTGGGCGCCCGCGTGCACAGCCAGGGCGGCCGCCTGCCGGTCACGATCTCCGGCCCGGTGCGCGGCGGGCTGGTGGAGGTCAGCGCGGAGCGCAGCAGTCAGTACGCCAGCGCCCTGATGTTCCTCGCGCCGCTGCTGCCCGGCGGGCTGGACCTGCGCCTGACCGGCGAGATCAAGAGCCACGCGCCCCTGAGGCAGACGCTGGACACGCTGGCTGCCTTCGGGGTGCAGGCGCAGGCCAGTGACGACCTGAGTCGCATTCATATTCCGGGCGGGCAGGCGTACCGCGCCGGTCGGGTCACCGTGCCCGGCGACTACCCCGGTTCGGCCGCGCTGCTGGCGGCCGCGGCGCTGCTGCCCGGCGAGGTGCGCGTCACGAACCTGCGCGAGCACGATCTTCAGGGCGAGCGGGAGGCCGTGAGCGTCCTGCGGGACATGGGCGCGGACATCCGCCGCGAGGGTCACACCCTGACCGTGCGCGGCGGCCGACCCCTGCACGCCGTCACCCGCGACGGCGACGGCTTCACGGACGCCGTGCAGGCCCTGACCGCCGCCGCGGCCCTGGCCGTGGGGGAGACCACCTGGGAGAACGTCGCCACGCTGCGGCTCAAGGAATGCGACCGGATCAGCGACACCCGCCGCGAACTGGAGCGCCTGGGCCTGCACGCCACCGAAACTACGGACAGCCTGACCGTGCGCGGCGCCCCGCGTATCGCCGGGGGCGTCACCGCCGACGGGCACGGCGACCACCGCATGATCATGCTCCTGACCCTGCTGGGCCTGCGTGCGGACGCGCCCCTGCGGATCACGGGCGCCCACCACATCCGCAAGAGCTACCCGGACTTCTTCCACCACCTGGAAAGCCTGGGCGCGCACTTCGAGTACCGGCCCACCGAGCACCCCTGAACGCGGGCGTGAGGCCCGGTTCACGCCGCCCGGCGGGGGTTCTCACCCGCGGCTGCTCGACTGGACGCATGAAACAGCTCCTGTTCACCGGCCTGCTGGCCCTGGCGGCCGGCGCGTGCGCCCAGACGCCCGCCCTGACCGTCCCGGCCGGCTTCCGCGTGACCGAGTACGCCAGCGGCTTCGAGAAACCCCGCTTCATGGTCGTGGCCGCTGGCGGCGACGTGCTGCTCTCCGACACCGGCGCCGGGCGCATCTACGTCCTGCCGGACCGCAACGCGGACGGCAAACTGGACGGCAGGCAGGTGTACGCCCAGGGGCTCAACGAACCGCACGGGCTCGCCCTTCACGGCGGCTATCTGTACGTCGCGAACACCGACGGCGTGGTCCGCTTCCCCTACAAGGCCGGGGACCTCAAGGCCACCGCCGCCCCGCAGAAGCTCCTGAGTACCCCCACCGGCGGGCACTCCACCCGGACCGTGGAGTTCGGCCCGGACGGGAAGATGTACGTGTCGGTGGGCAGCACCTGCAACGTCTGCGAGGAGGACAACCCGCAGCGCGCCGCGATCTGGCAGTACGACGCCAACGGGAAGAACGGCCGCGCGTACGCCACCGGCCTGCGCAACGCCGTGGGCCTCGAATGGTACGGCGGGCAGCTGTACGCCACGAACAACGGCCGCGACCAGCTCGGCGACGACCTGCCCCCCGAAGGCTTCTACAAGGTCAGGGCCGGCGGCTTCTACGGCTGGCCGTACTGCTACACCGTCAAACCCGGCCAGCCGCAGGTGTGGGACCGCGACTACGGCCGCCGGACCGCCGAGACCTGCAAGGCTGCCACGCCCGCCTTCGCCCTGACCACCGCGCACTCCGCGCCGCTGGGCCTGGCCTTCTACACCGGCAAGACCTTCCCCGCCGCGTACCAGGGCCAGATGTTCGTGGCGCTGCACGGCAGCTGGAACCGCACCCGGAAAAGCGGGTACAAGGTGGTCACCGTGAACCCTAAAACCGGGCAGGTCCGGGACTTCCTGACCGGATTCCTGAAAGGCCAGACCGTGACCGGCCGCCCGGTGGATCTGGTCGTCACCCGCGACGGGCAGATGCTGCTGACCGACGATGGCGAGGGCCGCGTTTGGCGCATCACCTACCGCCGTTGACCCTGTTGCCCCGGCCCCGGTCCGGCCGGGGCCGTTTATCGTGAGGGCAGGCGGCCCGGCCGTAAAATCCACCCCCCAGCGGAGTTTTCATGTTCGACGAATTCAGAGTAAATGACCTGCTTCAGCCTGACGAGCGCCTGATCCGCGAGACGATCCGGTCCTACTGCGACGCGGAACTCCTGCCGCAGGTGGCGGGCTGGTGGGACGCCGGTGACCTGCCCGTGCGGGACGTGATGAGGGACTTCGGCCGGATGGGCCTGCTGGGCCCCACGCTGCCCGAGGCGTACGGCGGAGCCGGCGCGAGTTCCAGCGCGTACGGCGCGATGATGTACGAACTGGAGCGGGTGGACAGCGGCCTGCGCAGCGCCGCGAGCGTACAGGGCAGCCTTGTGATGTTCCCCATCCACGAGTTCGGCAGCGAGGCGCAGAAGGCCCGCTGGCTGCCGGGCCTCGCGTCCGGCGAACTGATCGGCTGTTTCGGCCTGACCGAACCGGACGGCGGCTCGGACCCCGGCGCGATGCGCGCCCGGGCCCGCCGGGACGGAAACGAGTACGTCCTGAACGGCAGCAAGGTGTGGATCACGAACAGCCCCGTGGCGGACGTCGCGGTGGTCTGGGCGAAGGACGACGGCGGCGTGGTCCGCGGCTTCCTCGTGCCCACGGACACGCCCGGCTTCAGCGCGCCCGCCATTCACCGCAAGATGAGCCTGCGCGCCAGCGTCACCGGGGAGATCGTGCTGGAGGACTGCCGCGTCCCCGCGGAGAACCTGCTGCCGGGCAGCGGCGGCCTGAAAAGCCCGCTGTCGTGCCTGACCTCTGCCCGGTTCGGCATCGCCTGGGGCGCCCTGGGCGCGCTGGAAGCGGTGCTGCAGGCCAGCCTGGACTACACCACCGGGCGCAGCACCTTCGGCAAGCCCATCGCGGCGCGGCAGCTCGTGCAGGACAAACTCGTGCGCATGGCGACCGACCACACCACCGGCCTGCTGCTCGCGTGGCGCCTCGGGCAGCTCAAGGACGCCGGGCAGATGAACTTCGCGCATGTCAGCTACGCCAAACGCAACAACGTCCGCGTCGCATTGCAGGGCGCCCGGCTGGCCCGGGAACTGCACGGCGGGAACGGCATCACCACCGAGTACCCGGTGATCCGGCACATGCTGAACCTGGAAACCGTGGACACCTACGAGGGCACGCACGACATCCATACCCTGATTGTCGGGCGGCACCTCACCGGGCAGGGCGCCCTGGAGTAGCCGCCCCGGCCGTCAGAAGTTGATGACGGCCTTCTGCTTCCACTGGCCCTGCGACAGGGTGTACGGCCCGAAGGTCTGCACGCCCAGCAGGCCCATGTTCACGCTGAAGGTGCCGTCCAGGCGGTAGGTGACGAGCTGCCCGCGGGCGACTTTCAGGATGTTCTGCGCGGTCTGCGTGCTGACGGGCAGGGCGATCTCGGCGAGCTGCTGCGTGGCGCCGCGGGCGGGCAGGTCCACGTTCGGCAGGTCCACGCGGCCCATGTTCTGCCCGTCGATGATCAGGTCGGCGGCGATGTTCGTCATGCGCAGCGGCAGCGGGTTGGGGTTCGTGACCTGCAGGTCCATCAGGATGTGCGCCACCGGCGCGCCCGGCAGGCCGTTGAAGACCGCGGCCAGCGATGCGAGGCCGCCCGGGAGGTCCAGCCGGGTGAGCTGCACGTCCTGCACCTGGATTTTCGGGATCTGCACGATGGGCTGCGTGGGCGTGCAGGCGCTCAGGAGCAGGGCGGTGGCGGCGGTCACGGCAGGCAGCGGGCGCATGCGCTTCAGGGTACGCGCCTTCCCTGACGGAAGTTTGAGGACAGCTCATGGCCGCAGGGACTACGCTGGGGCATGCCTGTTTCCTTCCGGCCTTCCCTGCGCCGCGCGGCCCTGGCGGCCTTGACCGGCGCGTGCCTGTCCGCGCACGCCGCGGCGACCAGCCTGGACTTCGGCGTGACCTACGCCTTCCCGCTGGGATCGCCGCAGGCGGGCCTGCTGGTGGGCCGCGTGGGCGTCGCGGACGTGCCGCTGTTCGGCGGTCAGTTCGGGGTGGGCGCGTCGAACCTTGCGCTGGACGCCTCCTACGCCCGCACGCTGGCGATTCCGCCGGCCGGGGCGGTCACCAGCCGCACCGATCTGGCCGTCACCTGGCAGGGCGGGCTGCGCCTGGCATCCCGCGTAACCGGCGGTCTGGGCCCGGTCGCGCTGAACGTGGGCGGCGCGTACTTCACGGCGCCCGTCACGGCCTTCGACCCGCTGGCCGCCTGGACGCTCGCCCCGGCCGACACCCGCGCGAGCGGCTGGAATGCGGACCTGACCGTACGCTACCGCGTAAGCCGCACGCTGATCGCGGTGGGCGGCGGGGAGTTCGGCGCGCAGGCCAGCGGGTTCCTGGGCGTGGAAGGCCGCCAGGACCTCACGCAGGTCGTCGCCCCCGCCGACCCGGAGGTTCCCGATTCGGAACCCGAGACGGAAACGGTGGGCACGGTCACGTGGCGCTTGGGCGCGCGGGCCGGGCAGGGTGTGCTGGGCGCCACGGCCGGCGTGTCCTACAGCACGCCCGCGGGGTTCGGCGTGAACGTGGACGCCCTGCTCGGCCCGGACAGCCTGGGCCTGACCGCGTCCCTGGGGGCGGCCGACCTGTTCGGCGAGGGCAGCACCCTGAACCTGTATGGCGCGTACGAACCGTGGCGCTGGGCGGCCGTGCCGGTGCGGTTCGGGCTGGAGTCGGCCCTTCCGGCCGGGCCGGGCACCCTGACGCTGGACCTGCGCGGCGGCCTGGATGCCCAGGGCGCTGCCGGGTACGGCGCCCGCGTCGGGTATCGCCTGTCGCTGGACGCCCTGCTGAACCCGGCCGGGGAGGAGGGCGACAGCACACCCTGAACCCGGTCCATCTGACACGATTCTGACCGTCCTGCACGGTGAACACGGCGTCAGTTCCGCCCTGGTCTTCTCATCCCGGAAACGGGATACTGCAGGTCATGAACAAGCTCTTTGCCCTGACCCTGGCCGCCCTGCTCTCCGCCGCCGGAGCGCAGACCGCGCAGGACATCGTGAACCGCGTGGACGCCGCGCAGAAGGCCGCGAAGGACCTGTCCTTCCGCGTGACCGGCACCGCCACCTTCGAATCCGCCTCGCAGAAGATCGACATGACCGTGAAGGCCATTCCCGCCCAGAGCCTCGCCCGGGTTGCGTTCGCCGCGCCGGACGCGCTGGCGGACAACGTCATCGTGGCCGACAAGAACGAGGTCCGGCAGTTCATCTTCCTGACCAACCAGATCACCGTGACGCCCACCAAGAAAGCCGCCGCGAACGCCGGCTTCACTGGCCTGGACTTCACGCAGATCTCCAACACGGCCAGCATGCTCGCCGACTACACCGTGAAACTCGTCGGCACGACCGGGCAGGCCGGCAGCCGCCTGTACCAGCTGGAAGCCACGCCGAAGAAGGGCGCGGACATGAAGGCCCGCGTCTGGATCACCGAGGCCGGCTGGCGCCCCACCAAGCTGCAGATGCTGAACGAGGCCGGCAAGGTCGTCGCGGACCTGAGCATCAGCAATTACAAGGTGAACAGCGGCCTGACCGCCACTGCCCTGAAGGCCCTGCCGAAAGACGCCCAGATCATCAAGCAGTAACGCCCGACAGACGAGAGCCCACGCCCTGCACCAGAGGGGCGTGGGCTCTCACCGTTTACGAGTGGCCCGGGTCGGAATCGTCGGTGGGGCGGCCATGCTCCCCAGGGCCGGCGGTCCCGTCAGGGGTGTCCTGCCGCGGGGTGCCGTCCGGCTTCAGGGGCGCCGGGTCACTCAGTCTGGCAGGCCCGTCCTGTCGGGCGGGCTCGGGGCGGCTGGCCGGGTCCTTCGGGGAGGTCTTCTCGTGCTCGCTCATGGGGCCCAGCCTGCCGGGCATGGCGCGGTTCCGGGTGCCGGTCCCATGAAGGCGCACTGAGGTTCCTTCAGTCAGTTCAGGCCGGTCAGGTGGGATCGTTCCAGACGCGCACGACCTTCAGCTGCGCGCCGTCGCCGTCCACCACGGCCACCAGCGCACCGGCCAGCGTCACGACGTGCCGGCCCTGCGCGGGGTGCGCCGGGCGTTTGCCCTGCCGCAGTTCCCGGGCCAGCCGCTCGTCCGCCTGGATCACCGGGAAGTCCAGGGCCGCGAGGTCCGGAATCCCAGTGGCGCCAGGCAGGTCCTCCACGCTCACGGCGTCCCGCAGGCTGTAGCGGCCCACCCGCGTGCGGACCAGGCCGCCCAGGTGCGCGGGCACGCCGAGCGCCGCGCCCACGTCCCGCGCGAGCGAGCGCAGGTACGTGCCGCTGCCCACGCTCGCCCGCACCAGCAGGGTGGGGAAGGCGCCCAGCGGGGCCGGCAGCGTGAACGTCCGGCCCGCCGCGGCCCCGGCGTCCACCGGCGTCCAGGTCTGCGGGTCGAAGGTGCGGGGAGCGTCCTGCACGCTGGCGTACACGCCCAGCAGGTCCAGGGCGTGAATCACGATGCTCCGCGCCGGCAACTCCAGCGCCCCGCCCGAGCGGGCCACCGCGTACGCCCGCTGCCCCCCCACCTGGATCGCGCTGTACTGCGGCGGCACCTGCTGCTGCGGACCCACGAAGGGCGCCAGCACCTCCCGCACCCGCTCCGGGTCCAGCGCAGGCACGGGCGCGGTGGCGTCCACCGGGCCCTCGGCGTCCAGGGTGGGCGTGCCGGCGCCCAGGCTGATCCACGCGAGGTAGTCCTTGCTGTCGTGCTCCATGAACTGCACGACCTTCGTGCTGTCGTCCACGCACAGCACCAGCACCCCGGTCGCCAGGGGGTCCAGGGTGCCGGTGTGCCCCACTCGCCGGGTGCCCCGGGCCCGCCGCGCCCGGTTCACGACGTCGTGCGAGGTGAGGTGCAGGGGCTTGTCCACGGCGATCACGGGCATGCCGGGAGGCTAGCAGAGTCGGCCGCGGGCCTCCGGCTGGGGGCCGCAGGCGTTCCGGAGCCCCCGCTGCCCTCATCGCTGAACACGTTCATTTTCCTTGTCTGCCCGGCGCTATGCTCCGGCCACCGTGACGCGCCGTGACCGCCACAAACAGGAGCGCCTGGACCGCATCCGCGCGGCCGCATGGGACCTCTTCCGCACGCAGGGGTACGAGCCCACCACCATCCGCCAGATCTCCGAGCGGGCGGACGTGGCCGTCGGCACGGTGAACGTCCTGGGCGGCAGCAAGGCCAGCCTGCTGATCTCCCTGTTCCAGGCGGCCATCGAGGACCGCCTCCGGGAATTCCGGGTGGACCCCGAGGCTCCGCTGGAGGACCGCCTCTACGACTGCCTGAACTTCTTCCTTTCCTTTTACGAGGCCCAGCCGGACCTGGCGCGGCACTTCATGCGCGAAACCCTGTACGGGGACCGCACGCCCGAGGAACGCGGGGAGGAACTGGCCCGCATCGACGCCCTGATGGGCCTGATCTCCGGCTGGCTGACCCAGGAACAGCAGGCCGGCCGCGCCCGGGCCGACGCGGAGCCCCTGCTGTTCAGCCAGACGGTGTTCGCCCTGTACCTCCTGACGCTGCAGAGCTGGCTGGCCGGGTTCTACCCGCTGGAGGACCTGCGCGCGACCCTGCGGCGGGGCCTGCAGGCGACCGTCCTGGCGCTGCGTCCCTGAGCGGCGGCCAGCCTGACCCGGCGCCTCCCTCGGGCCGGCGGCTTACACTGTCGGGCGTGTTGCGTGCCGCGTTCTGGCTGACCGCCCTGATCTTCCTGCCTGTGGGCCTGTTCCTGTACTTCCTGCCGGTGGACGTCCAGCTGGCCCTGGGGGTGTCGCCCATGTGGCTGGCGCGCGTCGCGGGCGGCATCCTGACCGTCTGGGGCGTGTTCCTGTTCGCGGCGAGTGCCGCGCCCGACCTGGTCAAGACCGGCGCCCTGGTGGGCGCGAACCTGCTCACGGTCGCCACGCTGCTGCCGGCGCTGCTGCGCACCGGGGAGCAGATGCCGGATGGGCTGCGTCTGGCGCTGCTGGGCCTGACCGGCCTGCTGGGCCTGCTGGCGGTGGTGGCGATCTTCGCGTTCCCCAGCCGCCGGTACCGCCTGTGAGCGGGGAGCGCCTGCAGAAGCGGCTGGCGCGGGCGGGCGTGGCGTCCCGCCGCGCGGCGGAGGCGATGATTGAGGCCGGGCGCGTCACCGTGAACGGCGTGACCGCCCGGCTGGGCCAGACGGTCACGGACGCCGACGACATCCGCCTGGACGGACAGCTGATCGAGACCGACGCCGCGCCGAAACGCACCTTCGCGCTGTACAAGCCGCGCGGGTACGTCACCACTGCCGCCGACGAGTACAGCCGCAGGAACGTGCTGGACGCCATGCCCGCCATTCCCGGCCTGCACCCGGTGGGCCGGCTGGACCGGGACTCGGAGGGGCTGCTGCTGCTCACCACCGACGGTGACCTGACCCTGACCCTGACCCACCCGCGCTACGGGCACGAGAAGGCCTACCGCGCCTGGACCGAGGGCGAACCGGACGACGCGACCCTGCAGGCCCTGTTGGACGGCGTGGACTTGGAGGACGGCCCCGCGAAGGCCCTGAGTGTCAGCCCCGCGCGGGACGGGCTGTTCATCGTGCTGGCCGAGGGCCGCAAGCGGCAGGTGCGGCGCATGCTGGACGCCGTCGGTCACCCGGTGACGCGCCTGATGCGCTACCGCGTGGGCGGCCTGTGGCTGGCGGACATGGACGTCGGCGAGTACCGCGAACTGGACGACCGGGACCTGCGGGACCTCCTGCACCCGGACCAGACGCCGCCGCAGGTGTGGCAGCGGCAGTGGGAGCGCATTCAGCGCCGCTGGGGCTGAGCGGGCCCGGGCTGGTATAATTGTTCTTTGCGGGGGAATGCTCGGTCGCGCCCTGGTGTGAGCCAGGGTGAGGAAAGTCCGGGCACCGCAGGGCAGGATGCCAGCTAACGGCTGGTCGGCGAGTCCAGCGCCCACGCGCGCACCACGCGCGCGGGAAGGCGGCGAAGCCGAAGGACAGTGCCACAGAAACCAGACCGCCTGCCGCGTGACGCCCGTGGTGCCGGGCGCGGCAGGTCAGGGTGAAACGGTGCGGTAAGAGCGCACCAGATTCCCGGGGGACCGGGAGTGCTGGTAAACCCCATCCGGTGCAAGACCCGACAGTACGGCAGGGTGGCCCGCCCGTCATGACCGTCAGGATGGTCGCTTGAGGCGCGTGGCGACACGCGTCCCAGAGAGATGACCGCGCAGCTGCGAAAGCGGCGGACAGAACCCGGCTTACAGTTCCCCCGCACCACTGGACACCGCCCTGGCCGAAAGACCAGGGCGGCGTTCTTGCTGTCTGGTGTCTGGATGAACCTGCCTCAGCGGCGCCGGGCGTCCAGGGCCGCGAGCACGAACCCTGCGATCATCAGGGCTCCGCCGACCGGCGTGACGGCCCCCAGCCAGCGCGCGCCGGTCAGGGCCATCAGGTACAGGCTGCCGCTGAAGATCACGCTGCCCAGCAGCAGCGGCCAGCCCGCGCGGCGCTGCCCGGTCTGCGTGCCCAAGGCCAGCAGCGCCAGCGCGGCGTACATCTGGTAGCGCACGGCGGTCTCGAAATTGGTGAGCAGCGCCGGGTCCAGGCGGGTTTTCAGGGCGTGGGCCCCGAAGGCGCCCAGCGCGACCCCCAGGGCGGCGAGCAGGGCGCCGGCGGCGGTGAGGTTCAGGGAACGGCGGGTCATGCCGGTCAGGGTACGGGTGCGGTGGGGGAGAAGGGTCCCGGTGGGGGAGAGGTGGGGGAACAGCATGGCGCATCGGGACCAGCCCCGCCTGGGCATCCGAAAGTGGTAATTTGCTGTCAGGAACGGCGCGAACGGCCGTTCCCACCCCCTGAAAACCTGCCGGTCTGGACCCTGCCCCGGGGACACGAGTGGGGAAAGTGGGAAGTCGGTGGGGGGAATTGGGGGGAAAAGTGGGAATCGGTGGTAAATCGTGGTAGGGCTTGTTACACTCGTTGTGCAGCCTGAAAGCCCACGTCATCGTTCATTTCGGGCTGCCTGACCCGGGCCGGACCATCCAGCGTGGTGGGACCCCGTGGGAAAAGGAGCACCATTGCCGTTCGGCGAGTATCCCTACACCATCGACGACAAGGGCCGTGTGGTCATCCCACCGCCGTTCCGGGAATTCGTCGAGGACGGGATGATTCTCACGCGCGGCATGGAAGGCTGCCTGTACGTCTTCCCGCTCGCCAGCTGGAAGCGCGTGGAAGAGCAGCTCGAAGGCCTGCCCCTCACGGACGCCGAATCCCGCGCGTTCGTGCGTTTCTTCTACTCCGGGGCGAACAAGGCGCGGCTGGACAACCAGAGCCGCGTGTCCATCCCCCAGACCCTGCGCGCCTTCGCCGGCCTGGACGGCGGCGACGTGATCGTGGCCGGCGCCCCTGGGCGCCTGGAGCTGTGGAACCCGCAGCGCTGGGACGACGCGATCAGCGCCGTGCAGGCCACCCCCCCCAAACCTGACCTCCTCGCCAACTTCGTGGCGTAACCAACATGACCCACCCTGACCCCACCCCCCCCACCCTCACCCACACCTCCGTCCTGGCCCAGGAAGTCCTGGACGCCCTGCAACCCGCGCCCGGCAAGGTCATCGTGGACGGCACCCTCGGCGGCGCCGGCCACACCCGCCTGCTGCTGGACCGCGGCGCCCGCGTGATCGGCATCGACCAGGACCCCTACGCCCTGAACCGCGCCCGCGAGGCCGACCTGCCCGGCCTGACCACCCTGGAAGGCAACTACCGCGACATGGTGAGCCTGCTCGCCGGAATCGGCGTGACGCAGGTGGACGGCATCCTGCTGGACATCGGCGTGAGCAGCTTCCAGCTCGACGACGCCGAGCGCGGCTTCTCCTACCACACCGAAGCGCCCCTGGACATGCGCATGAGCCAGCAGGGCGAATCCGCGGCCGACGTGGTGAACACCTACGACGCCGAGGACCTCGCCGCGATCATCTACGAGTACGGCGAGGACCGCCTCTCGCGCCGCATCGCCCGCGCCATCGTGACCGAACGCGAGAAGGCCCCCATCGAGACGACCGTGCGCCTCGCCGAGATCGTCAAGCGCGCCTACCCGGGCTTCTCCAAGGGCATCCACCCCGCCCGGCGGACCTTCCAGGCGCTGCGCATTCACGTGAACGACGAACTCGGCGCCCTGCGAGACGGCCTGAGCGCCGCCGAGACGCTCCTCGCGCCCAGCGGGCGGCTCGCGGTGATCAGCTTCCACTCGCTGGAGGACCGCATCGTGAAGCGCTTCCTGCTGAGCAGCGCCGCCCTGACGCCCCTCACCAAGCGCCCCCTGATCGCCAGCGACGAGGAGCAGGCCGCCAACCCCCGCGCCCGCAGCGCGAAACTCCGCACCGCCGAACGCGCCCCTCACCCCGGCGGTGATGCGTGACCCGCCGCTTCACGCCCGCCCTGCCCCGGCTGGAGCAGCTGGACCTGACCTTCAACACCTGGCGGGGCCGCTCGGTGCGGTACGTGCTGATCTACCTGGCGCTGAGCGTCGTGCTGGTCGGCACGCGCTACGCCACTCAGCAGATTCGCCCGGACCTGCGCGCCATGCAGGATCGGGAAGCGGCCCTGATCAGCGAACGCGACCAGCTGCAGCTGAGCGTGCAGGCCCTGCACACCCCCCAGGCGGTCCGCGAGTGGGCGTTCGCCAACGGCATGCGGCGTTTCGCCGAGGCGCGCAAGACGACCGCCACCATCGCCCCCATTTCCCCGCCCGCCCAGGCGGGCCCGCCGCCCACGCCGCCGGAACGCCGCGTGCAGGTGAGGACCGAATGGAAGTGACGCCCCGCCCTGCCCCCCATCAGCCTGCCCTGAACACCGCCCGACTCCCCGCGACCGAAGTGAGGCCCCCATGGAAGTGAAAATCCACCGACGCTCCCGGCTGATGCAGGCGCTGTCCCTGATCCTGTTCCTGCTGCTGGTCGGCGCATACGCCCAGCTGGAATGGCGCGTGCCGCAGACGGTGCGCCAGAGTGTCGTGCAGGGCCGCGGCGCGATCCTGGCCTCGGACGGCACTGTGCTCGCTCGCAGCGTGGACGGCAAGCGGGTGTACCCGCAGGGCGTGCTGGCCGGGCAGGTCGTGGGCATGATGGGCGCCAGCGCCGGCCTCGAGGGCCTGGAGTACTCCTACAACAGCCAGCTCGAGGGCGGCGAGGACCTGAAACTCACCCTGGAACCCCGCACGCAGGCGGCCGCCGAGTCGGCCCTCGGGAAGGCGGTCGTGAAACACCGCGCCGAGTACGGGTCGGTCGTGGTGATGGAAACCCGCACCGGGCGCCTGCTGGCCGCCGCGAGCTACCCGCCCTTCGACCCCAACAACTGGCGCAGCTACAGCCGCGAGGCGATCCGCAACCGCCCCTTCCTGGACGTGTACGAGCCCGGGTCGGTCATCAAGGGTCTGGTGGTGGCCGCCGCGATCAACGAGGGTCTCACCACGCCCACCACGCAGTACGACACGCCCATGCGCCGCTACGTGGGTGGACGCTGGGGCAGCACCATCAACGACGCCGTGGCCCACCCGCCCGTCCTGACCACCAAGCAGGTGCTGCGCTACAGCAGCAACGTGGGCATGACGCACATCGTCGAGCAGTTCCCGAACGAGGGCCTGCGCAACTACCTGCTGGAGTACGGCTTCGGGCGGGACGTGAGCATCCCCACTGTGATGACCGCCACCGGACGCCTGCAGCCGCTGCGCAACTGGGGGGACCTGGTGCGCGCCACGAACGCGTTCGGGCAGGGCATGGACACCACCACCCTGCAACTCGCAGCTGCCTACAACGCCCTGGCGAACGACGGGCGCTACGTTTCCCCCAGACTGGTAGAGGACGCCGGGCGGCTGGAGCAGCGCGAGGTGATCCGGCCCGACTCGGCCCGCACGACCCGCGCGATGCTGCAGGCCGTGATCGATGAGGGCATTCCCGGGCAGGCGGGGCTGGCCGGGTACGCCCTGGCCGGGAAGACCGGCACGGCGCAGGTCGTGGTGGGCAAGCGCTACTCCGGCGAGATCTACAACAGCGTGTTTGCCGGGTTCTTCCCGGCCGATGCGCCGCGGGTGACGGTGGCAGTCATGGTGCACGGTGCGAAGGTGGACCACCACGGGTCGCAGACGGCCGCCCCGATCTACCGGGACATCGCCGCGGAGATCCTGTCCGGCTGGGGCACGATTCCGGCCGCCAAGGCCCCGGAAACCAATAATGAGTGATCTGTGAGCTGATCGGCTGACATTCCCATGGACTTTGACCCGTCTTGCTTCCCTCTCAGGGGAACAGGCGGGTCAAACGTGTTCTGGCTTACCGGATGTAGGCCATGTGGCCCGTCAGGCAGACGAATGAGGCGCCGGTGAGGTCGTGAGGTTTTCCTCATCGTGAGAAACTAAATGAGGCCATTAGAACTTGTCTCATCTGTAGATGCCCGGTAAAAACGAAACTTTTACACCTAAAAGGTAAGACAGTGCTCAAAATGAGAGCATTAAAATGAGTTTAGAAAAGCCATTCTATCATAAACTTGCCATTTTGACCCCCTAGCCTCATTCAGGAAATCAATGGTTCGTTGAGCCACCCCCAACCGAGGCCCAAGTGCGATTCCCGCCCGCCTCCCGGTGGCCCCAGCGAACCGCCCCTCTGTTTCACCTCATTCCCACCCATCACGGGAGTGCCCCGGCACTTCCGCAGGAGACCCCATGACCTTCACCCTCCGACGCCTGGCCGCCACCCTGCTGGCCACCGTACTGACCCTCGCCTCCGCCACCCCCGCCCTGCCCAGCAGCACCCTGGCGACCGACGCCGTGCGCGACGCCATCACCGCCATCGCCAACACACCCACCCCCACCCAGGACGCCCGCGCCGCCGCCATCGCCCAGGCCGCCACGCAGGTCAGCGCGCCCATCGCCGCAACCCGCAGCACCGGCCGCAGCGCCGTGGTCCGCGCCACCGCCTACAACAGCCTGGCCGCCCAGACCGACAGCACCCCCTTCATCACCGCCACCGGCACCCGCGTCCGCAACGGCGTGGTCGCGCTGAGCCGCGACCTGCTGCGCCTGTTCCCCTACGGCACCCGCATCACCATCCAGGACCTGAGCGGCCGCTACAACTTCGGCAACCAGGTGTTCATCGTGGAAGACACCATGGCCGCCCGCAAGGTCAACAGCCTGGACATCTGGATGCCCAGCCGCAGCCAGGCCCTGCAGTTCGGCGCCCGCAGCGTGCGCATCACCGCCGTCCGCTGAACCCCCGCCTTCCCTGAGCGCCGCCCCGGACCCCGGGGCGGCGCTTTGCTGTGGCCCCCTGCTATGCTCCGCAGGCGCATGGCCCGCCCCATCCCTGCTCCCACTCCTGCCGTCCGGACCTGGCCGCTCGCCTGGACCCTGGCGAGCGCGCACCTGCGGCGGCGGCGCACGCAGAACGTCCTGACCATCCTGGGCATCGCGGTGGGTGTCATGGCCCTGATCGCGGCGCTGAGCCTCACGAACGGCTTCACGGGCGCCCTGATCGACGCGACCCTGCGGGCCAGCCCTCACCTGAGCGTGACCGCCTTCCGGCCCGCTGGCCCGGACCCGGAGCTGGAACGCGCGCTGCGCGGCGACGCCCGGGTGCAGGCCTTCACGCCCTTTCTGGCGGACAAGGGCCTGCTGACCCGGCCGGCCACGGACGGGCGGGCCGCCGGGGTGGACTTCACCACGCTGTTCGGCGTGCCCGGGCAGGGCAGCCGCGTGCTGGAACTGCGCGAACCGGAACGCAGCCAGCTCGCCACCCTGAAAGACGGCGAGGTGCTGCTGGGCAGCGCCCTGGCCCGCAGCGTCGGGGCGTTCACGGGGGAGGAGGTGCGGCTGCTGAACAGCACGCAGCGCCGCACCACGCTGACCGTGCGGGGCGTGTTCAGCACCGGCAACTACCTGATCGACAGCGCGTACGCCTTCACCACGCTGAACACCCTGCAGGACCTGCAGCAGACCCGCACCATCACCGGGTACCAGCTGCGCCTGCACGACCCGCAGACCGCCCGCGCGGTCGGCCGGGACCTGACCCTGAACCGCAACTACGCCGCGCTGCCCTGGCAGGACCTGTACGGCACGCTGCTGCAGCAACTGGACCTGCAGAAGAAGGTCATCGGGTTCGTGGTGTTCCTGATCGTGGTCGTGGCCGCCTTCGGAATCGCGAACGTCCTGACCCTGGCGGTGTTCGAGAAGACGCAGGAGATCGCCATTCTCCGCGCGGTCGGCGCCACCCGCGCCCTGATCACCCGGGTGTTCCTGCTCGAGGGCCTGATCCTGGGCCTGGGCGGGCTGCTGCTGGGCAACCTGCTGGGCCTGGGCATCAGCGCATACTTCACGGTGCGGCCCTTTCAACTGCCCGGCGACCTGTACTTCATCACGGCCCTGCCGGTGGAGGTGCGCCTGACGGACCTGCTCGGCGTGAACACCCTGGGCCTGGTGACCACGCTGCTCGCCGCCCTGATCCCGGCGCGGCGCGCCGCGAACATCGAACCGGCCCGCATCATCCGCTGAAGAGATGCGCTTCCTGACGGACCGTTCAGACCTGATGCGTGCCTGAACCACAATTAACGTTCCGTGCCGGCCGGCTCATGGCCGGTCAAGATGACCCCACTAGGCTGCGGGCAGGAGGAACCCATGAAAAAGATCCTGATGATTCCCGCTGCCATGCTCCTGAGCACGGCCGCCGCCGCCCCGAAGATCAGCGCCCAGAGCATCATCGTGAACCCCACCCAGCCTGACCTCAAGGTGAGCGTTCGCGTGGACAAGGACACCAGCGGCAGCCAGAACCCCGCCTACCGCGTCGGTGAGAAGATCAGCATCAGCACGACCGTCAACCGCGACGCCTACGTGTACCTCTTCAACGTCAACCCCGACGGGACCGTCGACCAGATCCTGCCCAACAAGCTGGGCGGCGACAACTTCGTCAAGGCCAACACCACCCGCGTGTTCCCGGCCGCCGACGACAAGTTCACCTTCGACATCCAGGGCCCCATCGGCCAGAACAAGGTCCTGGCCCTCGCCAGCCTGACCCCGCTGAACCTGGAGCAGATCAGCCAGTTCAAGACTGCGCAGGACACCTTCGCCACCGTGACCGCCAAGACCCAGGCCGGCTTCGCGCAGGCGCTGAGCATCGTCGTCAACCCCCTGCCCCAGAACAGCTGGGTCAGCGACACCGCCTTCTACACCGTCGCCTCCCGCGCCCAGATCAGCACCGGCAGCCTGTTCGTCGGCACGAACGTGAACAACGCCACCGTGATCCTGAACGGCCAGCGCCTCGGCGGTGCGAACGTCACCTACAGCAACCTGCGTCCCGGCACGTACCCCATCCGCGTGCAGGCCGCCGGCTACCGTGACTTCACCACCACCATCACCGTGCGCGCCAACACCACCACGAACGTGAACGTGGAATTCGCCCAGGCCACCACCCCCGCCCCCGTCGTCAGCACCTACACCGTCGCCATCCGCAGCAACGTGAACGGCGCCCGCGTGTTCGTGGACGGCCGCGAGGTCGGCGTGATCGCCAACAACGGCCTGAACGTCCAGCTGAGCGGCGGCCAGCACGAGATCGTGATGATCGCCCCCGGCTACCGCACCAGCGTCGGCACGTACACCGTGACCCGCAACGCGCAGCTGACCATCAACGCCAGCCGCTAATCCTGAGCCGGACCAACTGTGCCACCCCCGCCGAAGCCGGCGGGGGTGTTTTCTGTGCCCTGATCCTGTGGCTCAGCCGCGGGCGCGGATCACCATGGCGATCCCCATGCCCCCGCCGATGCACAGGCTCGCCACCCCGGTTTCCTTGCCCATGCGCCGGAGCTGATGCACCAGCGTGACCAACACGCGCGCGCCGGACGCGCCGATGGGGTGGCCCAGCGCCACCGCGCCGCCCGTGACGTTCACGCGCGCCGGATCGGCCTTCAGGTCCCGCACGACCGCCAGCGACTGCGCGGCGAAGGCCTCGTTCAGCTCGAACAGGTCCACGTCCGCCACGCCCAGCCCGGCGCGGTCCAGCGCGATCGGCACGGCCTTCGCCGGCCCGATCCCCATGACCGCCGGGTCCACGCCGATCGCGGCGTAGCTGGCGATCTCGGCCAGCACCGGCAGCCCGTGCGCCTGCGCGTACTCCTCGG